>Ga0299907_10001403_pt1 | contig 13737 bp, 14 predicted proteins | sample RVTome_16_FD_198680 | JGI IMG/M metagenome (GOLD analysis project Ga0299907, IMG submission 198680) | Soil microbial communities from uranium-contaminated site in the Upper Colorado River Basin, Wyoming, United States - RVT152D67 (version 2) ... | reverse complement strand
CACTGGCGTCGCGAGACCGTGCGACGCCTGTTCGAGGCGCTCGAACACGAGTCCGAGATGCTCGAGCTCCTCCGCGACGTCACGCTGCAGCAGGACGTGAACGTGACGATCGGGGGCGAGCATCCGCACACCCGCGACTGGGAGGCGTCGATCGTGTCGGCGCCGTTCCGCGCGGGCACGACGGCGCTGGGCACCGTGGGCGTCGTCGGTCCCACCGCGATGGACTACGTCACGGTCATGGCGTCCGTCCGCGCCGTCGCGCGCCGCCTGTCCGAGCTCGCGACGGAGGTCGACGCGTAAGACATGGCGCAGATCCGCGACCTCTACGAGATCCTCGGTGTGGGACGCGATGCGTCGAACGACGACATCAAGAAGGCGTACCGCCGGCTCGCGCGGGAGTTCCACCCCGACGTGAACGCCGATCCCGCCGCCGAAGAGCGTTTCAAGGAGATCACCGGGGCGTACGAGATCCTTTCGGATGCCCATCGACGGCAGCAGTACGACCTGTACGGGTCGGGCCGGGGGATCGGGGAGTTTCCGTTCGGCGACGTCGCCGACATCTTCGAGGCGTTCTTCGGCGCCGGCACGTTCGGTCGCAGGCGAACCGCAACGCGCCGCACGAGAACACAGAACGGTGAGGACGTGTTCGCGGAGGCGCGCCTGGCCTTCCGCGAGGCCGTGTTCGGCGTTCGTCGCGAGATCGAGCTCGAACGACTGGAACCATGCGATCGCTGCGCCGGTACGGGGGCCGAACCGGGAACGTCGCCGCAGCGATGCCGGACGTGTGGAGGTACCGGCCAGGTGCAGGACGTTCGACGAAGCATCTTCGGCACCGTGATGACCGCACACCCCTGCCCGACGTGCGAGGGGACCGGCGAGGAGATCGTCACGGCGTGTGAGCGGTGTGACGGGCGGGGCCGCATCCCCGTCGACACCACGGTGCCGGTCGACATCCCGGCCGGCGTATCGAACGGGCTCGACCTCCGCGTCCCCGGTGCGGGCCATGCGGGACGGGTGGGCGGTGCTGCCGGCGATCTGTACGTGTCGCTGCGCGTCGACGAGGATCCAGTGTTCGAACGACGCGGGACGGATCTGTTCGCCAGCCTCGATGTTCCGATGGTGCAGGCGGCCCTCGGCGCCGAGGTGGAGATCGACACGCTCGACGGAACCGAGCGCGTCGACGTCGATCCGGGGACGCCTTCCGGCACGACGCACCGCCTTCGCGGCAAGGGCGTTCCGAATCTCGGCGGGCGTGGGCGCGGGGATCTGTTCCTCACGCTCCAGGTCACGACGCCGAGGCCGGGTTCGAGGCAAGAACGGGAGCTGCTCGAGCGCCTGGCCGAGCTGCGCGGGGAGCCGGCGGGCAAGCGGGCGTCCGTGAGAGCCGACCTTCGGCGCCGCGGCTAGTCTCCGGGTCATGAGTCCAGACCGAGACACGCAGTGCATCTTCTGCAAGATCGCCGCGCACGAGATCCCGTCGGAGATCGTTCACGAGACCGACACCGTCGTCGCGTTCCGCGACACGAATCCGCAGGCGCCCACACACATCCTCCTGATCCCACAGGACCACATCGAGGACCTGACGGCGATCACGGACGACCACGGACAAGTGCTCGCGGACATCGTTCACGCGGCCGCGCACCTCGCGCGCGCCGAGCGAATCGACGGCGGATGGCGCCTCGTTGCGAACGTCGGACCCGACGCGGGCCAGTCGGTATTCCACCTGCACTTCCACCTGTTGGGGGGACGGAAGATGTCCTGGCCGCCGGGGTGATCAGGCGAGCGGAACGGCGTGGCCGTCCGGGCCCAGGGGTAGAATCCCCATCTTCAGATCGGGTCGTCGGATGACGATCCATTCCGAACGAGGAGGAACGGGGTACCACCCCAGAGACGACCGTTTGGCGGAAGCCACGCAGGTGAAGATCCTGGTCCCGGGAGACCAGAACATGGTTGCTCTCCTCGGCCAGCGCGACGAGCTGTTGAAGCTCGTGGAGGCGGCGTTCGACTCACACATCGTGGTCCGGGGCAACGAGATCACGATCTCCGGACCGCCACGTGAGACCGACCGCGTCGCCCTGCTGTTCGAGGAGCTGATCGAGTTGCTCGACAAGGGACACGAGCTGACCGCGTCGTCGGTCGGCCGCTCGATCGAGCTCATCAAGGGCGACGAGGCGCGCCCGACGCAGGTGCTTGGCGACGTGCTCCTGACCGGTCGCGGCAAGGGCGTTGCGCCGAAGACGCTGGGGCAGAAGCAGTACGTCGACGCGATCCGCAACGCGACGGTCACGTTCGCCGTCGGACCCGCAGGTACGGGCAAGACCTATCTCGCCGTTGCCACTGCCGTTCGCGCGTTGCAAGAGAAGGAGGTAACGCGGCTCATCCTGTCGCGACCCGCCGTCGAGGCGGGCGAGCGGCTCGGGTTCCTTCCGGGAACGCTCTACGAGAAGATCGATCCGTACATGAAGCCGTTGTACGACGCGCTCTTCGAGATGATGGGCGCCGACGCGCTACCGCGACTGATGGAACGCGGCACGATCGAGGTCGCCCCCCTCGCGTTCCTGCGCGGTCGAACGCTGAACGACGCGTTCATCATCCTGGACGAGGCCCAGAACACGACGCCCGAGCAGATGAAGATGTTCCTGACGCGGCTGGGGTTCGGCTCCAAGGCGGTCGTGAACGGCGACGTCACGCAGATCGACCTCCCCGCGGGGCAGACGTCTGGCCTGGTCGTCGTGCAGGACATCCTCACCGGTATCGACGGGATCGAGATCGCGCACCTCGGCGGACGCGACGTCGTCCGTCACAAGATCGTGCAGGACATCGTGGAGGCCTACCGCGTGTTCGGGGAGCGGCGGGCGCGTGCCGATGGCTGACGCCAGCCAGACCGCTGACGGCGATGGCCCTCCACTGATCCTGGTCGACGACCGCCAGGACGAGCCAGTCGACACCGATGCCCTCATCGCGCTGGCGCGAGCATGTCTCGAAGGCGAAGGCGTCCCGAACGCCGAGCTCTCGGTCTCGTTCGTCGGCGAGGACGAGATGTCCGATCTGCGCGAGCGCTATCTCGACGAGCAGGGTCCGACGGACGTGCTGTCGTTCCCGCTCGGCGACGACGATCCCGAGTCGGGCCGTCGCATCCTGGGCGACGTGGTCATCGCGCCGACGGTCGCCGCGCGGAACAACCCGAGCGATCGCAACGGTGAGCTCCGCCTGCTCCTCGTCCACGGCATCCTGCACTTGCTCGGTCACGACCACATGAACGACGCCGACCACGCCGAGATGTGGGCACGCCAGGAGCGCTACGCGTGATCTGGCTGTGGATCCTCGTCCTGGTGCTCGTGCTGTTCGGCTCCATCCTTGCCATCGCCGAGGCGTCGCTCACGCGCATGAGCCGCGTGCGCGCGCTCGCTCTGGTCGAGGAGGGGCGCCGAAACGCCGTCCTGCTGGAGCGGATCGAGGCCGACCCGCCTCGGTTCCTCAACGCGATCTACCTGGCGGTGATGTTCAGCCAGAACGGCTCGGCGATCCTGGTGGCGATCATCGCCGAGCGGACGTTCGGCGGTGTGGGGATCACCTTGATCTCGGTTGGCTTCACGCTCCTGTACTTCGTCATCGTCGAGGCGATGAGCAAGACATTCGCGGTGATGCATTCGGACCGCGCCGCGCTCGCCGTCGCGCCGCTCGTGTGGTTCCTCGGCCGCCTTCTTGCCCTTCCGACGCGCGCGCTGATCGGTATCGCGAACGTCCTGCTTCCCGGTCGCGGACTGAAGGAAGGTCCGTTCGTGTCGGAAGCCGATCTGCGCTCGATGGCGGAGGTCGGCCACGAGGAGGGCACGATCCAGCGCGACGAGAAGGAGCTGATCCACTCGATCTTCGAGTTCGGCGACACGATCGTCCGCGAGGTGATGGTGCCGCGCCCGGACATCGAGGCGATCGAGGCCGACAAGACGCTCCGCGACGTCCAGGCGCTGGTCCTTCAGCACGGGTACTCGCGGATACCGGTGTTCGACACCGACCTCGACAACGTTGTCGGTGTCGTCTACGCGAAGGACGTCCTCAAGGCGCTCCATCAGGGCAAGCACGACATGCCGCTCTCCGACGTCGTGCGCCAGGCGCGGTTCGTCCCCGAGTCGAAGAGGGTCGCGGACCTGCTGCGCGACATGCAGAAGGAGAAGTTCCACATCGCGCTGGTCACCGACGAGTACGGGAGCGTCTCCGGACTGGTGACGCTGGAGGACCTGCTCGAGGAGCTCGTGGGTGAGATCGCGGACGAGTACGACACCGAGGAGCCCGAGATCGAGCAGGTCTCCGACGGCGTCTTCCGTGTCGACGGGAAGATGCCGATCGACGAGGTGAACGAGATCCTCGACATCGAGCTGCCCGACGAGGAATGGGACACGGTCGGCGGCCTGTTGCTCGGACTGATGGGCGAGATCCCCGACGAGGGAGACACCGTCGACTTCCAAGGCGTGACGTTCACGGCCGAGCAGGTGAACGGGCGCCGCATCGCCAAGGTGTTGATCAATCGGCCGCCGAGCGAAGAGCCGGTGGCGACGGGGGCGAAGTGATCTCGAACGAGCAGGTCGACGAGCTTCTTGCGGCGGCTCGAAACGCGAAGGAACGCGCGTACGCCCCGTACAGCAGGTTCCGTGTCGGCGCGGCGGTCCTGGCCGGCGGCCGAGTCTACGTCGGGGCGAACATCGAGAACGCGTCGTACCCGCTCAGCGTGTGCGCCGAGCGGAACGCCGTGGCCGCCGCCGTCATCGCCGGTGAGCGGCGGATCGATGCGGTGGCCGTGTCGACCGACGAGGGCGAGCCGACACCGCCGTGCGGTGGCTGCCGGCAGGTGCTGAACGAGTTCGGCCCGGCGATGCGCGTGATCTCCGAGGGAGCCGACGCCAAGCGGGCGGACTGGTCGCTCTCGGAGTTGCTCCCGCACGCGTTCGGGCCGGAGGATCTCGGCGTCGATCGGCCGACCTAGGCAACCGGCTCGTATACGCTCGTCGAGATGGGCCATCGCAGCGGACTCGTCGCCGTCGTTGGCCGCCCCAACGTCGGCAAGTCGTCGATCGTGAACGCGCTGGTCGGCCGCAAGGTTGCCATCGTCTCCGACAAGCCGCAGACGACCCGCCGTGACGCTCGGGCGATCCTCACGACGGACAGCTGTCAGATCGTCTTCACCGATACACCCGGGTTCCACAAGCCGAAGACGTTGCTCGGCGCGCGGCTGAACGAGCGCGTCGGCGAGGCGACACAGGGAGTCGACGCGATCGTCATGGTCGTCGACGCGCATGCCGGCGCCGGCAGCGGCGACGAGTTCGTCTACGAGCACAAGGTCAGACCTACCGGCGCGCCCGCGCTCTGCGCCGTGAACAAGATCGATCTGTTGCGGAGACACGGCGAGGTGCCTCAGCTGCAGGCGGCCGCCGATCTCGGCGCGTTCGACGAGATCGTGCCCACGTCGGCGAGGACCGGGCGGGGGATCGGCGTCCTGCTCGACCTCCTCGTCGAACGGATGCCGGAGGGGCCCCCGCTGTACCCGGCGAATGCCGAGACCGACCAGCCGCTCGAGATCCGGTTGGCGGAGATCGTCCGGGAGAAGGCGCTCGGCGTGACCCGGCAGGAGGTGCCGCACTCGATCGCGGTCGTCGTCGAGGAGCTCGACGCGGACGATTCGCTCACCAAGGTCCACGCGTCGCTCATCGTCGAGCGTGATTCACAGAAGGGGATCGTGATCGGCAAGGGCGGCTCGACGCTGAAGACCATCGGCTCTCGAGCGCGAGAGGAGATGGAGCTCGTGCTCGGCGGCAAGGTGTTCCTCGATCTTCGGGTGAAGGTCCTCAAGGAGTGGCAGCGCGACCCCAAGGCCCTCCAGCGCCTCGGGTTCTGACCGACCCTTTTGTCGACTCTCTCAACCCTTGTACGCGATCCGGATGTCGTCTCGTCCACTCGTCATGGCGCGGAACACCGTGCCGAACACAACCGCCAGGAACGCGAGGGTGAGCACGCGCATCCCGTCTGGGGCGTCGGTCGATCCCAGCAAGAGCCACGCGAGAGCGCAGGCGAGCAGACCGTTCCCCATCTTCGCCCCGACGCCGATCGCGATCTGCTCCGATCGAGCGTCACCCGCGTGCAATAGGACTCGCAGCATCCACAAGATCGCGGCCGCGAACAGCGCCACGACCACTCCCAACCCCGGATGTGGCCCGAGCGCGAAGACCAGTAGCGCACAGCCGAGCAGGACAGCCACCAGGCTGACCGCACACGTCGCCGTCTTCCCGTGCGCGAGTAGGAGCGTCGGCTTGCCGAAGGCCGCATCGCCCTCGCGGTCTCGAAAGTCCTTCAGGTTGATCCTGGCGACGAACAGCATGTACAGCGCGGCGGCGAGCAGTCCGTCCGTCGTATCGATCCTTCCGCCCGCGGCAAGCATGCCGAGTCCGTACGGCACGAGCACGTATGCAACGGCGAGGACGGCCGGCGCGGCCCACGTTCGATAGGCGATCCGTATGGGGCGCAACGAGTACGAATATCCGATCGCGAGCGAGGCCACCGTGAGCCCCAAGGTCGGTGCGCCCGCGAGCGCGGCGGCGATGATCGCGACGGGAGCGGCAACGGCATTCGTCCGCCACAGGTCGCGTTCGCTCGCGTCGCCCGTCACGAGCGGTCGGCCCGCGTCGAGCGGGTGGTTGATGCGATCGATGTCTTGGTCGGCCACGTCGTTCACCGTCGTTGCCACCACATAGCTCGCGCAGAGCGCTACCGCTGTGAGGAACAGGCTCACGGTCGGCCGGATGGGACCTTGCGCCGCCGCGCCGAGCAGGAGGAACGCCCAGAGCGTGACGGCGACTCGCCAGCGGAGCATCCGAATGAACAGGTGACCGGTTCGCGTCACTTGGGCACCACCGTCCGAAGCGGCCAGATGGAGGCGAGCACCAGCACGTAGGCGATCCACAGCACGTGGTACAGCGCCAGGAACGCGAATCCCAGCCAGAACAGGCTGACGACGGCTCCGACGTCGGCGAGGAGCTGCGGCGAGACGGCGATACGCCGAAACGTCCAACCGATGAGCGTGGCGGCGATCGCCAGCACAACCGCGACGAGACCCGCGACGCCCGATGTGAAGACGAAGTCGAGGTACTGGAGCGGCGCAAGGAGGATGACGAACAGGATGATCCAGGCTCCGGTCAGCACGACCAGCGGGATGACGATGAGAAAGACGATCGCAACCGTGCGGCGCACGCGACGTGTCCGGCCCGGCGCGCGCCGTTGCCACACCCGATACAGCACCGCGTAGACCCCGGCGTACAAGCCAAACACCGCGGCGGCGGTAAGGACTGCGCCGGCGGGATCGGCGACCGTCCCGAAGGCGTCTTCGAGGGCGCGCACGGCGTTTACCTCGTAGAGACCGTGCGGGGCGAGCACGAACTTCACGAATGCGATCAACCCGAAGGCGGCCGCGAACGATGCGGCTATCCGAGCCGGAAGACGCAGGTCGCGTCGGACGATCGCGTACACCGCCGCGGACATCGCCGCCGCGATCACGGTCCCGATCAACGCGAGCGCCGCGATCGTCGGTCGGTCACCACCCGCCCTCGGGAACAACACCGTCGCGGAGATGGCCACCGCGGCAGCAGCCCCCATCGTGAGCCAGCCCGCCCGAGAGAGCGTCCGGCCCCGCACGGACTCCGTTCGAGAGGAACGCTCGTCGGGGTCCATCCCGCGAACGGTACGCCGTCGCTGCGCTGCGTGGATAGCCGCGTCCCGCCCTCGGCCGTACCATGACTCTTGATGTCGCAGGCAGCCGAGATCGAACGCTCTCGCCCTGGCCTCGCTCTCTATTCGCCGAAGGACGCCGCGCGTCTGGTGGGCCGGGCCGCCCCGGTCGACGCCGTCGGCCTCGAGGAGCGTGCGACCTCGCTCGCAAAGCGGTCGATCAAGCGCGAGTCGAAGCTTTGGGCGCTCGACCTGGCGATCCGGTGCATGGACCTCACCACGCTCGAGGGAGTCGACACGACCGGCAAGATCGTCGCGCTCTGCGCGAAGGCCGTTCGCCCGAATCCGGTCGACGAGTCGATCCCGTCGGTCGCTGCGGTGTGTCTGTACCCACAACTCGTGCCGACCGCCGTCGGGCAGCTGAAGAACACGACGGTCAAGGTGGCGAGCGTTGCGGGCGCCTTCCCGGCCGGGCTCGCGCCGCTCGGCGCGCGGCTGGCCGAGATCCGCGAGGTCGTGGAGCTCGGTGCGCACGAGGTCGACATCGTGTTGAACCGCTCACTGTTCCTCGGCGGGCGATATGCCGAGTGCTTCGAGGAGCTCGCGGCGGCACGCGACGCAGCCGGCGGCGCGCACCTCAAGGTCATCCTGGAGACGGGCGAGCTCGGCTCGTACGACCGGGTTCGACAGGCGAGCGTGCTGGCCATGGCCGCCGGCGCCGACTTCATCAAGACGTCGACGGGCAAGATCGGTGTCGGCGCGGAGCTCGGTTCGGCGCTCTGCATGATGGAGGCTGCGCGCGACTTCTTCATCGAGACGGGGCACGCCGTCGGAGTCAAGGTCGCGGGTGGGGTCCGGCAGAGCAAGCAGGCGATCCAGTACCTCGTGTTGCTGTACGAGACGCTCGGCCCGCAATGGATGACGCCGGATCTGTTCCGCATCGGCGCGTCGACGCTCCTGAACGACGTGCTGATGCAGATCGACAAGGAACGTACTGGGCGCTATCAGGGATCTGACTACTACACGATCGACTGATCATGGCGAGGATCGAACCGAAGGCGACGTCGGCGCTGGAACAGCGCGAGCCGATCTGGGAATACGCGGACGCGCCCGAGTCGACCGAGATCGTCCGGCTGCAGGACCGCTACGGGCTGTTCGTGGGCGGCGAGTTCGTGGAGCCGAAGAGCGGCCGGTGGTTCGAGACCATCAACCCGGCGACAGAGGAGACGCTCGCCGAGGTCGGGGAGGCCGGGCCGGAGGACGTCGATCTGGCAGTCACCGCGGCCCGCGACGCGTACCACCAGCGTTGGCGGGACCTCCCCGCGTCCGAGCGGGCGAAGTACCTGTTCCGGATCGCGCGGGGGCTTCAGGAGCGTGCTCGCGAGTTCGCCGTCCTCGAGTCGATGAACGGTGGTAAGCCGATCAAGGAATCGCGCGACGTCGACATACCACTCGCCGCCGCGCACTTCTTCTACTACGCGGGCTGGGCGGACAAGCTCGAGTACGCGTTCCCGAACCGCCGGCCGAAGCCGATCGGAGTGGCCGGACAGATCATTCCGTGGAATTTCCCCCTTCTGATGGCGGCGTGGAAGCTCGCGCCGGCGCTCGCGGCGGGGAACACGACGGTGCTGAAGCCCGCGGAGACGACGCCACTCACGGCGCTGCTCCTCGGGGAAGTGATCCGCGACGCGGAACTCCCGCCTGGCGTCGTGAACATCGTCACCGGTGCGGGCGAGACGGGTTCGCACCTGGTGAAGCACGACGCCGTCGACAAGATCGCGTTCACCGGCTCAACCGACGTCGGCAAGATCATCCGGCGCGCGACCGCCGGCACCGGAAAGCGCCTCACGCTCGAGCTGGGCGGCAAGGCGGCGAACATCGTGTTCGAGGACGCGCCGCTCGATCAGGCTGTGGAGGGCGTGATCAACGGCATCTTCTTCAACCAGGGGCACGTGTGCTGCGCGGGCTCGCGATTGCTCGTGCAGGAGTCGGCGTTCGAACCGCTCCTGGACAAGCTCAAGGCGCGGCTGCAGACGCTCCGCGTGGGGAACCCGCTCGACAAGAACACGGACATCGGTGCGATCAACTCCAAGCAGCAGCTGCGAAAGATCGAAGAGCTCGTCGCGAGCGGGGTCGAGGAAGGTGCCGAGATCTACCAGCCGGAGTGTGCGCTGCCCGAGCGAGGGTTCTGGTTCTGCCCCACACTGTTCACGAACGTTTCGCAGAGCCACCGGATCGCGCGCGAGGAGATCTTCGGTCCGGTGCTGTCGATCCTCACGTTCCGAACGCCGGCCGAGGCGGTCGAGAAGGCCAACAACACGCCGTATGGCCTGTCCGCCGGCGTGTGGACGGAGAAGGGATCGCGGATCCTGTGGATGGCCGAGCAGATGCGGGCCGGCGTCGTGTGGGCGAACACGTTCAACCGCTTCGATCCCGCATCTCCGTTCGGCGGATACAAGGAGAGCGGGTTCGGGCGCGAGGGCGGCCGTCACGGACTCGAGCCGTACCTCGAGCTCGACGGAGCCATGACGGTTCAGTGACAGACGAGCGCGTTCCGGTTCGGCGCACGGCGAAGTTGTTCATCGGTGGTCAGTTCCCGCGGAGCGAGTCGGGACGTTCGTACGAGGTGTTCTCGCCCGACGGACACCTCCTCGCGTGGGCGGCGCGCGCGTCGAGGAAGGACCTTCGCGACGCCGTTCGAGCCGCGCGTGCCGCGCATGCCGGGTGGGCCGGGAAGACGGCCTACAACCGCGGACAGGTCCTGTACCGCGTCGCCGAGCTGATGGAGGGCCGCCGGTCGCAGTTCGAGGCCGAGCTCGCGGACGCCGGTGCGACGGACCCACGCCGCGGAGTCGACGCCGCGATCGATCGGTGGGTGTGGTACGCGGGGTGGGCCGACAAGATCGGTCAGGTGCTCGGCGCCACCAATCCCGTCGCCGGCCCCTATTTCAACTTCACGATCCCGGAGTCGATGGGCGTCGTCGGCATCGTGGCCCCGCAGGACCAGTCGCTGCTCGGTCTGGTGTCGCGGCTCGCGCCGGCGATCGTGAGCGGCAACACGGGTGTCGTGATCGCGAGCGAGAAGAGCCCGCTGCCGGCTGTCTCGCTCGCCGAGGCGCTCGCGACGTCCGACGTTCCGGGAGGTGTCGTGAACGTCCTCACCGGGCTGACGAACGAGCTCGTGTCCTGGCTGGCCGGCCACATGGACGTGAACGCGATCGACGTGACGGGCGTGCCGGCGGAGCTCCTCGCGCAGGTCGAGGAGCTCGCCGCGGAGAACGTGAAGCGCGTGCATCGCGCGCCGGCAGTCGACCCGTTCGCGCAGGAGGCCCAGAGCCCGTACGAGATCACCGCGCTCACGGAGTTCAAGACGGTCTGGCATCCCGTCGGCGCCTGATTCGAGAACCTCTATTCGCAGGGCTGCGTGACGACCGGCCCGTCGATGCGCTCCATCCGTATCTCGATCCCGTCCGAGCTCAGGTAGATCGCGCGGTCGCGGCCGACGACCGCCACTGCGCCGACGTCCTGGTTCACGAGCAGGTCGAACGAGTCGGCTCGTGCCGGGTCGACCGGTCGCCAGAAGCTGCCGTCGAAGTCGGTGAGATGCCCGAGGCCACAGTGGCCCGTGTCGAAGACGTACGCGACGTTCGGCTCGAGGTGACCAGAGCTCGGGAAGAACCGGAATCCCTGCTCGTCGCTCACGAACTGGGAGCGAAGGTCCGATCGCGTCGGGGACGGGAGCGCAGCCGGCGTGGACCAGTCAACGTCCGGCGCGAGTGAAGAATCGCGCGTCGCCAGGCCGAACGAGATGCCCGCGACCACCGCGATGATGACCGCTCCGGCGATGACGATGCGTCTGAAGTCCACGGTCCCATCATCGCGCCGGTGGCGTGAGCCGCCCAGCATCCTGGAGGACGCCTTACGCGGGCGCCCGCCGTGCCATCATCCGAGAGATGCGCGTGGACACCGTGGCCGATGCCTCGAGCCGAGGCGAGGACGCCCTCGCCGGAGGACGGTGGCAAGCAGCGCGCGAGGCGTTCGAGGCCGCGCTCGCTGGGCTGTCCGACACGCTGGAGAGCGTCGCGGTTGCTCCTCCGAGCGCTGTGATGGCCGAGGCCGAGGCCGAGGCCAAAGCCGAGGAAGGTCTGGCGCGAGCGCTCTGGTGGCTCCATGACTTCGAGGAGGCGGTCGGCCACATGGAGCGCGCGTACGCCTCGTTCCGCGCCGCCGGCGACGAGACGTCCGCGGCGCGCTCGGCGCGGTGGCTCGCTCGTGAGCACGCGGCCGCGTTCGGCAACGTCGCCGCGAGCTCCGGTTGGTACGCGCGCGCCGAAGGACTGATCGGGGCCGCGGACGACCCCGAGCGCGGCTGGCTGGCGCTGGCGCGCGCGGAGCGGGCGACCGGCCCCGACGACATCGCGCGAAACGCAGCCGATGCGCTGGCCAGTGCGCGATCCCAACGCGACTTCGACCTCGAGGCCGCCGCGCTCGTCAGACTCGGATACGCCGACGTCGCTTCTGGCGACGTCGTGGCGGGGATGGCGAAGGTCGACGAGGCGATGGCCGCCGCGACCGGCGGCGACGTCCGCAGTCTGGAAACGATCGGCGACGTCATCTGCGTCGGGATATCGGCCTGCGAGCACGCGGCCGACTGGCAGCGGATCGAGCAGTGGGGCCAGGTTGTCGAGCGGTGGCTCACGCAGCACGAGCACGTCGCCGTGCTCGGCTTCTGCTATGCCTGCTGCGCAGAGATGTTCGTCGCCTCCGGACAGTGGGAGATGGCCGAGGGGCTGCTCGTCGACGGCCTCCGCGCGATGCAGGAGGCAAGGCTCCGGGCGAGGTGCGTCCATCCGGCGGCCAAACTGGCCGAGCTGAGGCTCCTTCAGGGACGGCTGGAAGAGGCGGAACAGCTGCTCGCGGGCTTCGAGTCACTGCCCGAGTCCACGCACGCGCTCGCGATGCTGTATCTCGCGAAGGGTGACGTGGCGATGGCCGCTGCCGTGCTCCACCGTCGGCTGAACGCGGTTGGCGAGGACAACGTCCTCGCAGCGCCGTTCCTCGCGCTGCTCGTCGACGTTCGGCTCGCGCAGATCGACGTCGACGGCGCGGGTGAGACGGCTCGCCGCCTCGAGGCCGTGGCTCGACAGTCCTCGCTGCCGCGGCTCGCCGCGATGTCGTCCCATGCCATGGGGCGCGTGGCGAACGCCGCGGGGGCCACTGAGGACGCGATCAAGCGGTTCGCCGCGGCGATCGATGCCTTCAGCCGGCAGGGGATGGCGCTCGACGCGGCGCGGTCGCGGTTCGAGCTCGCCCGAACGCTCGACCGCACCGAGCCGGAGGTCGCCGTCGGCGAGACCCGAGTGGCGCTCGCCGAGTTCGAGCGGCTCGGCGCGCCTCGTGACGCCGACGCCGCCGCCGCGTTCCTGCGCGACCATGGGGTCGCCGGGCGAACCGGCCCGAAGAATCTCGGTCTGCTGAGCCGTCGCGAGCGGGAGGTGCTGGCGCTCCTCGGCGAAGGCCTCACGAATGCCGAGATCGCCGCGCGTCTGTTCATCAGCACGAAGACGGCCGGCAATCACGTGACCAACGTCCTCAGCAAGCTGAACCTACGTGGCCGCTCGGAGGCTGCGGCCTATGCGATCCGGCACGTTCCCGGAAATCGGTCCGAGGAATAGGGAACCCTCCCCATCCTCTTCGCGCCGCTTCGGCGCACTCTCCTCACGTTCACGGATACGGGAGGTGCGTCATGGCGACGTTGCAGAAGGGGGCACGAAGGAACGCCCTGCGGGCGGAGCTCGTAGTGAAAGTGACCGAGCCGAGCAGGGCGTCGGCGTCGGCGGTCTACGATCTGCTGGCCGACATCGGGAGCCACCTCGAATGGGGCGGCCGGATGCAGCGGAAGAAGACGTACCGGTTGCTCACGATCGACGCGTCCGATGGTCCGGCGTCGGTCGGGACCGAGTTCCGGAGCACCGGCGCGGACGCGATGGGCACCTTCGTCGACGACTCCGTCGTCACCGAGGC
>Ga0299907_10001402_pt1 | contig 13738 bp, 13 predicted proteins | sample RVTome_16_FD_198680 | JGI IMG/M metagenome (GOLD analysis project Ga0299907, IMG submission 198680) | Soil microbial communities from uranium-contaminated site in the Upper Colorado River Basin, Wyoming, United States - RVT152D67 (version 2) ... | reverse complement strand
CCGAGGGGATCCGGTCGGTGATGATCGTGCCGATCCGCGGCGACGAGAAGGTCGAGGGGCTCATCTACGTCAGCCGACGCACCGTGAGCCCGTTCGGCGAGCGTGACGAGGCCGTCGGTCAGCGGCTGGCCGCCCACGCCGCCATCGCGATCCGCAACAGCCGTCTCTTCGCCGCCGAGCGGGCCGCGCGGGCCGAGGCGCACGCCGCCAACCGAGCCAAGGACCACTTCCTGGCGACGCTGTCACACGAGCTGCGCACGCCGCTCAACGCGATGATGGGCTGGCTGCGGATGCTGCGCAACCCGCGCCTGGACGACACCCAGAAGGCGCACGCCGTGGAGGTCATCGAGCGCAACGCCCGCCTGCAAGCCCAGCTCATCAACGACCTGCTCGACGTGTCCCGGATCATTGCCGGCAAGCTGGAGATGGACCGGTACGCCCTCGATCTCGTACCCGTGGTCCAGGAGGCGGTGGAGGCCATCCGCGGCGACGTGGAGGCCAAGACGCTCGTTCTCGAGGTGGCCCTCGATCCCGGCACCGGCGAGGTGCTCGGCGATCCCCGGCGACTGCAGCAGGTCGTGGCCAACGTGTTGTCCAACGCCGTCAAGTTCACGCCACGCGGGGGACGCATCGAGGTCCGGCTGGCGCGCGAGGAAGGGCACGCCCGCCTCAGCGTGATCGATAGCGGGGAGGGGATCGATCCTCAGGTGCTGCCCCACGTGTTCGAGCCCTTCCAGCAGGCCGACAGCACCACCACCCGCACCCACCAGGGCCTCGGCCTGGGCCTGGCGATCGTGCGGCAGCTCGTCGACGCCCACGGCGGCCGGGCGCGCGCGGAGAGCGCGGGCCGGGGCACCGGGGCGACATTCGTGGTGGAGCTGCCGATCATCGCCCTGCGTGGGTCGCGGGGCCGGGTCGGCGCGGCGATGGGCGAGCGCGGCACAGGTGCCCGCCTCGACGGCCTGCGGGTGCTCGTGGTCGACGACCACGGCGACGCGCGCGAGCTCCTGGGGCTGGTCCTGCGCGAGCGTGGTGCCGAGGTGCACCTGGCCGGCGGCGTGGCGGAGGCGCTGCAGATCATGGCCCGGGCGGCGATCGACGTCGTCGTCAGCGACCTGGCCATGCCCGGCGCCGACGGTTACGAGCTGATTGCCGCCGTGCGGGCGGCGCGGGGACGCGCCGTGCCGGCGGTCGCCCTGACGGCATACGCCGGCGGTGACGTCCGCGAGCGCGCGATCGCGGCCGGCTTCTCGGCGCACGCCACCAAGCCCATGAATCCCGACGACCTCGTCGAGCTCATCGTCAAGCTACCCCGGGTCTGACGGGCTGGACTTCCGGATATCGAGCATGGGGGGGAGGTTGGGCGCGCCCTCGTGGACCTCGAGCCGCGTGATGCGCCCCATGTGGGCGATGATCGCCGCGATGCGCCGGGCGCTGTCGAGGCAGGCCTCGAGCTTCGCGACATCCGCGGCGTCGGTCTGCCGGCGGCGCAGCATCTCCAGGCGGGCGGTGATCACGGCCAGGGGGTTGTTGATCTCGTGGGCGGCAGCGTTGGCGAGGTGGGCGACATAGCTGAGCGCCGCGGCCTGGCGCTCGGCCTCCTCGGCCCGGCGCCGGTCGCCGATGTCCTCGAGGATCCCCTCATAGATCATGACGCCGTCCTCCTCGGTGGCCCGGACCTGCATGCGTGCCCACATCGTGCTGCCGTCGCCCCGGCGGAGCTGAGCGGTGAAATCGGCGACGCCGGCCCGGGCCAGCGTCTCACGCAGGCGATCGCGATCGGACCGGTCGACGTAGAGATCGGGGCTCCGAATGGCCATGAGGGACTCGCGGTCGCGATAGCCGAGCTGCTGCACGAGCGCGGGGTTGACGTCGAGGATGCGCCCATCCTGATCGGTGCGCCACACACCGGCCGGGACACGGTCGAGCAGGTTGTGGTAGCGCGCCTCGGCGGCCTCGGCCTCGGCGCGCTGCCGCCGGGCCTCGGCCAGCAGCCGTGCGATGCGCAGCAGCAAGCCGACCTGCTGCCCGATCGCCCGCAGCGTGGCGACCTCCACGTCGGCGAAGCGGCGCCGCGCCCGCCACCACACCAGGTAGAACGCGCCCACGACGCCGTCGCTCTCGTGCAGGGGGATGATGAGGCCCGAGCGGTGCGGGAAGCGGCGGAAGAGCGGGAAGGCGAAGCGGGGGTCTCGCTGGACATCGTCGGACCAGGCGACCTCGCCGGCGAACACGCTGTCGCGAAAGCCCGGGGCATCGACCGGCAACGCCTCGCCGGCCAGGACGGGCAGGGCGTCCTTGGGGACGCGGTAGGCGGCAACCGGGAGCAGCGTGGCCCGTGCCGCATCGAGGACGTGCGCCGAGCTGGTGTCGGCGCCCGTGAAGCGGGCGAGGTGGCGGCAAGTCTGGCGCAGGGCCTCCACGAGGTCCAGGCCCCCGGCCAGGGTCCCGGCGATCGCCAGCAGGGTCTCGGCCTCGCCCGGCCGCTCGTGCTCATCCTCCAACGAGGAGAGTAGTACTGTGTCACGACGGCGGGCGCAAGAGGCTCGAACGTTCGACGGGGAACACGTTGACACGTCCGACCCCGCCCCTTACGCTTTGACTGCGCGGCGCGATGAATACCATCCTCGTCGTCGACGATCGCCCGGACGCCCGCTACGCGCTGGTGAGGATGCTCACCGGCGCCGGCTACGACGTCCGCGAGACCGCGACCGGCCGTGACGCCCTGCGCCTGGCCCGGACGTTCCCCGACCTGATCGTGCTCGACATCGCGCTGCAGGACATGGACGGGTTCGAGGTGTGCCGCCGCCTCAAGCGGGACGTGGTGACCAGCGCCATCCCGATCGTGCAGAAGACCGCGGTGTTTCGTGACGACGAGCACCGGCGTCGGGGCCTGGAGGTGGGTGCCGACGAGTACCTGACCGAGCCGATCGAGCCCCAGACCCTGGTGGACACCGTCAAGCGTCTGCTGGCCCGTCGGGGTACCTGAGCGCGGCACCGGTGTGGAACATCATTTCTCTCACCGCCTGACGAGGCACCAGCGGGGAAGCGCATGAGCTCCGACCGTACGAGCTCGATCGCCAGGGTGCTGGAGCGCCACGAGAAGGATCTGCTGGCCGGCTGGATCGACGGCCAGCTGCAGTCCGTCGGGCTCCGGCGGGATCTCATCGACGAGACCGTGCTGCGCGAGCAATCCCGCCAGTTCCTGCGGCTGCTGCGCGATGCGACGGCCACGGGAAGCGACGACCTCCGGGACGCCGCGTGGGAGCCCGTGCGCGAGGTGCTCGGCGCCGTGTCCGAATCGCGGGCGCGGCTGGGGTTCACGCCGACCGAGACGGCGATGTTCGTGTTCTCGCTGAAGGAGCCGCTGTTCGCCGTGTTGCGCCAGCCGCTCGGCATCGACACCCGGGCGCTGGACGAGCACACGTGGAACGCCACGGTGCTCCTGGACCGCCTCGGGCTCTACACCACGGAGGTCTATCAGAAGAGCCGGGAGGACGTCATCGTCCGCCAGCAGCAGGAGATGCTGGAGCTGTCCACGCCGGTCGTGCAGCTCTGGGACGGCGTGTTGGGGCTGCCGCTCATCGGCACGCTCGACAGCGCCCGGACCCAGGTCGTCATGGAGAGCTTGCTGCAGCGGATCGTCGACACGGGGGCCCGCATCGCCATCATCGACATCACGGGGGTGCCCACGGTCGACACGCTGGTGGCTCAGCATCTGCTCAAGACCGTGGCGGCGGCCCGCCTCATGGGCGCCGACTGCATCATCAGCGGCATCCGGCCGCAGATCGCCCAGACGGTGGTTCACCTCGGCCTCGATCTCACCACCGTGGTGACCAAGGCCACGCTGGCCGACGCGTTCGCCGTCGCGCTGCAACGCGTCGGGCTGTCCGTCGTCCGCTCCGCCGCTCCGCGCTGATCGGCGTCGTCGTGGAGCGGATTCCGATCCTCAAGATGGGCCCGGTGCTCCTCGTGTCGATCCAGGTCGACATGCACGACCAGCTCGCGCTCACGTTGCAGGACGATCTGACCGACCGCATCGTGAAGACGCGCGCTCGTGGCGTGCTGATCGACATCTCGTCGCTCGAGGTGGTCGACTCGTTCATCGGCCGCATGCTGGGCGACATCGCGGCGATCTCCCGGGTGCTCGACGCCGAGACCGTGGTCGTGGGCATGCGCCCCGCCGTGGCCATCACGCTGGTCGAGCTCGGCATGTCGCTGGCCGGCGTGCGCACGGCGCTGAGCGTCGAGCGTGCCATGGAGATGCTGCGGGTGGCGACCGGCGACGGCGGCGGGGCGACGGGCGAGGACACGGATGTCCGTCACCCGGACTGAGAAGCTGGCGGTGCAGGCCTCGGAGGACGTCGTCCGTGTGCGGCAGGCCGTGCGCCGATGGGCCGTCGAGCTGGGGTTCACCCTCGTCGACCAGACCAAGGTCGTGACCGCCGCCAGCGAGCTGGCCCGCAACACCCTCACCTACGGCGGGGGCGGGACCGTCGAGGTGGAGAGCCTGGTCGAGGGCACCCGGCGGGGGCTGCGGCTGACGTTCGCCGATCAGGGTCCCGGTATCCCCGACCTCGCCCAGGCGCTGAAGGACGGCTTCACCACCGGCAGCGGGCTCGGGCTCGGCCTGGGCGGCGCCAAGCGGCTGTCCAGCGAGTTCGAGATCCGCTCGCAGCCCGGAGCCGGTACCACCGTGCGGATCACGCGATGGTCGTGAGCACGCGCGCGGTGCGCACCACCCGGGCGGTTGCGGTGGAGGACCCCAGCCAGGTGGGCGTCGCGCGCCGGGTCGCCTCCGGGATGGCCTGGGCCCTCGGCTTCGACGAGGCCACCGTCGGCCGCGTGGCGGTGGCGGTGACGGAGGCGGCCACGAACGTGCTCAAGCACGCCCCGGGGGGCCAGATGCTGCTGGCCACGGCGGCGGCCGGGGCATGCGACGTGGTCGAGATCCTGGCCCTCGACCGCGGGCCGGGCATGGCGAACGTCGACCGCTGCTTCGAGGACGGGTTCTCGACGGCGGGCAGCGCGGGGACGGGGCTCGGTGCGATCCGGCGCCTGGCGAGTACGCTGGACGTGTACTCGCGCCCGGGCGGCACCGCCCTGCTGATCCGTATCGGGCCCACGGGTGCGCGATCGCGGACTCCGGTCGCGACCACCGTCGGCGGCCTCAGCGTGGCCCTCGGCGGCGAACAGCACTGCGGCGACGCGTGGGAGCACGAGCGGCGGGCCGGTGGGGGGACCGTGCTCGTCGTCGACGGCCTCGGCCACGGCGCCGGGGCGGCGGAGGCGGCGCACGCGTGTGTGCTGGCATTCCGCCGACACGCCGGCACGTCGCCGGCGGCCCGCGTGGAGTCACTGCACCAGGCCCTGCGGGCCACCCGGGGCGCCGCGCTCGCCGTGGCCGAGATCGACTCCGCCCGCCGCGTGGTCCGCTTCGCCGGCCTCGGCAACATCGCCGCCTCGGTGCACGGCAATGGGCCCGCGCGCCACCTCGTCTCGCACTACGGGACGGCCGGCCACGCCGCCCACAAGATCGTCGAGTACACGTACCCGTGGCCGGCCGGTGGCGTGCTGATCATGCACTCCGATGGCCTGGCGACCCTGCGGAATCTCGACCCCTATCCCGGGTTGCTGCACCGCGATCCTGGCCTCGTCGCCGGCGTCCTCTACCGTGACTTCGGCCGCCGGCGCGACGACGCGACGGTGGTCGTGGTCCGGGATCCCGCGCCGTGAAGCTCCCGATCGTCGCGGTCAACGTCGGCCGGGAGCAGGACGTCGTCAACGCGCGCCAGCGTGCTCGCCAGGTGGCCGAGCTGCTCGGATTCGACGGCCAGGGGCAGACGCGGATCGCGACGGCGGTGTCGGAGATCGCGCGCAATGCCTTCCGCTACGCCGCCGGCGGCCGGGTCGAGTTCGCGGTCGAGGGGCGGAGCGCGCCGCAGGTGCTGCTGATCGCCGTCAGCGACCGGGGACCGGGAATCGCAGAGCTGCCGCGCATCCTGCAGGGCGACTACCGGTCCCGTACCGGCCTGGGGCTCGGTCTCATCGGCGCCCGGCGTCTGATGGACGCCTTCGACGTCCAGAGCTCCCCGGCCGGGGGTACCGTCGTGTCGCTGCGCAAGGTGCTGCCGTGGCGAAGCGAGCCGATCACGGCGACCGGGATCGCCGAGATCGCCGCCGCCCTCGCCCGCCAGCGCGCCGCGGAGCCGCTGGCCGAGGTCCTCGAGCAGAACCAGGAGCTGCTGCGCACGCTGGAGGAGCTGCGGCGCCGCCAGGAGGAGCTGGAGCGGCTGGGCCGCGAGCTGGAGGACACCAACCGCGGCGTGGTGGCTCTCTACGCCGAGCTTGACGAGAAGGCCGACCACCTGCGGCGCGCCGACGAGCTGAAGTCCAAGTTCCTGTCGAACATGAGCCACGAGTTTCGCACCCCGCTGAACTCGATCCTGGCGCTCACCCGGCTGCTCCTCGACCACGTCGACGGCCCGCTGACGGAAGAGCAGACCCGCCAGGTCGCCTTCGCCCGCAAGGCGGCCGAGGACCTGTTCGAGCTGGTGAACGACCTGCTCGACCTGACCAAGGTCGAGGCGGGCAAGATCGTGATCCGGCCCATCGAGTTCGACGTCGAGCACCTCTTCGGTACCCTGCGCGGCATGCTGCGTCCGCTGCTGGTGAATCCGTCCCTGAACCTGGTCTTCGAGGACGCCGCCGAGGTGCCCACGATCCAGGGCGACGAGGCGAAGGTGTCGCAGATCCTGCGCAACTTCATCTCGAACGCGCTCAAGTTCACCGAGTCCGGCGAGATCCGCGTGACGGCCCGCCTGGCATCCCCCGACACGGTCGTGCTCGCGGTGCGCGACACCGGGATCGGCATCGCGCCCGAGGACCAGGAGCGGATCTTCGAGGAGTTCGGCCAGCTCGACAACCCCGTGCAGCGTCGGGTGCGGGGCACCGGCCTCGGGCTGCCGCTCACCCGCAAGCTGGCCGGGCTGCTCGGAGGGCGCGTGAGCGTGGAGAGCGCGCCGGGCGTGGGCTCGACGTTCTCGCTGACGCTGCCGCTCGTCTACCATCCCGGTGACAGCGACCAGCTCGCGCGGCGGCCCGACACCGCCGTGCAGTGGGAGCCGGACCCTGCCCGGCTGCCGGTCCTGGTCGTGGAGGACGACCCCGGCATGGTCCTGGTGTACCAGCGCCTGCTGCGGGGGACCGTCTTCCAGATCGCTCCGGCCCGCAGTCTGGCCGAGGCGCGGCACCTGCTCCGCACGCTGCGGCCGCGCGCGGTCGTCCTGGACATCGTCCTCGGCGGTGAGAACGGCTGGGACTTTCTGGCTGAGCTGAAAGCCGACGAGGCCACCCGGTCCCTGCCGGTGCTGGTGGTCACCCAGGCCGATGACCCCCGGCGGGCGCTGGGCCTCGGGGCCGACGCCTACGCGCGCAAGCCGATCGAGCGCCAGTGGCTGCTGGGCCAGCTCCGCGCGCTCGGCGAGCCGGCCGGCGTGCGTCGCGTCCTGATCATCGACGACGACGAAGTGGTGCGCTACCTCGTGAAGGGGCTGTTCCGCGACACGCCTTTCCTCGTGAGCGAGGCCGGTGACGGCCCCACCGGCCTCGAGCTGGCCCGCAGCCAGCGGCCCAGCGTCATCCTCTGCGACCTACGCCTGCCCGGCATGTCCGGCCTGGAGGTCGTCGACGCACTCGGGGCCGACCCGGCCACGAAGGACATCCCGATCATCATCAACACGGTCCGGGTCCTGACGAGCCAGGAGCGGGCCGACCTGCAGGGCCGGGGGCTCACCGTGATGTCCAAGGAGGCGCTGGCGCACCACGATGCCGCCAGCGCCCTGCGGCGCGCACTCATGCAGTGCGGTGTCGAGCGATGACGCCCGCCACCGACCGCCTGCGGATTCTCAACGCCGACGACTACGGGCCGGCGCGATACGCGCGAACCAAGCTCCTGCAGCAGGCGGGCTTCGCCGTCGTGGAAGCGCAGACCGGTGCCGAGGCGCTGCGGCAGGCCGTCGAGGCGCGCCCGCACGTCGTGCTGCTCGACGTGAAGCTGCCCGACCTCGACGGCTACGAGGTGTGCCGTCGGCTCAAGGCCAACCCGATCACGGCGGCGATCCCGGTGCTGCACCTGAGCGCGGCCCATCGCGGGGCAAGCGACCACGCCCGTGGGCTCGATGCCGGTGCCGAGGGTTTCCTGGTGGAGCCGGTCGCGCCGGAGGTGCTGCTGGCCACGGTCCGCTCGGTGGCGCGGACACGCCGGGCCGAGGACGCGGTGCGCGCGGCCGCGCGCCAGTGGCAGCTGACCTTCGACGCCATCACTGACGCCGTGTGCCTGCTCGACCCCGAGGGCCGAGTCCTGCGGCACAATGCCGTCTTCGCCGTGCTGGCCGGAGAGGCGGAGCCGCTGGCCGGGCGCGACGGGGTCGAGATCACGGGTCGGATACTTCGCCGGCCGCCGGCGGAGCTGCGCGCGCTGCTCGGGCTCGACCAGCGGGCGGTCCGTGAGTTCCTGGTCGGCAGCCGCTGGCTGCAGCTCGTCACCGAGCCCGTCAAGGACGAGGCGGGCCGCCCGGAAGGCGGCCTGCTGATCCTCACCGAGATCACGGAGCGCAAGCGAGTGGACGGCATGAAGGCTGAGCTGCTCCGCATGGAGCAGCAGGCCCGGCTGGGTGCCGAGGCGTCCAACCGCGCCAAGGACGAGTTCCTGGCCGTGCTCTCCCACGAGCTGCGCACCCCGTTGACCGCCATGCTCGGCTGGATTCGCATGCTGGCGGTGGGACGGCTCGACGCCGGCGGAACCGCGCACGCGATCGAGGTCATCGAGCGCAACACGCGCCTGCAGGCCCAGATCGTCGAGGACCTGCTCGACGTCTCCCGGATCATCTCGGGCAAGATGGCGCTCGAGGTCCGCGACGTCGTGCCGGAGGCCGTGCTGCGGGCGGCCGCGGACGGCCTGCGCGCGGCCGCCGCCACCAAGGGCCTCACGATCGACCTGGAGGTAGCCCCGGACATCGGCCTCGTGCGGGGCGACGGCGGGCGGCTTCAGCAGGTGTTCTCCAACCTGCTGTCCAACGCCGTCAAGTTTACCCCGACCGGAGGGTGGATCCGGCTCGCCGCCCGGCGACACGAGGGAGGCGTGACCGTGACCGTCACCGACAGCGGTCGGGGTATCGACGCCTCGCTGCTGCCGTGGGTGTTCGAGCCCTTCCGCCAGGCCGAGGGCGCCAGCCGGCGGACGCACACGGGGCTCGGCCTGGGGCTGGCCATCGTCCGGCACCTGGTCGAGCTGCACGGCGGTCGCGTGGACGCACGCAGCCCCGGGCTGGGCCAGGGCGCGACCTTCGTCGTGTGGCTGCCCTCCGAGCCGCCGGCGGGCGCCGGGGGAAGCGATACCCTGAGCTTCGGCGGCGCCGCGGCCGGCGGAGAGCTGGGCACGCTACGAGGGGTGCGGCTGCTGGTCGTGGAGGACGACGCCGACACGCGGGAGGTGGTGGGCCTGATGCTCCGGGAGTCGGGGGCCGAGGTGGTGGACGTCGACACCACCCACGCGGCACTCGATGCGCTCCAGCTGACCCCACCCGACGTGCTCATCAGCGACATCGGCCTGGCCGACCGCGACGGGTACGAGCTGATCCGCGCGGTGCGCCGCCTGCCCGGCAATCGCGGCGAGGTCCCCGCGATCGCGCTGTCGGCCTTCGCGCGCGAATCGGATCGTCTCGAGGCTCTCCGGGCCGGCTACGACCGCCACCTGCCCAAGCCGATCGAGCCGAACGTGCTCTGCTCGGCCGTCCTGGAGCTGCTCGATACCCGCCCGCGCTGATCTCCCTCGTTGGTACGGTTCTTGGAGTCCTCAGTGGCTTCACCGAGGACGGACGACCGACGTGCGCGTCCCCTTCGGCGCCGTGAGGGCGTCAGCTCTTGCCGGCGTGGCCCGCACCTCAACATCGGCGCGCTGGGCGTCGGTCGCAGTCTGGAGCAGGGGACCTGGGAGTGCTGTCCGAGCTTCGCAAGTTCGTACGTCAACACGGCTCCTGCGGCGTCCTGAACATCCACCTCGATCCCCCTGTCGAGGACTCCTACGAGATCGAGATCACGTGCCGCCGATGCGAGGCGGCGCTGGCATGCCGGGTGGACGCCGACGCTGCGGCATGGGACCTCGTGCACACCGACTTGCTGCTGGCGCTGAACTGACGAGAGCGACGATTTACCAACGCCGCGTGTAGATCTTACACTGCGGCCCTAGGAAAATTCTTTCCGGCTTCCCCTCCACCGCATCCCCTCCGTATACTTTTTTCCCGATCGAGCCGCGCGGCTGTCTCGCGCGGTGTTGCCCCCACGACACATCATGCGGACAGATCTTCAGCCGACGAACGGCCGGGCCAGCGGACTGGTGGACGTGCTCGACCGCGTCCTGGACAAAGGTCTCGTCGTCGCCGGCGACATCAAGGTGTCGCTGGCCGAGGTGGAGCTGCTCACGATCCGCATTCGGCTGATCGTCTGCTCCATCGACAAGGCCGAGCAGATTGGCCTGGACTGGTGGCGCTACGACACGCACCTGGCGCCGGGCCGGGATCGCCTGGCCGTCGAGAACGCCGCCTTGAAGAAGCAGATTCGCAGCCTCGAACGGCGCGTGGCCGCGCTGGCCGACCGGCCAGGCGGGCGAGGCCGCCGGCCCGAATGAGGGGACGGGCGACGTTCCCGGGGAGACTCGACGATGCCTGTTGAACGCGCGACCGGCGGGAGCAGCCTCATCGACGTCCTGGATCGGGTGCTCGACAAGGGGATCGTCATCGACGCCTGGGTCCGGGTCTCCCTCGTCGGCATCGACCTGATCACCGTCGAGGCGCGCGTCGTCGTGGCCTCGATCGACACCTACCTGAAATATTCCGAGGCGGTGGGCTCGGTGGCGCCGGTGTCCAAGCCGGCCCTGTCGTCCGGCGACGGGCGCGCCAGCGACGCGGTTCTCGCGGAGAATGCGACGCTGCGGGCGCAGCTCGCCGCCGCCAGGAATGGGGCTGGTCGTCGGCGCCGGCCGCCGGCCCTCAAGACCACATAGCGGATGCCGCCCACTCGGAGCGCGGCGGCACGCGCCGGGACCAGGGCGCCGGGCGCCGGTGGTGCCGCCCGCCTGGAGTTGCTCGAGGGCCTGCTCGTGGCCGAGACCGCGACGCAGTGCGCCCTGCGGGCGCTGAGCTGGCTGCAGCGCCGGATGGGCGTGCGGTGGGCCATCTGTCTGGCCACGCACGGCGAGGAGGGCCCCCGCCTGCTCCCGCTCGCCAGCGTCGGAGTACCGGCGCGCCGGATCGTGGGGTTTGCCGTCGAGCTGGAGCTGGTCGGGCACCCGCTGACCCGGGCGCTCCTGGCGGCCGCGCCGGTGACGATCTCCCCCAACGGGCACGGTACCGCCGCCACACCGCTCGGCCGGCGGGTGGTGCAGGCCATTGCGCTGGCGCCGCAGCATCGCCGCGACCTGCCGGTCGGATTGATCCTGGCGGCCCCGCCGACGCCCGCCCTGGCCCAGCAGGCGAGATGGCTGGGCCGCGTCCTCGGGCCCCGGCTGGCCGCCCTGATCTCGACCCAGCGGCTGCAGGAGTCCGAGCGCCACCTGCAGCGGGAGCGCGGGCGCCTGTCCAGCATCATCAACGCGGTGACCGACCCCATCCTCCTCACCGACGGCGACGGCCGGATCGTGATCGCCAACGCGCGGGCCGAGGGTCTCCTGGCCACCGACGACGATCAGAGCGAGGGGCGACGCCGGGCGGTGGCGCTCAACAACATGCTGTTCTCCGCCGCGCTGGCCCGGCATGCCATGGAGGGCGCCGAGGGGCCCCGCCACGAGGTGCCGCTGGTCGACCCGGTGGACGGCTCCGACCTGCTCTTCGAGCTGCTCAGCACGACGACCACCGACCCCCGCGAGGGAACCGGAATCGTGTCGATCCTGCGCAACGTCACCGACCTGCAGCAGGCCACGGTGGAGCTGCAGGAGCAGTACCGCAAGCTGCGCCAGACCGAGGCCGCGGCCCGAGCGGAGCGCGACCGGCTCGACCTGGTCATCGACTCGGTGGCCGATCCGATCCTCGTCACCGATCCCGGCGGCAACACCGTCATGATGAACACGCCGGCCGAGCACCTGTTCACCGCGGCGGAGGCGAGCAGCCCGGAGGTCCAGCGCGTCGTGCAGGCCAACGACGCCCACTTCTCGTCGTTCGTGTCCAACCTCTTCTTCGAGGGGGGGATGCTGCGGCGCAGCGGGCGCATCAACCTGGCCGATCCCGCCACCGGGGCCGCCCTGCCGATGGAGGCCATCTCCGGCAAGATCGTGTCGGAGCAGGGTGAGGTGACCGCGCTCGTCACGATCCTGCACGATCGCACCGAGGAGCTGGAGCGCGCGCGCCTCTACGAGGAGCTCAAGCGGGCCTCGGCCGAGCTCGAGCTGAAGGTGGGGCAGGCGACGGCCGAGCTGGTGCGCCAGAACGAGCTGCTGCGCCGCTCGCACATCGCCCTGGAGCAGGCCTCCGCGCTGAAGTCGCAGTTCCTGGCCAACATGTCGCACGAGTTTCGCACGCCGCTCAACGCCATCCTCGGCTACACGAGCATGCTCCTCAAGGGCGTGTCGGGAGAGCTGACCGAGCACCAGCGTCGCAACCTGGAGCGGATCGACTCCAACTCCCAGCATCTGCTGTCGATCATCAACGACATCCTGGACATCACCAGGATCGAGGCGGGCAAGATGCCGCTCACGATGGCCGAGTTCGCGATGCCGGAGCTGATCCGGGAGGTGCTGGCCGAGGTCGAGCCGCTCATCGCCCGGAGCACGCTCAGGCTCAGCACCCGGATCGATGACGCCCTGCCACCCCTGCGCAGCGACCGGCAGAAGGTCAAGCAGATCGTCATCAACCTGCTCACCAACGCGCTCAAGTTCACGCCCCAGGGCTGGGTGACGGTGACGGCGGCCGGCGATGCGGCGACCGGCCGCGTGGCTGTCGCGGTCGCCGACAGCGGCATCGGCATCTCGCCCAAGGACCAGGACGTCATCTTCGAGGACTTCCGCCAGGCCGACGACTCCCCCACGCGCCGCTACACCGGCGCCGGCCTGGGCCTGGCCATCTGCCGGCGGCTGGCGAGCATGCTGGGCGGCGAGCTCACCGTGCGCAGCGCGCTGGGCGAGGGCGCCACCTTCACGCTCACGCTGCCGCGCATGCCCGAGGACGATCGATGACGGTGTCGGCCTTGCCCATCCTGGTGCTCCTGGTCGACGACTATCCCGACAACCGGGACATCTACGTGCAGTTCCTGACCTACTCGGGGCTGCGGGTGGAGGAGGCCGAGAACGGGCACCAGGCGCTCGACAAGGCGTTCACACTCCGGCCCGACGTGATCGTGATGGATCTCTCGCTGCCCGGCCTCGACGGCTGGGAGGCGACGCGGCGCCTGAAACGCGATCCGCGGACCCGCGACATCCCGGTGATCGCGCTCACCGGCCACGCCCTCGCCGGCCACTCCAAGGGCGCCCTGGATGCGGGCTGCGACCTGTTCATCACCAAGCCATGCCTGCCCGAGCGGTTGCTCGACGAGATCCGTGCCATCGTCGGCCCCGCCCGGCCGCACCCGGGGGATCCCACGCCATGAGCCGCGCCAAGCGGACGAGCCGTCAGCGCACCACGCTCACTGCCGCCAAGCCGGTCCGCCGGACGGGACCTTCGCGGGTCATCCGCGAAGGCGCGCCCGGCGC
>Ga0299907_10001401_pt1 | contig 13738 bp, 12 predicted proteins | sample RVTome_16_FD_198680 | JGI IMG/M metagenome (GOLD analysis project Ga0299907, IMG submission 198680) | Soil microbial communities from uranium-contaminated site in the Upper Colorado River Basin, Wyoming, United States - RVT152D67 (version 2) ... | reverse complement strand
CAAGGGAGCTCCTCGGGGGTGGATCCCGACGATCACGAGGTCATCGGTGCCCTTGTTGGCCTCGACGATCTCGTGGGCGACCCGGGTGAGGGCACGACGCACGCCGGCGGCTCCATGACCCGGGCCTTGAGGACGAACTCGCCGTTCGGTGCCGGCCTGCGATTGGGTGAGCGCACTAAAAAACGCCTCCCCCAGCAGGGGAAGCGTCGCGCGTGAAGTAGGCCAAAACCTGCTCCTTTCCGGCCTCACAGGGCCGATTTAAAGGGCTTCTCGTCCCAGGGTACCCCGGCCCCGAGCGACCGGCAACTAATCAGCGGCGATCCAGCACATCGCGATACGCCCTCATCACCTCTTCTGCTTGCACCTGAGGCGAGAAGTTAGCGAGTGCCTCACCGGTCCGAACGATATCCGGGGGCTCTGCCTCTAGCGCCTTTGCCAACCCATCCGCTATCCCTCTGGCACGTGCTGATGGAATCAATATGGCCTCGAGACCAACTTCGACGAGATCAACGTTTCCGGGCACGTCGCTCAATACCAGGGACAGCCCCGCGCTCGCCGCCTCTAGCCCCGTTAGAGGGAACCCCTCCCAGCGCGATGTACTGACCAAGATGTCCGCCGCGCGATAGACCGATGCGGTGTCGGTGCACCAACCCGGCATCCTCACGATGTCAGCTAGCCCCTTGCGCCTGACCAATTCTTTCGCTTCCTCGTAGAGCGAGCCATCTCCAGCCATAAGTATTGACAAGCCAGGTGTTCGACCGATCAGGTCGAGCGCCTCGATGAAGAGAAGCGGGCGCTTCTCGGCTTCGAATCGCCCCATCCAGAGGACCACTTTTCCCGACGGAGGTAGGTCGAAGCCAGCGCGTGCCTCCCGTCGATCTCTCTCGGGAGGGGGCGTGAATGCCGAATGGATCCAGCGGATCTCGGTACGAGGCCCTAACCCGATCTCCTCGACGAGGCGAGCGTCAGACCTTCCCGTACACAACACGAGATCCATTCTGGACAGAACGAAACGCTCGAACCATCTTGCGAATGGGCGTTGGATCCGATTCGCCCGTCGAACCGCATGGATACCGTGCAATGTCACCACGCGCGCGGGAGCTACATCGGCGAGACCAACAACGAGCGCAACCCTTGTCCCGTGAGCGTGCACGATGTCGGGATCTTCCTCGGTAACGACGCCTCTGATCTTGTCGCGAAGCGGACGGCCCAACAACGACCCACCACGGGTGATCTGTACGCCTAGACACAACTCACGCCACTCGACTTGCGGCCCGAGCGCCTTCCGAAGTAGTGCGACATTGGCGCTGCCCCCTCCGGGCTCGTCAAGGTAAACCTGCAGCACACGCGCTCGCCCCTCTTTCACCGGGCTACGAGGGCGCCTACCCCTGAACGAAGGGACATCCACATCGCGAGCATCCGCTCGGCTTTTGTGAGCTCGGGCCGACGCGATAGCTCGCGGAGAAGCCGATACCGATGAGTTCGCATGAATCTCGTTCTGGTGGAGGCCGAGCCGGGGCGAGCGGCCTCGTACCTCAGCAACACCTCGGGATGCTTCAAAACCGATACACCTGCCACGAGCAGATCGATCCAGAAAGCTTGGTCCTCTGAAGCTCGCAGGTCCTCTCTGAATGGGAAGCGCTCCCATACATCCTGACGTACGGCAGCATCCATCCCGAGGTCGTTCTTTCGGATCAGACCTGCCACATCCTTGCGATCGAGCACCTCGACAGCCTTCAGGGCGGGCCAAAGAACCTCTTCTATGCCCGTCCCCGCGTCGACCAAGAAGCGATTGGCAACCGCCGCCCCGGCATCAGGAAAGTCCTCCAATAAGCGTCCCAGCGATCTCAGCGATCCAGGAACCAACTCATCGTCCGCGTCCAGAAAGAAGATCCATCGATTTGTGCAGGAGGCCGCGCCGGCATTCCGAGCGGCTCCAGGACCGCGATTCTGTTGACGAATAACGACCACATCTCCACGTTCTTTGACCGCATCTGCCGTTCCATCCGTCGAGCCATCGTCGACCACAATCACCCTCTCTGGGCGCGGATCTTGATCCAGGACCGACCGAAGCGCTCGATCGATCGTCTCCCGAACGTTAAACGCCGGAATAACCACCGCGAGATCAAACCCCTGCATCACATTGACAGTAACGTCTCTCTTTAAGGTGACCACACTGAAAGTCCTTTTCGTAGGCATGCGTTGGGACTACAAGGACCCTCGTCGGGGATCCTCATTCGAGTACACGAACCTGTTCGATTCCATGGCGCGCATGCCCGGGATTAGTGCGGACCTGTTTCCATTCGACGAGATTGAGCGCATGCACGGGCGCAACGTCATGAATGACATGCTCATAAAGACGGTCAAAGAGACAACCCCGGATCTCGTCTTCTTCTTTCTTTACGAGGATGAGTTCTCGACCGAGACCGTAGACAAGATCACGAGGCATACGAAGACATTCAATTGGTTCGCGGACGACCACTGGCGATTCGAGATCTTCTCCAGGCACTGGGCGCCTCACTTCACTCTGGTTGGCACCACAGATTGGTCGGCGATCGATCGCTACGAGAAGGCAGGAGTAGCCAACGTGATCGCGACCCAGTGGGCATGCAACCACCATGTCTATCGACCGGAAGGGATCGAGCAAGATCTGGATGTGACTTTCGTCGGCCAAGTCCATGGAAAGAGGAGAGAGATCGTCGCTAGGGCTGCGCGAGCGGGCATATCGATCCAGACATGGGGGGCGGGATGGGCAACCGGGAGGCTTACACAAGCTGAGATGATCCGCGTTTTCTCCCGAAGTCGGATCAATCTGAACTTCTCAGAAGGTTCGGCTCCACGTGCACTCCTACGGAGGATCAGATTCGTCGTCACTGAAGGCCGTCATCTGGTGCCACCTGGGAGCATGAGAACAAGATTCAACGCGCTTCGCGCACGAGAGCACCCTCAGATAAAGGGCCGGACCTTCGAGATCCCGGGCTGCCGCGCCCTATTACTCACCGAGCCCGCGGAAGGACTTGGCCATTACTACGCTGTGGGCGAGGAGATCGCCACCTTCGAAACACTCGACGAGCTCGTGGATCTATGTCGACAATATCTGCGCGATTCTTCCGAAGCCGAACGGGTGGCTACGGCCGGTTATGAGCGGACCCTCCGAGAACACACCTATGAACATCGGTTCCAAGAGATCTTCTCGCAGCTTGGTTTCTCTAGTTGAGCCTCGAGCCTGCCGCTTCACAACCGAACGTGGCGTGGGGAATGCAGGCTACAAGCTTGATCTACCCTTTCGACGTGGGCGCTTTTTCATCGGACATTGGCGACCGGCGATTCCTTAAGTCTCTCTATGCTTGGTTCCGACAGATATGGGATCCGCTATTCACCGCAACGGGTCTGCTTTCGCTACCCCGATATTTACGAGATCTCAGGCGCTACAAGAGACTAGCCAGCGGTAAGACCCAGGTGCCCATCCGCCTGGCGCCACAACTTCACGATAGGTCGGCGACATCCGCGGTGCAGCAGCACTATTTCTTCTTGAATGGCTGGGCACTTCGCAAGATAGCCGCCGCGAAACCGCCCCTGCACGTTGATGTTGGATCACAGGTTGACTTCGCCAATAGCGTTGCAGCCTTCGTTCCCACCGTGTTCGTGGACATCAGGCCCCTTTACGACAAGATGTCCGGATTGCTGCCGATCGCTGGGGATCTTCTGAGACCTCCATTGCGGGAGGAGGCGATCACCTCCTTGTCCTGCCTTCACGTTGTCGAACACATCGGGTTAGGCCGCTATGGAGATGAACTCGATCCAGCGGGGACGCAGAAGGCCGCCTATCAGCTAACGCGGACACTCGCCCCCGGCGGCGACCTCTATCTGGGCTTACCGATCGGCCGCCCTCATGTGTACTTCAATGCCCATCGGGTTCACTCTGCGGGCCAGGTACTCAGCTTCTTCGAAGATCTGGAACTCTGCGAGTTCGATGCCGTAGATGACCTGGGACGCTACATCGAAGCAGCGCGGCCAACCGATTTCGATACCAGTCATTACGCCTGCGGCATGTTCCACTTCCGCAGGCCCAGATCCTGATCGCTCACGGGAATGAAGCGCGGCCAACTGCTGCGACTCCTGCGGGGGGTCAGACTTCACAGAGACATCTCGACCGTTATCCGACAAAAGATCTTGTCGCATCCAGCCGCCACACGGCCCGTGACGTATCGCTTGCGAGGAGGCCCGAGTCTGACTCTCGAGTCCGGGTCACATGATTTGTGGGTCTTGAACGAGATCTGGTTAGACCGAAGCTATGCAGTCGTCGACGGTTTCATCCCTAAGCAGGGATGGGTTGTCTATGACCTGGGGGCCCACAAAGGTGTCTTTTCCTGCTGGGCGGCAACACAGATGGAAGTGGGACGTATATATGCATTCGAGCCACAACCGAGCAACTTCGACTTCCTGAAACTCAACACGTCTCAATTCTCCGGTATCGGTTTCCACATGGAGCAGGCGGCGGTGGGTAGCTCTTCGGGACACGTCGAGCTCTTCCTCGACCGCGAGCAATCAGGGCTCGCCTCGATCCATCACGATCGCCATAGCGGGTACTCAGAAAGCATCTCGGTTCCCGCCATCGCCTTCCACGAGGCGATCGCGAGAGCCGAGGCCAAGATTGATCTTGTAAAGATGGACGTCGAAGGGGCCGAGCACAGCATCCTGGAGGAGACTCCCAGTGCGGTCTTCGATCTGATCGAGCGGATCGTGATGGAGTACCACTCCCGCGACCCAAGAGACACGAAGCCATCCGAACCGCTCCAGGCTCGGCTGGAGTCACTGGGCTTCAGTACCCTGCTCCGTCCCGATCGGTCGTTGCTCTTCGCTTCCAAGTCGACTACAGACCTGCACCTCTAGGGATGTCTGGCTGAACCCGGTCCCTGCCAGAACGGATCGCCTGGACGATCATGCGACGATCCCCGCGGTTGGTTGTCCTCCACGCTACGACCAGAGTCACAAGCCAAGTCGATAGTGCAGATATGACCAGAGGCCCGAGCCCGCGTTGCGGCCATCCCGTCGCGGTCAACGTCCCCACCATGATGGCCAAGGTTCCGGCTGTGCCTGCCATCCCCCACCCGATCGGCTTCAATCCGAGCGATCGCCACACCAGTCCTGCGTTCACGAGAACGATGGTTACATATCCGAGTGCGCACCCCAGGGCCGCTCCTTCGATCCCGAACCGGCTGATGAGCACCACATCGACCGCGAGTACAAAGATCAGGGTGACGAGAGAGCGAAGAGCTAGCGCTCTTAGGGCAACAAGCGACTCGGCGATCCCACTATTCATGCCGAACATCGAATGGATAAAGAAACCGATGACTAAGATGCGGGCGGCCGTCTCCACCGATGAACCACCGATCCCGAAGACCCCCTGGAGCACGACACCCGGTCCCATGAACATCGCGGCAATAACCGGAGCGCCCGACGCCACAGCCACCTTCCCGGCCACGTCATACAAGCGCTGGACACTGCCGTCCTTAGACCTGCTGGCCATCCGCCCTGAGGCCAGCATCACGTACGGGAACAGGATCCCGAAAGGAACCGCGCTGATCGCGGCTAGTCGCAGCGTGGGGGCGTAAAGACCTACGTTCCGGTCCGAAGTCAAGAAGCCCAGGAGCGCGACATCTGCCTGTTCGAGCCCCACCCAAGCCAGCCCGGTTAACCAGAGGGGAAGCGCGAGCCTAAGGACCGGCACTTGCCGGATTGTGTCGTGGCCTTTCACCATCGAGAAAGCTGCAGCAACAAGGATTGAGGCGGCAACAAGCTCGATGCCCATTCGAGAACCGATCACGGTTACGGGTGTGAGTTCCCGTGCAGCCCACAGGATGGCGATCGCAAGCAGGAACGCCAGAGGGATCCCCGCTTGATAAAGTTCCGCCGCCCAGGGTCGACCTCGAGCGCGAAGAAAGCTGCCCGCCAGAGTCTGTAGTGCTATCAGGATGCCTAAGAACGCCGACACCGAGACAAGATCTGCTCTCGAACTCGAAGAGAGCAACCAGATGAGTGATGCCGCGGCGCTCACCACAATCAAGACTTTCAGCAGAACTCGGATCGACGCCAGATAGATCAGATTTGGCTGCAGTGGATCGGTTCCGGCCCGGGGGATTTGCCTGCTGATCGACTGGGCGAGACCGAGATCGAAGAACAGACCGAACAAGGCGCCCAGTGAGAGCACGAAAAAGAACTTCCCTACGTCACCTGCGGCCATCGTTCGGACCAAGATGATGCCCGCGGCGAAACCTCCTAGCCGCCAACCGATCTGGCCTATCGTTCGGAGCGCCGTGCCTCGCACCAAGGCCCCGGCAGTCGACGCTCTGTGAGTCGGATCCATCGATGTCATTGGAGGCCACACGATAGATGGATAGCGGATCCTCGGATGGGCCCATCGCGGTCTGCCACGAATGGATAACGACATTCGGGGGATCAGAACAGGTTGCGGTTCGGATGGCGAAGGTCCTGCAGGCGGACTCGATTTACACGTTTACAGCCGAGCCGACGCTGGCGCGAGAGCTCTTTCCGGATCACGCTGTAAGAACGACCCGACTGGGGCGAACATCATTGGCGAGGAAACATTGGCAGTGGTTCCTGCCTCTGATGCCGTTCGCATGGGCTCGTCTCAACCTCACCAGGTATGGCATCGTTATCACCAGCTCCCATTCAGCCGTCAATGCGATACACCTGCCTCCATCCACGATCCACATCTCTTATTGCCACACTCCGATGCGATACGCCTGGGAATGGCGGAGCGAGCTCTCGCGGTTCCCGCCCCTCCTGCGACCGGTGTGGCCGTTAGCGGCTGCGCTCTTGCGACGCGCCGACCGAAGGTGGGCTCAAGGTGTCACGAGGTTCATCGCGAATTCACACAACGTAGCCGCGCGCATCCGTCGCAATTACGGTCGCGAGGCGGACGTCCTATACCCACCTATCGATACAGAGTTCTGGTCGCCGGGAGGAGAGAAGAAGGACTTCTTCCTATTCGCCGGTCGCCTCGTTCCTTACAAACGCCCCGGCGTTGCGGTAGCGACTGCCACAGCCTTGGGAGTCCCCCTTGTTGTTGCCGGATCAGGTCCGTTGCTTGCCGATCTCCGTCGAAAGGCGGGACCGAATATCACGTTCATTGAAAACCCCTCGCGAGAGCACCTCCGCGATCTGTACCGGGAAACCAAAGCACTTGTTTTTCCTGGGGTGGAGGACTTTGGGATGACTCTCGTGGAGGCTCAGGCTTGTGGGACACCGGTCATCGCATCCGCACAGGGAGGAGCCTTGGAAGCGGTCAATGATGGCGTGACGGGCTATCTCTACGAGGAAGAAGGGATCGACGGCCTTTCGCAAGCGATCGATTCGTTCATCCCGTCGATCTACGAAATCACGTCGCTCCGCGCCCACGCTGAAGCGTTCGCCATCCCGCGGTTCGATGAGTCCTTGCGACAGATCGTCGACCGGGTAGTGGCGACGGGTCAGTAGGCCCGTCCGCGGATCACTTCGCGAACCGTCAACGCGAGGACCTTCACGTCCAACCAGATAGACCAGTTCTCGATGTACCAGTTGTCGAACTGGACGCGCGAGTCGATGGAGGTGTTTCCCCTCAGACCGTGGCTCTGAGCCCACCCCGTCATGCCCGGCCTTATCCGGTGTCTGAACCGATACCAGGTGAGCGCGCGAGTGAATTCCCCCACGAACGAAGGTCGTTCGGGGCGGGGGCCCACAAGGCTCATGTCGCCGCGTAGCACGTTCCACAGCTGAGGCAGCTCGTCGAGGCTGGTTCTCCTGAGGAACCGACCCACTCCTGTAGGTCGTGGATCCGCTCTCATCGCCCACACCGGCCCGGTTACGTTTTCTGCATCTAGAGGCATCGACCGGAACTTGATGATGTCGAAGGGGACTCCCCCAAGACCCACCCGCTCTTGTCGGTACAGAACAGGTCGACCGGAACCGATCAACACGGCCACCCCGATCAGCATGATGAGGGGCGAGAGTAGTAACAGAAGAAGTAGTGAAACTGCAATATCCAGGGCCCTCTTCTGCAATGCTCGGGTCCCGCTCAATGTTGGTGGGGCTACCTTGACGATCGTTTGGCCGGCAACCTCACGGACCGTGAGGCGGTCTCGCCCGACCGACCGAACCGGCGAGTGGACGAAAACCGACCATCCGCGCTCCCCCGCGCTCAACAAGATCCGCCAGAACTCGTCATGGCTGAAGTCGCGTGCACGCAGGACCACCGCCGCCCGAGACATAGCCTGGTCCTGGTCAGGTTGGAGCTGGTCCAGGAAACTGTCGAACTCAGTCGGGTCCAGCCGAGAGATGACTTCGAACTCATGCTCGTCTTCGAAGGGCCAGTCGTCCCATTCTTCCGTGCGTGCCACGAGGATCGCGGGCCGTCGCTGTTTCCCGGCCTCCCGTTGCGACGCGAGACGTCTGCGCAAAGTCATTCGCTCGGCCCCCACGAACAAGAGAGAGAACGCAATGACTAGGCCGAACCAAGAGCGCGATATGTAGAAGCTTTGCGTAAGGAATACGAAAACCGACATAATCGCCGCGGCTTCGATGACGGACCGAAGCATGCGGGAAACCTCGCCCCCTCCGGGAAAGAGCGTGTCCTCGTCGTAGAGACGATTGAACGCGAGCGCCACGAGCAGGCCACAGATCCATAGCACGCTCGCCAACGCGTGGAATCCGACCGTAGGAGGCGACGCTTCTGTAACTTCGAACCAGCCGAACCCAAAGCGCAGCAGGAGAGCGAACGCAAGCGCGCCTGCAATGCACACGGCATCGAGTGCGACGCGTAATGGGGTCAATGACGACTCCGCAAAACGCGGGCGTGAGCGATCCGCGACGGAACGGCGGGATCTGATGGCTTCCGTATCCATGAGCTCAACTGATGTATCAGAGCCTCCGCGGTCTCGCTTGAGTTGTTTCCGCCGTTTCGTCCAGCTTTCGTCAGCGTCCACAGAGTGGTGGAAATCGCGGTTGAAGTCCAGCTCGCTGGGCTAACGTCCGGAACATGACTCAGTCCGGATGGCACGACTCTGGGTTCGGCGTCGCCCTCCGTCTCAAGCATCGGGTAGCTGAACTCGTAGAGCTGGCGAGATGGCTCGCCACTGGACGGCAGCCTCCTTCTCCGAGATTCGTCAAGCAAAGAACCGTACGAGGCTACGCAAGGAGGTTCGGACTTACGACACTTATCGAAACCGGGACCTTTCAGGGAGCGATGATCGCGTCGGTCAAGCGAGTCTTCAGCAGGATCGTCTCGATCGAACTGGATGCCACTCTGTACAGACGAGCTCGCTCTCGCTTTGATCCCTACCCCCATATCGAGATCGTTCGCGGGGATAGCGCTGTCGCCCTCGCCCATGTCGTGCGTGAGAGACCCGAGCCCTGCGTGTTCTGGTTGGACGCGCATTACTCGGGCGGAGAAACGGCGCACGGAGACCGCGAGACTCCGATCGAAGCCGAGGTAGCGATCGTGCTCGCGCGGAAGAATCCGAAGGACGTGATACTGATCGACGATGCTCGTCTCTTCACTGGTGGCAGCTATCCATCGAGGGAACAGTTGCACCGGAAGACGGCGGCTTCGCACCTCCATCATTTCGAGGTTCGCGATGACATCATTCGTATCCACAGCTGAACCGGGGGGTACACGTTTGATCTCTGCCGGCGCTCGAGCCACGTGCTCGTTGCCCAAGGATCTTTAGGTCCGGCACATGGCGACCAAGCTCAATCGCATGGTCCTCCTTGGGACGGCTATGGGCATACCTCTGTTCTTCGCGCCGGACATCGTGTTCGAGCCCTACAACCTTCCGAAACTCGTCCTCCTGATCTTCGGTGTAGGCCTTGGGCTTGCCTTCGTCAAGTTCCGTGCGAGCGACAGGGTGCATCTGGCCGTACCCGCGGCCGCCCTAGTGCTTCCTTTGGCGGTCGCGTGGATCTGGTCCCCCTATAAAGAGTGGGCCCTGCTGGGGCAGTATGCGCGCTTCAACGGCCTCCTCCCCTATGCCCTCGTGGCGCTGCTCGGCATCCTGATGGCGAATGCGTTCCGCGGCCGCGCGCATCTGCTTGCCTGGGGCCTGACGGTGGCGGGGGGAATCGTCGGCACTTATGCATTCGTGCAAGCACTCGGGCTCGACCCGTTCTGGTCCCCGGGAGGGCCCGGCTCGGGCGACTACCCCCCCTCGTCCATCGGTCACTTCAATTTCCTGGGGGGGTTCTTGGGTATCTGTCTCCCCCTAAGCATCTACATGTGGAGCAGGGGGGGCCGATACCGGCTATGGGGAGCGTGGTCGACAGTAGCCATAGCGGTCGGGCTGCTCCTTGCGAACAGCCAGGGGGGATTGATGGCAGGGCTCGCAGGCACATCGATCATCGCGGGCTCCCTCCTAGGAGAGCGTTACAGGTCCGCCAAACGCGCTGGTCTCGTCGGGGCGGCTCTCGTAGGGCTCTTAGTGGTCGCGGCAGTGCTCGCGAGCTCATACCTCCCGCGAACGGAACTGTTGGGCGGAACCATCAGACAACGGGCACGACTATGGACAACCGCGCTGGAGATGGGCGCGGATTCTCCCGTGGTGGGACGGGGCCCCGGCTCCTATTCTGTGGAAGGGGTCCGTTACCGTTCTCTGGGCGCGATCCTGGCCGAGCCAGATACGTCGTTCGATGAGCCGCATTCGGTTCCGCTCTCGTTCTGGGCCAACGCGGGAGTCATCGGCGCGCTGGGATTCCTGGTATTTGCAGGTTGGATCATCAGGACCGGACTTCGGATCCGATCTCCGGACCATCTCTCGACGGCATTCTTCGCGGCTTGCGTGTCGTATCTCGTGCAGTCACTGGTGAGCATCGATGAGCTCTCTCTGAGGTCGGCTCTGTGGCTCGCCATGGCCGGGATGACAATGTCGATCGCGCCGGAAACAGAGGTTTTCAGGCCCCCTGATTCCAAGGCACAATCTAGCGGCATCCAGTCGGTTGCGAGGGCGCTCGCCGGAATAGCGATCGCGGCGGTCGCTTTCTACTACGCGGGTCGGCTCTTGCTCGCGGACCATCACGCCGAGAGCGGCGCAGAGCACCTCACCGAGAACGAAGTGGCTAAGGGATTGTTGGATCTCGATAGAGCCACATCCTTCCGCTTCGAACCTCATTACCTGAACCTGTATGCCCACAGCCTCGGCAGCGCCGGATTGGATCGAGGCTCGTCCGGCGCCGATCTGATCCAGCGCATGAGAAACGTCTATGAGTACCTCGAGGACTTTCCCGACACATCGGGGATCCTGAACGAGGCTCGGCTGCTTCATTACTGGGGGCGGTTCGAACCCGGTGCCGACATCGAAGCACAGCATCTGTTGAAGCGGGTCCAGAAACTCGATCCAGAGAACCCTGCTATCGACATAGTTCTCTCGGAGGTTCTCATCGACTTAGGAATGACCGAACGGGCGCGACTCTCGTTGGAGCGTTGGGCCTCCGCTCTCGATAATCAGTTTGCGGATTACTGGGGTGCCCTCTCCATCGCTCGGCTACTCGACCACCAGCCCGCCGCGGCCGATCGAGCGCTCGACGAGGGGCTTACGATCGGCCCCTCGAGCTGCAGAGTGCTGACAGCGCGGGAACTGATCCGACACCATCAGGACCCATCTCTGCCGCTCGGAGCTGGCACCCCGTTGCTTCTGCGCTTCGCGTGCGGTGAGGGCGTCTATCAGTTCTTCCTGGCTCACCTCCCCGACGTGGAGTGAGTTTCTTAGGGGTTCGTCCGAGCTTCGGGCGAAGGACCAGAGATGTCCGCGATCCGCCCCAATAGCCCATTGATGAACTTGCCAGACTCCTCCGTAGATAGCTGCTTGGCTAACTCCACCGCTTCATTGATGGCAACGGCGAATGGCACGTCCTCGCCCCACAGCATCTCGAACAACGCGATGCGCAACAGCGTTCGGTCGACGACCGGCATTCGATCGATCGCCCAGCGATCGGCATAACGCGCGATCAGGGCGTCGATATCGGCGTGGTGGTTCTGGACACCTTCGATCAACCGTCGGGCGTAGGCGACGGCGTCGTTACTCGGGGGCTCCTTGATGCCGAACGGCTCGCTGAGATCATCGGATGTCGCCACCACCCAGCCGCTCTGTTGACGCGCGGCGAGCGCTTCGGTCGGCAAGGAGTCGCGTATCTCGGACTCGTAGAGGACGTCGATGGCAAGCCGGCGAGCCGCGCGCCGTTCTCTCACCGGGTTCCGGTCTTGTCGATCACGCCCGTGACATGTACTCGCCAGAGCGAGTGTCGACCTTGATACGTTCGCCCTTCTCCACGAACAGCGGCACTTGGACGATCGCGCCGGTCTCGACCGTCGCCGGCTTAAGCGCGCCCGATACCCGATCGCCCTTCATCCCCGGTTCCGTGTCGGTGATCGCGAGCTCGATCGACACCGGCATCTCGGCCCCGATCGGGGTGCCCTCGTACACGGGGACCTGACAGACGGTGCCGTCCTTCAAGAACTTGCGGGCGTCCCCGAGGAACCCGGGGTCGACGTGGACCTGCTCGTAGGTCTCGTTGTCCATGAACACCAGCCCTGTGTCGTCCTCGTAGAGGAACTGCATCTCCCTCTTGTCGAGCACCGCGAGGTTGACCTTCTCGTCGGCGCGGAAGGTGCGGTCGACGACCGCCCCGCTTTTGATGTTCTTGAGCTTGGTCTTGACGAACGCCTGTCCCTTGCCGGGTTTCACGTGCTGGTAGTTGACGATCGTGAACAGGTTGCCGTCGAGCTCGAGCGTCTGCCCCGGCCTCATGTCGTTCGTAGAGATCATGCGCTGCCCTTCACCTCACAGTTCGGTAAGCGTGTCCTTCGGTGCCGAACCGAGCACCTCGCAACCATCTTCCGTCACGACGACGCAGTCCTCGATCCTGACTCCCCCTACGCCCGGCAGATACACCCCGGGCTCGATGGTGACGACATGGCCCGGCTCCAGCACGTCCTCCGACAATCGGTTGAGCGTGGGTGCTTCGTGGATGTCGAGACCCACGCCGTGACCGAGACCATGGCCGAAGTGCTCAGCATGACCAGCGCCGTCGATGACCGCGCGCGCTACCGCGTCGCACTCCGACCCGACGACCTGCGGCGCAATCGCGGCAAGCGCCGCCTTCTGGGCCTCGAGGACCAACGAGTAGATCCGCAGCTGCTCGTCGTTGGCGGGACCTACAACGAGCGTGCGCGTGAGATCCGAGCAGTAACCCTCGAAGCGGCACCCGAAGTCGAGCAGCACCAGGTCGCCCTTCTCGAAGGTCCGATCCGAGGCCGTGTGATGGATGTGAGCGCTGAGGGGGCCGGAACCGACGATCGGATCGAAAGACACCCCTTCGGCGCCGGCCTGGCGCATGTGGACCTCGATGTCGATGGCGAGGTCTCGCTCCGCGACCCCGGGAGCGATGCGATCGAGGGCCCATGCGAGGGTGCGGTCCGAGATCGATATCGCCTCTCTGATCAGCTCGATCTCGGCGGTCTCCTTCGTGCGACGGAGCCCTTCCACCAGGTCCTTGACCGGGACCAGCTCGACCCCTTCGAGCCGCGTCGCCAGATCGTCACGAGTCGCCAGGGTGACGGTTCCGGCCTCGACCCCAAGCCTGGAGACCTGCGCGGCGGCCAGCTGCGGCGGGAGGACCTCGGTGAGCCGATTCGGATAGATGACGATCTCGGCCGCGTCAACGAGGGTGCGGGCGCGCGCGTCGTAGC
>Ga0299907_10001400_pt1 | contig 13741 bp, 15 predicted proteins | sample RVTome_16_FD_198680 | JGI IMG/M metagenome (GOLD analysis project Ga0299907, IMG submission 198680) | Soil microbial communities from uranium-contaminated site in the Upper Colorado River Basin, Wyoming, United States - RVT152D67 (version 2) ... | reverse complement strand
GGTGCGACCAAGACCTCAGCGGCTGACCAGGTCGACCTACTCCGTCAGGTGCTCCTTGGTGACGGCGGGCCGCTCGACGACGACTCCCGTCAACTCGCATTCGAGCTCATGACCTCGGTTGTGGCCGACCAAACCTGGGGAATAACGGCAGGTGTGCCGATGTCCTGGACTGTCGCTCAGAAGAACGGGTTCGCGGGCAGGATCATCAATTCGGTGGGATGGGTCGACCCAGCCGGCCCCGAAGAAGGGTATTTGATCGCGATCCTGACGTACGGATGGCCCAGCCACGCAGCCGGCATTTCCGCTGTCGAATTCATCAGTGTCATCGCGGCGGATGCCATGATCGACACCATCCCCGGAGCCCGCTGAGTACCGGCGCGACGCCCTTCGCATTACCGTCACCCGGAATGGAATCTGCACTATCCAAGGAGATCATCGCTGCGGACTGGCTGCCCCGATACACAGGGATGCCTGTCGCAGACTTCGGCGACTACATCCTCCTCACCAACTTCAGGAGCTACGTCGAGACCTTTGCGGCCCGATTCGACTGCGAGGTTCTGGGAAGGGACCGCCCGATGCAGGCTGCGAGCAACGGCGACGGTCTCACCATCGTCAACTTCGGGATCGGTACCGCAAACGCAGCAACGATCATGGACCTGTTGGTGGCGCGCCAGCCGGAGGGTGTTCTCTTTCTGGGCAAATGCGGCGGACTGAAGCAGTCAACCGAAATCGGCCATTTCATCCTCCCGATCGCCGCCATCCGAGGTGAAGGGACGTCTGATGACTATTTCCCTCCCGAAGTGCCCGCGCTTCCCTCGTTCAAGCTGCACAAGTTCGTCTCCGAGAAGATCGTCGAACGCGGTCTCGAGTACCGGACGGGAGTTGTCTACACGGCCAACCGGAGACTGTGGGAGCATGACGTCGAGTTCCTCGAGCGGCTCCGCCGGTTGACCGCGATAGCAATTGACATGGAGACGGCCACGATTTTCATCGTCGGTCATCACAACCAGATCTCCCGCGGCGCTTTGCTGCTCGTCTCGGATGTCCCTACCACTCCGGAGGGGGTCAAGACCGAAGAGAGCGACAGGCAGGTCACCGCCGACTGGTCCGAGATCCATCTCGATCTCGGGATCTCTGCCATGAGTGACATCTCGGGCGAGGGCGAGGCCATAAAGCACTTCACCTTCTGAGGCGACCAGGAAGCGAGCCACTTCATCCGTTACGATTGGGCGCATGTGGATACGTAGCGACGACTTCACCGATGGCGAAGCGATCCCCAAGCAGAACGCCCTTTGCGTGATCGACCCTGACACTCGTGTCACGTTCGCGTCAAATGTGAACCCACACCTCGAGTGGGGGGATGTCCCTGAGGGCGTGCAATCGTTCGCACTGCTCGTGATCGACGTCGATGCACCGTCCTCTCGGGACGATGTCAACCAGGAAGACCGCGAGGTGCCCGAGGATCTCCCCCGAGGCGATTTCAGTCACTGGGTGTTGGTCGACCTCGATCGAGATACCACGACGTTGCGGCGTGGGGCCTACTGCGACGGCGTCACCCACCGGGGGAAGTCAGGGCTCTCTGGCGGCCCGACCGAAGGTGTCAACGACTACACCGGTTGGTTCGCCGGCGACCCCGATATGGAAGGAACCTACAGGGGATATGACGGTCCAGCCCCACCCTGGAACGACTCGCTGGTCCACCACTATCAATTCACCATTTACGCCCTCGATGTGGAGTCACTCGGCCTCTCCGGCGATTTCACGGCCGAAGATGTCAAGCGGGCGGCGGAGGGTCACACGCTGGGTTCGGCGACCATGACCGGCACTTATACGCTGAACCCGAGGCTGACTTAACCGAGGTTGGGATCCTCACAGACACTGCCGCTGATCCCCCGGCTGGGTGTGAAGACCCTGGCCTCGGCGACGAAACCTGAGCCCGGGTCATCACTGTCCAGGTAGCGCTCAACAGCGTCAGCAACCGCGCCTGCAGCAACTGACACATACTCGTCGGTGGTGAAGAGCTCCGCCTCGGGCCGATTGGCGATATACGCAAGCTCGGCGAGCACAGACACTGTCGCTGGGTTCCGGATCATTCCGTAGGCGTCGGTCCCACGGGTGTTGAGTACTTCGAGGACACCGGCGTCTGGTGCTCTGGACCACACGATGTCAAAGCCTTCGAGCGCATCCACGACGCTCTCGTAGAGGAGGCCACCCAGTCGCCTTGAGTCGGCTGAAGTGCTTTGCACGAAGACCTCCGTCCCCGGCCTGGACCCGAGATTGGCGGTCGGAGCGTTGTGATGGATCGACACCATCAGATCGGCGCCCGATTGGTCGGCGAGAGCTGCTCTGACACCGATCGTGGTCGTGTAGTCGCCGGTCCGGGTGAGGATCGACGTGATCCCGCGCTCTTCAAGAATCTGCTGAACCATTGCGGAAACTCTCAGATTGATCCTCTCCTCGGTCAACCCGTTGGCCCCGACCGCTCCGGGGTCCGGAGCGCCTCCGTGACCGGGGTCGATCACAACATCGACGCCGCTCACGGGTGTGCCCTCGTCAATCGTGGTCTCGACGCCACACGGAGTTCGTATCAAGAAATCGCCGCCGTTCTCGCCGAGGAGGGCAACAACCACCCCGGTAGGGGTGATGAGGACACCGGCAGACGACGGCAGAGAGTTCGGGGGTGTGGCCTCTGACGGTGTGGTCGTCGTGGTGATCACGACCGGTTCCGTCGAGGTTGTCACATGCTCCACACCGAAGTCTCGCGATACCGGTGGAGTTGTCGTAGCCAGTGAACAGGAGGTCAGAATGAGAGCTGTGAGCGCATAGGCCACCATCTTGTGCCGGGGCAGACCCGGGCTTCTCCTGAGCAGACTGTGCTGCTCCTGGTGATTGGAAATCACAGTCGTACGGTAATGTCTCTTCCATGTTTGGCCCGCTCAATGGAGTCCGTGTCGCCCTGGTCGCGGCGGCGGTGGCGGCATCGATAGCCGCGTTTGTGGTCGGATCCCCCATCGCAGGTGGGGTTCTATTGGCAGGCGTCGCCGTACACGGGCTGGGTTGGCTCTACCTCTACTCCAAGGCTCCTGAGCGCCGGGGGCCGTAACGGTCCCGTGTCAGGATTCGATGGCCCGAGTGAGGATGCCCGACACCTCCCCGGCTGCTCTCTCGGCTGAAACCAGAAGCTCGTCGCGTTCGTCATGGATCCTGCTGCGGGATGAGGACACGGCTCGCAGGTCCACATAGACTTTGAGCTTGGGCTCGGTTCCGCTGGGCCGAACCAACACCCGACCAGAGTCTCCGATGCTCAACTCCACCAGGTGTTGCTCGCCCAACCAGGGTGGTCTGTTCTCTGCCCCCCGCCGGTAGTCGGTGAGATCCGTCACATCATGGCCGCCAATCTTGCGCGGGGGATCGGTCGCGATGTGGTCCACGGCGGCAAGGATCTCGGACTGACCCTCCTCCCCCGGCCGCGTAATCGACACCTGGGTGCTCACCCAGATCCCGTACTCCTCCCAAAGGTCTGCCAGCGTATCGAGCAGTGTTCGCCCGGCGGCAGCCTCGATGGCGGCAATGTCGGCCAACAAGACCGCGGCCGAGATGCCATCTTTGTCCCTCACAGTTCGGCCAACTGTGTATCCGAGAGCTTCCTCGTAGCCGAAGGCGAAGACGCCACCTCCATTCGCCTCAGCGGCCAAACCGGCGTTGGAAATCCATTTGAAGCCGGTAAGTGTGGTGAGATGACGGGCGCCCGAGGTCGCGGCGATGGCTGCCAACATCGGGCTTGAAACCACCGAGCAGGCAGTAATCGGCGTCGTCGCCGTGTCCCAGTGACGCAGGATATGCGAGCCGAGGATCACACCAACCTCGTTGCCGGTGAACACTCTCCAGCCACCGTCGTGTGGAATCGCCACGGCCAACCTGTCGGCGTCAGGATCGTTGCCGATGACCAGACTGGCGTCCACCTTCATGCCGGTTTCGAGGGCCATGTCCAGGGCGCCCTCCTCCTCGGGGTTGGGGAAAGCCACAGTCGGGAATGTTCCGTCGGGCTCGAACTGAGCCGCCACGGGGGTGACTCGTGAGTGAACCGTACGACTGAAGATGTTGAGCATGGTCTTTCCGCCGACCCCGTGCATCGGTGTATAGACAATGGGGATCGTAGATTGAGGTTTCACCTGCCGGGTTCCGTCGATCTCCGCCCAATAATCGTCGACTATCGCTGCAGGGACCGGTTCGATGAGGGCGTGGTCGGAGGAGAAGGCGGATTCGAGCCGGGGAATGTCTCGCGCTTGTCCCACCTTCTCGATTGCGTCTGAGATGGCGGCGTCGGTGGGAGGGATGATCTGCGCCGCGTTGGAGTCGTACACCTTGTACCCGTTGTCGGCGGGAGGGTTGTGACTGGCGGTCACCACAATTGCTGCTTCCGCCCGGTAGTGCTTCGCCGCAAACGCGACGAGAGGGGTGGGGGCATATTCCGGGAAGTACCGGACGCCGATGCCCGCGGCGACAAGCACCCCGGCCGCGTCTTCGGCGAACTGTCGACTCGTCGGGCGGGCGTCGAAGCCGATGATCACCTCGCCCCGAGGCGAAGGTCTGCTCAGGAGGAAGTCGGCAACCCCCCGGGTGGTACGTATGACCACGGCGCGGTTCATCTGACCTGGCCCCGGGCCGACCTTGCCCCGAATCCCGGCTGTCCCGAACTCGAGCGGGAGTCCCATCGCCTCGCCAAGAGCTTCCATGTCGCCGCTCTCGATCAGCGCTGTAATCTCGGCGGCCGTGGTCGGATCGGGGTCTCCCTCGGCCCAAGTCCTCGCCCGGTCGGCGAGATCGATCATCGCGGCGCCTTGCTGGTCCAGTTCCACGAGTCGGCACACATGTCTGTCAGGTCGTATTCGGCCGACCAACCCAATTTGGCGTATGCCTTCTGGGCATCTGCCCAGTTCGCGGCGACGTCTCCGGTCCGGCGATCCACGATTTCGTAGGGGATGGTCCGGCCACTCACCGCCTCGTATTCCTTGATCACTTCCAGGACACTGCGGCCGCGCCCGGTGCCGAGGTTATAGGTGTGCACCCCAGGGTCGGAGGCATGCACATCCAGGGCGCGGATATGTCCCACTGCCAGGTCGACGACGTGGACATAATCCCTGACACCCGTTCCGTCAGGTGTTGGGTAGTCGCCTCCGTAGACATTGACTTTTTCGAGTTCGCCGGCTGCTACCAAGGCGACGTAGGGCATCAGGTTGTTCGGCACCCCTCTGGGGTCCTCTCCGATCATGCCGGTCTGGTGAGCGCCAACCGGGTTGAAATAGCGCAGAAGGCTTGTGCTCCACTCCGGGACGCTGGTGTGGAGGTCGCGGAGGACCTGCTCCATCATTATCTTCGTCCAACCGTATGGGTTTGTTGCCTCGCCGACGGGCATCGACTCCACAAGCGGCAGGGATCGAGGATCTCCGTACACAGTGCACGAGGAACTGAACACCATGTTCCTCACCCCTGCGGTCTCGAGGGCTGAGAGGAGGGCTATGGTGCCGCCGACATTGTTGTCGTAATACTGCAGCGGCTCGGCAACCGACTCTCCGACCGCCTTGAGGGCGGCGAAATGGATGCAGGCGTCGATGTCCGAGCCAGCGATCTCAGCCATTGCCTCAACGTCACGGATGTCTTCGCGATGGAATTCGGGGGTGGTCCCGGTGATCTCGCCGATCCGCCCGATCACCGATTCGTCGGAATTGGCAAGGCTGTCGACGACGACCGGCTCATGTCCGGCTTTGATCAACTCCACAACGGTGTGGCTGCCGATGAATCCGGCACCGCCGGTTACAAGAACGCGCATTCGATCAGATTAGGAGGAGCGTGAGTTCAACCCGAAGGAAGGGTGAGGATGAACTTCGAACGCTGGCCATCGTGTTCGTACCGGATGGTGCCCCCCATCAACTCGGACAGTCGTCGGGAGATCCACAGACCCAGTCCAACGGACTGGCTGTGCTGTGGAGTGCCAACGAACGGTTCGAAGATGTACTCCAATGTCGATTCATCGATAGGGCTACCCGAGTCACAGACCGCGATGCTCACCCAGTCGCCCTGGCGATCGAATTCGATCGACGTCTCGGAACCTCCGTATCGGATGGCATTGGTCAACAGGTTCCTGATGATCTGACGTGCGCGGAGAGGATCACCGGAGACGAGAATGCTCTCATCCCCATAAATCATGAACTCGCTGTTCACGCTATCAGCGACTCGCTTGACCTCATCGAGCAGTTGAAATGACTCGGTGGAGATAGTCACATCGGCGAAGTCGGCCCGATGGGCAACCAGGAGGTCTTCTATGAGCCACGAGGCCTCTTCAGCCTCACTGGCGACAAGCCCGATCATCTCTTTCCGCTCTTCTTCGTCAAAACTGGCGTAGGCATTCTCCATTTCGGTGCTCAGGCCGAATATCGCCGTGATCGGGCTGCGCAGCTCATGGGAGACCGTGGCGATGAACTGGTCGCGGGATCGTTCCAGCTTGATGCGGTCTGTGACATCGATGAGACAACCCTCGAAGTATCGAAGGTTGCCGTCCTCGCCATAGACCGCTCTTGCTGTGTCCCGCACCCACACGACCTGACCATCTTGCCGACGTAGTTCGACATCGAAGTCGTGTGCGGTGCCTTCGGCCAGGATGGTGTCGAGCCAAACGTCTCGTGCCGTTGGGTCGGGGTAAAAGTCGTTGACCGCGCCGGTGTACCCCCTCAGCGCCTCCATCGAGTCGAAGCCGAGGATCTGGGCAAGCGCGAGATTGCCCGCCAGCAGGGCGCCGTCAGGCGCACTCCGGTACAACGGCACAGGTAAATGCTCGAAAAACTCGCTCAGATCGCGGACGCGCGACATATCCATATCCCATCGGTGCCAGCCAGCCCGTGTTGCATAGGTCCGCCGACCTTACTCGGCTTCGACGTTGCAGGCACCTCGGGCACTGAGGTGAACGCTTCTACCTGGGATTTCGGGGAGATTGGTGATCATGACCGGTACAGATGTCCCGTACAGGTGGTTCGCCACAAATACACCGGTGACGACGATGTCATCGGGCTCGGCGAGGATGAAACCTGCAGGGCCGACGCCGTTGCGAATGGTCTCGGCGATAACGCTGGCCGAAGAGCTACTCCCCCGGCCGTGCGGCATGAACAGGATCTTGCCGGTGACAGACTCGCCGACCGCATGATGGGATCGGTCGATTATCCGGCCTGACCCGGCATCGACCCCACCCCAGAAGGAAAGAGGCTCCTCGAGGACCAGGAGCTGTCCCGAAGCGTCGCCGTCGACCAGAACCGTTGTCATGAGAAGGGGTCAAGGTCGACCGTTCCGGCAATAGCCGAGGCGACACATTCGCGAAGGCTCCCGAGTGCGACTTCGACTCCCAGATTGCCGGGGGCGTAATAGGCCCATTTCGCCGAGTTGGTCATAACCGTGCCTTCGATTTCGCCCATGATCGGGGTTATGTAGGTGCAGGTGTCGGTGACCACGGTTGCCCCGAAAGCCGTAAGGGCTTCCATTGTGTCAGGAGGGACGGAGGCGCACACGGAACGTGAGGTATTGACGTAAAAAGGAACTGAGCTCTGGTTTCCGCCCGCCAGAGCGGCAAGCCGGGTTAGCTCTGCCGCGGACATATGAGGGGTCCCGACGGAGACGGCGCCCAACCGGCCTGCGCTGGTTCCGATGTTCTCCCTGATCGCGATCAGATCGGCATCCGACACCACCAGTTGAGGGATACCCCGTGATCGGGTTGCCTGTTCGAGGGTGCTGGCTTCGGGCGTGATTCCCACAGCGTGGAACATGGCGGTTGCGCCTGACGACGCGGCTGCGGCCCCGAGGGCTTTGAGCTCGTCTTCGCTCGTGCCACCGTCGAGCCCCACAATCGCGGGAATGCCATTGCCGCACCGCATGCCTATCCAGTGCCCGAGCAAGGGATAGAGAAGCTCGCGTTCGTGCCACCGGCTGTCGAGATCGAGATTGACCACCACGGTGGCGGCCCGTCCGGCATCGGTGTGGAGTCCGGCGAAGGGTGCCCTGCCCGTGATGGCGCAGGCGAGATCGGCGAAGTCCCCATACCTGTTGGTTCTGGCGCCAAGCACCGAATTGGCGAACACGATGGCATTCGACTCTCCCCAGGCAATTTGTTGCCCGAGCGACGGGCGAACAGCCAACTGGTAGGGGGCACATGTCCATGTCGCCTCGCAGCCGAGTGCGACGTGGAGGTCCATCAGTCGGCGGGCAGCAGCGGCTACGTCGGGGCTGCCTCGATACAACTCGGGGTGGAGGAGGTCGAGCGAGGATACGTTGAGAGTGGTCGGTACCGAAACCGAGGCTCCGCCAATCACCAACCGCTCTACGAAGTCAGTTCCAGCCTCTCCATGGTAGAGGCAGCCATCGATGTGCGCAGAGGTGATATCGATCAATGCAGGGGCATTCGACACCTCGGCCAGCTTGACCACCAGCTCCATCGCAAAAGCCACGCCATCGCCATGGTCGCCTTCGAGCATGGCGCGATCGGTAGACGAAAGCTGCATTAGTTCTGTTCCGGAAGCGTCATGGCTCCAGTGGCAGCTCCATTTGGGCTTCGGGCCGGTGGTAGCGCTCCAGGCCGGTCCAGACCAGGTGGTCCATGAACACCCACGACCGACGATGCAATGCGCTCGGCCCCCAAGCCTGGAGCGCAGCTTTGTGGATCGGACACGGGTAACCCTTGTTGGCTTCGAAGTTGTATCCCGGGTACTCGGGTGCCACACCGCGCATAAGGCGATCCCGGCTTACCTTGGCAAGTATCGATGCAGCGGCGATCGACAAAGACGTGGCGTCGCCGCGGACAATCGTCTTCGCTCCACCGATGAAGTCCCACTTTCCATCCAGGAGGACCCGGTCGGGAGGTCGCTGCAAACCTGCGATAGCCCTCCTGCCCGCAAGCCGTTGTGCCTCAGACATGCCGAGCTCGTCACATTCTTGCGGGGAAGCATGTCCCACCGACCAGTCGATAACCCAATCGGCGATCCTGTCGAACAACGCTTCTCGTTCGTGCTCGTTGAGCATCTTGGAATCACGGATCTTGTATACGCGCCGGTCATTTGGAACCACGGCAGCGCCTACGGTCAGAGGGCCGGCCCACGAGCCGCGCCCAACCTCATCGATTCCGACAACAACCGATGCACCCAGGTCCCAGAGAGCCTTCTCTTCGATGAGTCCGGGCGACTTGCGCCGGAGCGAGGGCCGCAGGCGAGGGGCCGCTTGAATCGTCATCGGCCACAGGGTAGGCGGACGGGTGAAATCAGTGCGGTAAGACTCCTAGTTCAGCCCAGGGTCGTCGGGGAACGTCGCCAACATCGCCAAGAATCCCGGCTGGCGTCGGAGAACCCGTGACCATTGCCCTTCCGGGTCGTCGAAGGGATCGTCGGGCGCGGCCGGGACCACATACCACGAGCCTTCCTCCAGTTCGAAGTCGAGTTGCCCTGGCGCCCACCCCGTATATCCGGCGTAGATACGGACCGAAGTGAGGTTGGCTTCGGGCTCTGACTCCAGGTCGATCATTGTCAGGCCGGGGAGCATCGCGTCGTCGCCCGAACGCGCTGGTGCAAGGGCGAGCCCAACGGCGGGCTCGACGGGACCACCGATGTGAATCGTCCCCGACCCCGCAGCAAGCCGACCCCAGCCAGGTAGATGAGCTTCGACACTTTCGTCCGACTCGTGGTTGAGGATGAGCCCAAAGGCCCCTTCGTCGTTGTCCTCGAGGAGAAGAATTACAGACCGGTGGAACACCGGTTCGAGAAGCAATGGCGAAGCCACCAGCAATTTCCCTCGATTACTCACGGCCGGGCGCGTTCATCGGGCGTCTTGGTACCGTATGTCGATGCCTTCGCCGTCTTTGTTCCTTCACGATCATTTCGACCTCAGACCGAAAACGGTAATTGATCTGGCCACCACATGAAGGGGCTCTCAAATCGAAGTCTTGGAAGTTGTCGAATGACGCCCGAATTCACACGACCTCGCCAGTCCTTGAACGGTGACCCAGAATGACCATGCGCGCACTCGTTAAGCATCCCGACGAAAAAGGCCTCAGGTTGTCCGAGATAGCGGTCCCCGAACCCGGGCCCGACGAGGTTCTTATCCGGGTCCACGCCACCGGAATCTGCGGCACGGACTTGCACATCTTCGATTGGGACAGTTGGGCAAGCGAAAATGTCCCGGCTCCGATGACAGTTGGTCACGAATTCTCCGGGACGATCGAGGCGCTGGGCTCGTCGGTGTCGGGTTTCGAAACCGGCGAGCTCGTCGGCGCTGAGGGTCACGTCGTATGCGACGTGTGTCGGAACTGCCTCGCTGGCCGGCGACATCTGTGCAGCGGGACACGGGGCATCGGAGTCACCATTCCCGGCGCATTCGCCGACTACATCGTCGTCTCCAAATCCAACGTCTGGCGCCACACTCCGGGAATCGCAGCGGACATAGCCGCAATTTTCGACCCGTTTGGAAATGCGGTTCACACCGCCCTGAAGTTCCCGGTACTGGGCGAAGACGTTCTGATCACAGGGGCAGGGCCGATCGGCGTCATGGCGGCCGCTGTAGTGGCACATGCCGGGGCCCGCAATACCGTTGTCACCGACATCAATCCCTACCGGCTGGCCATCGCAGAGACGATGGGAGCCACACGCACCGTAGACCGCCGCCACCTCGATCTGAAGACGGTCCAGCGTGAACTAGGCATGCACGAGGGTTTCGATGTCGCCCTCGAGATGTCGGGTAGCCCGGCGGCTTATGCCGACATCCTCGAGAACACAATCCACGGGGCGAATGTGGCACTGCTGGGGATACCCGGCGAGTCGTTCCCGATTGATTGGAGTGTTGTCATCTTCAACATGCTCACCCTCAAAGGCATCTACGGCCGGCAGATGTTCGATACGTGGTACAAGATGAACGTATTCATCGAGTCGGGGCTCGACCTCTCCCCCGTCATCACTCACCGGTTCGATGTGAGCGAATACGAGGAGGCCTTCGCTGTGGCCGGATCGGACGAGTCCGGAAAGGTCCTCATCATTTGGGACTGAGTCAGGTGAGTTGTCCCCTGAGCCATTCGACGACCTCCTCGATCAGGTCCGGTCCCTCCGGTTCGTTGAAGATCTCATGACGGAGCTTCGGGTAGAGGCGGCGTTCGACCGATGGCAGGTCGCCCAATACGGCGGTGGATGCCGGTGACACGATCCGGTCGGCGCCACCTTGCATCACGAGTGTGGGAACCCGCAATCTGTCCAGCGACTCAAGGGCCGCGTCCTGGGCTTTGAACATGTGACTTCCCAGACGAGCGGATGTGCTGGTGATCACGAGCGGATCTGCGAAGTAGAGCTCGGCGACCTCAGGGTTGCGGCTGAGCAACGAACCGTCCAGCTTGTTGGACACGGCCAGGGTCGGCGCGATGGCCGCCAGAGGCCCCGCAAGCAACTTCTGCCACGCCGCACCACCGCCGAGGGCAGGTGCGCTCAACACTGCAAGATCGGGCTGAGGACGTTCGGACAGCAGGTACCCGAGAGCGATCAGACCACCCATGGAGTGACCGAGCAGGACCACCGGTGTTTCCGGCTCCCCTCCGGCCGCCTGTTCGATGTGTGCTTGCACCTGGTCGAAGTAGTCATTCCACTCCTCCACGTAGGCCCGCCTCGTGCCTCCGCTCTCGCCGAACCCGAACAGATCGGGGCAGTGAACCTCAAAACCGGCCGCAGCAAGAAGCTCGCCGAGCACTTCGTATCGGCCGCTGTACTCGGCTATCCCGTGCACCGCGATGATCCGTGCCGCCGGATCCCCTGCCGGCACCCATGAGCGGACCACCTCGTGTCCGTACTTCTCGTTGGTCAGGGTGCGGGTCGTTCCCGCTCCTGTGTGTCTCATGACCGGTGAAAGGGTGGTTTGCGGACATGCCCCTTGACCCACCTGTCGCGGATCCGGATTTCTAACGGCTCGCCCTCCCCTACCGGCGGGGACATGCGGGCCAGGCCGATGCCAGCGTCGAGGTTTGGGCTTATGTTCCCCGACGTCACTACACCTGTGCTGTCACCGCTTCGCGCCTCGTGCCCGTGACGGGGTACTCCCCTTTCGTCGAGCACGAATCCTGACAATCGAGTCTCCACACCTCTCTCCTGGTGTCTTTCCAATGCCGGCTTCCCAACGAATTCATGATCGAAGTCGACTGCAAAGCCGATATCGGCTTCGAGGGGGGTGATCGTCTCATCCAGATCCTGGCCCCACAGGGGCAGCCCGGCCTCAAGCCTGAGGGTATCGCGCGATCCGAGGCCGCAGGGGCGGACACCCTCCCTGACCAGGGCTTTTGCCACTTCCCTTGCCGTCCTCGGGTCGGTGATGAGCTCTGCACCCGTTTCGCCCGTGTACCCCGTGCCCGCCATCCAGATCGGACCACCACCCCACTGGAAGTGTTTGGTCCGGAATCGCCCGACCTTCTCATTGAGCACCGCGCTAAGGGTGTCGGGTGCATCCGGGCCCTGAACGGCGATCATTGCGGTGGTTCGCTGCAGGTCCGTCACCTCCACCCCGTCGCTGTCGGCGAATGCGGACATCACCGACTCCTGGTTTACCGCATTCGGCATGATCCAATAGTGGTCTGTCGAGAGCCACCAGACGATTATGTCGTCGACAATCCCGCCGGACTCGTTGAGCATCATCGTGTACTGGGCGCGACCCGACTCGACGCGGCCGAGGTTATTGCAGAGAATCCATGAGAGGGCCTCCGCCGATCCGGGACCCTTCAAAGCAAAACGCCCGAGGTGGGAGACATCGAAGAATCCGACCGAGGTGCGCACTGCCCTGTGTTCGGCGAGGACGGATTCGTATTGGACGGGCATCTCCCATCCTCCGAAATCGACCAGCCGGCCACCGTGTTCGACGTTGAAGTCGTGAAGCGGAGACTGATTCATCCGGTCAGGCGTTCCCCGCGGTCCTCCAGTCGGACAATGCTCGGGCGTCCCGGAATCCGTGTTGGGGCCGTCACGTCATCGAGGCTCTCGGGCTCTTCGAGGCCGTATTTGACGACCAGGTGGAGATAGTCGCGTTGATAGAAGACCTTGCAGTTCACCTCAGGGTAAAGCTCAGCGATGCGCCGCACCTTCTTGTTCTTCTTGGTGACGAGCTTCTGGTTCATCGTCGTGATTTCAATGAAGAGATCGTCTTCAGGAAGGTAGAAATCAGGTGTGAAGAATTGGGTGGGTTCGTCGTCTTTGTCCCATGCGATCGGGAAAGAGCGCGGCTCGTATTCCCAGGGAACGCCGTAGAAGTCGAGGAGGAGGGCAAATTGCCGCTCACTGTTGTGAGCGAATGGGACCTCGTGAGCGGTCAAGTGCTCCGTGTTCAGGGTGCGCCCGCCTCGACTGCCCCGGCGTATTCCTTCTGTTCAGGATAGAGCTGATGGATGTCGCCCTGGACTTCGGTTTCGACCGGTCCGATGGCAATTCCGAAAACGCCCTGTCCCCTGCGGAAGACATCCACTACCTCTTCCTCGGAGTGAGCCGCGTATATCGTCTGGCCGTCGCTCAGCAAGGTGACGTCGGCAAGGGGTCGATCCGACTCCATCTGTTCGCGGAGGATTTCCACGGCCTGGCGGATCTTCTTGAGACTCATCCCGGCATCAAGGAGTCGTTTGATGACCTTGAGCTGCACGACATCGGAGAAGGAGTAGAGCCGCTGCGACCCTGAGCCGCTGGCCTGCTGCAGGGAC
>Ga0299907_10001398_pt1 | contig 13743 bp, 16 predicted proteins | sample RVTome_16_FD_198680 | JGI IMG/M metagenome (GOLD analysis project Ga0299907, IMG submission 198680) | Soil microbial communities from uranium-contaminated site in the Upper Colorado River Basin, Wyoming, United States - RVT152D67 (version 2) ... | reverse complement strand
TTCATGGTTTACAGAGGACGCGGGCAGGTGTGAATCGTGGAACACTCGCGGCCGCCCGGTTTTGCGCGGGGGTCCGCCGAGCTTGTTAATCGTGGAACACCGCGGTAGAGTCCACCTGTTCAGGCCAGGCCATGACAATAGCTAAACAAATGAGTGGCAATGTGTTCGCCGTGAAACATCAGGATACGTGCCCAAGGCCATAGCCGTCGTCAATCAGAAGGGCGGCGTAGGCAAGACGACCACGGCCGTGAACCTTGCGGCCGGGCTGGCCCTTGCGGAGCGGCCGACACTGCTGATCGATCTCGATCCTCAGGGCAATGCCACGACGGGCGTGGGAATCGAGAAGAACGGTCTGTACCCCACCGTGTACCATGTCCTGCTCGGCATCGAGCCCGTCGAGAAGGCGGTCAAGCCGACTGCGATCCCTCGCCTCACGGTCCTCCCGTCCGATATCGATCTGGTCGGTGCGGAGATCGAGCTTGTGGGGCTCGAGCAACGGGAGAGCCGGCTCAGGGCGGCGCTGAAGGCGGCCGCGCTGGATTGCTGGGTGATCATCGATTGTCCTCCCTCCCTGGGTCTGCTCACGATCAACGCCCTGGTCGCGGCTGACACGGTGCTGGTGCCTCTGCAGTGCGAGTTTTACGCGCTAGAGGGCCTCACGCAGCTTCTGAAGACGGTCAAGCTGATCAGGGAGAGGCTGAACCCAGGCCTCCAGGTTGGCGGCATTGTTCTCACGATGTTCGACGGGCGCACGAGCATGGCCACACAGATCAGAGATGAGGTCCACCGTTACTTCCCGGGGGAGATCTTCGAAACCGTCATTCCCAGGAACGTGAGACTCAGCGAGGCGCCCAGCCATGGCAAGCCGGTCATGCTGCACGACCTTCGCTCGAGCGGCGCGGTCGCATATCTCGAGCTGGCACGGGAGGTCTTAAAGCATGAATAAACGAGGACTTGGGCGAGGTCTGGGGGCGCTGCTCTCCGCCACCCCGGCCGAGGCGGATACTCTGCTGGAGATTGCGGTCGAGGACATCGAGGTCAATCCGCACCAGCCCAGAAAGCTCTTCAGCGTCGCGGCGTTGGACGAGCTTGCCGCCTCCATAAAGGTATCCGGCGTGATTCAGCCGGTGATCGTGCGGCGCCAGGGCCAGGGCTATCAGCTCGTAGCCGGCGAACGGCGCTGGCGGGCGGCCCGCCAGGCGGGTCTCCCCCGCGTTCCGGCGATCGTGCGGGAGGTCACGGACGCCGAGAGCCTCGAGCTGGCCCTTGTCGAGAACCTGTTGCGCGAGGACCTCAATCCGATGGAAGAGGCCGAGGCGTATGACAAGCTTCTTGCTCGCTTCGGCTGGACGCAGGAAGAGCTGGCTCAACGCATCGGCAAGGAGCGCAGCTCGATCGCCAACGCGCTCCGCCTGCTCCGCCTGCCGCCGACCATCCAGGACGACCTGCGCTCCAGCCGTCTCACGATGGGCCACGCGCGGGCGCTGCTGGCGCTGACGACACCGGGCGAGCAGCTCGCGCTGCGCGACGAGATTCTCACCCACGAATGGTCGGTACGGGCGACGGAAGACACGGTACGCACGGCGATCGCCGGCCGGCCGCCACGGCCGAAGCAACGCCGGCGCTCGCCGGAGATGACGGCTCTGGAGGAGGCCCTTCAGCGGGCGCTCATGACGCGGGTGCGCATCGTCGGCAGCGAGCGCCAGGGCCGGATCGAGGTCACCTACGCGAATGCCGAAGAGCTCGAGCGGCTGGCCGGATTGCTCGGTAAGCGAGACTGAACGCATGCAGCGCGAGCGCTTCGTCGTCGGCATGAGTGGCGGCGTCGACTCATCCGTGGCGGCCGCCCTCCTCGTGGAGGCGGGTCACGATGTCGTCGGCGTCACGATGCGGGTCTGGCCGTGGCAGGAGTCGGCCACGGCGACGTCGCGCTTCGGCTCGTGCTGCGGCAGCGACGCCGTCGATGACGCGCGCCGGGTGGCGCGCACGCTGGGGATTCCCTACTACCTGCTGAATCTGGCCGACGAGTTCGACCGCGCGGTCATCGGGCCCTTTGCCGAGAGCTACCGGCGCGGCCGTACCCCCGTGCCGTGCGTTGCCTGCAACACCGATCTGAAGTTCGGTTCGCTGCTCGCGCGCGCCCAGGCCTGGGACGCCGCCGCCGTGGCAACAGGCCACTACGCGCGCGTCACGCGAGAGGCCGCCGCCGGCCGCTGGGTCCTGCGGCGCGCCCGCGACCGCCGCAAGGACCAGTCCGACTTCCTGTGGCCGCTCACGCAGGCGCAGCTGGCCTCCGCCCGGTTTCCGCTCGGTGATTTCACGAAGGACGAGGTGCGTGCCCACGCGCGGCGGCTTGGTCTGGCGACGGCGGACAAGCCCGAGAGCCAGGAGATCTGCTTCGTTCCCGATGGGAATTATCGCGAGTTCCTCCGGGGTCGCGATGCGGCCACCTTCCGGCCGGGAGCGATCGTCGATCGTGACGGACACACCCTGGGCCGACACGCGGGCGTCGCCGGCTTTACGATCGGCCAGCGCAAGGGTCTGGGCGTGGCCGGCAGCCGGCCCCTCTACGTGATCGATCTCGATCCCGAGCGCGAGCGGGTGACGGTGGGCTCCGCTACCGATCTGGAGCGTGACCGCCTGGAGGTCAGCCGGGCGCACTTCATCGCCGGCGCACCGCCGACGGAGCCGTTGCGGGTGACCGCGAAGATCCGGCACAATCACGAGCCGGCCACGGCGACCGTGCGGGTGCTGGGACCCGAACGGGCCGAGGTGGTCTTCGAGACGGCGCAGCGAGCGATCACGCCCGGTCAGTCGTGCGTCTGGTACCGCGGCGACGAGGTCGTGGGCGGTGGCGTCATCGAGCGCGACCGTGCGCGCGCGGAGACCGGCCGGGCCGATTGACACGCGACAGAATCGCGTGATAGTTTTCACAAACCTTCAGCGGCAACACGAACCGGGGGAATCTGCCTCATGCCTCAGCGTGGCTTCGACTGGCGTGGCTGGCTTGCGTGCGCGATCGTCTCGCTCCTGCTCCTGCTGCCCGCCGCCGCGCTCGCGGCCGAGAGCGGCGGAGAACACGGCGGCGGGCTGATCAGCATCGACAAGTCGCTCATCGTGCAGTTCGTCAACTTCTTCATCCTGCTCTTCATCCTGCAGCGCCTGCTCTACAAGCCGTTCCTGGCGAAGATGCAGGAGCGCACCACCGCCATCAAGACATCGCTGGACCAGGCCCAGGCCGCCCGCGCCGAGGCGCTGCGTCAGCAGGCGGAGAACGAGACCAAGCTGCGCGCCGCCTACGCCGAGGCCGCCGCCATCCGCGAGCAGGCCGTCAAGGAAGCCGCCGAGGAGTCGCGCCGGCACATCGAGGCCGCCCAGGCCCAGGCGCGCAAGCTGGTGCACGACACCCAGGCCCAGCTCGACGCCGAGATCCGCCGCGCGCGCGAGGAGCTGCGGCGCGAGGTGAGCGACCTCGCCGTCGCCGTCGCCGAAAGACTCGTGCGCCGCACCCTGCGCGAGGACGACCATCGCCGCATCGTGACCGAGGCGATCGCGGGGATGAAGACCTCGTGAAGACATCGTCGGCCGTGGCCAAGTCGTACGCCAAGGCCATCTTCGAGCTGGCCCGCGAGCGCAACCAGGCCGACCAGCTCCTGGCCGAGCTCGAGCGCGCCGCCGCGCTGATGGGCGAGGATGGTGAGCTGACCGCGGTGCTGAGCCGTCCGTGGATCGCGCCGGCGGTCAAGCGCAGGCTGGCCGAGGAGCTCGGCCAGCAGCTGGAGCTGTCCAAGCTGGGGCGCGACGCGCTCGCCCTCGTCGCGGCTCAGGGACGGGTGGATCACCTGCACGCGATCGCCGGCGCCTACCGCGACATGCTCGACGCCGCCCAGGGTCGGGTGCGCGCGCGGGTGCGCACCGCGGTGGCGCTGGCCGAGGGCGACCGGGTGGCGCTGACCGCGAGGCTGAGCCGCGCGCTCGGGAGCACGCAGGTGGTGATCGAGGAAGTGACGGACCGGAACCTGCTCGGCGGCTTCGTCGCCGAGATCGGCAGCCTCATCGTGGATGGCAGCCTCGATGGTCAACTGGCGCGCCTGCGGCAACGGCTCGCGCGCGGGTAGGGGACGACATGATCAAGGCCGGAGAGATCAGCGAGATCATCAAGCGCCAGCTGGCGGGCTACGAGGCCGAGGTCGACCTCCAGGAGGTCGGCCGCGTCATCGAGGTCGGTGACGGCATCGCGCGCGTGTACGGGCTCGAGAAGGCGATGGCCGGCGAGCTCCTGCAGTTTCCCAACGACGTGGTCGGCATGGTGCTGAACCTCGAGCAGGAGCAGGTCGGCGTGGTGCTCCTCGGCGAGGACCGGGTCATCAAGGAGGGCGACACGGTCAAGCGCACCAATCGCATCGCCCAGGTGCCGGTCGGCGAGGCGCTGATCGGCCGCGTCGTCGACGCGCTGGGACTGCCGGTCGACGGCAAGGGCCCCATCGCGACCACGGAGTACCGGCCGATCGAGCGCTACGCGCCCGGCGTCGTCGACCGGACCTCGGTCAAGGAGCCGCTGCAGACCGGCCTCAAGGCCATCGACTCCATGATCCCGATCGGGCGCGGGCAGCGCGAGCTGATCATCGGCGACCGCGGCACCGGCAAGACCGCCATCGGCGTGGACACGATCATCAACCAGAAGGGCCAGGACGTCTTCTGCTTCTACGTCGCCATCGGGCAGAAGCGCTCGACCGTCGCCCAGGTCGTCAAGGTGCTGGAGGACGCCGGGGCCATGGCGTTCACCACCGTCGTCGTCGCGTCCGCCTCGGAGCCGGCGCCGCTGCAGTACATCGCGCCGTACGCTGGCGTGACGATGGGCGAGTATTTCCGCGACAGCAAGCGCCACGCACTGTGCGTCTACGACGACCTCAGCAAGCACGCCACCGCCTACCGGCAGCTGTCGCTGCTCCTGCGGCGCCCGCCGGGCCGCGAGGCGTACCCGGGCGACGTCTTCTATCTGCACTCGCGGCTGCTCGAGCGCGCGGCCAAGCTCAACGATGCGCTGGGCCGGGGCTCGCTCACCGCGCTGCCGATCATCGAGACGCAGCTCGGCGACGTGTCGGCCTACATTCCGACCAACGTCATCTCGATCACCGACGGCCAGATCTACCTGGAGGCCGACCTCTTCTACGGCGGCGTCCGGCCGGCCGTCAACGTCGGCCTGTCGGTCTCGCGCGTCGGCGGCTCGGCGCAGATCAAGGCGATGCGGCAGGTGGCCGGCAAGCTGCGCCTCGATCTCGCGCAGTACCGGGAGCTGGCGGCGTTCGCCCAGTTCGGCTCCGACCTCGACCGGGCGACGCAGATGCAGCTCGCCCGCGGGCAGCGCATGGTCGAGATCCTCAAGCAGGGGCAGTACTCGCCGCTGCCGGTCGACAAGCAGGTCGCGATCATCTTCGCCGGCACCCAGGGCCTGCTCGACGACGTGCCGGTGGACGCCGTGCGGCCGTTCGAGGAGTTCTTCTACGGCTGGCTCGAGCGCCGGCAGCCGCAGATCCTGGCCGAGATCCGCGACAAGAAGGAGATCGCCGACGCGCTGCGCGAGCAGCTCACGGCGGCGGTGACCGAGGCCAAGACGGAGTTCATGGCCGCCAAGGGGACCAGGGCCGCCTAGGATGGCGACGCTCCGCGACATCCGTCGGCGGATTCGCTCGGTCCAGTCGACGCAGAAGATCACGCGCGCCATGAAGCTCGTGGCGGCCGCCAAGCTCCGGCGGGCCCAGGAGCGGATCATCTCCGCGAGGCCCTACGCCAACAAGATGGCCGAGCTGCTCGGCAACCTCGTGAGCGGGAGCGACGGTGCCGCCCATCCGCTCCTCGAGCAGCGCGAGGGACCACGCCGCCAGATCGTCATCGTCACCGCCGACCGTGGCCTGGCCGGCGCCTTCAACTCGAACGTCCTCCGGCGGGCGGTGGAGTTCATCCGGGAAGGGAACACGACCGAGCTGACGCTGGTCGTGGTGGGGCGGAAGGCGCGCGATTTCTTCCGCCGCCGGCCCTACACGGTCAAGCGGGACATGCTCGGCTTCTGGGACCGGCTCGCGTACTCGCACGCCGCCGAGCTGGCCGACTACTTCATGCAGCAGTATCTGGGCGGCGAGGTCGACGAGGTCCACCTGCTCTACAACGAGTTCCGCTCGGTCGCGCTGCAGCGGCCGGTCCGGCAGCAGCTGCTGCCGATCCCGCGCGTGGCCGAGGCGGACGGGGAGGCGGGGGCGCCCATCGACTACATCTACGAGCCGGGTCCCGACGCCATCCTCAACGACCTGCTGCCGCGTCACGTGCGGATGCAGGTCTACCGCGCGCTGATGGAATCGCTGGCCGGCGAGTACGGCGCTCGCATGACGGCGATGGAGGCGGCGACCAAGAACGCCAAGGACATGATCGACATCCTGACGGTCCAGTACAACAAGGCCCGTCAGGAGAAGATCACCAAGGAACTGCTCGACATCGTCGGCGGCGCCGAGGCCCTCACCCAAGGAGCGAAGGCATGAGCACGGGGAAGATCGTTCAGGTCATCGGACCGGTCGTCGACGTGGAGTTCGAGCCGGGCCGACTGCCTTCCATCTACAACGCCCTGATCGTGCAAGGCGTCGAGCAGAAGGACGTGTTCGCGTACTCGTCCAAGCTGACGCTGGAGGTGGCGCAGCACCTCGGGGAAGCCCAGGTGCGCACGATCGCGATGGCGGCGACCGACGGCCTCACGCGCGGCATGACCGTGGAGGACACGGGGGCGCCCATTTCGATCCCGGTCGGCAAGGAAACGCTCGGCCGCATCCTCAACATCGTCGGCGAGCCCGTCGACAAGGGCCCCGCGATCAAGACGACGAAGACGTACCCGATCCACCGGCCGGCCCCGTCCTTCGAGGACCAGTCGACCAAGGTCGAGATGTTCGAGACCGGCATCAAGGTCGTCGACCTGCTCGAACCCTACACGAAGGGCGGCAAGACCGGGCTCTTCGGGGGCGCCGGCGTGGGCAAGACCGTGCTGATCCAGGAGCTGATCAACAACATCGCCAAGCAGCACGGCGGCATCTCCGTCTTCGCCGGGGTGGGGGAGCGCACCCGCGAGGGCAACGACCTCTACCACGAGATGAAGGAATCGGGCGTCATCGAGAAGACCGCGCTGATCTTCGGCCAGATGACCGAGCCGCCCGGCTCGCGGCTGCGGGTGGCGCTCACCGCGCTCACCGCGGCGGAGTACTTCCGCGACGACGAAGGTCAGGACGTGTTGCTCTTCATCGACAACATCTTCCGGTTCACGCAGGCCGGCTCGGAAGTGTCCGCGCTGCTGGGCCGCATGCCCTCGGCGGTCGGCTACCAGCCGACACTGGGCACCGAGATGGGCCAGCTCCAGGAGCGGATCACGTCCACCAAGAAGGGCTCGATCACCTCCGTGCAGGCGATCTATGTCCCCGCCGACGACATCACCGACCCGGCGCCGGCCACCGCCTTCGCGCACCTCGACGCGACGACCGTGCTCTCGCGCCAGATCGCCGAGCTGGGCATCTACCCGGCCGTCGACCCGCTGGCCTCGACCTCGCGCATCCTCGACCCCAACATCATCGGCGAGGAGCACTACCAGACGGCGCGCGCCGTTCAGTCGATCCTGCAGCGCTACCGCGATCTGCAGGACATCATCGCGATCCTGGGCATGGAGGAGCTCTCGGACGAGGACAAGGTGGTGGTCGGCCGGGCCCGCAAGATCCAGCGCTTCCTGTCGCAGCCGTTCTTCGTCGCCGAGCAGTTCACCGGCGCCCCCGGACGCTACGTGAAGATCGCCGACACGGTGAAGTCCTTCAAGGAGATCATCGAGGGCAAGCACGACGAGCTGCCCGAACAGGCCTTCTACCTGGTCGGCGACATCGGCGAGGCGGTCGACAAGGCCAAGAAGCTGCGCGAGGTGGCCTGAGTGGCCGAGCGGCTCACGCTGGAGCTGGCGACCCCTACCCGGCTGGTGGTGACGGCCGAGGTGGACGAGGTCGTCGTGCCGGGGAGCCTCGGCTACTTCGGGGTGCTGCCGGGCCACGCGCCGTTGCTGGCCACGCTCGGCATCGGCGAGGTCACCTATCGGGCCGGGCGCGACGAGTACCACGTGGCGGTCTCCGGCGGCTTTGCCGAGGTCCGCAACGACAAGGTGATCATCCTCGCCGACGTGGCCGAGACGCCGGGCGACATCGACCGCGGCCGGGCCGAGCGGGCTCGCGACCGGGCCGAGACCCGGCTGGCGGGTCGCAGCCAGGAGGAGATCGACTACACCCGGGCGATGTGCGCGCTGGCCCGGGCGCTGACCCGACTGCAGGTGGCCGGCCGGCCCCGGTGAACGTGGTGAGCGGTGACGTCCTGGTGACATCCGGCCAGGGCCGGGAACCGTAGTCCGTGGCCGCGGGTTGACCGGAGGTACCGCCGACCAGCCACCGCGCCGCCCGTCCACGCAAGGAGGCACGCATGAGGTTCCCGTTCCGACTGCTGACCTTCGCCCCCGCCGCCGTCCTGACCGTCGTGGCCCTGGCGACGCCGAGTGGCGCCGGGCCCGACAAGATCAAGTTCCCCGCCAACTGGAAGGACCACGTCCTGTACAGCGTCGTCGATCGGCACGACACCAAGCAGTACCGCGAGCTCTACGCCAGCACCCAGGCGGCCGTCGACGCCATGAAGGCCGGCAACCCGTTGCCCGACGGCACCGTGCTCACGCTGGCCCAGTACAAGGCCCAGGTCGACGCGGCCGGGGCGCCCGTGAGGGACGCGAAGGGCCGCTTCGTCAAGGGTGGTCTCATCGCGCTCACGGTCATGGAGAAGCGGTCGGGGTGGGGCGCCGAGTACCCCGCCGAGTGGCGCAACGGCGAGTGGGAGTATGCGGCGTTCAACCCGGCGGGAGTGCTGAACGAGAAGGCGAACTATAAGGCCTGCTTCCAGTGCCACAAGCCTCACGAGAAGGCCGACTACGTCATCTCGCTCGCCGCGCTGCGGGGCACGGCCGGCCCGACCACGGCGCCCAAGCCGGACGTGAAGATCGTCGGCTTCGCCTTCGGACCGAACCCGTACACGGGGACGGTGGGCCAGCCGGTGACCTGGGTCAACGAGGACGACTCGCCCCACCAGATCACGATCGTCAGCACGAAGGAGCGCTCGCCGATCATCCTCAAGGGTCAGAGTCACGCCATGGGCTTCAATGCGGCCGGGACCTATGAGTACATCTGCGGCCTTCATCCCAGCATGAAGGGCACGATCGAGGTCAAGTAACCGGCTGCCCAGCGGAACGGGCGGCGTGCCCGCTCTGCTGGGCAGCCCGCCCCTTTACGCCCGCGCAAGCCGGCGATCCGACGACCCGGCCGCTCTGGCCTGTGCTTTGCTCCCTCCCGGCACATGCTTACCGTGCTCATCGCCGACGACGAAGCCCACGTGGTCGAGCTGGTCCGGGTCACCCTCGAAGACGAGCGTGTCCGGGTGCTGGACGCTCCCGACGGCACGACCGCCCTCGCGCTCGCGGCCGAGCTCGAGCCGGAGCTGATCTTCCTCGACGTCAACCTGCCGGATCTCAGCGGGCTCGAGGTGTGCCGCCGCCTGCGCCGCGAGCTCAGCCTGGCCGGCGTTTGCATCGTCATGCTGACCGCCGCCGCCCAGCAGGACGACATCGCGCGCGGCCTGGCGGCCGGTGCCACTCACTATCTCACCAAGCCGTTCTCGCCAGTGCGGTTGCTGTCGCTGGTGGAAGGGCTGCTGCCGAGGGTCGTATGGCTTCCCGAATAGCGGCCGCCGAGCTGCAGAGCCTGCGCTACGTCGAGGACGTCCGGCGGGTCCACCACCAGCTGCAGCGCGCGATCTGCCAGTCGCTCCTGGGGCTCGCGAACGCGCTGGAGGCCAAGGACCCGTACACGCGCGGGCACTCCGAGCGGGTCGGCGTCTGGGGGCGCCGCCTCGCCTCGGCGCTCGGGCTGCCGCAGGCGGAGGTCGACACCGTCACCCAGGCCGGGCTGCTGCACGACCTCGGCAAGATCGGCGTGCCAGAAGCGGTGCTGCGCCAGCGCGGTGCGCTCGACGCCGCCGAGTGGGCCCTCATGCGCAACCACCCGCTTCTCGGCTCCCAGATCGTGGCCCCGTTCGACTTCTTCGCCGGCGGCGCGCTCGCCATCCGCCATCACCACGAGCGGTGGGACGGCAGCGGCTATCCCGACGGCCTGGCCGGGACGGCCATCCCGCTCGGCGCGCGCATCGTCGCGGTCGCCGACGTGTTCGACGCGCTCACCTCCGATCGCCCCTACCGATCCGCGCTCTCCCGCGACGCCGCGCTGGCATACCTGACCGGCGAGGCTGGCCGCACACTCGACGCCGACGTCGTGGCCGTGCTCCTCGGCCTCGTACGCGTGGCCGACCCCGCCTGACGCATGCGCGCGCTCGAGGAGCCGCTGCCCCGCGAGCAGCCCGGCCTGCTGCACAGCACACCAGTCGCGGCGCTCGCCACCCTGGCCGCCGCCTGGGCACTGGCCTTCGCGGCGCTGCCCGAGCCAGCCACCCGGGTCGTGGGGCTCGCCGTCGCCCACGGGGCGCTGCTCGGCACCGCGCTGGCCTGGACGGCGGCGGGGGCGGGGCGCGCTCGGTGGTCGCCGCTGGAGGCGGCGCTGGTGCTCGGGGCCGCCGCCGCCGGTGCCGCGCTGCATCCGCTGGGAGCGCTCGCCTACGCCGCGGTGCCGGCGTGGCTGGTGTGGCGCCACGCGGCGTGGCTCGGGGCGCGGGCCTGGCGGCCAGTGCCCGCCGTCGCGGCCGGCGCCGCCTTCGGCCTGCTCCTCGGGGCGCACCTCCTCGTGAACACCGCGCTGACGTTCGGTTACCGCGTGCGCACGGGCCCGCTGGTGGAGCTGGCCAACTGGTGGGCGTACGACCTCGGCGCCAACGTCCTGACCGCCGAGCTGTTCTTCCGGGGCGCCCTCTTCGAGCGCATCTATCGCCGCTGGTCCTTCGCCCCGGCGGCCGCGATCTCCACGGCGGCCGCGATTGCGCGCTATCTGGCCGACCCGCTGCTGCCGCATTCGCCCGAGATCGCGGCGGGGGCCACCTTCTATATGGCGGTGCTCGGGGTCGGCAACTGCTGGCTGCTTGCTCGGACCGGGAGCCTTGGCCCGGCTCTGGCCGCCGCCGGCTTCTTCTTCGGCGCCTACCGGCTGCTGGCGCCCCGCTGAGGCCCCATGGCGCTTCTCATCGGGCTGGCGCTGGCCGCCATCACCCTGGCGATCGCGCATTCGGGCGCCGACGCGGCCTCGCTCTGGCGCCACGCCTATCACGTCCCCGTCGTGGTGGCCGCGCTCCGGTACGGCGTGGGCGGCGTGCTCGCGGCGCTGGCGGCCGTGCTGCTGTTCGCGCCGTTCGTGCTACCCGCGCTCGAGCGAGAGGGCCTGACCCCGGCGGTGCTGGAAGGCCTGCTGACCTTCGGGCTGCTGCTGGGGGTCGGCGTGTTGAGCGCGGCGCTGGCGGGCGGCGCCCGCCGGCAGCGCACGCGCTACGATACGCTCGCCGCCGTGCAGCGCGCGCTCGACGGCGACACGCCGCTCGATCTGGCGCTGGCCCGGCTGCGCGCGTGTCTGCAGGCCCGGCTCGACGCCACCGTCGGCCTGGTCCTGCATGACGGCACACGCTTGGCCGTGGCCGGAGGCCCCAGCGTCGCGCGGGGCTCGGCGGTGGCCCGCGTCCTTGCCAGCGGCGCTCCGCTGTGCGTGGCCCACGCCGGTGGCCCTGGTCCGCTGCGTCGCTCCTTCGTCGCGCCGCTGGGCGGGCGGGGCGGCGTGGTCGGGGCCGTGGCGGTGGAGCGCGCGGGGGACATCCCGGCCGACGAGCGGCGCTGGCTGCCCGTCCTCGCCGCCCATCTCGGTCTGGCCCTGGAGAATGCGCGACTGGCGGCGCGCCAGCGGCGGTTCGCCGACGAGCTGGCCGAGAAGGTGACCGCGGCCACTCGCCACGTCGTGGAGATGGACCGCATGAAGTCGGAGTTCGTGGCGATCGCCTCCCACGAGCTGCGCACGCCACTCACCGCACTGCAGGGGTTCAGTGAGCTGCTCGTCATGCGCCGGTTCACGCCGGCGGAGCTCGCCCGCATCGGCGCGATCATGAGCGCCGAGACGGAGCGACTCGGCCGCATCGTGAGCGACTTCCTCGATCTGGCGCGGCTGGAGCGCGGCCTGGCCCCACCGCTGCGACTCACCCGGGTGGACGCCGCCGCGCTCGTGGGCGAGGCGGTGGAGGTGCTGCGGCGGGCCCGGACGACGCACGAGCTCGAGGTCGACTGTCCGCAGGCGCTGCCGCCCATCGACGCCGATCCCGACGCGCTCGACCGCGTCGTGAAGAACCTGGTGTCCAACGCCGTGAAGTACTCACCGGCGGGCAGCCGGGTGCGCGTGGCGGCGCGGGCACAGACCGGGCCGCCGGCGGTCGAGATCACCGTCGAGGACGAAGGCCCCGGCATCGCCGAGGCCGATCGCACCCGCATCTTCGAGCCCTACTACCGCACGGCCGCCGGCGCGCGGACCGCCGGCGGCGCCGGGCTGGGCCTGGCGGTCGTGAAATCGCTGGTCGACGCGCACGGCGGGACGATTCGTGCCGACAACGTCATGCCGCACGGCACGCGAATGACGCTCGTTCTACCCGCCGTTTCTTGACACTCCAAGTCACGCGCGTGTAGTCTTGCCTGCGTATGTCTCGACGCGACGAGATCGCGCAGCGCATGGCCGACGCCATCGTAAAACGGCTCACCATGCGCAAGATCGTCGAGATGCGGGACGAGGCCTCGGTGCGAGCGGCCATCCGTCACGTGGTGATCGAGAACATCGCCGCCGAGGAGCAGCTCGACGCCGACGCCCGCAAGCTGCTGCTCGATCACGCCAAGATGATCAAGGACTCTGCGGCCGACTACCGGCAGCTCCTCGGCAAGGTCAAGGAGAAGCTCGCTCGCGAGCGGGGATTCATCCTCTGATGCGGATGAGCCGGGAGCGCATCTTCCACCTGGCCGACCTGATCGTGAAAGAGCTGGGCACGGTGCACGGTGTGCAGGTGCGGGCTCCCGACGACGTTCGCCCCGAGATCATCCGCGCGCTGACCGAGGAGTCGAAGCTCGAGGAGTCGATCGACACCGAGGTGCGCAAGACGCTCTCCTCCTACTCGCGCCCCATGCCCGAAGGTAGCCGCGAGTGGGAAGTCCTCTACCAGAAGACGCGGGAGGAAGTGTACCGGCGCAGGTTCCGGCTGTGACGCGCCTGGTGCTCGGCATCACCGGCGCCAGCGGCTCGATCTACGGTATCCGCCTCCTCGAGATCCTCCGCACCACCACCGACATCGAGCTCCATCTGGTCATCTCGGCGGCCGGCAAGCGGACGCTCGTGGAGGAGACCGACTACAGCGTCGCCGACGTCGAGGCGCTGGCCCACCAGCGGTACGACGTGCGGGACATCGGCGCAGCGCTCGCCTCCGGCTCGTTCCGGACCGGCGGCATGGTCATCGCGCCGTGCTCGATCAAGACCGCCGCTGCAGTGGCGGCCTGCTACGCGGACACCCTGATGGCCCGCGCCGCCGACGTGACGCTGAAGGAAGGGCGGCCGCTCATCCTGCTCGTGCGAGAGACGCCGCTGCACCTGGGGCACCTGCGCGTGCTGACGTCGCTCGCCGAGATTGGCGCTGTCGTGCTGCCGCCCATGCCGGCCTTCTACAACCGGCCGAAGG
>Ga0299907_10001397_pt1 | contig 13745 bp, 9 predicted proteins | sample RVTome_16_FD_198680 | JGI IMG/M metagenome (GOLD analysis project Ga0299907, IMG submission 198680) | Soil microbial communities from uranium-contaminated site in the Upper Colorado River Basin, Wyoming, United States - RVT152D67 (version 2) ... | reverse complement strand
GGAAGATGCTTCAGTCCCTTGGGATCGGTGAAGCGGCGGTCACCGTCCTTTCGCCCCGCGGCGTGCCCACGCCGCTCGCCGCCACGCGCCTGGTTGCGCCCGATTCGTCGATGGACCCGATCGGCGAGCAGGAGTTTGCGCAGGCCGTCGCGTCGGGCACGCTGGCGGCGAAGTACGGCACGACCATCGATCGCGAGAGTGCCCACGAGCGGATCACCACTCGGTTGGCCGCCGCGCGCGCCGCCGCTGCCCAAGCAGCCGCACGAGAGCAGATGTCGCCGACCACTAACCGCGGGCTGAACACGATGACGGCCGCGCAGCAGCGGCGCGAGATTGCCCGCCAGAAGCGCGAGGCGGCCGCCGCCCGAAAGGCCGCAGAGCGCGAGCGAAAGGCGGCCGAGCGCGCGCGTCAGCGGTCGATCGACACCGCCATCCGCACCGGCGGCCGGATTGCCACCTCGCGCGCCGGCCAGGACCTCCTGCGGGGTGTCTTCGACACGATCTTCGGCGGCGGCCGCCGCCGCTGACGTCCGATCGCGTCGCCAGACGATCAGACTGCCTCTATGCGCCTTTCCGATTAGCCATTCGCCGTGCGTGACTGGTCAATCGGAAGCACGCACGCGCTCCGAGTCGGGAAACCTCCGGCCGTGGCCGGCCGTGGGATGCTCGACCGCCCGCGTGCGCCGGTAGCTACTCGATGACTAGATCGGGCGGTAGGTCCGGCTCGGGCGGGTAGACCGGCTTCAGCTCCTCGATCGTCTCGGCGAGGATGCTCGCGACGGCCAGGTTGCGGAGCCAGTTGCGATTGGCCGGGATGACGTACCAGGGTGCGTGGTCCGTCGATGTCTCTGACAGCGCGTCCTCGTACGCGGCGATGTAGTCATCCCACTTCTTGCGCTCGTCGAGATCGCCCAACGAGAACTTCCAGCGCTTCTTCGGGTTCTCGTAGCGCTCCTGGAAGCGCTGGCGCTGCTCTTCACGGCCGATGTACAGGAAGAACTTGACGATCGCGGTGCCGGTTTCGGTCAGCAGCCGCTCGAACTCGCGGATCTGCTCGTAGCGCGGCCGCCAGGCTGTCTCCGGTACGAGCTCGTGTACTCGGACGACGAGGACGTCCTCGTAGTGGGAGCGGTTGAATATGCCGATCTCGCCCTTACCGGGCACCCGCTTGTGGACGCGCCACAGGAAGTCGTGGGCCAGCTCTTCGGGGGTCGGCACCTTGAAAGCGGACACCGTGCAGCCTTGGGGGTTGAATGCCTCCATCACCTTCTGGATCGTGCCGTCCTTGCCGGCTGCATCGATGCCCTGCAGGACGATGAGGACGGCGTGCTTTGCCTCCGCCCACAGCCGGTCCTGTAGATCGCCAAGGCGTGCCAGCTGGGCGGCGATCTCTTGCTCGCCGGCCGCCTTCTCCCAGCCGTGGCTGTCGCCGGGATCCAGCTTCGAGAGATCTACGCGGTCACCTGGCTTGACCCGGAGCGCCTTGCGGAAGTCGGACTTGGCCATCTCACGCAGCCTAGCCGAGGTGTCGCGTGACCGATACCCGACACGGGATGGCGACGTGGCGGCTGCGAGGCGCCGACCGCCAGGCTGGGACGATGAACAGAGAACAACGACGCCATCCCGTGCAAAAGCCCCCGACGGATCCGGGCCACGACAACAATCCTGGGCTCAGCGAGAACCCGCCCAAGGACGCATACGCCGGCCGTGCTGACCAGGACGTGACCCAAAATACCGGCCCTGGCGCCGGCGGCGCCACGGAGTATGGCGGCGGCAACAAGAACCACCCGTCGCGCATCACGAGCGGCACACCGGCCGGCCAGAAGCGCTGAGAGTCGATACTCCAGGCGCTACCCTCGGCAAATGGAACCTCGTTTGCGATCAGACCACGATGAGTGGTCAATAGAGGGGCGGATCCACAAGCTCACGAACCGCCAGGCATAGAATCGCGCCCACCATGACCCTCGCCGCTGTCAAACCGCACCCGATCTTCCTGGCCGGGCGGTGGGTCGAGTCGCCCGACACGCTGGAGGTTACCAATCCGGCACGGCCCGACGAGCCGGCAGGGGCGACCTATAACGCGACGCCCGAGCAGTATGAGGAGGCCGTCCGGGCCGCCGTTACCGCCTTCGACACGACGCGCAGGTTACCGGCGTACGAGCGCGGCAACATCCTGCGCAATATCAGCGCCGGCATCCGGGAGCGGCGCGAAGAGCTCGGCCGTCTGATCGCCACGGAGTCGGGCAAACCCATCCGCGACGCGCTGGTGGAGGTCGACCGCGCGGTACTCACCTTCCGCCTGGGAGCAGAGGAGGCCGAGCGGATGACCGGCGAGCTGATCCCGCTCGACCTGATGGCCAGCAGCAAGGGTCGCGTAGGCCTGACGCGGCGCTTCCCAATTGGCCCGATCGCGGCCATCAGCCCGTTCAACTTCCCGCTCAACCTGGCCGCGCACAAGCTCTCGCCGGCCCTGGCCGCGGGCAACTCTATCGTGTTGAAGCCCCCGTCCAAGGACCCGCTGACGATGCTGACGGTGGCCGAGATCGTCGAGAAGTCGGGCGTGCCAGAAGGCGCGGTCAGCATCCTGCCGATGACCCGCGCGCTGGGCGACAGGATGGTCGAGGACGAGCGCTTCAAGCTGCTCACCTTCACCGGCTCACCAAGTGTCGGCTGGCGCATGAAGGAGCGTGCCGGCAAGAAGAAAGTCGTGCTGGAGTTGGGGGGCAATGCCGGCGTCATCGTCGACCAGAGCGCTGACCTCGATTGGGCTGTCAAGCGCACGCTCGTCGGCGCCTTTGCCTATTCGGGGCAGGTATGCATCAGCGTCCAGCGCCTCTTCGTCCATCAGAGCCGCTACGACGATTTCCTGGATCGGTTTGTCGAGGGAGCAAAGGCCCTCAAGGCCGGCGATCCGCTTGACCCCGAAACCCAGGTCGGCCCGATGGTCGACGAGCAGGCCGCCCGGCGCACCGAGGGCTGGGTCAAGGAGGCGGAGGAGCTGGGCGGCCGCGTGCTGCTGGGCGGCCGCGCCGACGGTTCGTTCTTCCCCCCGACGGTGCTGGCCGACACGCCGCCGCAGGCACAGGTGTGCTCGAACGAGGCCTTCGCGCCGCTCGTCGTCGTATTCCCCTTCGAGGACTTCGGTGACGCCATCGGACGGGTCAACGACAGCTTCTATGGCCTGCAGACGGGTGTATTCACCAACGACCTGCAGCATTCGTGGCAGGCATTTAGCGAGCTGGAAGTCGGCGGGGTGATCGTCAACGACATTCCCACCTACCGCATCGACCACATGCCCTACGGTGGCGTGAAGGATTCCGGCCTGGGACGCGAAGGTCTGCGCTGGGCGATCGAGGACATGACCGAGCTGCGGCTGATGGTTGTGGCCGAACCCGAGAAGCCGGCGCCGCGCCCGGGAGAATGAGGGGCGACTGACACTATTGCACCAAACGTCAGGCCCTTAGGTAACCCTTTGGGCGGCTTGCACAGCCGGTGCGGCCTGTCATATCTGGCAGTGCATGAGCAGTCCGGTGCATTCGGCGGACGACAGGGAGGGGAACGAGGCGTTGGCCGAGCGCAGCAATGCGCTCGAGTTGACGCGCGTTCGGCTGCGTCTCGCCCTTATCGTCGTGGGCATTCTCCCGCCGATCGTCATCACCTCTGTTCTCTATAACCTGGCGCCGCGCTCGGTTCCCATCGAGCTGATGACCGTCTTCGCGCTATTCGGGGTGCTCTTGCTGCCGGTGATCCTGTGGCTGCCTTCGCGCGTGCTGCGACCCACCGAGAAGCTCGAGCAGTCGCGCATCGAGATGCGCCGGCTCTACCACGTTGCCAAGGCCGATTCGCTGCGCGACGGTCTGACCGGACTGGGAAACCACCGCGCGTTCCAGGAGGAGTTCGACCGTCAGCTCGAAGGTTACGAGCGCTACAAAGTGCCGGTGGCGCTCCTGCTCATGGACCTCGACAACCTCAAGCTGGTGAACGACTCGCGGGGCCATGCCGGTGGCGACGAGCTGCTGCGCGAGATGGGCCGCCTCATCACGACCTCGGCACGCTTCGCCGACCGGGCGTTTCGGATCGGTGGCGACGAGTTCGCCGTCCTCATGCCGCACACTGCTGCCGAGGGCGCCCTCGAGTTCGCGCGCCGGCTTCAGCGGCGTGCCCTGGAGCATGGCCGTGACAAGGAGCAGATCTCATTCTCGGGCGGCATCTCCGCCTGTCCGGAGCTCGCTACGACCAGGACTCAGCTCAATGCGCAGGCCGACGCAGCCTTGTACTGGTGCAAACGCCATGGCCGAGCGTCGGTCGACATATTCGATCCGGTGCGCGACCACGCGGCCAACCTCCAGGCCACCGACGAGATGTCTACCGCCATCGCCCGGGTCATCTCTGAGCACCTCGTGCAGCCGGTATTCCAGCCCATCGTCGACCTCGCCAGTGGCGCCGTCCTCGGGTTCGAGGGCCTGTCGCGGCCCATGGCCGAGTCCGGTTTCTCCGACCCGGGCAGCATGTTCGCCGCGGCCGAAAGCCTCGGCCGAACCGTCGAACTGGACCTGGTCTGCCTTCAGGCAGTAGTGGCTGGAGCCAGCTCGATGCCGGCTAACCAGCTGCTCTCCATCAACCTGTCACCGCGGACAATCGAGGCGCCGAACTTCTCAGCGGAAGCGATCATGTCCGTCCTCGACAGCCATGGCGTTGATCCGCGACGGGTCTTCGTCGAGGTGACGGAGCGCGAGGGCGTCGAGGATGCCGGGCGCCTGCAGACGTCCCTTGCGTCCCTGCAGCAGGCCGGCATTCGGATCGCAGCCGATGATGTGGGTGCGGGCAATGCCGGACTGCGATTGCTCAGCCAGATGCGCTTCGACATCGTCAAAATCGACCTGACGCTGGTGCAGGAAGGCGCTCACCGCGACTCCTCGCAGGCCGTGTTGAGCACTCTTCACGACCTCGCCAAGCGATGGGGCGCGGCGGTCATCGCCGAGGGCATCGAGACCGTCGACCAGCTGCGATTGGTACGTGGTCTCGGCCTGACCGCTGGGCAGGGTTACCTGCTCGGCCGGCCGGCGCCGGATCCCATCCTGACGCGCGTGGATCTGCAGGCGATCGAGAGCGGGGCGCTGATTCTCGCCCGCAGGACCGGGACACAACCCATGGCGCCGCCGGTGACGAGCTGGCCGTCACAGGTAGGCCCGGTTAACTGAGACGCCGGCGCAGGCCCTGGACGATCGCTTGCGTCTCGGCGCTGCTGACGCCAAGCCTTGCGAGCGTAAAGCGGGCCATCTCCAAGGCGACTTCCGTTTCGGCGACGACGATCTCACCGACTCCCTCGCGTTCGAGCAGTGCCCGGTCTGCGGCTGTTCGGGCGCGGGCGATGATCGGCAGCCGCGGGTGGTCGCGGCGCACGTAGTGGACCGTCTGCTGCAGCGCGAATGCGTCCGGCACGGTCAGCACCAGGACGGTCGCGTGGGAAAGGTTGGCGCGGGCCAGGTTGCGCGGATTCTCGGACAGTCCCTGGACGACCGGGATCCCGTGATCGCGCAGGTCGCGGCAGATACGCGGGTCGACCTCGATGACAAGGTAGGGGAAGCCGCGCCGCTCGAGGGCGGCTCCGACCAGGCGCCCCACGCGGCCATAGCCACAGATGATTGCGTGGCGGCGGGCGGGTCGCGTGTCCGCCGGCAGCTCGGACGATTCGCCGCCCGGCCCGCCATAGCGCAGATCGAGGCGGCGCAGCACGTCGGGTGCGTAGCGGTTTATTGGTGGTGCGAGGACGATGCTCACACCCGCCGATGCCAGCATCAGGCTGAACATCTCGTCCCCGACGACGCCGGCCTCGATACCAACACGGGCGAGGAGGAACGAGAACTCTCCGGCCTGGGCCAGCACAGCCCCGGCCAGCACGGCCGTCCGCGCGGGCGCGCCGAGTAGGAACGACAGCCCGGCCACCAGTGCGCCCTTGACGGGCACCGTCAACAGGACGGCGATCAGTACCAACACGACTGCTCCGGCCACGAAGCCGGGATCGATGAGCATGCCGATCGAGACGAAAAAGAGGCCGGCGAAGACGTCACGCAGGGGCGCCAGCTCGCCCAGGACGTGGTGGCTGATGTCGGATTCGCTGACCAGCAGGCCGGCCAGGAATGCGCCCAGTGCGAGCGACAGTCCGAAGAACTCCGACACGAAGGCCGTGCCGAGAGCGACGGCGACGACGCTCAACACGAACACCTCGCGGTGACGCAGAAGGGCGATCCGTTCGAACACCCACGGCAGCACACGCAGGCCGAGCGGAAGAAGGATGAGCATGAACAACACTGCCTTGCCCAGTGCCAGACCCAGGTCGCCGGCCAGATCGCCGCCCAGGGACAGGGCGCCCAGGAGAACCACGAGGACAATCGTGGAGAGGTCCTGCAGAGTCGCCCAGCCGAGGGCGATGTGTCCGTGCGGAGCATCGAGCTCGCCACGTTCGCCGAGGATCTTGGCTATGACGGTGCTCGAGGACTGGGATATGAAGGCGCCGAAGAACAGCGCCTCCAGCGGCTTGAAGCCCATGGCGAGGGCGACCAGGTAGCCGATGACGATCATGCCGATCACTTCGAGGGTGCCGCCGATGACGGCGATCTTCCCGACTCGCACCAGGTCGCGGAGAGAGAGCTGCAGGCCGACGGCGAAGAGAAGGAAGACGAGACCGACATCGGCCAGGACGGCGACGGTTTCCGCCTGGGCGACAGGCCCGGCTGTGTACGGGCCGATCAGCACGCCGGCGGCAACGTAGCCCAGGATCGCCGACTGGCCGAGGCGCACGGCTATCGCGGCGCCGATCGTCGCTGCGATCAGAGCCAGAGCCAGAGTGACTAGAAACCCGGTGTCGGTCATGGGCACCCCAGAGCGGGCCGGCACCAGCTGGTGGACGCCCATCGTAACCGTCGGCCATCGCTGTCAGACCGACTGCCGCGGCTAGACTGCAGCTGATGCCAGAGGAAAGGCGCCTGGTGACGATCGCGTTTGCCGACGTGAGCGGCTCGACGGCGTTGGGGCAGAGCCTGGATCCGGAGGATCTGCGGCTGCTCCTCTCGCGCTACTACGGCATCGCCAAGGACGTCGTCTCCGCCCATGGCGGAACGGTCGAGAAGTTCATCGGCGATGCCGTCATGGCCGTGTTCGGGCTGCGCCAGGCATTCGGCGACGATGCAGATCGAGCCCTGGCGGCGGCCATCGAGCTGCGCGACCGAGTCCGCTCGGACTCCAGGCTCGGCGAGCGGCTGCCCATCCGCCTCGGCGTCAACACCGGCGACGTGGTGGCCAGCCGCGGCGACGGGAGCGGCGATTTCCTTATTACCGGTGACGCTGTCAACGTCGCCGCGCGATTGCAGCAGGCGGCGTCACCGTGGACCATCCTGGCCGGCGAGCGGACCGTACGCGCCGCACGCGACTCGTTCCGCTTCGCGGAGGAGCAGCAGGTAGAGGCCAGGGGCAAGACCGGCGGGGTTGCCGCAGCCGAAGTACTGGGAAGAGCGCGAGCGGTGGCGACTCACACGCCACTGTTCGGGCGTGACGCGGATATGGCGCAACTGGCGCTCGTCGCCCGACGCTCGTTCGATGAGCAGCGCCCGTACCTGGTCAGCGTCATCGCGCCACCCGGGACGGGCAAGTCGAGGCTGTTGGAAGAGTTTCTGGCCGGTCTGCCGTCCATCGAACCGGGCGCACGCGTGGCGGTGGCCCAATGCCTGCCCTACGGACAGCGGCTCACCTACTGGCCGCTGCGCTCGGTGCTCTTCCGCCTGGTGGGGATCGATGAAGATGCGTCGGCGGAGGAGGTTCGCCACGCGGTCAACGGTTGGCTCGCCGAGTCGGGTGTGGAGGACGCCGACAAGGTCGGCGCGCTTCTGGCGTCGACGGTCGGTGCCGGGGAAGCCGCGACGAGCGATCGCACTGCGCTGTTCGGCGCCTGGCGCACGGTGATCGAGGTCGCCGGCCGGTCGACACCGCTCGTCCTCGCAGTCGAGGACCTCCACTGGTCGGGCGACAGCCTTCTCGACCTGATCGAGTACGTTTTTCAGCCGCGCGGCGACACTCGAGCGCTGATGATCGCCCTGGCGCGTCCGGAGTTGCTCGACAGGCGCCCTGCCTGGGGCGGCGGACGACGAAACACGATCTCGATCGCTCTCGAGCCCCTCGATGACACATCGATCCGTGAGCTGGTCCGCCACCTGGCCGAGGGGTCATCGGATGCCGTCGTGGATTCCGTTGTCGCCCGCGCCGAGGGAAACCCTTTCTACGCCACCGAGATAGTCAACGCACTATTGGAGCGCGTTCGTTTCTTCGACGATCCAAAGGCCGTCGAGGCGGCCCTGGAGCGGCTGCCCGACACCGTCCACGCGACCCTTCTCGCGCGACTCGACGTGCTGCCCGATGACGAGCGGGAGGTCATCCGTATTGGTTCCGTCTTTGGTCGAACCTTCCGGCCGTCGGGCGTGGCGGCACTGATGAGCGATGGCGGCGAGGATCGGCAGGTTGTCGTCGGCGACGCGTGCGATCGACTCATCGAACGAGACCTGATCCGGCCGTCGGGAGCCGATGGTTATGTGTTTCGTCACATCCTGATCCGCGAGGTGGCCTACGGGACGCTGCCGCGCATGGTCAGGGCGCGGCACCACGGCGTGGCCGGACGATGGCTGGAGGAGCGCTCCGCCGGCCACGAGGAGGCAGTAGCCGAACTGATTGCGTACCACTACCGCGAAGCTGCCGCACTGGCGACGGCGCTCGAGCTTGATGACGCGGGTTCGCTGCGCGACAGCGCGCGCGAGTGGCTGGTGAAAGCCGCCGACCTGGCGCGCTCCGCTGCGGCCACGCTCGAGGCCCGACAGCACATGCGCGCGGCCATCGAGTTTGCGCGCCCTGACGAGCTGCCGGAGCTCTACGAGCGGTTGGCCGGCGTCGAGATCGGCGGCGGCACGATCGTCGATACGTACCGGAAAGCTCTCGACCTGGCGCGCGACGCCGGCCGGCCGCCGGACGACGAGCTGCGCCTACTGGCCAAGATGCTGACGGTCGAAACGCGATATCAAGGCTCGGTTGCACACCGGCCGTCGGAGGTGGACATCAACCGGCTGCGCAGCGACGGCCGAGCGCTACTCGGTCGGGCTACAGATCCGCGGACCCGAGCCCGATTCCTGGTGGCCGATGCCTTCTACCCGTTCTGGGCTCGCGTGGGCGGACTCGACGTCGACGAGGCGATGTTGATCGAGGCAGAAGCCGCCGCCAGCGAGGGGCACGAGATCGCCTCTGCGCTGGGCGTCGCCAACCTGCAGAGCGCGGCCCTCGACGCCTTGGGCTCGATCGCGCAGGAGCGCAACGACTGGCGGCAGGTCATCGAGATCGACATGCGGCGGATCGCGATGGGCAACCGCCTGGTGCTCTACGAGCAGATCGACGCGCACTCGGGGGTTGCGTGGGCGGCGACGATCAGCGGTGATCTTTCGCAGGCCGAACACGTATCCAGGGCCGGCCTGGCGATTGTCCAGCCGCGGCAGGCGCCCGACTGGGCGCTGCACCTTGCCGCCTGGCGTGTCGTCGTGCTCACGCTGGTCGGCAACTGGGATGAGGCGGAGTCGGTGGCCGAGCGCGCCCACGGGATGTGGACGGAGAGCGGCCGGCCGGCGGCCGGCTACTCGCTGCGTGGCTTCATGGCTGCGCTCATCGTGGCTCACGCGCGCCGTGACGAGTCGCGCATCAACCGCTGGGCGGAAGTGCTCGAAAAAGTGGGCGTGGAGTTCGCGGATCGACGCCAACGGGTGCTCCAGGTTGCTGCCTGGAACATCGACGAACTGGCGAGGACGCTGACCGACGATCCAAGGACCAAGGGGCGATTCGAAACATTCGCCATGTCACTGTCTGTCTGCAGCGATGCCGGCCGGCACTTCGATGAGCGTTTTCTCACCGCGGTGCTGGAGGACGCGCGGTCGGGCGGGGGCAGGATCCTCGAGGCAGAAACGCTGCGCGCGCTCGGCCTGGCCGCAGCCGCACCGGGCCTGCTGGAAGAAGCGCGAGCGATCTTCGAAGACTGTGGCGCGCTCCCGTACGTTGCCCGGACGCGGTGCGAAGCGGCCATCCTTCGCGACGACGCGGACGAGCTGGAAGCCGGTCTCGCATACCTGGAGTCGATCCGCGATGAGGTCCAGCTCGAGCGATACCTCCATGCGGCGACGGAAAGGAAGCGCCGCGCCGGATGACTCGCGAGCGGCGGACTGCCGCCGACCTGTTCGTCGAGTGCCTCGAGGCGGAGGAGTGCGAGTACGTCTTCTCGGTGCCCGGCGAGGAAACGCTGGACGTCCTGGAGGCGCTCGCTGTATCGCAGCGCGTGCGGCACATCACGACGCGCCACGAACAGGGCGCGGCGTTCATGGCCGATGTCTACGGCCGCCTGACGGGACGCTGCGCGGTGGCCATGGCGACGCTCGGCCCGGGTGCCACGAACCTCGTCACCGGCATCGCCGACGCGTTCCTCGATCACGCGCCGATGGTCGCGCTGACGGGCCAGGTCGGGTCGGACAAACTGCACAAGGAGGCGCACCAGTTCGTCGACATCGTCGACATGTTCCGGCCGGTAACCAAGTGGAACGCGCGCGTCGAGCGCATCGACGCGATTCCCGAGATCGTGCGCAAGGCGTTCCGTATCGCGCAGCTAGAGAAGCCCGGGCCGACGCACATCGAGCTGCCCGAGAACCGGGCCGCCATGTCGCCCGAATCTGGCGCCCGGACGCAGCCTCTGGTGCCGCGGCCGCTGTACTTCCCCGAGCCGACCGACGAGGCCATCGCGGCCGCCGCAGAGCTCGTCGAGGGCGCCCGCCGGCCGCTGATACTTGCCGGCAACGGCGTGCTGCGCCGCCGCGCGTCGCCCCAGCTGCGCGCTTTCGCCGACGGGCTCCATGCCCCGGTCGCGGTGACGTTCATGGGCAAGGGCGCGATCGATGATCGCGACCACCTATCGTTGATGGCCGTTGGGCTGCAGGCGCGCGACCACGTGCTGACAGGCTTCGACCGCGCCGACCTGATCATCTGCGTCGGCTACGACCCGGTCGAGTACGCCCCGTCGCGCTGGAACCCCGACCGCGACAAGCGCATCCTGTCGATCGACACCCAGCCGGCCGAGGTCGACGCCAGCTTCCGGCCGACGGTCGAGCTGGTGGGCAACATCAGCGGCAGCCTGGAGCGACTGCGTGGCGCCCTGGCGCCGCGGGCGGAGGCTGACCAGCTCGAGGGGCATCTCGAGCTGCGTGAGGCGTTGCTGAATGACCTGCACGCGAACGAGGATGACGACGGCTGGCCGATCAAGCCGCAGAAGGCCATCTACGACCTGCGCCGCGCGCTGGCGGCGGACGACATCCTGATCAGCGACGTCGGTGCGCACAAGGTTTGGGCGGCGCGGCTCTTCCAGACCTACGAGCCGAACACGGTGATTATCTCCAACGGCTTCGCGGCGATGGGCATCTCCGTGCCCGGCGCGATCGCGGCGAAGCTCGTCTACCCGCAGCGGAAGGTCGTGGCGCTGGCCGGCGACGGCGCGTTCCTGATGAACTCGCAGGAACTGGAGACGGCCAAGCGCGTGGGCACCGCGATCACCGTCGTCGTCTGGCGCGACGACGGCTACGGGCTGATCGACTGGAAGCAGCGCAACGAGTTCGGCCGGCCTTTCGCGGTGGAATTCGGCAATCCCGACCTGGTCGCCTACGCCGAGTCGTTTGGCATGGCCGGCTTCCGGCCGTCCTCGTCGGCAGACCTATACCCGACCCTCATGCAGGCGCTGGCGGTCGACGGACCGTCGGTCGTCGACGTGCCGATCGACTACCGCGAGAACGTCCGGCTCACCGAGCGACTGGGAGGCCTGGCGACGGCGAGCTGAAACACGCGGCTAGACTCTGCCGCGATGCCACGCCCATTGAAGGTTGGAGTCCAGCTGCCCGAGGTCGAGCGCGTGGTGCGCTGGCCCGAGCTGCGCCAGATGGCGAAGACGGCCGAGGATGTAGGCTTCGATTCGCTGTGGGTCGGCGATCACCTGCTGTACCGACGACCGCTTGATACCGTCGGGCCGTGGGAGGCGTGGTCGACGCTGGCCGCGCTGGCGGAGGCGACGACTCGGGTGGAGATCGGCCCCCTAGTTGCGTGCACCGCGTTCCACAACCCAGCGGTACTCGCCAAGAAGGCGGCAACGATCGACGAGATAAGTGGCGGACGGCTGATCCTGGCACTGGGCGCGGGCTGGAACGAGCCCGACTTCGCGGCCTTCGGCTTTCCCTTCGATCAGCGGGCCAGCCGTTTCGAGGAGGCGTTCACGATCATCCGCACGCTGCTGCGCGAGGGCAAGATCGACTTCGAGGGCCAGTTCTACTCGGCGCGAGACTGCGAGCTGCATCCGCGAGGACCGCGGCCGGACGGACCGCCGCTGATGATCGGCTCGACGGGCCGGCGGATCCTTCACTACACGGCGCTGCACATGGATGCGTGGAACGCGTGGCACGACTGGTTCGGTAACACGCCGGCCGGACTGGCGCCGTACACCGCGGCCGTGGACGAGGCGTGCCGTGCTGCCGGCCGCGCCCCGGCCGAGGTGGAACGGACGGTGACCGTCCTAGTCCAGCTGCCGGGGGGCACGGGTCGTGCCGCGGGCGGCGAAATCGCGAAGCCGACGCCGCCCGTACGGGGCAGCAGCGAAGACCTCGCGCGGATCTTGGCCGAGTACGCCAAGGCGGGCGTAGGCCATGTCCAGCTGGTGCTCGACCCGATCACCGTTGAATCGATCGAGGCCTGTGCTCCGGCGCTCGAGCTGCTCGACCGCGCCTGATCGGACGCCGTCCGGGACGTGACGCTGCCGCCCATCGTCCAAGGCCTGCCGTACATGGTGTGGGTCATCCTGGTCACGTTGGCGATCGGCAATCTTGCATTCGTCGCCCTGACTCGCGAGCTGAGCGACGCCGTCCGCGGCTACCTCGGCTTCAGCGCGTTCATTTCTGCGATTCTGGCCGGCCTGGCGGTCCTTGTGGACACCGGGCTGCCGCCCCCATCCGCAGAGCTCGTCATCCGAACTTCCGAGCCCACCGTCACGGCGGCCCGCCAGCTGGCACTGGCCGCCTTTGCCCTGCTCTCGCTGGCCTACGTCATTGCACTGCGCGGTCGACTTCCAGTCCTCGCCACTGCCGTCGCGGCACTAGCCGCTGGATCGATGGTGCTGGCAGCCGCGGCATTCGGCTGGGCCCCCACGGCTGCGGATGCCGTCCCGCTGCTGGTCCAGCTGGGCGTGCTGTCGGCCGTCACCGGCGGCGCACTGGCAGCGATCGTCCTCGGCCACTGGTATCTCGTGACCCCGAAGCTTTCTGAGCAGCCGCTCGTCCTGCAGTCGCGTTGGCTGCTCGCCGGGATCGGCCTGCAGCTGCTGCTATTCGTAGTGTGGACCACGCTCGGTGGCGGTCCCGGCCAGGACGCGTTCGAGGCTTTCACCGTTGGGACGATCCTGTTGGTCGCCCTGCGGTTGATGGTCAGCCTCGTCTTTCCGCTGGTATTGACCTACATGGCTTTGCGCACGGCGCAGACGCGATCGATGGAGTCGGCAACTGGCCTGCTGTACATCAATCTCGCGGCCGTCATGGCGGGCACGATCGGCGCCGCCGCGCTGTACGTGTCGAGTGGCATCCTTGTCTGACGTTATGCACGTGACTGTCAGACTCTTCGCCATGCTGCGCCAGCAGGCTGGC
>Ga0299907_10001396_pt1 | contig 13746 bp, 16 predicted proteins | sample RVTome_16_FD_198680 | JGI IMG/M metagenome (GOLD analysis project Ga0299907, IMG submission 198680) | Soil microbial communities from uranium-contaminated site in the Upper Colorado River Basin, Wyoming, United States - RVT152D67 (version 2) ... | reverse complement strand
CGGCAAGATCCTGCGGAGGATTCGGTCCGTGCAGACCCTCGACCACGCGTTCGGCATCGAGGTTGTCGAAGACGAACGGGACATCGAGGCAGTGGCAGGAGCCCACCGCACCCTCGAACAACGGGGACTTCCACGTGAACTGGTATCCGAACGTGGCCGCGTCGGTTCCCGTGCGGTCCTCGAGCAGCTCTGCCAGCGGAGCCCGGAACGACCGATCCGTTGCAGCTTGCGCGAACACGTCGACGACGTCCCCGCCGACATGCTGCATGTACCGGTCAAGACGTTCGCCCTCCAGGCCCATCGTTGCCAGGCCGGCGGTGGCGCGGTCGTGCCCGAACGTCGCGCGCTGTGACCTGATGAGCCCGTTCAGCTCCTCGGCCGTCGAACCGGCCAGGAGCGCGACGTCGCTCCCAGACCCCGAAGCGATCTGTTTGTAGGGATGCTCGGGAATGATCTCCCCGTCTACGTATGGCTTGAGCGTCGGCAAGCGGGGATCGAACGACGTGCCCAGCGCCTGCGCGGTGAAGGGGTTCGTCGCGACGGCCGCGTGCGCCTCGATGAGGTCGTCCGGCGCGTACGCGGCCAGCGCCTCGCGCGTCGGCTCGACCCCCAGGTGGGCGGCGATCTTCTGTCCGAGTTCGGTGGATGCTTGCCGCAGCATCCGCGTGTCCGAGGTGCCGCTCATAGCGATCACGCGACGGAAGAGCCCGCGGGCGTGAGGATTGGTCATCAGGATCAAGCACGCTGCCGATCCGGCCGACTGTCCCCCGATCGTCACCTTGTCCGGGTCACCGCCGAAGGCGCCGATGTTGTCGTGCACCCACTCGAGCGCACAGATCCAGTCTCCGACGGCTCGGTTCGGCGGTGCACCATCGATGTCCAGGAATCCCTCGACGCCCAAGCGGTAGCCGATCGACACGACCACGACGCCATCTCGGGCGAAGCGCGTGCCGCGGTACCAGGGACTGCGGTTACACCCCGAGACGAACCCACCGCCGTGGATCCACACGAGGACCGGGAGCCGGGCATCGCCGAGGTCGGGCGTGAAGATGTTGAGGCCGAGGATGTCCTCGCCGCGCTCGACGGGCTCGGGGATGATCGTCGCGACCGGATCGTGCTGGGGAGCCGTCGGACCGTAGCGCAGAGCGTCGCGGGTTCCGTCCCACGGTTCGGGAGGGACAGGTGGGAGGAACCGGCGTTCGCCGAACGGCGGCGCAGCGTACGGGATGCCGAGGAAGACGTTGGCGTTCTCCTCGACGAAGCCCCGGACGTCGCCGGACCTCGTCCTCACGATCGGATCGGCCATGTCAGTCCTTGAACACGGGCGGACGTTTCTCCTTGCGCGCCCGCACTGCTTCCTCGAAGTTCTGCGTCGTCAATCTTACGAACAGCTGGGCCAGGCCCTCGTGGTCCATGTGCGACAGCAAGCTCGACGCATCCAGGCTCGACCACAGCAGTCGCTTCGTGAGCTCGACCCCCGGACGGCTGAAGCCGATGATCTGCTCGGCGAGCTCGAAGCACGCGTCCAAGAGCTTGTCGGGTGCGACGACCTCGGAAACGAGACCGATGCGCTCGGCCTCCACGGCGTCGACGTCGCGTCCCGACAGCATGATCTCGAACGCACGCGACGACCCGATCGCTCGCGGCAGCAGGTAGCTGATCCCCAGCTCCGACGCAGTGAGGCCGTTGTTGATCCCCGCCGCGCGGAAATAGGCCGCCTCCGAAGCGATACGGACGTCCATCACGAGCGCCAAGCAGAACCCGCCGCCGATGGCCGCGCCGTTCACGGCGGCGATCACCGGCTGGTGCATGCGTCGTATCGCGATGACGACGTCGTCGAGAAGCTCCATCGCACGCAACGCGATCGTCGGCACGGTAAGACCGTCGATGTTGGGCACGATGCCGGCGTCCTCGTGGTCGGCCCCGGACGAGAACCCGTGCCCGGCCCCCGTGACGACGACCACCCGCGTCTCGTTGTCGAGGCTGATCTCCTCGAGGGCCTTGCGGAAGGGGATCATCACGTCGAAGGCCATCGCGTTCATCCGCTCGGGACGGTCGAGCGTGACGAGCGATACGTGCGGCCGCGGCTTTTCGATCCGGACGAATGGCATCAGGTGGCCGGCGCGCTCTCGATCTGTACCCACTGCATGTCGGTGTAGCGGTCCCCCGCGATGTCGGACGGCGGCATGATCGCATCGAGACGATCGAGGTCGTCCTGCGACAGCTCGATGTCGAGCGAAGCCACGTTCTCCTCGAGATAACTCCGCCGCTTCGTCCCGGGGATCGGGAAAACGTCACCGCCCTGCGCGTGGACCCACGCCAGCGCCAGCTGTCCGGGCGTGGCATTGCGCTCCATCGCCATCTCGCGCACCTGCTCGACGAGCTCCAGATTGCGCGCGAAGTTCTCGCCCTGGAAGCGCGGCTGGAAGCGCCGGAAGTCGTCGGGGGCCAGGTCCTCGAAGTTGCGGATCTGTCCCGTCAGGAACCCGCGCCCGAGAGGGCTGTAGGCAACCAGGCCGACCCCTAGCTCGCGGACGACGGACAGGATCTCGGGCTCCAGGTCGCGCGACCACAGCGACCACTCGCTCTGCAGCGCCGTGATCGGATGCGTCGCGTGCGCCCGTCTGATGGTCTGCGGTCCGGCTTCCGACAGGCCGATGTAGCGGACCTTCCCCGCATCGATCAGCCCGGCCATCGCGCCAACGGTGTCCTCGATGGGCACCGTGGCGTCGACACGGTGCTGGTAGTAGAGGTCGATGTGGTCGATGCCCAACCGCTTGAGCGACGCGTCGCAGGCGCTCCGGACGTACTCCGGCTTGCCGTCGATGCCGCGGCGTAGCGGGTCGTCGGGGTCACGGACGATGCCGAACTTCGTGGCGAGGATCACGTCGTCGCGCCGGTTGCCGATGACGCGACCGACGAGCTCCTCGTTCTTGTACGGCCCGTAGACGTCGGCGGTGTCCAGGAAGTTCACGCCGAGCTCGATCGCTCGCTCGATCGTCGCCACCGACTCCGATTCATCGGTCGCTCCGTAGAACTCGCTCATGCCCATGCAGCCCAGACCCTGGGCGGAGACGACCAGGCCCTGGGAGCCGAGAGGTCGTTGCGGAACCGCCATCAGAACACCACCACGCTGCGCAGCACGTCACCACGTTGCATCTTCACGAAGGCCTCCTCCACGCCGTCCAAGGGGATCGACTCCGAAACGAACCGGTCGAGGTTCAGCCGGCCCTGCAAGTACAGGTCGATGAGCATCGGAAAGTCGCGCGACGGCAGGCAGTCGCCATACCAGGATGGCTTCAGTGCGCCGCCGCGGCCGAAGAACTCGAGCATCGGCAGCTCCACCGTCATCGTCGGATCGGGAACGCCGACCTGGACCATGGTTCCGGCGAGATCGCGGGCGTAGAAGGCCTGCATCATCGTCTCGGGGCGCCCGACGGCCTCGACCGTGACGTTGGCTCCGTTGCCATCGGTCAGCTCCTTGATCGCCTCAACGGCATCGGTCTTCGATGCGTCGACGACGTCTGTCGCGCCGAACTCGCTCGCCCACTCGAGCTTCCGCGCGTCGATGTCCACGGCGATGATGCGCGCCGCGCCGCACAGGGACGCGCCGAGGATCGCGGCATCGCCGACGCCTCCGCACCCGAATACGGCCACCGAGTCACCCTTCTGTACGCCGCCCGTGTACATCGCCGCCCCCAGCCCGGCCATCACGCCGCAGCCGATGAGTCCGGCCACTACGGGCTTGGCTGCGGGATCCACCGGGACGCACTGCCCGGCCGCCACCAGCGTGAGCTCGGCGAAGGCACCGATGCCGAGCGCCGCTGACAGCGGCGTTCCGTCCTCGAGCGTCATCTTCTGCGACGCGTTGCGGCTGTCGAAGCAGTACCAGGGACATCCGCGCCGGCACGAGCGGCACGAACCGCACGGCGCACGCCAGGCGATGATCACGAAGTCGCCCCGCTTCAGCCCCTCGACGCCGTCTCCGACTTTCTCGACGATCCCGGCGGCTTCGTGACCGAGCAGAAACGGGAACTCGTCGTTGATGGCCCCCTCGCGGTAGTGCAGATCGGTGTGGCACACGCCGCACGCCTGCACGCGAACCAGCGCTTCTCCCGCGCCGGGGTCGGGGACGAGAACCGTCCGGATCTCGACGGGCGCGCCCTTGGCCGGGGAAACTACCCCCTTCACGTCGTTCACGGAACGAGCACGACCTTCCCCGTCACGCGACGCTCCTCGAAATCTCGCAACGCGTCGGCGGCACGCTCGAGCGGCACCGTGGACGGCGCGATCGGATGCAGCCGACCATCGGCGATGGCCTCGAGGGCGTCGGCCACGAGCGCGCGGTTCTCGTCGGCGTTGCGCATGGCCCAGCCGCCCCAGTCGACGCCGATGATCGTCCGGTTGTTCAGCAGCACCTGGTTGAGCGGGAGGCGCGGGATCTCCCCGGCCGCGAAGCCGATGACGAGGTAGCGCCCGTACGTGCGCAGCGCGCGCAGGGCGGGCTCGGCGAGGTCGCCGCCGACGGGGTCGAACACCACGTCGACGCCGCCGCCGGACAGCTCGCGAGCACGCACCTTGATGTCCTCATTCGTGGAGTCGATGGTCGCCTCGGCCCCCGCATCGACGGCCGCCGCGCGCTTGTCCTCGCTCGAGGCGACGCCGATCACATGGGCGCCGAGGCTGCGAGCCACGTCGACGCACGCGCGCCCGACGCCGCCGCCGGCGCCGAGGACGAGTACCCACTCCCCGGCGGCGAGCACCGTGCGTCGCGTCAGCGAGAACAGCGCCGTCGCGTAGCTCTGGACGACCGTTGCGCCGATCTCGAAGCCGATCGCGTCGGGCAGCGGGAACACCGACGTCGCTCCGGCCACCACCTGCTCGGCGAAGCCACCCAGGCCGCACGAGGCGATGACGCGGTCGCCCACGGCGAGTCCATCGGCGCCGTCGTTCACGGCGCTGATGACTCCGGCGACCTCACCACCAGGCGTGAACGGTGTCGGCGGCTTGATCTGATACCTCCCGCGGACGAAGAGCGCGTCGACGAAGTTCACACCCGCGGCGCGGACATCGATGACCACTTGGCCGGGACCCGGCTCGGGCGACGACGCATTCTCGATCTCCAGACCTACGAGAGGCCCAACCTCCCTACACACGATGCGTCGCACGAGCGGCAGCCTCGCACGCGTGCGTCGTCCGCGTCGAAACGACGGTTCAGGCGGCGAAGGTCGGACGAGCGCGACGCGGAACGCGCAGCGTCAGGCGTCCGACCGTTGCTGCCAGCACGGCCGTCGGCAGGATGGGGAGAAGCAGCCAGACCGGGCGCCACGCCCACCACGAAAGGTCGATGTCGGGCGACTGCCCGGGCAGCTTCGTCAGCCGCCAGACCGCGTACGCGATCGCGTAGCCGGGCGCGTGCCACAGAAAGATCCGCATGGAGTTTCGCGCCGCGAACGCCACTAAGCGACGACCGGTCGTTCGCGCCCATCGGATGATCCCGTTACGCGCCAGCAGCAGCACGCCCACCTGGAACACCGTTAATGCCGCGATCGCGAGCGTCGGCGGAGCCATGTTCGAGATCTCCTCGCCGGGGACACCGACCATCGATCTCGGGTACAGGCCCATGCTCGTCAGGCCGAAGAGCGCGAAGAAGCCGGCCGACGCCAGCGCCCAAGCAAAGCGCCGAGGGGCGACGATCAAGTGGTCGTAGTGGAAGCCGAGCTGGTGCGGGATCGCCCACACCACCAGCATGTTGACCCACTCGATGCCGACGACCCGATAGCGGAAGCGCAGGACGTCCACCACGACGGCGATGCCCACCATCCACACGGGGACGAGCTCGCCGAAGCGCTCGTGCAGCCGGAACCACAGCGGCGCCGTGGCCACGAGCATGGCGTAGACGATGAGGAACCACAGAGGCGAGAGCATCAGAACGATCCCGCCACCGACCCAGTCGGCGTCCGGTGCGATCTGCCCGGCGGCGATCCATATGGCAACGCCGACGACCACGAGCGAGAGCGCCGGTGCGATCAGCCGGCGCAGACGCTTGATCACCCACGCCCACCCGTTGCCGCCCGTCACCCATCCGCGCTTGTGCACGTAGCCGCCGGCGAAGAAGAAGGCGGGCATGACCTGCAGGAGCCACGTCGCCATCCACAGGCCGCGCGTGACGCCGATCGGGTTGGACGCGTGGGGGCCGTCCGGCTTCCACGTGATCGTCGTGAAGACCCAATGCCACAGGACGACGACGAACAAGCTGAGTGCGCGAACCGTGTCGATGAAGACGTCGCGTTCGGTCGTTTGCGGGACTTGGGTCAATCGAACGTCCACTTCGTCGCCGTCTTGACGTCTTCCGCACGCCACCCGTAGACCACGCGCGGCCGCACGACGAAGTTCACGAAGTCGGCCGAGTAGTCGTACTTCGCCTTGTAGCGCTCGCCCGCGCGGCGCAAGGCTTCGTCGTCAACTCCGCCGGGGATCTTGAAGCGGCCGCCCCCGTACTCGTCGGCCACCCGCTCGATCGTGCCTTCGACGATGACGACGTCCACCGCGCTGTCGACGTGGGCCGTAACGTCGAGCCGGCCTTCTTCCGGTTCATCGGCGCGATGCAGGCCGGCGCGACCGACGCTGAGGTACAGCAGGCCATCCGACCATACGCCCCACAGCGGCCGCGCCTGCGGGAATCCATTGCGCCGGACGGAGACGAGCCAGTAGTTGCGCTCGGTGACCAGGTGCTCTTCGGCCCACGACCACGGCAGCGACTCCTCGCCGCCGAGCCAGTCGGGTGTCGGACGGCTGACCCGGGGTTCGCTCATAGCGAACGAAGCCTAGCCAGCCCGCACCGACAGTCGTCAGGCGATTGACCGCCCGGCCACGATGTAGATGGAGCCAAGGAGGAGGGATTCCAAGGTTATGTCCTCCAGCCGATCCGCGAGGAGATCCCACGGTTTGGCGAGACCCTCGTTCGTGGTGACGAACCGACGCATGATCAGCCAGCCGACCAGTGCCATCGGCGCCAGCCACAAGGACGGGCGTTTCATCCCCGCCGCGACCACCCGGCCCCCTGGTCGAACGGCGGCCGCGACGTTATCGAGGGCCGCGGGCGTCCGCATGAGGTCGTGCGTGAAGAAGAAGAACGCAGCGTCGGCGTCCGGAAGCTTCGCCTGCTCGACCGGAGCTTCGATGAGCTCGACGTTCGTCCACCCTTCGTCTGTGATCCGCTTCTTTGCGACCGCGAGCATCCCATTGCTCTGATCGACGCCGACCACGTGTCCGTCTCGCCCGACGGCTGCGACGAGGCGGGCGAACGAGGGGCCGGTACCGCAGCCGACATCGATCACGGTCTGTCCGGGCCTCAGTCCCAACGCCGCCACTGCCCTCTTGCGGATGCCCTCTTGGACTCGCGCGAGCCGACCCGACTGGAACCCGAGTCGGCGGTCGTAGTCGGCCGCCATGCCGTCGTAGCGGCGCCGCGCCTCGACGGGGTCCGGCCCCTGCGGCATCGTTAGCGGCCCTTGAACTCCGGCTTGCGCTTCTCGGCGAAGGCCTTCGGGCCTTCGCGGGCGTCCTCCGTGAGGAACGTCTCGATGCCGAGGGGGGCTTCGATCTTGAAGGCATCTTCCTCCCGAAGGCATTCGGTCGCGCGCAGCGTCTTGAGGATGTTCTTCACGGCGACCGGTCCGTTGGACGCGATCAGCTCACCGATCTCCTTCGCCTTGGTGAGAGCCTCACCATCCGCAACGACATAGCCGATCAACCCGAAGTCGAGCGCTTCACGGGCCGTGATGCGCCGGCCCGTCAGCAACATGTCCGCGGCGATCGTGTACGGGATCTGGCGGCGCAGCCGCACCGTCGAGCCGCCGAGCGGGAACAACCCCCACCGCACCTCGGCCACACCGAATTGCGCACTCTCGCCGGCGACGCGGATGTCTGTCCCTTGCAGGATCTCCGTGCCCCCGGCCACCGCGTATCCCTCGACGGCTGCGATCAGCGGCTTGTCCAGCAGGAACCCCTTGAGCAACGGCTTGAGCACCGTCGGGTCGAACGTCCCCCGACGTTGTCCTTCCGTCATGCCTTCGCCGGGCGAGCTCGCCGCGAATCCCTTGAGGTCGGCGCCGGCGCAGAAGTGTCCGCCGGCCCCGGTGAGGATGGCGACGCGGATGTCGGGGTTGGCGTTCACTTCGTCCCACGCCTCGGACATGATCTGCATCATTTCCCCGGACAACGCGTTGCGCGCCTCCGGACGGTTCATCGTGACGATCAACGTGTGACCGTCCCGCTCGACCAGGCACTCGCTCACGGTTTCCTTCCGTGTTGGTCGGTCTCCGGTCGCTCGATGAGCAGCACGTGCGCCGGCGAGTCCGCGATCGGACGGTGCGCGAGACCCTTGGGGACCACGAACAGCTCGCCGGGTTCGAGGTGCACCGTATCCCGACCCTCGAGCTCGATCCGGAACAATCCGTCCCAGCACAGGAACAACTCGTCCTCGTCGTGTGTGTGCCACGGGAACTCGCCTTCCAACCGCGCGATCCGCAGCATCGTGTCGTTCACCCGAGCGACGTCCTTGGGCTGCCAGGGTCCCGGGAGATCCCTGGCGAGGTCGGGGATCGAGATGGGACCGGACATCAGGGCTTCTCGTCCCGCACGACCCACATCGCGAAGAACTGTGCGGCGCCGCCGTAGGCGTGTCCGACCGCGGTCTTGGCACCGTCGACCTGGTGCTCGCCGGCCAACCCCCGCACCTGTAGAGCGGCCTCGAGGAAGCGCAGCATCCCGGACGCACCGATGGGGTTGGACGACAGCACCCCGCCGGAAACGTTCGTCGGCAGCTTCCCGCCGAAGTTCGTCGTGCCGTTCTCGACGAGCTTCCACCCTTCGCCAACGCCGGCGAAGCCCAGGTTCTCGAGCCACATCGGCTCGTACCAGGAGAACGGGACGTAGCACTCGAGCACGTCCACGTCCTCGATCGGGTTCGTGATCCCGGCTTGTGCGTAGACGTCGGCCGCGCAGTCCTTGCCGCCCTGCGGGCTCACCGGATCGCGGCCGGGGAACTGACCGAGCTCGCTGCGGATGGCCGTACCGTGCACCCACGCCACCGGCTTGCTCGACGCGTCGGCCACCTTCTCACTGGCCAGCACCATCGCCGCTGCACCGTCGGAGGTCGGACACGACTCGAGCCGTCGTACCGGCTCCCACACGTACGGCGAGTCGAGGACCTGCTCGATCGTGATGTCGGGCAACTTGAGGTGCGCGTACGGATTCTTGAGCGCGTTCAGCCTGTCCTTCACCGCCACGGCCGGGCCGATGTAATCGGGTGCGTTCGCGCGGTCGATGTACGCGCGCATGTGCGGCGCGAAGTAACCGCCGGCCCCGACGCTGCCGCTGCGACCGCCACCGAGACCCCACGTGGTGTCGCCCTCGGACTGCTTCTCGAAGCCGATCGTGAGCACGCGCTCGCGCACGCCTGACGACACCAGGTGCGTCGCAACGACGGCCGTCGATCCGCCGACGCTTCCGGCCGTGTGGACCCGCATGATCGGCTTACCGGCGCAACCGAGCGCGTCGGCGAGATACACCTCGGGCATCATCACGCCCTCGAACGGATCGGGGGCCTTGCCGATGACGACGGCGTCGATGTCGGACCAGTCCATCTCGGCGTCCTCGAGGGCCCGGACGGCCGCCTCGCGCAACAGGCCGGCCATCGATAGGTCGTCGCGCACCTTCTTGTGGTGGGTCTGTCCGCACCCGATCACCGCCGTGCGCTGCATCCTTACTCACCCTCCAGAACGCAGACGAGGTTCTGTTGCAGGCACGGACCGGCCGACGCGTGGCCGAGAGTTCGCTTGCGGCCGCCGTCGATGATCTGGTTGGCGGCTTCACCGATCCGGACGAGGCCCGTCGCGATCACGGGGTTGGCGGCGAGCGCGCCGCCGGACGGACTCACCACGGTGCCATCGGTGAGGCCCAGCGCTTCGCGCAGGACGAGCTCCTCGTGGCTGAACTGCGCGGCCAGCTCGGCGACCTCGATCGGTCCCTTGCCGACGCCCGACTGCTGGCCGGCGATGCGCGCGGCATCCGAGATGGTGAGGTCGCGCACACCCGGATAGTGCGCCTCGCTGCGGTGATCGATGCCGGCGATCCACGCCGGACGTTCGCACAGCTCCCGGGCCCGGTCCCCGACGGCGAGGACGATGGCCGCTCCACCGTCCGACATGGTGGGCGTGTCGTGCGCCCGCAGCGGCTCGACGACGTACGGTTCCTTCAAGAACTCGTCGGCATCGCCGCCGCGGATGCGGGCGGCAATCTCGGCGAAGTTGCGCTCGGTGGCCTTTCTGGATTCGATGAGCGCGTTGGCCTGCAGCGCCGCGAGCGAGATGTCATCGACCCACAGCGGCATCAGGTAGTACGGGTCGAGCTGCAGCGCCGAAACCTCCCGCCAGTCGCAACGGGACGTGATGCCCGACGCGAACACCATCGCCGTGTCGATGTCGCCGTGATGCAGGCGCACCCACGCTTCGTAGAGAGCCCACGCGCCGTCCATCTCGACGTGCGATTCGGAGATCGGGGGCCACGCGCCGGTGACCTCGAGCGTCTGCACGAAGGCGAACGGGGCGCCGGACAGGTAGTCGCAGCTCGCCGAGCACATGAACCCGATGTCGGCCCGCGTGAGGTTGGCACGCGCGAGGGCCTCGTTGACCGCCGGGAACAGCATCTGTGTCTCGGTCTCCTGGACGCCGAAGGTCGGCGGGCTCTGCGCGTAGCCGACGATCGCGATGTCCGTCATGGGGAGCACCCCCGGCCTCCTGGCCTCACAGGACGTGCTCCTGGTACTGCTCGCGCGGCGCGTCGGGCTCGCCGGACGGCTCCCAGTGCTTCACCGCCGACGTCAGGCCCCAGCCGCGCATGCCGCCGCCTTCTTCGGTTCGCTCGTCGGGTGTCGCCCAGATGGCCTTCACGCGCATGCCCATCCGCACCTCGTCGTGCGGGATCCCCTCGATACGCTGCTGTCCGATGGAGGAGTCGGCGCCGTCCAGGAGCAGGTTCGCCAGGACGTACTCGTCGCGCTCCTTCTGTCCCTGGTACTGGATGGGCGTGACGACGGTGAACGACGTGACCGTGGCCGTGTCCTTCACCTCGACCTCGTGGTCCTCGTTGGTGATGACGCTGCAACGCGGACAGAACCCCTTCGGCGGCACGTAGACGAGACCGCACGACGGGCACTTGTGGCCGACGATGCGTCCCTCGCGCATCTGCTCGTCGAAGTGCCGGTGAACGGGACTCGTGACGATCTTGTAGTCGAGGTTGACCATCTGGGACATGAAAGCGACGTGCTCGTCGGTCTTGGTCTCTTCGCTCATACCGCTTCGAAGCACTCGATGTCGGTGATGTGGCCCTTGCGCTCCTCTCGCCAGCGGATCTTCACGCGCATCCCCGTTTCGACCTTGTCCCTCGGTGCGTCGACGGCGTGCAGCAACGAAGAGTCGGCGCCGTCCAGACGCACCAGCGCCCACGCGAAGGGGCGGTCGAGCGGATGCTTGCGTAACGGCTCGTTGACCCAGGCCCAGTTGTGCACGACGCCGGTCTCGGCCACCTCGACGAACCCGTCCTGCACCGCCTCGCCCGTCTCGGGGTCGTACTCGAGCGGCGGGACGAGCACCTTGCCGCCCTTGGTCCGGGAGCCGAGCACCTTCCCGTCGCGAAGACCGGTGAAGAACTCCCCGACGACCGGGCCGAGACTCCTTCTATAGGGGAACTCGAGCGTCCAGCTCGGACCGGCGGCCACGGCGAAAAGTAGAACACATTCTAGTTCTGAGCTACAAAGGCCGGACCGTAGCTACCTGAGCACGGCAAGCACAACCGCCCACGCGGAACTCACCATGACAGACCACGCACCCATGACCGTGATCATCCGCCACGTGAGTCTGTCGACAACCCGAGCCTCCAATGTCGTGAGTTGACTACTGAGGTAGTCCTTCGTGACCAACTCGCTCGGCTGAGCCGGCAACGCCAACACCAGCTCCCGCGCCGGTTCCTCGTCGAGCTTCGGCTTGAGCATCTCGTAGAGCCGCCAGCGGCGCGCATCCATGGCTTCCATGCTAGACCCCGCTGATCGGGGGGAAGGAACGTCACGATAGGAGTTGACGGGGACACATGGCAGTCCGTCGAGACACCTGTCAAGCGGTGCTCACCGTGGGCTCGGTTATCACGCAGCGCGTGCCGCGGTAGATCGTCGGCATGCACTTGTTGCAGTGGATGCACTGCGCCTGCGTAGACGCATCGGCGCGCATCTTGTTGATCAGGTCGGGCTCGCACAGGAGAGCGCGCGCCATCGCCACGAACGCAAAGCCCTCGTCGAGAGCGTCGCGGATGGTCTCGAGCCGGTTGATCCCGCCCAGCAGAATGACCGGCATACGCAGCGTGTCCTTGAAACGCCGAGCCTCCGGACGGAAGTACGCCTCCTCGAAGGGATAGCTCTTCATGAACCGGCGCGCCGTGAGCCGGAAGCCGACCCGCATGAGGCGCGGCATGGTCGCGGCCATCTCCGCGATGGGTGCGTCGCCCCGGAACAGGTACATCGGGTTCAGGAGCGAGCTTCCGCCGGTCAACGTGAGGGCATCGAGGGCACCGTCCGACTCGAGCATCTGCGCGACGGCGAGGCTCTCTTCGGGCCCGAGCCCGCCGCGCACACCGTCGGACATGTTCAGCTTCGCCGTCACGGCCACGCGATCCCGTACGGCATCGCGCACGGCCCGAACCACCTGACGGGGGAAACGCGCCCGGTTCTCGATCGACCCGCCCCACCGATCTCTGCGCTTGTTGAGCTTCGGTGAGAGGAACGCGCTGAGCAGGTAGTTGTGGCCCAGGTGGAGTTCGAGGGCGTCGAAGCCGCCGGACACGGCGGCTTCGCACGCCCGGGCAAAATCCTGCGTGACGCGTGCGATGTCGTCCTCCGACATCGCACGCGTGAACCTCATCGCTATCGGGGCGAGCACCCGCGACGGCGCGAGCGCGGAATGGCGCGTGCCGGACGGGTTGGCGACGGGACCGGCGTGTCCGATCTGGGCGCACGCGGCCGCACCTTCGGCGTGGATGGCGTCGGTCAGCTTGCGGAGGCCCGGCACGGCGTCGTCCGCCATGACGATCTGGCGTCCGTCCGTACCTCCGTCCGGAGACACAGCGCAGTACGCGACGGTCGTCATCCCCACCCCACCCGCTGCGACGCGGCGGTGGAAGTCGATCAAGGCGTCGGTGACGACACGCTTCGGCGTCCGGCCCTCGAAGGTCGCCGCCTTGATGATGTGGTTGCGCAGTGTCAGGGGGCCGAGCTTGGCCCAGGCAAACGGATCCTTCTCGGGTCTAACCGAGACCCCCCGGGTTGTGCCCGTTGGTTTGTGGGTCGCCCGGCTGTGCGGACTCGTCTCGGCGGAGGACGAGCTCCGGTCCCGCGGGCGTCTCCTGAGCATCGATCACCGCGTTGGCCAGGGGCTCGGCGAGTTCCTGATCCACGCAGAGCGTGGTGCCTTCCGTCGCCGTCACCTGATCGCCGGGCGCGGGCTCAGAAGCAAAGCTGATCTGGACCTCCGATCCTTCGGTGGTCGGCTTGGGAAACACGCGGACCACGAACGGATCCGGGATTCCCTCTTGTCTCCGCATGGCGTCCAAGACACCGGCAGCGTCGCGCGTCATGGTGAGCATCGCGCCTCCCTCTCATTCGGGTGCTCGCCCGACCTACCCTATGACACCGGA
>Ga0299907_10001395_pt1 | contig 13749 bp, 16 predicted proteins | sample RVTome_16_FD_198680 | JGI IMG/M metagenome (GOLD analysis project Ga0299907, IMG submission 198680) | Soil microbial communities from uranium-contaminated site in the Upper Colorado River Basin, Wyoming, United States - RVT152D67 (version 2) ... | reverse complement strand
TGATTTCCTCTTCGATGCGGTCCGGCGCGGTACTCGTTTCCATCTCTACCCGGTGGTCACTCGCCGGCCGGCTTCTTCACGGCGTGGCCCCCGAACTCCTTGCGCAGCGCGGCGATGACTTTGCCGGTGAACGACGCATCTTGCCTCGACGCGAAACGCGCGAACAACGCGGTCGCGATCGTCGGTACGGGGACTGCATTGTTGATCGCGTGCTCGAGCGTCCAACGGCCCTCGCCCGAGTCCTCTATATAGGGCGCGATGTTGGTGAGCTCGGGATCTTCTTGGAAGGCATCGGCCGCGAGCTCTAACAACCACGATCGCACTACGCTGCCGTGGTTCCACAACTCCGCGATTTGTCCGACGTCGAGCTCGAACTCGCTCGAGTGGAGCAGCTCGAAGCCCTCGCCGTATGCCTGCATCAGCGCGTACTCGATGCCGTTGTGAACCATCTTCGTGAAGTGCCCCGCGCCGCGTGGACCGACGTGAGCGAACCCTCCCTCGGGCGCCAATGCTTCGAAGATCGGCTGGAGGCGATCGACCGCGTCCTTGTCGCCTCCGACCATCAAGCAGTACCCGTTGTCCAGACCCCAGATGCCCCCCGAAGTTCCGGAGTCGATGAAGGAGATGTCCTTGGCGGCCAGTGACTCCGCGCGGCGGACGCTGTCGCTGTAGCGGGAGTTGCCTCCATCGATGATCACGTCACCCGCGTCGAGGAGGTCACTCAGCTTCTCGATCGCCTCTTCCGTCGGGTCGCCCGCCGGGATCATCAGCCACACGGCCCTAGGCGTGTCCAGATGAGACACAACTTCTTCCAGCGAATGGGCGCCGATGGCTCCATCGCGCTCGACGACGGCGATCGAATCGGCCGACCGGGCGAACCCGACGACCTCGTGCCCGTTTCGCAGCAGGCGTTTGGTCATGTTCCCGCCCATGCGGCCGAGGCCGACCATCCCGATACGCATGAGCCGAGGTTAGCCTTGTCGCATGGAAGAGACTTTCAGGGTTCCAGACGTGCACTGCGAGCACTGCGATCACGCCATCCGCGGCGCACTCGAGGTATTAGGCGGCGTGGAGCGTGCGAAGGTCGATCTCGAGAGCAAGGAGGTGACCGTCACCTACGACGATGCCAAGGTCGCTCGGGAGCAGCTCATCGTGACCATCGAGGACGAGGGCTATCCCGTAGGGAGGTCGTCCTCGCAGGGTCTATCGGTCGACATGGGAAGACCGCCTACCTAATCAGCCGAACCACCTTAGCTAGGCGTCCACCCGTCGCTGCGCACGACCCCGTGCATGGCTTCCGCCAGCTCGTCTACCGGCGTGACCTTGTCGAGATACACATCGGCACCGGCCCCCAGAGCCCTGGCCGGCAGGTCGCGCCCGTCGTCGCTCGAGAACATCACGATCTTCGTATCCGGTACTTCTTTCTTGAGGAGGCCGATGGTCTCGAGGCCGTCGGGTTGTGGCATTTGCATGTCGAGCACGATCACATCCGGCTGTTTCGTGATGGCCATGGTCACTCCCTGAGGATCGCCCGCAGCGGCCCCCACGACGTCGAATCCAAGCAAAGGGAGCACGTTGGTTAGGAGCGTCCGTACGCCCGGCGAGTCGTCTATGACGAGCACGCGGGGCGCCGTCGACCCATCTTCGGTTCGTCCGCTCAAGGTGAGTAGTTTCTACCCAATTGCGAAAGGAAGCCCCTCGGCACTTCCCGCATTGCCCTTGCGCACCTCGGATGGGTCCACGAGTATCTGGTTTGACCCTTGACCCGAGAAGGAGACTGCCTTTCCCCAATGGAGGAGCGAACAGGTCGAGCAGACGGCCGTGCGATCCCTCGGAAGATAACGGTCCTCGTGGCCGACCGAAGCGCGAGCGAGCGCGGAGGTCTGCACCTCATCCTCGAATCTGAAGACTTCCACGTGTGCGCCCAGACGGATTCGGCTGAGGCGACGCTAGCGGCTGCAGTAAGAGAGCGCCCCGATATCTGTTTGATCGGGACGACGATTCCCCACGGGGTGCGTGCGACCAAGAGATTGGCTCGGATGATCCCCGAGACGAAGATCATCATTTTCGGTGAGGCGAAGGATCGGCAGATCCTCGACTCGATCCAGGCGGGGGCGTGCGGATACGTGACCAGGAGCACCGACGCGGCCGCTCTGGTTGCAACTTTGCGAGGGGTATTCGCAGGCGAGGGCGCGATCCCCCGCCGACTCATCAGCACGCTGATCTACGAGTATCAGGGCAAGGGAAGCCATGTCCCCGCCGGCGGTCAACATGGGCCGGTCCGGATCTCGACGAGAGAGCTGGAGGTCCTCGATCTCTTATCCGAGGAGTTCACCACCGGCGAGATCGCCGAGCGCCTCGAGCTTTCGCCGGTGACAGTACGCAGACATATCGCATCCGCGCTACGGAAGATGAATCTCGAATCGCGCGAGGCAGCCGTCCGCCTGCTGCGACCGATCTAGCCCCAAGGCGTTCAGTTTCTGAGCGCATCCGCCATCGGCCGGGCGTAGAACCAATACGCCGAACACAGCGTGTGGGCCCTTCGCCACGACCGTACGGTCGGGTTCGCTTGCGAGAGGGGACGAGACAGATGCACCCTGGGCTGACAGAGGAACATCCGGCCGTGCTCTTGGCGGACGCCCATTCGGCATTAAGGGCCGGTTTGCGCTCGATCCTAGAGTCGGGGGGATTCTGGATCAGCGCCGAGGCGACCGACCGAGACAGCGCAGTAGTCAGTGCGACCATGTCACACCCGGCCCTCTGCCTCATAGACGTGTCGATCCCCGGCGGGGGTATTTCCGCAGCCGCCGAGATCCACGAGCACGTTCCCCATTCGATCGTGATCATGATCACGTCGGAACCATCGGACGAAGAGCTGTTCGATTGCTTGCGCGCCGGCGTTCAGGGTTATCTACCCCAATCGACGGATCCTGTGAGTCTTCCGAGAGTCCTGCGCGCTGCTCTTGACGGCGAGGCGATCTTGCCCCGACGTCTGGTCGTCCGGTTGATGCATGAGTTCGCGCGCTCGCCGCGTCGCCGCCCGATAGAGAAAGTGCCAAGCCTCGCTTTCCTCACTGCAAGACAATGGCAGATCCTGGATCTGCTTGATGAAGGAGCGTCGACGTCCGAGATCGCAAGAAAGCTGTCGATCTCACCGATCACCGTGCGGCGTCACATCGAGCACATAGTGCAGAAGCTGCGCGTTCATGATCGCGACTCCGCTCTTCGCTTGCTGAAGTAAAGCTGACACGTCCCGCCGCGAGCGGTTGGTTCCCCGTATTGCGGAGCCCCGCATGGTTCCTATCGGCTAGTCGCGTCACGGCAGGGACACCAAACGATGAACGGCGTATTGATTCGTACGGCCTATTGATTAGAAGAACCAATGCACCGACGCTAGACCGCTAATGGGAGTAGGCATCGCGATTGGAGATCGATGTGGCACTGAGGGCGTTGTTAGTCGATGATCACGAACTTTTCGTCGAGGCCATCCGTTGGTCTTTGGAAGAAGGCGGGGTGGATGTTGTCGGTTCTGCCGGGACGATCGAGGAAGGTCTTGATGCATTCATCCGGCTCGATCCCGATGTGACTCTTGTCGATCTAGGACTTCCCGATGGAGATGGGATCGAATTGGGGAAAAGGATCCTCGAGAAAGATGCCGATTCGACCGTGATCGCCGTAACCGGATCGGTAGAACCGGCGCGTGTAAGGGAAGCCTTGAGATGCGGCTTCAGCGGGTACATCTCCAAGGCGACGACCATGGCCCGCTTCATCGAGGCCATCGGATCGGTTGTGAATGGACAGGTCGTTATCCCTCACAGATCGGCCCGCGAGGTCGCCGGAGCGATGACACCGGAGGCAGAGCAGGCCGACTTGCTCGCCCGACAGCTGACGGTTCGCGAGGTCGACGTTCTGCGACTACTCGTGAGAGGCGCGAGCAGCATCCAGATCTCTCGTGAGCTTGCAGTGAGTCCCAATACCGTGCGGAGTCACGTGCAGAACGTGTTGACGAAGCTTCAGGTCCACTCTCGACTAGAGGCCGCGGCGTTCGCAGTGCAGAACGGCGTCATCAAGACGAACGGGTATCGCTCCGCCGTTTGATCCGTCTATACGTCCGTCACCTCAAGATCATCTGAAAGACCCTGCATTCGTCGTAGTGCCCCTACGTTCCCGGCCGGGTGACGCCCACCACCTGCCGTACCTAACGTGACCCTGTTCCGTGGGGGACATACCGGATCATGAGTGTTGGGTGAGCGGTCATATGAAGATTCTCTTGGGTGATGCCCATTCACTGTTTCGAGAAGCAGTGAGGGGTGTGCTCGAGCGAGAGCTCGAGTGCGAGGTTGTGTGCGAAACGTCCAGCGGAGTTGTCGCTGTGAACGAAGCACGACGAGCCCAGCCGGACATCGCGGTGCTGGATGCCGACCTCCTCGAGTGCGACGGGATCCGCGCGACCAGTCTCATACGGGAGCAGGTTCCCCAGTGCAAGGTCCTCCTGCTCAGCGCGTTCGAGGACCAGGCATCGCTTCTCAGCGCGCTCGAGGCGGGAGCCAGCGGCTTCGTGGCCAAGACCAGTCCTTTGTCCGAGCTGATCGCTGCAGCGAAAGCGATCAGCTCGGGCGAAACGATCGTGCCGAAGCGGATGCTCGGGACTCTGCTTGACGGACTGTTACACCGGCGCCGCGATCAGGACGAGGCCATCAAACGGATGAATCGCCTGACCAAGAGAGAGAAGGAAGTCCTGCTCTATCTGGCAAGGGGCGGAGGCAACGAACAGATAGCAGAGAGATTGGTTATCAGCCGAGAGACGGCTCGCACGCATATCCAGAACATCCTGAACAAGTTGGGCGTGCACTCGCGGCTGGAGGCCGCTGCACTCGCACTGCAGAACGGCAACCTCGACTATCTCGGCAGCGATGACCGTGAGATCGTGTTGGACGAAAAAGTGGTTGAGACCGTAAGGGCAGCCAATGGCCGTCCGTAGCGAGGTGGAAGTCTCGGCCGAAGTCTCAACGATCGTCCTCGATCTTCCCGCGGAAACCAGTCATGTTGAGCGCCCGGTCCACCCGCGCAGCGCGGCGCTCAAGAACTACATACTGGTCAGCAGGGGCATGGCAACGTCGGATGTGATCTGTCTATTGTCGGCGTTCCTGCTGACCCACTTGTCTCTCTACAGGATCGCCGAGATTCCCGGGGGCTACACCTGGTTCGTGCTCTTGGTTCCCATCCTCTGGGTTGCCGTCTTCCACGCGTACGGTCTCTACGAACCACAACATTTGTCTCCCGCAGAGGAGTTCCGTCGCGTACTGGGGGCGACGAGTGTCGCCGTGATCGGCATAGGGATTGCGGGCATATGGGCGAACGCATGGGTGTCGCGTCGTTGGATCGGTCTCTTCTGGCTCGTAGCTGTCCTCCTGGAGATGCTGACTCGCCGAGTGTGGCGCTACAAGATCGGACATCTTCGAGAAGAAGGACACCTATCACTCCGAACCCTCGTGGTCGGAACCAACGCAGATGCCGTGAGGGTCGCTCACGCGATAAAGGTACCTGGGACGGGATTCGATGCGATCGGATTCGTGGCCGCATCGTATCCATTCGTCCAACCAGTCGATGGTCTGCCCGTAGTGGGGCGGCTTGAAGATCTGGCCAACACGATTCGAAACAACCAGGTCGAGTGCTTGTTCGTAGCCTCGACCGGTCTGACGGAGGCCGAGGTATCGAAGACCCTTCAGGTTGCCCGTCATCAATCGGTGGAAGTGCGTGTCTCATCGAACCTCTCCGAGATCCTCACAACGCGGGTACGCGTGCAAGCCGTAGGTGACGTCACGGCCCTCTCGCTCAGACCCGTACAACTAAACGGGGCACGAGGTTCCTTGAAGCGAGCATTCGATGTGGTTCTAGGGACGCTTCTGTTCCTTCTCCTTGTGCCCTTCTTGGTGGTCCTTGGACTCGCGGTCCGTTTGACCTCAAGAGGTCCCGCGCTGTTCCGTCAACAGCGGACTACTAAGGATGGTCGCGCTTTCACAATGTACAAATTCCGAACGATGTCACAGGATGAAGACGCTCGGCGGCCGATCGACATCAGCGCCCCCTTCTTCAAGCTCGAAGACGACCCACGTCTTACGAAGGTGGGGAGACTGCTTCGAAGGTCGAGTCTCGATGAACTGCCACAGTTAATCAATGTGATCAAGGGCGATCTCAGCCTCGTGGGGCCCCGCCCTCTTCCGATCGAACAGCTGGATGCAAATAGAGGAATGCTGTCGGCGCGACACGAGGTCCGCGCCGGCATGACCGGTTGGTGGCAGATAAAGGGACGTAGCGACGTTTCGCCGGAGGAGGCACTGAGGATGGACCTCTTCTACATCGAGAACTGGTCGTTGTCCCTCGATCTCTACATTCTGGCGAAGACGTTTGGTGTAGTCGTGGGCCGGAAGGGAGCCAAGTGACACAGCGATTAATGGAGGCGTGGGTAGAGACACCACTGGAGCAGATGAACGTGGCGGTGATTGGCACCGGGCATGTGGGACTGATCACATGTGTGTCGATGGCCGCCATCGGTCATTCAGTGCGTGGAATGGATATCGACGAAGCGAAGATCGCCAAGCTCAACCTTGGAATCTCTCCCTTCCATGAGCCGGGGGTTGAGGATCTTCTCAGGAAATCGATCGAACAGGGTCGGCTGTCTTTCACCTCGGATCCCGGCGAAGCGCTTGGGGACGCTGATGCGATCTTCATCTGCGTTGGGACTCCTGCTCGCGCTAATGGCGAGGCGAACCTCATTGCAGTCGAACAGGCGGCCCGAGATGTCGCTCGGTACACGAAGTCGGGAACGATCGTCATCGAGAAATCGACCGTGCCCGCCGGCACGGCGAGACGGGTCGAGTGGGTCCTGAAACACGAGCGGGTGGATCTGGCGGCAGAGCTGCTCGTCGTCTCCAACCCTGAGTTCCTGCGCGAGGGAAGTGCCATGAGGGACGCTCTTTACCCGGATCGCATCCTGGTCGGAGCGGAATCCTCCCAGGCCTTCACCAGGATGAGGCGTCTCTACGGACCGATTCTGGAGCGCGGAGCCGAACTGATCGAGACAGACATCGCAACCGCGGAGCTTGCCAAACATGCATGCAACGCGTTCCTTGCGATGAAGATCTCCTACATCAACGGCATTGCCCGTCTGTGCGAGTTGGCGGACGCCGATGTTGTAGACGTGGCCAGAGTGATGGGCTCGGACCCTCGGATCGGTCCGCATTTCCTAAGCGCGGGCCTGGGTTATGGAGGCTTCTGCTTCCCCAAGGATCTGATCGCTTTCGAGAGGCTGTCTGTACAACTTGGTTATGACTTCCCGTTGTTGAGTGCCGTCGCTCGCATAAATGATGATGCGATCGACAACACCGTCAGAAAGATCCGGGACGCGCTGTGGAACTTGGAGGACAAGCGCGTGGCGCTCCTGGGACTCGCTTTCAAGCCGGACACCGACGACGTCAGATTCTCCCCCGCGCTTACTCTCGCCTCCCGGCTTCTCGACGAAGGCGCCGTTGTCGTTGGTTACGATCCACAAGCTGCAACCGACGCCAAGGCCGAGCTCCCAGACTTGCTGATCGAACATGATCCATACGACGCGGTGCGGGATGCGCATTGCATCGTGCTGTGTACCGAATGGGCCGAGTTCCAGTCGCTCGATCTCGATCGGGTCCGAGAACTTGTCGCCTACCCCGTTGTAGTGGACGGCCGAAACGCGTTTGAACCCGACCGTGTTACATCCGCGGGACTCCACTACTACCCCACGGGGAGGCCGGACATGCCGGCCCACGCCCTGGAGTCAGTTCATGCCTGAATCAGTCTCGTCCGACCCCTTCCTCACGGGTGCAGAGGAGAACCTGTCTCACGTTCTCCGACACGAAGGGGCGGCATGCAACAAGCTGATGCTTTAGTCCCGCGACCTGAGGTCCGTTTCGCTTCGATTCGCCGCTGGATTCGAGTCTTGATCGCCGCGTTAGGGGTAGCCCTCCTTGCGCTGGCGGCGTACATCGTTCCACTCGTTGCGCGTGACCTCATGGCGACACGCGACCTGTTATCCGTTGGGTTGGGAAATGTCTCGCAGGGCGACCTTCGGGTGGCGCAAAGCCATCTTGAAGGGGCGAGCGACCGACTTCGGTCGCTGCCGGGGAAGATCCTTCGAATCGTTCCGGTCCTCGGACAGAACCTCAGCGCCGTCGAAGCGGTTTCCACGCGTGGCATCTCTGCGCTCGAGAGTGGGGCCAGGCTGCTTGACGAACTCGGAGAGTTCGGAGATTCGTCGGTGAGGGTCGGCCGAGCCGACCTGGCCGCCATTCGCAGCCTATCCACGCGCGCGGACGCGGCGGTCGATTCACTCCAGGATCTGCGGAGGGAGCTCCGGCAACAGCGATCGGGTTGGCTCATCCCCGCGTTATGGAGCTCGCTGGGTTCTCTCGAGCGATCGATGGCGGACGCGTTGGATCGCTCAGACAACGTGGCCGCTCTTCTCAGTGTGGCACCAGATCTGCTGGGAGCCCAAGAGAGGCGAACATTTCTGGTGCTCTTGATGAACAACGCCGAATCGCGGGGCTCGGGGGGAATCCTCTCGGCGTTGGGAACGGTCTCGGTGCGCAATGGCAGGCTTGCGCTTGGGCGTTTCGATTACTACGCAGATCTTCGTGATCGTCTGTCCAAGCTGCAAAGAGTTTCCGCACCTTCCGATTTCAGAACGCGCTTTGGCACCTACAAGGCCGACACCACCTCTTTGGTCGACGTCACTATGTCTCCCGATGTGCCAGACGTGGCTTTGGTGGCCTCCCGGCTATACCGGACGATCACAGGTGTTTCGGTAGATGGGGCCATAATCATTGATCCGCATGGGATCGCTGCGCTACTGCCCGAGAGCGCGCGCGTCCGCGTTTCCGGCTATCGCATACCTTCGGTTGATCTACCCCAGTTCATCTATAGCGAGGCGTATGAGGCCTTCGAGTCCCCTGTACTTCGTCGACGGATCCTGCTCGAGGCGGGGAAGGATGTGTTCGCCTCCCTATCCTCTCTGCCGTCTCTCCGATCCTTAGACGCGCCTGCATTGTCGAGCGCGGTCGGAGGTGGACACATCCGTCTGGTCTCGTTCGATTCCGATGAGCAATCCCTTCTTTCGCGAGCGGAAGTAAGCGGTGATCTGACCTTGGATGCGGATGACATCGTTCTTGTGACGACCCAGAACCTTGGCCAAGACAAGCTCGATTACTGGGCGCGTCGGCTGATCGAACATGACTGCACGGTTGTGACCGATCGCCCGGCCCGGTGCTCAACGACCGTCACCATCAGGAACGTCGCTCCAGAGGTTCTCCCTGCCTATGTGACGCAGCACAAAACGCGCGCCACTCTTGAGACCCTTGTGGAGATTTACGTGCCCGAGGGTGCGTCGGTGAGTGAGCTCCTTGTCAATGGACGTCAGGTTGAGAACTCCCAGCAGTCCGAGGATGGGCTTGTCGCGATCGGCACGTTCATACGGATCCATCGAGGAGAGTCTGTCGCCGTGCGTCTCACGTACGACCTGGAACTAACAAACGCTGCCTACTCATTGGAGGTCTTGTCTCATCCGTCGGCCCATACAGCTCAACTGCAGCTTGCGGTCTCCCTGCCCGACGGATACGAGGCTCGGGGCCCGTTCGATGGATACTCCCAGGGATTCCACTACGAGGGTCCCCTAGACCGCGCGATGAAGTTCGAGGCCGAGCTTGATTCTCCGAGCGGCATCCCGGCTCTGTGGCAGAGCCTCGGCTCCTAGAGTGAATCCGCAGTCGTCTAGTCCCAATGACGTAGCTCATCTCCGCGCTACCACAGAGGGAGAAGTAGACGGAATCCGATATTCCATAGCAGTGACTGGAAACAGGCGCCCCGGGGGCCGCCCGCCCGTGTCCTTTATCCGACGAAATGAGTCTTGAGTGAACCCGACTTCGGTGGGAAGCGGCGCTGCCTCTGCCGAGCTTCATGAGGTGCTGCGGCTGGTCCGTAGGCACTGGTGGATCTTGCTCGTTACGACCGTGGTGGCACTGGGGGCGGCCCTCTATTACACCGAACAGCAGGTGCCGACCTACTGGTCGGAGGCGAAGGTCCTGGTGAAGAATCCAAGCCTGGCTTCCACGCCGTCCGGATCAATCGTGAGGATGACGACGGAAACCGAGGTGGCGGAGTCGACGTCAGTTGCGGCCTTGGCGGCCGGTTACTTGGGGGTGGGCCTCAACGAACTATCGGGCGGCCTCGACGTCATAAACCCCCCCGAAACGGAGATTCTGGTATTCCGTTACGCCACACTTGAACCAAGCATGGCCGGTCGCGGCGCTCAGGCATTCGCGGAAGCTTATCTGGACTTCCGACGAGAGAATGCCGTCGGAGAGCTTGTCGACATCACATCCAGTCTTAGGACGCGTATGAGTGACCTCAGGTCGCAACTGAGAGCCACCAACGATCGATTAACGTCCTCGAGGAACGAAGCAGAGCGGCTCACCATTGAAGCGAGCGCGAACGCGCTGTCGCTTCAAGTCGAGTCGATCAATCAGCAGATTGCGGGGCTGACGGTTCCTGATGCTCTGCAGGTCGGTTCCGTTGTTGAGCCTGCGGCGCCCGCGCGTATCTCGACTCCTAACCTCAGAAGGAACGGGTTGGTCGCGATCGTCTTTGGGCTCGGGCTTGGCACCGCACTGATCCTCCTGAGGAACAAGCTTGACCGTCGGGTGCGCGATGGGGCCGACCTAAGCCATTACTCGGGGGCCGCGACCCTCGCCATCATTCCGGCAATAAGGAAGTGGCGCAGGAGCCGCGACCCTTACCTTGCGATGGCAGCGGATCCAGAGGGTCCTGCCGCTGAGGCTTACCGACATCTGGCCGCAAACATTCTCTTCGCCTCCACTCACAGGGGCGTTCGGACGGTTCTGATGACGAGTCCCGGGCCCGGAGAAGGTAAGACATCACTCACTGCGAATCTCGGAGTCGCCCTCGCGCGATCGGGTAAGCGTGTCTTGTTGATCTCGGCTGACTTTCGGCGCCCGCGGCTTCACTTGTTCTTCAGGTGCGGCAACTTCAAGGGACTCTCGACCGCTGTAGGGGAAGGCCGGAGCACTCCGGAGATGTATGGGTGGACGGGCATCGACAATCTTCGGTTACTTTCCGCCGGCCCGCTGTTCGAGGATCCATCTCAGTTGCTTAGCTCCCCTGCGTTGGGAGGAATACTGAATGATGTGACAGAAGGCGCCGACATCGTCCTCATCGACTGCGCACCAGTGCTCGCAGTGGCGGATTCACTTCTCCTTGCGCCGTTGGTCGATGCGGTCGTGCTGCTTGCCGACGCACAGCAGACTTCGGGACCAGCGCTGGAGTCCGCTCGCGCGCAGCTTGAAGGGGTTGACGCCAACATCCTGGGCGCCGTTCTGAACAACGTGACCAACGGTGCACTGCCTTCCTACTACCGGTACCAGTCGTACCAACGCATCGATCTAACGGCTCAGTCGGATCCAGCAGGTGGTCGTGTCGTCGCGGTACGTGAGTCGAAGCAGGCGTAAGGCTTTGATCGATCAATACGTTGCACGAGGAGGATCGCGAACGCCCGTGGCCGAACCGATCGGCCTAGATCCACACCGGCCTGAGGCCCTGAGGATCGCGCAGAGTCTGGCTATGGACGGGCACAGCGCAGAGCTCGTCTGGTCCCTCACGGAGAAGGGAGTCAGATGCATCTTGCTGAAGGGTCCCAGCCTCGCCTGGCTGTATGGGGGGGCGAGGACGTACACCGACACGGATCTGCTCATCTCCGAGACGAACATCTCTTCGGCAGAGGGTGTGCTCGAGGAAGCCGGCTTTAGGCAGGTACACCTGCTGAGCCTGCCGTACGACAGGCCCTGGCACGCTCTTACCTGGGCGCGCGCGGACGGATGGACGGTGGACCTCCATAGAACTCTGATAGGGATCGGTGTCTCGGCCGAACAGGTCTGGACGATCTTGTCGGAAAAGACCGCGACTCAAGTGATCGGCGGCAGGCGGATCGAGGTCCTATCCGATCCGGCCATGGCTCTCCACGTCGCCCTCCATGCGGCCCAGCATGGAATCCGTGTCGGCAGACCGCTCGAGGATCTGACCCGAGCCCTTGTCAAGATTCCTTTTGATGCGTGGCGAGGGGCGGTAGTCATGGCCGCTCGACTGGATGCGACGGACGCCTTCGCAGCCGGTCTGCGTCTAACTCGGCAGGGAGAGATACTCGCCTCCGATCTGGGCCTACCGCCGAACGCGTCGGTGCACGTCGCGCTTCGATCCTCAACCGCGCCGCCGCTATCGCTGGGATTCGATTGGTTGGCGACGATCGATGGCAACGTCGCACGGATCAAATTTCTTCGCCACAAGTTGCTCCCCAGCAAGAGTTTCATGTGGGATTGGAGTCCGCTGGCTCGCCGCGGCCGGATGGGGCTGTGGATGGCATACTTCGCGCGCCCGTTTTGGATAGCCGCGCGACTTATCCCTGCATTCCGCGCGTGGCGCCGTGCGACCAAGCAAGTGCCCTCAGCCTCGCATTCAGATCGACCATCCGAAAGCGTGTGACCATGGATCAAGGTGAATCACATCGCGCCAGTAACCGGGCCGCATTCAGGCCACTTGTGGAGAACGGCGGGGGGGTCGTGCTCAATCTCGATTCCGCGCAGTACTACAGCCTCAATGAGACCGCGGCTCAGATCTGGACCCTGCTAGAAGACGGCGCATCACTCAAAGACATCGCCGCGGGGTTGGCTGCTACGTTGGACGACCCACCGCCGGATCTAGAGGTTCAGATCAGCGAGTTTCTCGAGGCGCTTCGGCAACGAGACCTCTTGGCGTCGGCCGAACCCTCACCATAAGGCGGTTCGGCCATGGGAAAAGAGCTTGTCGTTCGCAGTGAAACCGCTCCGCGTCATCGTTGGCGGCGCAACCCGCGCTCCTTCGCTGCTCTGCAGAAGGTGTGGTTGGGTCTAAGGATCCTGTACTGGTTCACTATCGTCTCGAGACGGGTCAAGCGACATCCTCTTCCTGTGGCGGTGGTAAGCCTTTGCCGGCGTTCGACATCCGGCCGAGACGAGATCGATCCAGACCGTCTAGGGCGGGCCGTTGGCCGGGTACTGAGGCCCTTTGGTCCCGTGCGCGCCCGATGCCTGATCAAGTCTCTGACTCTTCTCGCGATGCTTCCACAGGGAGATTCCGCGATCCACCTCGTAATCGGCCTACCTTCGCGTCCCTCCTCGCAAGAGGCTCACGCATGGGTCGAGATCGACGGAGTGGACGTGGGGCCTCCGCCCGGAAGAGACTCGCATCAGGAGCTCATCCGCTATCCGTAACACGCGCCTGCTGGTACGAGGCGCGATTGCGAAGTCGTATGTGAGACGTCGAACGGCGTCATAGCGGTGAAGGAAGTGCAGAGAACACAACCCGACATCGCGATGCTCGATGCGGACCTACCAGAGTGTGTGGGATCAGAGCCGCTCGATTGAGCCGAGAACAAACGTCGTCTTACAGGATCCTGATCCTCAGCGCCGTCGACGATCAGGACGTGTTTCTCGGCGCTTTGGAGGCCGGCGTCAACGGCTTCGTAACCAAGACCAGTCCATATCGGAGCTGATCGCTGCAACGCGCTCGATCGACGCCGGTCACACGACTGTGTCCCACCACATGCTGGGCGGCTAGAGGCCGCCGCCCTCGCTATGCAGAGCGGGAACCTCGACCACCTCACGGACGGCG
>Ga0299907_10001393_pt1 | contig 13764 bp, 9 predicted proteins | sample RVTome_16_FD_198680 | JGI IMG/M metagenome (GOLD analysis project Ga0299907, IMG submission 198680) | Soil microbial communities from uranium-contaminated site in the Upper Colorado River Basin, Wyoming, United States - RVT152D67 (version 2) ... | reverse complement strand
GAACCGGATCGACACCTATGCCCTCGAGTTCATCGAGGAGATAACCGGCATCACTCCGTAGACCCTGGACAAACGGAACCCGGGCCACTGTGGCCCGGGGTCCGTTTCTGTCATCGAGCGTGCGTTTCTTGAAGTAGCCCGACCTGTCGATCCGGAGAAGCCTTCTCGGTGTTACCGGGGGCGTGTCGATTTGGGAACCAGGTCGTGTTGACAACATTTCGACGGTGTCAGGGAGCGAGATCGGGAGACATCTGATCATCCTCGCCTCCCCGAGCCAACGATGTACGTCATGCAAGACGTGTGCGCTGGCCCTCGACATCGCCCAACCAGATACCACCTGACCTAGCTGAGAGTTGACAGAGTGATCGGGGCGGAAGGTGGTTCGGACGGTCAGGCTTGGGCCGGTTCCAGGGATTCCCAGAGCTCGAAGAGGTGCGCTCCGTTCTCCTCGAGGCCTGCGAGGAACGAGCCCGACTCCTGTTCCCACCATGCCCTGACCCCGGGGGTGGGGAACGAGAACCGGAGGGTCATGGTGGCTTCGCGGTCGTCTCCGCCGAACTCGTAGGTGTGTCGCCAGTACTCGCCCTCGCCGAGATGTGGCATCGGATATTCGAGTGTGAAATAGGTGAACGGCCTCCAGTCGGCTACGTGCTCGACCACCACCTCATCACCATGCATGCAGTGGTTGACCGACCCGACGCCGAGCCGTCCCGGAGTCTGCGGCTCGAACGAGGTGATCGACTGGTTCCACTGGGCTCGCTTCTCGGGCGAGGTCATGTACTCCCATGCGACCGCGGGAGACACCGGCAGCGGCCAGGTCGCCGAGAACACTGCCTCTTCCTCGGTGACATAGACGCGGTGACGCTCGGTTTCGAAGGCCCAGCGGGTGCCTAGGTCCTGGACGACGACCTCGACCTCACCCACGTCGGACAGTTCCTCTGTGTAGGGGACAAATCCGAGCAGGTCGGGGTTCATCCCGAAGGTCTCGATGGTCTTCTTGGTGTAGACCGCGTAGGCGGGGAACCCCGACTGCTTGCCGGCCTGCCCTTTCGTCAGCCGGTGGACCAGCACGACGTCGGAGCCGGTGAGCTCTTCGTTGCCGGCGATCCGCCGGGCCACGAAGTCACCGTGATGGACGAAGTACTTCAGGTCGAGAGACGGGATGAGAAGACACGCATTGCACTCACAGCTGGTCGCGTTGTCGATGTCCCGCAGCCGGCGACGGAAGGCGAAGTATCCGGCTTCGACAGTGTCGAGTATCAGGGTAGGGCTGACCCGGCCCACCGGGGCGTAGGCGAAGGCGGCGTCACCCTCCAGCTTCGACAGGGTGAACACCGGCTGCAACGTCACCACCAGTGTCTCCAACAGGTCGGCCAGGACGTCCTGGGCGTGCTCGAGCTCGGTGCTCTGAAGGTATGAGGTGTACCCGGTGATGTCGGCTATCAGCAGGCACCCGGTCTCTCGCTGGCTGAGGGTGGTCACCGTGGGGCCAACGCTAACGAAGCAGGCGACGATGTTCGGTCTGATTCGGTCCCTGCCAATGTGATTCAGGTCGTGCCACTGACATCCGACTATCCGGGGATTCGGATCCGAGGTGGAGATCCCGGCGGATGTAGCAACGGCGTGATGACGGTCGGCAGTCGAGCTTGGTGCGCGAGTTAGCCCCAGATTCGGACATCGAAGGCCGGTTCGACCCGCTCCACCACGACGACCCCAACTAATCGTGGGCGTCGCTCGTCCATTGCCCAATGCGGAAGATCACGAACTCCCTGGGCCGCGTCGGGGCGATACCGACCTCGCAAACGAGCCGCCCTTCTTCGATGTCGCTCAGCGACATCGTCGTCGGGTCGCACCTGACAAAGAAAGCCTCGTCCTGTTTGGTTCCTGCGAGCCCGCCTGCCCGCCAGACACCGGTGAGGAAGTTCGTCACGCTCTGGCGAACTCCAGCCCACGTCGGCTCGGCGTTGGGCTCGAAGACCGCCCAGCGCGTCCCCTCGGAGATCGATCGCTCGAGGAAGATGAACAACCGTCTCACGCTGACGTACTTCCACTCCGGATCGTCGGCGAGTGTGCGAGCTCCCCACACTCTGACCCCTCGCCCCGCGTCGCGAAAGTCTCTGATGATGTTGATCCCCCTCTGATTGAGGACGTCCTGGAAGCGATCCGAGACGATGACTGACAGCGGATCTCCCTCTGGAAGGTCGGAAGTAACGATCCCGCGCACTTCCAGATTCGCCGGAGCCTTGTGCACGCCGTTCTCCGTATCCGACCGGGCGATGGCTCCAGCGACGTGTCCTCCGGGTGGTACTAGCAAGGTGTTGCCACGAGCCTCGTCTAGCACGCGAAGCCAGGGAAAGTAGACAGCGGCGTATGACGTGCTCACCATGGGACTGATGCCGGCCGGATCGTTGGCGCCTTCGGAGACAGTGAACTGGAGGATCCCGAATCGGTCTCTCCGCTGCTCACATTGACGGACGACAGCGTTGGTTATCCCGGCGCGGACAGCGGCATCGACGCCTGCGTGCCCCTCGTCCGGGACCGTGAGCAGGGAGATGGCGTCGACCCCCTCCAGCCCGAGGAGTCCTGAGCCGGCCCGGCCTGATGATGGCGTCTCACCGACGAAGTCAGCCAGCGCAATCGCGGCTGCGAGATCCCCTGCGTCTCCATCACCCTCATCGCCGCCGCTTGCCGGCACATACACGCGTTTGCCGCTAATGACCGTGCTGCCCAGCGGGCGGGTCCCGCTCGGCGCAGGACCGATTGTTGCGGTCACCAGAGCCGACTCGAGTTCGAGTTGTTCGCCATGTGAGTCGAGAACCAGACCCTCGAACTCTTCGAGGATGACATGAGCAGCTCCCCGCTCTCCATGATCCAGCGGGTCGACACGTGGACTTCCCTCGGGTCCGGTCTCCGGCGGTGTGTCGTAGTAAGCCACGACGAGGCGGAACCGGCTCGCCCGTCGCCGGAGGCGCCAGAGGAACCCACTTCGCGGAGACCGTCCCAGCGATGCGAAGAGACGGCCGTTCAGGTCACCGGGACCCAACGCTCTGAGGACGAGAACTTTGCCGTCTCCGATAGAGAGCTCCATGGTCGAGTGGCGGGCGGCGGAAGGAGTGACCCGGGAGATGTAGGCACGGGTCCCGCCGTTGTCGAAGAAACCCCGGACCGCCGGTGGGAGGTACGAAGAGGCTTGGGGTCGTCCCAAACCTCCATACCAGCGCTGGAAGTCGGCCCACGATGTCACGAGCCGCGGCTCGGTCGGTCCGCGCACCGTCTGACCGACAAAGCCCGCCGTGTTGGTTGTGACTCCCTCGATGGGTGGTGGAGTGCTCACAGCCAGATCCTTCCCAGACCGGGGAATTCGATCAATGTTTGACGAAGCCACGGTGCGTACTCCTGGCCGGACACAACGGTCCTCAATTCCTCGAGTGCGACCCACCGGTAGTCGTCGGCTTCGTGGGGGTCGGGCGAGGGTGTCGCGCCGGTCCTCCCCACGAGGACGTGATCGAGCTCGTGTTCCACGTACCCGGAGTGTTGGTCCTCGGCCCGGTAGACGAAGGTGCCGACGCGTTCGAGTGCGACGGTAAGGCCCATCTCTTCGTGAAGTCGCCGCTCCCCGGCGGCCACCACCGTCTCGCCCAGGCGCGGGTGCGTGCAGCATGTGTTGGCCCACTTCCCCGCAAAGCCGTTCTTGGAGGGTGCGCGACGCTGCAGAAGAAGCTCATCTAGATCGTTGAATATGAATACGGACACCGCCCTGTGGAGCAGACCCTGACGATGAGCGAGGTCCCGATCGACTCTGTCGACTTCCACGTCGTCGTGGTCGACCAGGATCACCAGCTCGTCTCCCATGGTCAGAGCAGGGCGATCCCGGCCAATCCGGTGACCCACAGCCAGGCCGAGCCTGCAATGGCCCACGCGGTGAGATCTCGACCCGAGGTCCACCAGAGAATCGAGCCGACGATTCCGGGGATTCCAACCAGGAAGGCAACCACGGCGAAATGCGTCAGCGCCCCGACCATGGCGGATACGGCGATGACAACTCCGCAGCATGCGGCGAAGATGGCCACGGCGGTCTCCGCACCCCACACGTTGGCCACGGTCGCCACCCCGCCGAGCTGGTCGCCCTCGATGTCCCGCACTCCTTTGAGCGTCTCTCTGCCAAACGTGAAGATGGCTATCTCGATGGCGCCGATCATGACCGACGAGTGGACTGAGGTGCCGGCCGTCGCTCCGAAGACGAGGGCCGAGGCGAGCAAAAGGGCCACGACGAGGGGTCCGACGACGAGAATCCGCTTCAGCTGGAGCGAGTACCAGGCGCTTGCTCCCAGCACCACGACGACCGTCAGCGAGTGAGCGAAGCTCAGCGACAGGGCGACGAGCACTGCCAATAACGCCAGGGTGGAGCACCAGACCATGGCGGCGCGGACGGAGACCCGCCCCGACGGCAGTGGGCGGTCGGGGACATTGATCCTATCGGCCTCGAGATCGACGACGTCATTGAAGACGTTCGCCGACGCGACCGCGAAGCCGACGGCGAGCATGGCGAGGAGAACGGCGATCGATTCCTCCGGGGAGGCGAGCGAAGCGCCGACGAGACAGATCGTCGCGGAGGCGAGCACCGCTCCGGGTCGTACCAGACGGATCAACTCCGAAAGACGCCACCCAGATGACCGAACTGCCAGTTCAGTCATCGGGCACTCCTGGGATCGGGCACGCGAAGGACTGCGTCGAAGAGCCAGCCGTAGGCGAGGAGAGGCGAGACGTACACGACCAGCACGAAGACTGCGATGGCCGGCGGGGCTACGGGAAGGAGAACCGACACGACGATCGCGAATGAGACGATCAGGTGCGACGTCCCCAGGAGCATCATCGTCCTCCGATCCGGTGCGTCGTCCAGTCCTTTGTGCAGAAGCCGGCGCGACACAGCAGCCAGAACGAGCCATGCTGCCACCGCATACGCCATGGTCCACCCCTGATATCCGAGCGTTGGGATCATCACCCCCACCACCAGTGCGTTCCAGGTCTCGAGAGTGAAGGCATATCGGCGCAGAGCCCAGGAGCACGTAGCACTTCCGCCTGGCAGCGGCATCGCTTCCAGAAAGATGGCCGTTGTCCGGGCACCCCGGGCGCGATCGTTCTCCAGGTCGCGCAGACCGCCATGCACACCATTGGCCAACGTGATGTAGCCCACGAGGAACAGGGCGAGCAGTCCGGTGACTGCAGTGGCGCCACCGGCCACCTCGGCTCCGTACCACGCCAGAAGTGCCCAGCCGACACCCTGGACCCCGTCGATCAGCGGTGGGACCGGCGTCCTCTTGCCCCAGATGTCATAGGCGGCGATGAAGACATAGCTGCACAAGAGCAAAATCTGGGCCCGGGGCGACGCACCAAGAAGCGCTGACAGCGCAAACCCAAACAGACCAGCCGAGATGGCCACCGTCACCGCGAATCGGCGAGAGATCAGCCCCTGTACCAACGGGCTGGGGGAACGACGTGGCTCGGTCCGGTCGATGGGCAGGTCGACCACGTCGTTCAGCACGAAGGAGAAGACGTGGTGGGCCAGCCCGACGCACGCAACCCCGGCGATGAGACCCAGACCGTTTCCGTCAAGTGCCGTCACCGTCCCCAGGAGGGGGATGGCGACAGTCGCTCCGGCCGCGGCGAGACGCAGGAATCGACTAACCCGTTTGAGGACGAGCATCACCTGAGATCACGATCGTTCAGCAACAGATGCCCCCTGTGCCCGAGCCCATCCAACGGTCCACGTGATAGTCGTACGCCCCGGCCAGGTCCCAGGCGCGTTTGGTGAGACCCTTGACTGCAGCGGCGAGGTCCGGCTCGTCGATCAGCATGCTGTAGGTAGGCTCGAGAAGACCTATGCGCATGATCGGGTTGCACACCGCGATGTGCACCCCGTTGTTGTACAAACCGAGCAGGGAAACCTGGTTCCTCAGCCAGTCGGGTTCGGTCGCCGTCCTGAAACCGGCCTCGACCGACTCGTGTCCCATGTCGGCGACCAGATCGTCCACGATGTCGGGATAGAGGGCTCGAATGGTCGCCATCGCCCGAACCAGTGCCTCCAGGACCTCGTCGGGTACCTGGCCTCCCCTTTCTGTCATCTGCTCCCAGATGTGCCACAGGGCATCGCGTGCCACACGGGGGTGATGGAACCCGGTCGAACCGAGCGAGTCGACGACTCGCGCGGCCATGGCCAGATCGCCGACGGCGATAGCCTCTGCCACCAGCCCGACATGGACCGGCATGTCGATGGCCCGCTTGCCGTATGCCAGGCCGAGGGGCATGAGCACCTGATCGATGTGGCCCCCCGACAGTATTCCCGCCCCGGCGTTGAACTCATCGCGGTGGCTGGCCACGGTGCTCGAGGTGAGATCTTCGAGGAGTGGAACCCAGCCATCCGGTGTGTTCTCCAGTAAGACCAGAAACGCCGTCAATAGCCAGGCTCGGGCCCTGAAGTCTCCTCGATCGTGAACCGCCCTCGCGGTCGTCTTTACCGACTCGAACTCGGTCACAAGGTGGACGGCCAACGCCTGCGCGGCGAGGAGGCTCGAGAAATCGGAGTCGGCTGCTGCGAACATCCGATGCAGAGCTTCGGTTTCCGACGCCACCGGCTGGTCGGGGTCGAGCAATCGGATTCCAGCCCGGATGTCGTCTTTTGCCGCGGCATCGAGCTGGAACACACGGTCGATCGCCTCAGGGTCGTCGACCAGGAATCCCCGATAGATGAGCTCGGAGAATCGTCGGTCGACGACCGGGAACATGACCCCCTGGACGAGGCTGTTGGACATCAGCCCGACCACCTTCAGTCGTTCCACGATCAGCTCATATCCGAGATCCCCGATCGCTCTGCCCAAATCCAGCGTCGGATTCGTCGTGTAGAGGGTTATGGCGATCTGAGCTACCAGTTCGAGCAGTCTTCTCGTCTCGGGCAGCTCCCAGAATCGGCGTACCATCTGGCCGCGTTCTAGCTGTGCCACCAATGTTCTGAGCACTCCGATCGTGTAGTCGGGGTCACGACGCCAGATGAGATAGAGGGTGTCGTGGAGGATCTGTCGCAGCTCGTCGTCGGCACCCCGGGCGATTGCGATGAACTCTTCGTCGAATACGAGGTCAGAGTTGGCCAGCGTGGACCGGTAAGCCGCTCTCAAAGCCGTTAGTCGGGACGAGTCGTTCTCCGCGGAGAGCAATGCAGTGACAACCGAGTGCACACGTGTGTCATCGAACGCCGCCAGCTCGGCGACTGCAGACACGACCAGTTCCCGCACTTCACTCCGGTCGGACGCGGCCAACCGCACGAACACCTCGTCATCGGCCGCCTGGACCATGAGCATCGTGGCCGCGTCCCATGCCGGCGGATAGGTGGCGAACTTGGCCGAGGCCTCGGTGATCAGGTCGACCTGCTCTCCGGGACCCGGGCTCCGCTCGGCGAGATACGACGCCAGAACCCAGGCGCCGAAGCGCTGAATCGTGTACTCGACGAGCCGGGCATCACGGAGCGAACGCGCCTCTTCGAACTCGTGGATCACGTCTTTGACGACCAAACGGGCGTATGCGGAGTCCGCGTCTTCGGTCAGCAGGTCTCTGAGGCTCTCATCGTCGGCGATGAGCGCCTGGGCCAATGGTGTCCTCCCTGCCTCGTACATCGCGGCGGCGATACCGTCGACCAGCCTTCGTTCATCGTCCGGCCCGACTTTGACTTCGAAGTAATGCTTGAAGAAGTCAGAAGCACTGATCACCTCCGCGTCCGGGATGCTCTCGCCTTCATACGCCTGGGCTAGCAGGTGCATGAGCGCCGGGACTCGCAAGGGACTCTGCAGCGAGGCAGGGATGTCATCGAAATCGGTCGAGACGTCGTAGGCCGCGCGGTACTTGGCCCAAGCTTCCTCCAGTTGCGCGTCGTCGAACGGCTGGAGGCTCAGGGCGAGCTCACCTTGCGGAGCGAAGTATCTGCCCCGGCGTATATCTTTCCGAACCCGGCGCTCCAGACGGTGCCATGCCGACTCGGTCACCGTCACGACGATCTTCACCCGCTCGGAGAGCTCATCGAGGCGCGAGTTGAGCGACTTGAAGACGCTCACCCCGCCTTCGGTCGACGGGACCTCGTGGATGCCGTCGATTATGACGACGATCCGACCATCGCCGGCCCTGGCTCTCTCCCTGAGCAGCTCGAGGGGTCTCTGTTGGCCGAGCTCGAGCTTGGCGGCGATCTGGCTCCAGACGTCGTCGGCGGTCATCCACTTGCCGGCCAGGAACAACACGCCATCGCCCCGACTCGTGACCCGTCGCAGCAACTCGACGGCGAAACTCGTCTTCCCCACTCCAGCTGCTCCTGTCATGATCACCGCTGGGTGGTCAGCATCCAGGAACTCGGACATCACCTCGTCGGCCTCCGACCGCGCCACATACGTGGCTGGGTCATGCACCAGATCCTCGAGGACGGTGTTGCTGGCCGTGTCGGCAGCGAGCTTGATCGCCTCCCATCGAAGCTCGGCCTGCGTGCGCCAACCTGCTTCCAGCCGGTCGATGACATCGGCGAATGCCGGCTGATCGGTGAGCAACTCGTCGCGAAGTCCCTGCCAGAGATCCCCCATCTGGCCCATCGCCTCGGCCTCGGTGATGAGGGTGGATGCGGCGATGACCTGTGACCCCGTCCAATCGGCATGCACCGGAGCCTCGCCCAGATAGTCCTCGGCGAACACCCTCAAGCCGTCGCCAAACCGCTCGACGAGAAAGCTGACCAGCTCTTCTCGTCCCTCCTCGGGGTCCCGTCGATCAGACACCGTCGTCGAGTGAATCGAGGTACGCGGCCACTGCCGGTCTCTGAGCGATGATCGACATCGGGATTCCCTCGTTGAACTCGGGCTTGATCGTGTCCGGGTCGCCGGAGTGATGCAGTGCCACGAGTTTCCACTCCGAGTCGAAGATGGGCGAGCCCGACGAGCCGGGAAGGGTTGGAACCGAGTAGCGCACCCGATTTCCTGCCGCGTTGACCTCGAGGTTCTGACCCATCCCGAGCGCCAGCTTGAGCGGGAGGCGATCGGGATGCTGAAGAATCGAGATGGCGTGGAGCTGGGTCAGATCGATCGGATCTCTCGCGACCCTCACCCACTCCCGCACGGCCCCGTCGTCCGCACCAGCGACACCAAGCGAGCCGGCCGGCTCACCGAGACGGACCAGCGCCAGGTCGAGCTCTTCAGGTCCCGGGTCACCCGGCTTCGGGTCGGGCAACAGATCGACCGCGCTGTGCGGCGCCGAGTCGATCAGCCAGTCGTCATCTGCTGCCAGGTCGAATCGGGTCCCGGGGGAGACCACCTCGTCCTCGGTCATCTTGAAGTCGAACAGACAAGTGAAACGCTGGTGCTCCAACTGTCCGTTGATGGCCTTCTGCATCACGTGGTGGTTGGTCAGCACGGCGTCGGGACCGACGAGGAAACCGGTTCCGGTGCCCTTCTCGTCGAGGTCGATGCGACAGACCTTCCACTCCAACTTGCTCAGCTCGGCCCTCCATGTTTGAGGATCGAGGAATGTCGTGTTCTCGCTGACCAGCGCCTCGAGCGTGCCTCGATCGTGATCTGACGAAGTGAGGCCGAGCCGGAAGGCGAAGGCATAGAGCTGGGGGTTGTCGGGGTTGGAGTAGCGGGCGGCGAGGATGAGGTCGCCGAGCCTCCCACGTGCCTCGGCCCACTGGATCAGGTCGAACACCTGACCTTGCAGATCACCCGCTGGCGCCGCCACGGTGGCCAGATTCAGGCTCAGGTAGTCGCTGACCATCCTTTCTACCTCTGGCACGCCCGGGAACGCAGCGATGATGGTTTCCCGAAGATCCCTCTTCTGTTGGCCGTCGAGCGTGAGCATTCGTCTCTCTTCTGGCCGCCCCTCCCGGGACTCTATCGGCCGCGGCGAATCCGGGGTCTGAACAGCTCCGGAATCATCGCGTAGCTTGGAGAACGAAAGGGGGTTCAATGGCTGAACTCAAGGTCCTGTCGATACATGGATGCTGCATGGGTGACCACCCGGCGGATCGGGTGAGTGGGGGGATCAGACGAGCCACACTCAACGCTCTGAAAGCGGGTGGGATCGACGCCGCTGTAAAGGCTCCCTTCTACGGGTCGCTGCTCAATGCGTATGCCCGGGGCGAGATCGGCCTGCTCGAGAGCATCGCGGGTCTCGAAGGTGTCGACGAGGAATCACTCGTCGGGGGTCCGGGAGCGATCCTGGAGACCTATGTCGACATCTCTCAGGAGCTGGCAGCCGAGCCGATCGAAGAGCTCCGGCTCCCGATCCCCAACTTCGTGAGGGAGTGGGCGATGCACACGTTCATGGCCGACGTGTCGATCTACCTGGCCATGAAAAGAGCGAAGGAGGCTATCTGGGGTGTGATCACGTCCGCGTGGAACGAGTTCGGTCCGAGCGGCCCCGATCTGGTGGTGGCCCACAGCCTCGGCACCGTGGTCGCATGGGACGTCTTCGCCAAGCTCGGCTCTGGGCTCAACGGGCCGAAGGGGCTCCTCATGATGGGGTCGCCTCTCTACCTCGGTGCGGTGCGGACGAAGATGAGCGCAGCCATCACCGACGCCCTGGGCGTGGAGAATTGGATCCACATCTACGACGACGGAGACCTGATCGCCGGTGGCCGCGGCATCGCAGGCCATTACGCTGGGGTCGTGGACGTCGAAGTCGAGAATCCTGCATTCCCGACCTCCCATGACTTCGCCGGATACATCAGAGCAGCTGTCAAGAACGATCTGATCGGCCGGTTGGTGGCCTGAGGACCCAAAGGACGAGATCGGAGTACTCCCAATCTCGACGAAGGAGCGCGACTCAACGGCCCCCAGCGGGTCGGCGGCTGCAAGATCGCGAAAACATTCGCTGTCACGCCGACACATCGATCGATATCGTCACGGGTCGAGGCGCACTGGGAGGCCGACACATCAGGGTCGGAGCATTGGCCCAGCCCAAGGGGATTCTCTGCACTGGCCCCAGAGCCGTGAGGGAAGGAGACGGCCATGATCGAGGGTCTCGAGCACATCGACTTGCTCCCGGACGAGTTGATCTTCACCAATTCCGAGATCGTCCTGGAGACACGGAACAAGGTCAATCGGGAGAGCCTGGAAGAGGCCGTCGGTGTTCGAGGGGTGCCCGGCAGAGTCTCGCTGAGCAGAGATCGGCTGCGGATCACCTGGACACCCGACGAGGAAGCCACTCCGGGCTGGCACGACTTCGTGGTCGACTCATTGGTTTCGGACGATGGTGATGTGATCTCACCTGGAGGGCGAATCCGATTCGGACTGGTCCGTTCCCAGGCGCGGATCCCCCGCAACGTGGCAGTGGAGAGCATGGTGCGGCTGCGTATACGCGGCAGCAACGTGACCAGGCTCGACCCATTCGTGGATCGGCAGCGGGGCACGTACGTGGAGCTGCTGAAGGCGAGTGATCGTCGGACAGGCGCCCCTGTTCGACTCGCATTCGACGAAACCGGAAGTCGCGTGGACGCAGATGAAGTCCTGGCCGAGATGGTCGCAACTCGAGTGCGGCGGTTTGGCAAACTCGGCGAGACGTTGCATCAGCGGATGCGGGAGACATCCGATGGGGAGCGGCTCTCCGTCGCCATCTGGGCCGCGACCGACGAGATAGTCGCTCCCGGTGACAAATCTCCTGAAGAGACGATCGGGGACGAGGCCTTGGAGCGTCTCGACTCGAGACGTGCCGAGATCGTCAGGGCAGCCACGGAACGTGTCTCCGCCGAACTCTCGCGTCTCAATGTCGAGGGGGAGCGCGATGAGCTGGCACCTGTGGTCTTCGCGCGTCTCGACAAGGATTCCATTCGTCGACTCCGGCGCAGCGAGACCGTGGCCGGCATATTCCTCTACGACCCGCGCGGGTTCGACGATCTCGACGACTCGATGGCGATCGCCAACTCGGACGACGTCCATGCTACGGGCGCTCGGGGCCGGGGGACGAGGGTTGCTGTCTGGGAGCGCGGGCCTGATGTCACCACCAACCTCGATATCGAGGGGAGATTCGAGACTCCGGGGGCGATGTCGTCGCATTCCCGGCTGGTCCACGGGGTGATCAAGAACACCCAGTCCGGTCAGCCCAACGGCCATGCCCCTGATTGTGACCTCTACTCCGCCAACTCTTACGACCTGGCGGCGCTGCGCTGGGCTGTTCGCGACGAGCGGTGCACGGTGATCAATCAGAGTTTTCACCGTGAGGACGAACAAACATCGGACTCGCTGTCATTCGACGACGTATACAAGGACTGGCTGATCCTCCATTCGCCTTATCCGACAGTCGTCCAGGCGGCGGGCAATGGCAGCTCCACCGAATATGTGAACCACAAGGGCTACAACAGCATCGCGGTTGCAAACCACGACGACACGGCCGGCGGCCTCTCGTCATCTTCGGTGTCACGAAACCCGGCGTCCGCCCATTCCGATCGAGAACTCCCCGAGATCGCGGCTAACGGGACCGGGGTTTCTGCAGTGGGCAGTACGAACAGCGGCACCAGCTTCGCCTCACCGGCCACGGCCGGGGTGGCCGCCCTGCTTCAAGGCGAGGTGACCTTGTTGAGATCGTGGCCGGAAGGTTGTCGGGCCATCCTTCTCGCCGGGGCGACGAGGAACGTCACCAACTCCACCTGGTGGCAAGACGTGGCCGCAGGCACCGACGCCGGCGACGGCTCCGGGGCTGTAAATGCTCTCGAGTCGTATCGAATCGTCCAGGACCGTCGTTTTCGAAATGCTGCTGCGAGTCGCCGCGGGTGGGATGTCGGCACGCTTGACGATGACGACTTCGACGACAGCGGCTACAGCGACTTCGAGTACAAGGTCTCGGTGCCTTCGTGGCGGTTTGGGCCGACGCGAGTGAAGGCGGCTTTGGCATGGAACAGCAAAGTCAAGGAGTTTTCGCTGTTCGGGATCACCATCCCATTGTCATCTCGACTGGAACAGGACCTCGACCTCAAGATCTATGACTCATCTGGTTCGCTGGTCGCGCACAGCCAGTCGTGGGACAACAGCTACGAGATAGCCGAATTCGATGCGAGACGTGGAGAGGAGTACACCATCCGAATCCGGCGCTGGTCCGGATCCGGCTGGACCTGGTACGGCATCGCCTGGACAGTGACCGGCGGTTTGCTCGACGTCATCCGTGTATTGCCCTTCGCGTTCGAACGGGACTTCGTCTTCGAATGAGCTGGCGCGACCGTCGAATTATAGACGGGCACCCGGCGACGTCTCGGCAGCCCAAGCGTCGCTGTCTGCCTGCCGTCCCTGGTGGCGGAGGGGGCCGCTCTACTCGATGGACGAGCAAGAAACCGGGGATCGTGGCAAGCAATGGTGCAGCTCAGCGCCAACAAGAAGGGGGATAATTCCATGTACGAGTCTGACGATCGCGATCGCTCGGGCAGCGAGCCGGACAAGGGATACTCCGGCGCCGACCATCACCCTTCGCCTTACCGCGACGGGGGACCGGCAAATGCACAACCCGACGTTCTGGTTCGCCGGGATATCTGGGAGCTCGAGAACTCACAACCCGATGGCTGGCATCCGGTGACGCTCGGGTATGCGAAGGCAATTGCCGAGCTGCAAACACGGGTACCTGACGATCCGACCGGCTGGACCTACCAAGCGGCGATCCATGGGAGCGACGAGGCTCCCGCCCAAGATGGCTGGAATCAGTGCCAGCATGGCGGTTGGTACTTTCTTCCCTGGCATCGCATCTACCTGTACCGCTTCGAGC
>Ga0299907_10001392_pt1 | contig 13767 bp, 12 predicted proteins | sample RVTome_16_FD_198680 | JGI IMG/M metagenome (GOLD analysis project Ga0299907, IMG submission 198680) | Soil microbial communities from uranium-contaminated site in the Upper Colorado River Basin, Wyoming, United States - RVT152D67 (version 2) ... | reverse complement strand
GGCCGTCGGCGCGCTGATCTGGGCGATACAGACCGGCAGCTCGCTGCTCTCCGGCGCCGAGACGGATGACGAGGTCGTCGCCGCCCTCGACCCTGCGTCGGGAGACCATCTGACGTTTCTCGTAGTGGGCTCCGACTCCAGGGCGGGTCTGGACGACCTGACCCACTTCGGGTCCGCCGGGGGCGCCCGTGGTGACGTCGTCATGCTGGTGCGGGTCGACTCCGCCACGTCTGAAGCGCAGATGCTCAGCATCCCGAGAGACCTATGGGTCGAGATCCCCGGGCACGGGATGAACAAGATCAACGCTGCCTACTCGTTTGGTGGCCCCACCTTGATGGTGGAGACCATCAAGTCGAATCTCGGGGTCGAAGTGAACCACTACGTCGAGATCGACTTCCCCGGGTTCCAGGCGCTCGTCGACGAGGCGGGTGGGATCGAGATCGACTTCCCTGCTGCGGCCCGTGACCTCAAGTCCGGGCTCGACGTTCCCGCGGGGACGCGACGTCTCGACGGGGAACAGGCCCTTGCCTACGCACGGTCCCGCGGCTACCAGGAGCTGCGGAATGGGTCCTGGGTATCGGTGGACGCCAACGACTTCGGCCGAACCGCCCGCCAACAGGAGGTGATGAGGGCGATCTTGTCGGAGCTGAAGAGCCCGAGCTCGATAATCGAGGCCGGCGACATCGCCTCGGGCATGGCCGAGCACATGACCATCGACTCCAGCCTCGCCTCGGCCTCGGTCGCCTCTCTCGTCTGGGATTTCAAGGGGATCTTCACCGGCTCGATCAATGGAGCGACCCTCCCCGGCTCCATCGCGACGATCGACGGTCAGTCGGTCGTGGTGGCGGACGAGCCTGAGGCGGGCAACATGCTCGCCAATTTCCGGGCCGGGCTCCCCTTCGCCGAGCAGCCGCTCCGCGTGGAGGTTCTCAACGGCAACGGCACCGCCGGGGCAGCCGGGGATCTGGCGCAGACCCTCGAGTCACTCGGGTTTCGGGTCGAGTCGATCGGCAATGCGGGATCGACTGACTTCACCGACACGACGGTGATCGTCCCCGAGGGGTCGGAAGCAGGCACTCGGATAACGTCGGCACTGGGTTTCGGTGTAGTTCAATTCGGATCTGTCGATAACGGCTATGACGCCGTGGTCATCGTCGGGTCCGACGCCTCGTGACCCGGCCCCGATCCCAATAGGATGAGAGTCACGTGGACGTAGCAATCATCGGCGCCGGATACGTCGGCCTGGTCACCGGAGCCGGCCTTGCCAACCTCGGACACCGGGTCAGAATCGGAGAGGCCAATCCGGAACGAGTGGCGATGCTCGAGGGTGGCGGCGTCCCGATCTATGAACAGGGGCTCCCCGCCCTCCTCAGCCGGGCGGTCGACCACGGCCTGATCAGCTATCACACCTCCAACCCCGAGGCGGTGGCCGGAGCCGGTCTGGTGTTCCTGTGCCTGCCCACACCCGAGGGAGAGGATGGGCGCGCCGACCTCGCCTTCATCGACCTCGTCGTCGAGGAGCTGGCCAACGAAGTCGCCGACGACACCCTCTTCGTCATCAAGTCCACGGTCCCTCCCGGCACCGTGGCGGGAATTCGCAAGCGACTCGCCGACCTCGGCAGCGCCGCCCGTGTGGTGTCCCACCCCGAGTTCCTCAGAGAGGGCAAAGCCGTCGAGGACTTCATGGAGCCGGACCGGATCGTGATCGGCGCCTATGACCGCTCCGATGCGGAGCTTGTGGCCTCGCTCTATCAGAGCCTCGACACCGAAGTGGTGATCACCGACCCGACGTCGTCCGAGATGATCAAGTACGCCAACAACGCCTATCTCGCGGCCCGACTCACCTTCGCCAACGCCCTGGCCAACGTGTGCGAGGCAGTTGGCGCCGACGTGATCGATGTGATCACCGGGATCGGGCTCGACCACCGCATCGGACCGCACTTCCTCCAGCCGGGGCCCGGATATGGCGGATCCTGCTTCCCCAAGGACACCGCGGCTCTCATCGCCGTCGCCGACGATGCCGGATACGACTTCCAATTGCTCAAAGCCGTCATAGAAGCCGACCACGAGCAGCGCCGTCGTCTCGCCGAGAAGGTGCGCCAGGCAGCCGGCGGTGGGCTCAGGGGCCGTCGCATCGCGATGTGGGGTGTCGCGTTCAAGGCCGGGACGGACGACGTGCGTGAGTCACCCGCTCTCAGAGTCGCCCGCCTGCTGCAACAGGATGGCGCCGAGGTCGTGGCCTATGACCCGGAAGCGACCTCCGACGAGCTGACCATGGCTCCCGACCCGATCACGGCGGCAACCGACGCCGATGTCCTGCTCATCGCCACCGAGTGGCCCGAGTTCCTGACGGTGGACATGAATGAGGTGGCGGCCGTCATCAAGGGGCACCGGGTCGTCGACGCCAGGAACCTCCTCGACCCGGCCGCGGTCAGGGCCGCCGGCCTCGACTACTGGGGTCTGGGTCGGCCTGGAGCCTGACCACCGGCCCGTCGCTCGGACCCGCTCATCTGAAGAGATCCTCGTCGACTGGACGGACCAGCTCGGAGGCTCGGCCCTCTCGACGGGGGCCGGTGTAGCCCCTGATCAACGCGGCGGGGATCCCCGTCGCCTTTCCCATCACCAGGTCGGCTGCTGCGGTCAGCTCATCTGCAACGGCGACCTCGGTCACCTCCAACTGCTTGCCCGACCAGTCCATGGTGCCCTTCAGGTCGAGGATCGGTGACAAACCCGAGACCCCGATGGCGATATCGGTGAGACCGCGTCGCCAGGGTCGTCCGAAGGTGTCGGAGATGATGACCGCCAGGTCGATGCCGAGGGAGTGCGCCAGCCGGGTGCGTATGCGATGCGCCGACCGATCCGGGTCCTCGGGAAGGAGGATCATCGTCCCCTCCGCCGCGTTGGAGCGGTCGACGCCGGCGTTGGCGCAGACGAATCCGTGTTTCGTCTCGGCGATGATGAGGTTGCCTCGTCGGCGCACTATCGACGAAGCCACCTCTTCGACCAGCCTCTTCTTGAACTCCTCTTCGTCGCCGACGATGCGGCGAACCGCCCCTTCCGCCTTGGAGACGATCTTGTGCGTCACCACGAGAACATCGCCTGGTCTCGGTTCGAGGGCTCGCAGAGGGCCCTCGAGGATGGCGGCGACGTCATCTCCGGGGGAGACGACCCCGATTCCCTCGACTGGACGGACTTCGAGGCTCATCTCCCCATCAGCTCCTTGGCCAGCCTGATGCTGGCTTCCTCGTCGGGCATCAGCGTATCGGCGGTCTCGACCATGACCCCATCGATCTCCCCGATGTCCCCGGCATCACGCGTGTCCACGATCAATAGGTCGACCATCCCCCGGTAGGCGCTCACCACTCCCCGGGTGCCGGGCGGGTAGCCGAGAGAGGCCATCACCCGGTCGGCCGGTCCCTTCAGCGCCTTCCCACCGACGAGCGGGCTCACTGCCAGCACTTTCGGATGCTCCGTCAATGCGGTGCGGATCTCCTCGATGGCGACTATCGGTTGGATGGACAGCGGAGGGTTGGACGGGCCGATCAGCACGATGTCGGCATCCTCGATCGCCTCCAGCACGCCCGGTGCCGGGGCCGCGATATCGGCGCCCTGGTACTCCAGGCCGATCACGGAGTCCTGATGACGCCGGTCGACGAAGTACTCCTGGAAGCTCACCCATCCCTCTTCGATCTCGACACGGGTGCGCACCCGGTCGTTGGTGGCCGGGAGCAGGCTGGTCTCGAGCCCGAATGCCCTGGCCACCTCGCCGGTGACCTCGGACAAACTGGCACCCTCGGCCATCCGGCGGGTCCGAAACATCTTGAGGGCGAGGTCCCGATCACCCAGCTGGAAACGGTTGTCGAGACCGAAGCGGGCGAGCTCCTCGTTGAAGTGGAAGGTGTCATCGGCTCGACCCCACCCAAGGGGCCCCTCCATCCGGGCCAGGGTGTAGGCAACGGTGTCGAGGTCCGGGGAGATGTGGAGCCCGTGGTTCTCGGCGTCGTCTCCGACGTTGACAACGACAGTGAGGTCGACTCGATCGAGTGCGGCCAGGCCCCGGGCCAGCCTGGCCCCTCCGACACCTCCAGAGAGCTCAACGACCTTCATCAGCCGACAGATATTGCTCAGCGTCGCGCACCCGTCAACAATGGCAGGTCGGATGTCCCAAACCACTCCGCAGGTCGCGGGCACTGCTACAACCGACGAGGAGGTCGCCGCGCCACGGGTGAGGGTGCTGGTCAGCATGGTCGAGGACGCCGACCTCGGCGCCGCCCTGTCGGTGATCGGCCGCCAGGTGTACGCGCCGGCCCCGGAGGTGATGGTCATCGGGGCCGGTGATGACTTGCCGGAAGGGGTGCGATCGTCCCAGAGCCTCGAGGACGCCATAAGTGAGACCACAGCCGACTTCGACTACCTGTGGTTGCTCCACGCCGACGCCAGGCCGCGACCGGATGCGCTGGCGGCTCTGGTGTCGGAGATCGAGCGCAACGACGCATCCCTGGCCGGCTCCAAGCTGCTCAAGGCAGGGACGAACGACGAGCTCGAGTCGGTGGGCGGGGCCACCGACGTCTTCGGCGAGCCTTACTCCGGGATCGACGAGGGCGAGATCGACCTGCAGCAGTATGACGTGGTACGCGAGGTGGCCTTCGTCCGTTCGGCATCGATGTTGGTGAGAAGGGACCTCGCCCAGGGGTTGAAGGGCCTCGATCGGCTGCTCCCCCCGGTTGCAGCAGGTCTCGACTTCTCGCAGCGAGCACGTCTCGCCGGAGGCAGGGTCATCAGTGTCCCCTCCTCGGAGGTGTATCACCAGGATCGCTGTGGGGAGGCGCGCGGGACCGGCTGGCGGGAGCAGGCCGGCCGGCTGCGGGCCATGCTGATCGCCTACAGCCCACTGACCCTGCTCTGGGTGATCCCATACGACTTCCTGGTCTCGGTGGTCGACTCGCTGGCGAGTCTCTTGCTCCTCCGCTGGAGGCCACTGGCGCGGCACATGTACTCCTGGATCTGGAACGTGGTCCATCTCCCTTCCACCATCGGCCAGCGCTGGCGTCTCCGCTCAGTGCGCTCCGAGGGGGATGAGGAGTTGTTCCGATTCCAGGCCAGCGGTTCCCTGAGGCTGCGAGCCATCGGTGAAGAGGTCACCGGCAGGATCCTCTCCCTGTTCGACGACGACCAGGCGCTGGCCCGAGGAACGAGGCGCCTCTGGGTATCACCGGGCATCTGGGGGGCAGTCCTCGCGGTCATCGTCGTCCTGATCGGGGCCCGATCCCTGCTCTTCGTTGGAATGCCCGACACCGGCTTCTCCTTCCCGCTCGAGGCGCCGACGGTGGCCGTGCAGAGATGGCTCGGGAGCTGGAACGACGGCGGGCTGGGATCGGCTGCCGCAGTGCACCCATCGGTAGGTCTTGCCGCCCTGGCATCGCTTGCCTGGTTCGGTGCCGAAGGGGCCGCTCGCATCGTGCTCATCATCGCCCTGTCGATTCTCGGTCTCATCGGCATGGGGCGGCTGGCCGGGAAGGTCGGTTTGCGCGGGCCGGGGCGGTACTTGGCGGGATTGGCACTGCTGGCCGGCCCGGGGACCGCCGCGCTCACCCAGCGCGGCTCGTGGCTCGCCTTCGGAGCTGCGGCACTCCTTCCCTGGGCGGTCCGCTCGGCTTTCCTCTACCCGCATCAGGCGCCCAGGGCGAAGCTCACCCTGGTTGGGTGGGCCCTTCTCACCGGAGGGTTGATCGCCTTCTTCAACCCCTTACTCGTGGCAGTGCCCCTGCTCACAGTGTTCATCTGGAGAGCCCTCGGAGGGCGCGATGCCAGCTACCTGCTGGCGCTGTGCGGTCTGACCGGCGTAGTCATCGGGGCCGCGTTCCTCCTCGGTGATCCAGGATGGGTCGTCGACGACGCCAGGCGACTGGGGCCGTCGGTGAATGTCGCCTGGCCGATACTGGTCCTCGTGGCCGCGGCTCCGCTCACTTTCGCCGGGGGGGCCCGGCGCACCTTCGGGGTCACGGGAGGCCTCCTCGCCCTGCTGTCTCTGACCGGTTCCCTGTTGCCGACGCTCGGGCCGGGTGCGGAGGAAGCGGTCCTCGTCATGTCTTCTCTGGGGACAGCCATGGTGGCGGCCGCAGCCATCGACGTGTTCGACCGGAACGTCATCCAACTGGTCGCGGCGGGCGCCGGGGTCGCCATCATCCTCGTCTCGGTCACGAGCGTGGGTGATGGTCGGCTTGGTCTGCCCGCCGGCGATCTCAACGAGCGACTTTCCTTCGCCGAGACCCTCGCCGGTGACGATGATCCAGGACGAGTCCTCCACCTGAGCACCGACCCGTCGTTGCTCGCCGGTGAAGCACGATCGGGCCCGGGCTTCTGGTACCGGCTGGTCGACGGCACCGGGACCTCCCATGACGAAGTCTGGCTTCCCGACGGAAAGCGTGGCGACAGCTTGCTGCGGGATGCCCTCACCGATATCGCCTCGGGCGCCGAGCTGAGACCAGGCTCCCGGCTCGCCGAGTTCGCCGTCGACTGGGTGGTCCTGGACGGGCCACGGTTCAGTCTCGACGACGTCTTGGTCCCACAGCTCGACTTGGCTCCAATTCCGCTCGATCCCGATGCCCGGGTCTACCAGAACCTGAATGCCCTGCCTCTGGCCGGCAACGAGGAAGTGTCGTGGTCCCGGTCCGGTACCGGTTTCGCAGGGGAGGTAACCGCCGACCCGGTGCACATCGCAATCGACTACGCAGAGGGTTGGCAGCCAGATGCCGAGCCCGACGACTGGAGCGTGTCTGTCGCAGGTGACTTCGGGATGGCCAGCTATCGGACATCGGGCGCGCCGCTCGCCCTGGCCGTCTCATCCATCGTCTTCCTGGTCGGGGGATTGGCCCTGATCATCCTCGGGGCACGCCGGCATTGAGACTCGTCACCCTGGTGGCGATGATCACCCTCGCTATTGCTGCCGCCTTCATCCCGCGTCCCGGCTCCCCGGACCCGGGCGTTGCCCCGGTCAGTGAGATGCCATCAGTCTCGATATGCCCGATCGTCGAAGCGGGGGAACGGCACACCATGGTCTCGGTCCTTTCGTCGATAAGCGGGCCCGGGAGGCTCTCGACGTTCTCCGCCGGCGAGGAGAGCGGCGCGCTTCAGTTCACCACCGGCAGCTCGGGCTCGGTCACCATCTCTGCCGCCGATGCTTCCGCCATCGGCCTCGCGGGCGGGCTCATCGAGCTTCCCTCCGAAGCGACAGCCTCTGGTGTCACGATCACCGGTGGCGAATCACTCTCGGCCGAGTCGTGCGGCGACGTGCCCAGTGGTCAGTCATACGTGATGGGTGGCTCCACGGCGAGCGGCCGCAACTTCGAGCTCCAGCTCCTGAATCCCTATGCGGGCGATGCCACGGTCGATCTCACCGTCACGACCGATGCCGGGCTCGAGTCGGACCCTCGTTTCGACGGTGTGATCATCCCGGCACTCAGCTCGCTAGCGCTCGACTTCTCACAGCTGATTCCCGGGCGTGCCACGATCTCGGTCAACATCGCGACCACGAGAGGCTCGGTGATCGCCTTTGCCCGCCAGACCAACGGCCCCGAGAGCGCATTGTGGCGAGCGGTGGAGCCGGCTCAAGACTGGTGGCTACCGGCACCGGGCGGCAGCGACGTCAGAGAGCTGATCATCGGGAGCCCAACCAACACAGAGGTCTCCTACCAGGTCGACCTCTACGGGCCCGATGGCTTCATCGCTTCGTTCGAGACCGGCACGATCTCGCCACGAGGCGAGGTGCGGCTGTCACTCACCAATCTGACCACGGCACCGCTGGGCCTTCGGGTGATCACGGACGCGCCTGTCGTGGCCGGGCTGACGATCGACGCGGCGGTCGGTCTCGCCGTGACCACGGGCAGTCCTGTGGACGCTACGACCTGGCTGCTGCCCGGCGCCAGCAGCCCGATCGGAGGGTCCGCATCACTCCTGGTCCTCAACACTGGGCTCGAGACGGTCACCGTCTCCGTGCGCTCATTGCGCGAAGCGTCCGTGAGTCGCGACTTCGAGGTCCCCGCCGAAGGCGTCCACGTCGTCGAGCTCGTTCAGGCGGACGGCTACCGGGTGGAGTCATCGGGCCCGGTCGTCGCCCTGTGGACCTCACGGGGCGCCAGCGGGGCAGCCACCTCGATCGGTATCCCGCTCGACGATGGATGAGATCTGGGTGAGGGCGGGATTCGTCCTTGCCTTGCTGATTACAGCCGGTGCGATCGCACTGCTGCAACGGAGGGGCGCAGAACGAGAGGTGAGGGAGATCGAGGTCTCGCTGCTCGCTGATGGGACGTACTTCTTCTCCTCAGCCATCTGTTCGACCTGTCGAACCGCTCGGCACATGCTCGACGAGCACCTCGGGCCTGATGGCTACACCGAGTACTCCTGGGAGCGAGAGCCCGAGCGCTTCGAGAGACTGGGGATCGGCGAGGTGCCTGCCACTTTGATCGTCAGCGGCGGACGGGGCCGTCTCTACCCGGGTCAACCCGGCCGCGCCCTCGACGGACTTTGATCCTTGTATCCGATTTTCGCGACTCCTACCGTGGCGCAGATGACAGCCAGCTGTTCCAGATGCGGTTCCCCGGCCGCGGTGATGATGACGTTCAACTACACGGACGGCGCTGTTTGGATCGATGACCTGGCAGACGCCGGCGACGCCCTGGGCTATCTCCTCTGCTCCGATCACGCAGATCGGATGACCCCACCTCTGGGCTGGACTCTCACCGACCGGCGAACGGTCGCCCGCCTCTTCGCCCCGGTGCAAGTGGCCTGATGCCCCTCGATCGCGATCTGCTCGACGCGGTCAAGGATCTCGACACCCACGACCTGCGTCGGCTCCAGATCCTCACCCGAGCTCAACTGGAGCGATCGGGTGTGGTAGACCCGGTCGACGGCCCCAATGTGAGCCTCCGGAGCCAGATGGTTCGTTGTGGCAAGACAGGATGCACTCGTTGCCCGCACGGGCCGTACTGGTATGCGTACTGGACCGAGAACGGCAAGCGGCGCAGCCGCTACGTGGGACGCCTGCTCGACGAGTCGTTGTCCTAACCCCGGGTCGAGACTTAGCATGACGCGCCGAATGGACTGCCCCCGCTGTTCACAAGACGACGTCCTCGAGATCGAGCACACCCTCCCTGACGGAACCGAGGTCCTCTTCTTCTGGTGCCACAACTGCGAGGAGAAGTGGTGGAATCGTGAGGGCGTCGACATCGACGTCGCTCAGGTGCTCGAGATAGTCCGCCAAGCGCGGCCGTGACCACCCTCCGGGAGGCGCTCCGGCGAGTCCCGCCCCTGCCACCGGTGATCCGAGATGGGCTGAATCGAATACCACGGATGCCGGCGATCATCCTGGTCGCCACTTCACTCATCATCATCATCGTGATGAACCCCGGGCTGATCCTGTCGGCGACCACGCCTACCGGAGGTGACACCGGGGCGCATGTCTTTGGCCCGGCATTCCTTCGTGACTTCCTCCTCCCGGAGGGTCGGATACTCGGATGGTCGAACGCCTGGTTCGCCGGCTTCCCCGCCTTCTACTTCTACTTCCCACTGCCGTCCCTGGTCATCGTCTTCCTCGACTTCTTCCTCCCGTACGGAGTCGCGTTCAAGATGGTGACCGTCATGGGACTGGTGGCGATGGCGCCGGCCATCTACTTCCATGCCCGCACCCTCAAGCTTGGCCGCCACATCTCACTGATCGCGGCCGGCAGCGGTGCGGTCTTCGCCTTCTACGAGAGCTATTCCATCTACGGGGGCAATGTCGCCTCGACGCTCGCAGGCGAGTTCTCGTACTCGTGGTCGTTCGCTCTGTCCCTGGTCTATCTCGGATTGCTGATCAGGGCCGTCAGGGACGATCCGAGATACGCGCCTTGGGCCGCGTTGGCCCTCGCTCTAACCGCGCTCAGCCACGTGTTGACCACCATCGTGGTGGTCTTCGCCTCACTCTTCGTCCTGGTTTGGAAGAGTGCCGTCGCCCGAACCCTCGTCATCTGGTTCTGGGGATTCGCGGTCGCCGCCTTCTGGGCGCTTCCGCTGATCGCACGCATCGGTCTCACCTCGGACATGGCGTGGAACCCGTTGAGTCGTTGGGAGGAGATCTTCCCCGTGGAGGTCTGGCTGCTGGTCCCGATCGCCATACCGGCGGCGGTCTGGGCGGTGCGTAAGACGACCAGAGCCGTACCCATCGTGGCGGCCACCCTGTTGCCGGTCCTTTACTACCCCCTGCCGCTGATCCTCCCGGACCTCCTTCCCGGCATCTTCGGAGGGGAGAGGTGGAAGCTGTGGAACGGGCGCCTCCTGCCCTATTGGTACTTCGGGGTGGCGTTCTTCGCCGCAGTGGGGCTGGGAGTTGCCGTGATGTGGCTGAGTCGCCGGCTCCCCAGCCGGGTGTCGATCCTCTTTCCACGGCTGATCATCGGCATCGGCTTCGCGGTTGCCACCGGGCTGGTGGTCGACTCGACCGAGTTCCCCGGTTGGTCCTGGATCATCGTGGTGATCACCGGGTTGGGGGCGTTGGCGCTCACCACGCTCTTCGACCGGACGGTGAACACCAGGGCTTTCCTGACGATGAGCGCGGCGGCCATAGTGGTGCTGGGGGCCACGGCCGGCGTGACCTTCGTAGACGGGTGGTCGAAGTGGAATTACGAGGGATATGAGGCGAAAGCGCCATGGCCGGAGTACGAGGCGCTCATGATCGAGCTGTCGGCCCTTCCTGGCGGCCGAGTCCAGTGGGAGGCGAACAGCGACCTCAACAAGTACGGCACGCCGATGTCGCCGATGCTGATCCCATATTGGACCGAGGGAACCCATCAGTCTATGGAAGGCGTCTACTTCGAGTCGTCGCTGACCACCCCGTTCCACTTCATCAACCACTCCGAGATGTCCTCGAGCCCTTCCAACCCGATCCCTGGCCTCCGTTATCACACGTTCGACATGGAGCGTGGGCTCGAGCACATGGATCTCTACGGAGTCGAGTACTACGTGTCCTTCACCGAGGAGGCGGCCGAGAAGGCCCAGAGCCTGGAGGGCGTCACCGAGATTGCGGTGACCGAGCCGTTCCACATCTTCCGGCTGCCGGCGACCGAGCTCGTGGTGCCCGCGACCCACCTCCCCGCGGTCTACGACGTGCCGGAGCGTGGTCTGCTCTCGTCGCTGCTCGGCTCGGGGACGGTCACGGGCGAAGATGGGGAGCCGCTTCCCTCATTCCATGACATGGCGCTCGATTGGTACGACGACATCGGCAACCTCGATCGGTGGGTGGTCGCCGACGGGCCCGATGACTGGCCGAGGATCGACGGCATTTCCGAGCGGCCCGACGTCGAGCTGAGTGTGCCACCCAACGCTGTGACCGACATCGAGATCGAGAATCATCGAATTGCCTTCACGACCGAGGCGGTAGGCGTTCCCCATCTGATCAAGGTCTCCTACTTCCCCAATTGGACTGCAACTGGTGCCGATGGGCCCTGGCGGGCGGCACCCTCACTGATGGTGGTCGTGCCGACCGAGAACGTGGTGGTCATCGAATTCGACGACACCTGGGCGGAGAGCGGGGGCAAGCTGCTCACCCTCGGTGGCGTCGCGGCGCTGCTCGGCTTCGGAGTGATGGCGTGGCGGCAGCGTTCTACGACCTGGGGAGAGTCGATCGCATCCTGAGCAGACCGGCGATCGTGCGCGGGGCGCGCTTCACCAACGAGGATTTGGCGGATCTCATCTCCTCGACGACCACCGGGACCTCCACGATCTTGTAGCCGGCGAGCTCGGCGCGGACGACGAGCTCGGTGTCGAAGAGATCCTGCGTGCTCAGCACCTTCGGTGCTATGTCCTTGACCAACTGGAGCCGGAAGCCCTTCATGCCGTGGGTGTCCGTGACCGCCGATCCGAGGATCACGGTCAGCAGGAGGTTGAACACACCGGTCGCGACCCGACGGATGAGCGGGCGGCGATCCTCGGAGCCGGGGTCTCGTTTCGAGCCGATCACCAAATCGACTCCGGCCGGCTGCCGCAACAGGAGCCGCAGGAAGTCGGCCGAGAAGTAGTCGATATCGAAGTTGACCACCCAGTCACCCTCGGCTCGCAAGAACCCATGCCTCATCGCAGCCCCGTAGTCGGCTTCGGTGAGCGAGTCGACGACGACGTTCGCGTCACCCGCTGTCTGCCTGGCGAGCTCGGCCGTCCCGTCGGTCGACCCGTTCTCCACGATGTGCAACGTGTATTCGGCGCCGACCTCTTCGATGGCGGCGATCAGCTTCGGGAGCGCCTCGGGGACGAACTCCGCCTCGTTGTAGACAGGCACGACGATGGTGAGAGATGGCGTCATAAAGGGTGCGGAGGTGAGGTGCTCGGGACCGAGCGCCGATGTTAGGTGGCCGAGGTCGCCTCTACACTGCCCGGCCCTGTGGATCCCGAATCCGTCTTCAAGGCCTACGACATCCGCGGGCGCACCGATACCGGCGAGCTCGATGCCGAGCTGTACCGGCGAGTGGGTGTCGCGCTGGTCAGCCTCCTCAGTTGTGAGCGGGTGGCCGTCGGGCGCGATTGCCGCGAGACTTCGATTGGATTCTCCGACGCCCTCGCCGCCGGTGTCACCCAGGCTGGGGCGGACGTGATCGACCTGGGTCTGGTCCCTACCGATGCCGTCTACTACTACTCGGGAGCGGAACAAGTGCCTGGGGCGATGATCACCGCCTCCCACAACCCGGCCGGTTACAACGGGCTCAAGCTGTGTCGACCCGGTGCCGCACCGATCGGGGTGGAGTCGGGTCTGGCCGAGATCAAGGACCTCGTGGTCAACTGGTCGGAGCCACCTCAATCGGCGCGGACAGGGTCGATCGGGTCGGTCGACCTCATCGTTGACTACGTCGACCATCTGTTTCGAATCGTCCCTGCGGAGACCATTGGGCCGCTCCGAGTGGCGGTGGACGGGGGCAACGGGATGGCAGGTATTGCGATCCATCAGGTGATGGATCGAATCCCGGTGACGATGACGGGCCTCTTTCTGGAGCCCGATGGCAGCTTCCCCAATCACCCTGCCGATCCGCTGGTGCCTGAGAACCTCCAGGATCTGGAGACGCTGATGAGGACGGAGGGCTTCGATCTGGGCGTCGCATTCGACGGCGACGCCGATCGCGCCGTGTTCCTCGATGACTCGGCCGCCTCGATCCCCGGCAGCACCATCACCTCCTTGGTGGCGCGGAGGATGCTCGCCGAGGCGCCGGGGTCCGCCGTGGTCCACAACTTGATCACGTCGAAGGCGGTCCCCGAGATCGTCGTCGAAGCGGGCGGGACCCCGGTGCGGACCAGGGTCGGCCATTCGTACATCAAACAGGTCATGGCCGAGACCGACGCCATCTTCGGTGGCGAGCACAGTGGCCACTACTACTTTCGGGCCAATTTCAGAGCCGACTCGGGGATGCTGGCGATGCTCTACCTGCTCCAGGTGATGACCGAGGACCATCGCCCGCTGTCGGCGATTCGCGCCGACGTCGAGCGCTATGCCGCCTCGGGCGAGATCAACTTCACGGTTGCCGATTCCGACGCGGTGATCGATCGGGTGGAGCAGTCTTTTCCTGACGCAGGAATCGACCGGCTCGACGGTTTGACGGTTGACATGGGCACCAGTTGGTTCAATCTGCGACCATCCAACACCGAGCCGCTGCTCCGGCTGAACGCCGAAGCCGAGGACGAGAAGGCGGTGGCAGCGCTGGTGGCGAGAGTGACCGACATCGTGGAGAACCGGACTTGAGCTTGATAGAC
>Ga0299907_10001390_pt1 | contig 13771 bp, 16 predicted proteins | sample RVTome_16_FD_198680 | JGI IMG/M metagenome (GOLD analysis project Ga0299907, IMG submission 198680) | Soil microbial communities from uranium-contaminated site in the Upper Colorado River Basin, Wyoming, United States - RVT152D67 (version 2) ... | reverse complement strand
CTCGAGGAAGGACGCGTCTGATCGTTTCCCGGACGCGCGGGCGATGGCCGATGCTCTCCGGAACGAACTCGGCTCGAGCACGGGAGGGGGTCTCGTGGGGGCCGGGGCGAGTACCGGGGTCGTCGGCTCCTCCACGGCAGTGCTCCATCCCACCGGTCGGCCCACGTCCGAACGCTCTCTGACCGGCGAATGGGATGCACAGCGGGTGGGACGTGCCGTTCTTCTGTCATTCGCCGCCTTGATCGTCATTGCCGTCGGCCTTCTGGCGTTTCGCCTGGCAGCCGGGGATGAGGAGCCTCAACGTTCGGAACGACCGCGCGACGGTGCCGGCGCTGGACAGGCGGCCGAGGACGAGCAGGAACCTGCTCAAGTGGTCATTCCCGACGACATCCTGGGCAGAGCCTTCGACGAGGTTTCCGAGCAGCTAACCAACGAGCTTGGATTGAACGTCGAAAGTAACTCGGCGCCGAGCAACGATTTTCCCACTCAGGGCGTCGTATCCGCAGCGCGCCCGGAGCCCGGTTCCACCGTTTCGGAGGGTGACACCGTTACCCTGACTATTAGCACCGGCCCCGAGGACTCCGACAACGAGGACGAGGACGACGAGGATGGGGGGCCGCCGCCTGGGCACGGCCCCGACAAGCCCGATAAGGAACCCAAGCCACCGAAGGATGACGATTGAGCACCTCGACTGACGAGCTTTACGGGAACCGGTACCGCGTTATCGGCCTCCTCGGAACCGGGGGCATGGCGCGTGTCTACCGCGCGCGTGACGAGCTGCTCGGGCGCGAGGTCGCCCTGAAAGTCTTGAGCGAGCGTCTCTCGAGCGATCGTTCCTTCGTCGAGCGCTTCAGACGAGAGGCTCAGAACGCCGCCGGGCTCAACCACCCAAACATCGTCGCTCTCTACGACTACGGCGACGAGGACAACCGCTACTTCATAGTGATGGAGCTCATCGAGGGCCGGTCTCTTTCCGAGGTGCTCGACGAGGACGGCGCACTCATGCCGGAGCGCGCTGCCGAGATCGCGCGAGACACTGCCAACGGGCTTGGCCGCGCGCACGAGGCTGGAATCGTGCATCGCGACATCAAGCCCCACAACATCATGATCACGAACAGCGGCCAGACAAAGGTGACGGACTTCGGGATCGCGCGCGCCCTTGGTGGAGACGCCGAAGCCACGATGACGCAGACCGGGATGGTCATCGGGACCGCCGCATACCTGTCGCCCGAACAAGCGCAGGGGAATCCGGTGGACGCGCGCAGTGATGTGTATTCGCTCGGATGTGTGCTGCACGAGGCACTCACGGGTGATACACCGTTCTCCGGCGACACGCCTCTATCGATCGCGTACAAACACGTGCGCGAAACGCCCGAGCGCACCTCGGCCGTGAACTCGGACGTTCCCGAGGCACTCGACGCGATCGTGATGAAGGCGATGTCCAAGAATCCAGACAACCGCTACGCGAACGCGAACGAGATGGCCGAGGATCTCGACCGGTTCCTCGCGGGCCAACGCGTGAACGCGACTCCATTCCTGGCGGCCACTGGGACTCAGGTCATGTCCGAGACGCAGGTTTACGACGACTTCCCCGAAGAGGAGCCGAGCAAGACAGGTAAGTACATCTTGATCACCTTGCTCGTGCTCGGCCTCCTCGCACTCGGTGTCTTCGTGCTGATGAGCCTCCTCGGCGGGGGTGGAGAAGTCGAGGTTCCGGACGTCGTAGGCCTTTCGGAGGACCGAGCCACGCAGGAGCTCGAAGACGCGGGACTCGAGGTCACCTCGAAGGACCGCTCCAACGCGGATGTCGACGAGGGCGATGTCTTCCGACAGACACCGGAGGCCGGCGCCACCGCCGAGGAGGGCGACACCGTCACCATCTTCGTCTCCAGCGGACCCGGCGAGGTGTCGGTGCCGAACCTGCTGACGCTAACCGAGGACCAGGCCGAGGACGCCCTCGAGGAGGTGGGCCTCGAGCTGGGCAAGGTCAGAAACCGGAGCTCCGACAGCCCCGAGGGCACAATCATCCAGCAGAATCCGGAGTCCGGAGAGCTCCTCAATGAGGGCGAGCCGGTGAACATCGTCGTGTCAACGGGCGTAGCCATAGTCGCGGTCCCCGATGTCGTCGGGCTCCCCGAGGGTGAGGCCGTGAGCGCTATCGAAGGCGAGGGCCTGACGGCGAACGTCGTACGAGAGCCGAGCGACGAGGTCGAGGAAGGCGTCGTCATCGCGCAGGAGCCCGGCGCGGGCACGGAACTCGAGGAGGGCGACACCGTCCAGATCGTCGTGTCCGAGGGCCCGGAATTCGAGTTGCCCGACGTTCGCGGCGACGACGCCGACGAGGCCGAGGCGTTCCTCGAGGACGAGCTTGGGCTCGACGTCACGCAGGAGGGAACGCCCGAGCCATGTCCACAGCCACCCGGCACGGTCTGCGATCAGGATCCCGAACCGGGTGCCACTGTTCGACCGGGCGACAGCGTCACGCTCTTCGTCCAAGAGACGGACCCCTAGAATTCGCTCCGTGACGGATTCACCGGTTTGGAACGAGGACGATTCGGCCACCTATCGGGAGCTCGCGCCGGTGGCCGTCCCCTCGAGGGTCCCTCAACTTGCCACCATCGCGACACTGCTTCCGTTCGACTCGACCGACACCTTTCGCATCGTCGAGATCGGTTGTGGCGAAGGAATCCTCGGCCACACCTTTGCCGAGCTGTTCCCGAATGCGCGGATTACTGAACTGGACGGGTCGGCAACCATGCGGGAGGCTACGGCTCGTCGGTTGGCCCCTCACGGCGACCGCATTCGGGTCGACTCGATGGATCTCGCCGCCGACGACTGGCGCGGGCATCTCGACGGTGCCGACGCGGTCGTCTCTTCGCTGGTTGTTCATCATCTCGACGGGCCGGATAAGAAAAGGTTGTTCGAGGACATCGGCCGGCGCACCTCGGAGAGGTCCGCTCTCGTTGTCGCCGATCTCGTCGAGCCCGCCCATCCTCAGGCGCTCGAACTCTTCGCCGGGTCATGGGACGAGAGCGCGCGGCTTCAAGCAAATGACTCGGGCCGAAGCGAGCTGTTCGATCTCTTTCGCAGCACCGAGTGGAACATCTACCGCGTCCCGGATCCGATGGACAAACCGTCGCGGCTCGTCGATCAGCTGCAGTGGCTGGCCGACGCCGGCTTCGAATCGGTCGATTGTTTCTGGCTCGAAGCCGGGCACGCGATCTTCGGCGGGTGCAAGGAAGGTGCGGGCATCGGAAGAGTCGCCTACACCTCCGCTCTCAGAGCGGCCTCGAAGGCCGCGTCCTAATTCACCTGCTGCAACAGGTTGTCCAGAAGACGTCCACCCTCCGGGCTTAGAACCGATTCGGGGTGAAACTGAACTCCTTCGACCGGTAGCTCTCGGTGGCGAAGACCCATGATGGTTCCGTCGTCTGCTCGAGCCGTGATTGCGAGGACACTCGGGAGATCCGACTCCCGAACGCACAATGAGTGGTAGCGCGTTGCCTCCATCGGCTCGGTGAGCCCCGCGAACACTCCCGTTCCCTCGTGCGCAATAGACGAAGTCTTTCCATGAACGGGACCGACTTCGGATCTCACGACGGTGCCGCCGTAAACCTCACCGATGCACTGGTGACCAAGGCAAACACCGAACACAGGAACGCGCCCAGCGAAACGACGAATCGCATCCATCGACACACCGGCATCCTCGGGTGCTCCTGGCCCCGGCGAGATCACCACCGCGTCGGGCGAGGTCGACGCCAGTTGCTCGATAGAGACATCGTTGCGCAGGACAACGGGCTCGGCCCCCAGAGATCCGAAGGCTTGAGCCAAGTTGTAGACGAACGAATCGAAGTTGTCTACGAGAAGAAGGCGCACGGCGTGAGCGTAGTCCAATTCGCCGCCGGTGCTCGGCGCAGCACTGGACGCGCCCTCTTTCTCGTCAGTGGTTCCGCAGAGCCTTGATGAGCTCGTCCTTGTTCATGCCGGAGCGACCCTCAATACCGATCTCCGCGGCGCGCTCGTGAAGCTCGTCCACGCTCCAATCCTCGTATCTGCCCGATTCGCCGCCCCGTTCCCCGACTTTCGATCGACCCTCATTGCTCGATGCGTTGGCGATACGAGCGGCTTTCTCCTTGGACTCTCCCTGCTTGCGAAGCGCCTCGTACTGTTCGTCGTCTTTGACACTCGGTCCGTGATCCTTGGCCATGACACCCTCCTTCGTGGACGGCATTAGAACTGCCATTTCCCGAAGTCGAACGACCAAACGATCAGAAGTTGGCCGGGAGAATCTGCTCGGAGAGCATGACGAGAACCACGGCGGTGGCGATCGCAACCGCCACCCACAACGACAGCTCCAGCAGACGGGACTTCCACGACCGACGCTTCCTGAAGCTCGGTCCGTCGCTAGGTCCGGTGACGCTCACAGCGACGCATCCGAAAGCTCTGCCGAGACGATGAGGCGCTCTGCGGCAGAAAAGCGAGGATTGCAGGTGGTGAGAACGAGCTCCGGCTTGTCGCTAACCGGCGTTGCAATGTCGGTGGAGTTAGGGGGAACGATCTCGCTGCCCGTTACCTCGTAGGTGAAGTCGCCCCATTTGGTTTCTAGCCGGATCTCGTCTCCCCTACGGAGTCGATCGATGTCGTAGAAGGGGGCCCCGTAGGTCGTCCGGTGTCCAGAGATGATCACGCGACCGACCTCACCCGGCCAGATTTCCTCCTCATCCGTGCACAACGGCTTTTCGAAGCCGCGGCGACAATCCGGGTAATGACCCGGCCCCTTTCTGAGGGACTCGACGTCAACACCCTCGACAACCATCTCGCGCACCTCGATCCCCGGGATCACCATGCGAAACACGGCCTCACCGGGGCCGGGCTGGAACGAATCGTCGACCTTGATGCTCTGGACCCCCTCGCGCGACAGCTCGCGCGCATCGATTGGGTCCTGTCGACCGAAGTCCAACTCCAGAGCTGCCTGAGCCCGATCGGTAGATAGACCCGTACCCCAGAGGGTCCACGCGACGAACAGAAGGACACCGAAGCCCACAGAGATCAGGAATTTGCCCAGGGTTCTTAGAACTCTCATGCGAATCCAGGATATTCCCTCGGCTACTATTCACTCCTATGCCAAAGAGCAAGTCGAAGCGCAAGCAGTTCCAGCACCAACCGCCACCCAAGCCGAAGCCGAAGACCTCTCCTCCATGGGTGGGAGGGCTCTTCTTTGGCCTCATGGGTCTCGGTGTGGGCCTGATCCTGGCCTTCTACATCGTCTTCGAGGGAAACGGCCCCTGGCTCTTCGTCGGGCTCGGATTGATTCTGGCTGCCTTCGTCGTCGCCACGAGGTGGCACTGACCCGCCTCCAACTCAAAACTACAAGGATGTTGTTTTCCCCAGCTGTGGATAGGGCTGTGGACCGAAACCCACCCCCAGGAGCGCTCAAGCTGTGAGCAGAGCCCGAGTCGTCGTCACCGTCCTCGCCTTGCTGGCGATGGTCACTCTGGGCGAGAGCTTCGGCTACTACCGCTCGATCACTGGGGTTCTCATGTTCCTCGGGATCCTGATCTTCGGCGTCCGATACGTCCGGACCATGGGCGACATACCCCCCGAGCCCGAGGTAACCGACATCAGCGAGTACGGCCTGAAGTACGTCTGCGGCAACTGCGGGCTCGAGCTGAAGGTCGAAAAGGCGGCTCGGGACAAGGCCCCGACCCACTGCATGGAGCCGATGAACCTGATCAGAGAGGGCGGCAAGCCGCCCCTGCGCCCGGTCTAGCGGGCAACGCCCAAAAACCGGCATCAAAGGGCAGGAATGAGCGGGGGGCGGGGTAGACCGTGCCGCTTCGAGGGACCCGCCACAGTTTCGACCAATAGCGACGGTCAGCGTCGTTTTTCGTCGAAAGTCCGTGATCGGGCCAGAGCGGGCCCGAAAAGCCGGCCCGGCACCCAAGTCGCTCCTTCGACGCCGCCTTTGTTTGGCTTTTGCTTAGCTCAGACGTTCCAGGAGGGTCGCGTTCGCCAGGCCCCCGCCCTCGCACATGGTCTGCAGCAGGTAGCGGCCCCCGCGCTGCTCGAGCGCGTTGAGCCCGGTCGCCATCAACCTCGTACCCGACGCCCCGAGCGGATGGCCCAGTGCAATCGCCCCGCCGTGGACGTTGACATGCTCGTCGAACCAGGCGTCGTCGAGGCCGAGGTCTCTTTTCCATGCGAGCACGACGCTTGCGAACGCCTCGTTGATCTCGACCACATCGATTTCCTCGATGTCCATGCCGGCCTGGGCGAGGATCTTCCGGGTCGCCGGAATCGGACCGGTCAGCATCGTGATCGGGTCGGTGCCGACGACCGTGAAGTTCACGAACCGAGCGCGGGGACGCAGTCCGAGCTCCTCGGCCCTCTCGGCTGTGGTGATCAGAACGGCCGAGGCCCCGTCGGTGATCTGGGATGAGTTCCCCGCGGTGACGATCCCGTCCTCTTTGAAGGCGGTCTGGAGCGTCGCCATCTTTTCGAGATTCGGCTTGCGCATTCCCTCATCGATCTCGAAGAGCTCGTCCTCGACCTTGACAGGGTGGATCTCGTTCTTGAAGGCACCTGCCTCCGTCGCACCAAGGGCGCGCTCGTGACTGCGCGCTCCGAATTGGTCGGCTTCCTCCCGGCTGATGTTCCAACGCTCCGAGATGATCTCGGCCGAGATGCCCTGCGGGACGAGCCCGCCCTCGTACCGGGCCATGAGGCTGTCGGGGAACGGCCAGCCGGCCTGGGCGCTCGAGCCCATCGGCACGCGACTCATCGACTCGACGCCGCATGCGATCGCGATGTCGTAGGCGCCGGCAATGATCCCCTGAGCCGCGAAATGAGCCGACTGCTGGCTCGAGCCGCACTGGCGATCGATGGTGGTTGCGGGCACCTCCTCTGGCAAACCCGCCGCAAGCCAGGCGTTGCGACCGACATTTAGCGACTGCTCCCCAACCTGGCTGACGCAGCCGCAGATCACGTCATCGACGAGCGCCGCATCGAGGCTCGTGCGCGCAATCGTTTCGTTCAAAACCTCCGCGAGGAGGTCCACCGGGTGCCAGCCGCTCAGCTTGCCGTTGCGCTTGCCCAACGGGGTTCGCACCGCCTCGACAATCACCGCTTCGCGTGTCATGCCTGCTTCTCCTGTCGCTCTTAAGGAATTGACCGAGCGGTCAAGTATCGCGCCTCTTGCTCGACGGGTGAAGCGCGCGGCCCACTCCGGGGCTCATTGGGGCTCCCGGCGGGAAGACGGTGTGGCGGATCACGACCTTCGTGCCCTGGGCCGAGGTCTCGAACGTCACGGACTCCATCAGCTCCTGCATCAGGAACAATCCCCGGCCCCCGGCGGCGAAGCGGTCACGCTCGCGGGACTTGACCTCGTCCATGTCGAAGCCGCCGCCGTCATCGGCGATCGTTACGACCACCTCAGTACCGTCGAGCTTCACCCCCACGCGCACCTCGCTGCGGCCCCCCTGCCGACGACCGTGCCTGGCCGCGTTCGCCGCTGCCTCTCCCACCGCGAGAAGGATGTCCTGGCTGATCTCGACGGGGGCCCGGATCTCAGCGAGGAACCCTCTAACAAAACGGCGGATCTCGCCGAGCCTGGCTGATTCGTTTGGAAGGACGATCTCTCGCTCGGGCTCCTCCAGCGTCGAATCCGGCACCACCTGGAGGACCAGGAGGGCCAGGTCGTCACGAAGATCGCCCTCGCCGACCCATGCATCAACCCCGCGTCGGAGCGCCTGCACCAACTCGCCGGGAGTCCCCACGCCGTAGAGCTGCACGAGGTCCATGAAACGACCCTGACCGAAGGGTCTTGAATCGCGCGGGGCCTCGGTTACGCCGTCGGTGTAGAGCACCAGCATGTCTCCGGGCTCGAGCTCGATATGGCCCGTCTTGTATTCGGCATCGTCCTCGACACCCATCGCGATCCCACCCTCGTCTAGCCACTCGACCTCCCTCGAGCGGGCCCGGTAGACCACGGGTGGTACGTGGCCGGCGTTGACGTAGTCGAAAGTTGCTCTTTCGGGGTCAAGAACGCCGAAGAGCAACCGGATGAAGCGATCGATGTCGATCTGACCCGAGATGTGCGTGTTCATGCGCTCGAACAAAGAGGAGGGTTCCGAGTCCTCGCTCATAAAGGTACGCAACGTGTAGCGCGCGAGAGCCGACCCGTTTGCCGCTGACGGACCGATTCCGCAAACGTCACCGAGTGTGATCCCCATCTTCCCGTCGTCCATCGCGACGAAGTCGTAGAAGTCCCCGCACACCGCGCGGCTTCCAGCGGCGGGGATGTAGCGCGCAACGATGCTGACCCGCGGAAGGTTTGGCATTCCATCGGGCAGCAGGCTCCGTTGGTAGCTCTCTGCGGTATTGCGCGCCTCGTCGTAAAGGCGTTCGATCTCAGCCGCGTGTTGGGCCGTCTCGGTGATGTCCGTGTAGACGTCGATCCGCCCGACCAGCGCCCCAAGTTCGTCGAATGTAGGCCCCGAGTAGAGGCGAAGTTGGCGACGCTCCGGCAAGATCTGCTCGATCGTCGAGCGGAGTTCGCCCTCGGGGTCGTCGCGCAACTCCTGAAACGTCTCCATGAAGCCTTCGGGGTCCTCCGTCTTTCGGGCGATGGTCCGAAGAAGCTCGGCCCCCGGAAGCCCCAGGAAGTCATCCGGATCCACGCCAAATAGCGCTCCCGCTCGGCGGTTGATGACGCGCACCGCGCCCTGACGATCACGAAAGACGATTGCCTCATCCACCGCGTCGACGACGGCGAGAAGACGATGACGAACCGCTGCAGCGAGTCTGTGCTCCTCCTGTTGACCGTGAAACTGCTTACGCACTTCGCGTGCCAACAGGCCCGCGATCGATCCGGAAAGCAGAAAGACTCCCGTGTTCAAGAGGCCGGTGCCGAGCTCGGGCACTCCGCCGGTTAAAGCCGCGACGACCCAATACGCGGTGCTTCCCACGATTCCGATCGCGAGACCCGCGGCGGGAGTGCTCAGCATGGCCGTTGCCACGATCGCCGCGACCAGTGCAAGTTGACTGGAAGGTATGTGGCCCCGAAGAATCCCGAAGATGGCGGCGCCAAAGCCAAGGGTCACCAAGTCAAGCCCGATCCCCACCCAGCGATTGAGGCGCGCTTTCTCGACGAGGAAGGTGAATAGCGCCCATATCCATACGGCGAGTGCCGCGGTTACAACGAGACCGCGCATGCGGACGTCATTGGGGAGATCTGAGATCAGGACAATGACGGCCACAAGCGCGACCGTGCCCCATGCGATGATCTCGGCGACATTGAGGGCCCAGCTCCAACTCCCTCTTTTGGCACTCCGCCGATCTCTGGAGATCATGAGATTTCATCCCGCTTCGTGGTCAACCTGGTTCCACTCTAGTTTGCCCGTCTGGTCTCCTCTACGTTTTGCCCCCAAAGTCGAGCCGACTCCACTTTTCGTCGACGAGCTGGACGATTTGCTCCTCCTCGAGGAGCTCGAGCATGGCAACGACCTGAAGACGCGCGAGGGCGTGAAGGTGCTCCGGTGTATCTGCGTAGACGAGAGGCACGATCTCCTCGACCGCGCGAGCAACATCGAGGGCATCGAGGACCGCTCGTCGTCGTTCTGCACGATGGGCAAGGTACTCGTCGATTACAGCGGTTCCACCATCGAGAGCCTTGAAGTGGCCCGTGTAGATACGCTCGAGATCCAGACCTCGCAGCCTGTAAAGACTGAAGAGGTAATCACGCATGTTCCCGTCAGGTGGGGCGATCACGGCTGTGCCCTCACCCAGAATGTTGTCGCCGGCAAAAAGGCTCTTCGTCCCGATCAACTCGAAGCTGACATGGTCGGACGCGTGACCCGGCGTGAAATGGGCTCTTAGAGTCGCCCCTCCGGCCGAGATCTCATAACCATCGACAAGTCGTTGCACCGGGACTCCATCGACAGGATTGTCGCCGTAGGCAAACACCGGCGCCCCGGTGCGCTCGACGAGCGCTGCGACACCGCCGACGTGGTCGGGATGCCGGTGTGTGATTGCGATCGCGGCAACCTCGCCCGCGATCTCCATCACCGAGTCGAGGAAAGCCTCGTCGGCAACGGCAGGATCGATCACAGCGGTGCGACCCGAGCCCACGACGTACGTATTCGTCCCGGGACCGGTCATGAGACTCGGATTCGGAGCGAGCACTACGGCCACATGTGGAGACAATCGAGCGCGCAGGATTTCGCCCTGACTCTGCCATTCGACGTTTTGAAGAGACGACAATATGGACGGCACATCAGGATGGCCCTCGAGTCTCTGCAGCATCTCGATAGTGGGCGGCGCCATTATCGAGTTCTCGCTCGCCAGTTCGGCCAGTGCCTTCTCGGGAGTTGACCAGTAGGCGCCGTCCACTTCACCGGGATCTGGCTCGGGCTCCCACCCCTGAGGAGCTCGCACGACAAAGAAGCGGGCATCGAATCGGACGGGGGAGCCCAATGGTGTGACCCATCGCCCGGCCGGTACGAGCTCATCGGTCATCAACTTCACTCCCAGCTCGAGGCAGCGGTCGAGCCACCGATCGGGCTCGTCCGTCAAATGGCGCTCGAGTTTCTCGATCGGCCCGCGGCCCGGAGGAAACCCAACCTCCTCGTATGCCTCGCGCAATGCCGCCACGAACGAGCCCAGGGCCGCGCCGGGATCGTCGATATCAAGGAGGGCGCATGCGTCCGCCCGGCTCAGAGGAGAAGCGTGCTCCCACCGAGGATCGCGGTCCGCCGGAGAAGCCGACCCGCCAGGAAAAACGACTGCTCCGCCCATGAAACGCATAGACCTGGGTCTGACAGTGAGCAGAACCTGGGGTCCATCCCCAGACTCCCTGAGGATGACGAGCGTCGCCGCGGGGCGCGGATCGGGTGAGTCGTTGGTGCGCTGCATTGGTAACAGGGTATGTTTCGCAGCCAGCGACACATTACCGGGAGCGACCCACACGAACCGGACGAAATAGGCGAAAAGCAGGAGGTATCACTGTGGCTGTGAAGTTCCTGTCCCAGGAATGGGCCGAAACGATGACGAGTGCTCTCAACTCATCTGACGACTTCAAGTCGGCGGCAAGTGGAAAGTCGGCCAAGCTCCAGCAAGTCGTGACAGACGTCGACGGCGGAGAGGTCAAGTACTACTTCGTCCTCGACAACGGATCGGCGAACGTCTCGCTCGGTGAAATCGAGGGGGCCGAAGCGACCGTCACTCAGAATTACGACACGGCCGCCGGGCTCCAAAAAGGCGAGGTCAATGCCCAGCAGGCGTTCATGCAAGGAAAGCTGAAGATCTCGGGCAACATGATGAAGTTGATGCAGCTTCAGGGCGTAATCGGCGCGATGCCAAAGGCCGTCGGCGACGTCGACGTCGAATATTAGACCGACACAAAAGCCCTGACGTAGTCGCAGCCCCTGCCGGTGCTCAACGAATGAACGGCTGGCGCATCACGCGGCGACCCGGCCCGGCTCAGCCGGCCTCACCAGCTCCACCACATCGCAGGGTTGGTTGTGTTCCTCTCCTTCCCCGCTGCAGCGCTCGTGTTCACCCGCCGCTTCCTGTCCGCTCGCGTGGCGAACTGGGCTGCCTACTCGGGGGGCCACCGGGTTCGTCAAGCTGGCGATGTTCGTCGCATTCAGCGTTGCCTGGGAGGGCGACTCCGAGATGGCCGGCCTCGTGCAGCGCGCCCTGATCATCGTCGGCTGGGCCGGGATCGCCCTGCTCGCGGGTGAGACCGCCGGAAAGGTATCCGCAGGGCCGGAAGAGTCGTTGGTGGGCGGCAACACCGAGGTCCTTGGAAACCACCCCGGCTCCGCCACAAGGCGGTAACTTGAGTCAATGGATCCCCAAACTATTTACGACAAGCTCGGCGGCACAAGCGACAGCGCATTCCCGAACCTCCATAGCGAGGTCGCACATACAGAGGGGGGAACGCCCTATCTGCGGCACGCGGGTGTCGTCCTCATCGCCAAGCCCAACGTCGACATCGAGGGCCTCCGTCCGTTCCTCGAGGGCTACGGGGAGGAACTGAATTTCGACGGCTACCTAGACGATCCGACGCCGCTCCCCCCTGGGTCCCTGCTGCTGAAGACGGCTGGTCAGACCTGCTACTCGAGCTTCGGTCCAAAACGCACCCACAACGAGAACGCTCAACGATATTTCGACAACCTGTCGTCCTCGGGTCACGGTTCGGTCTTCGAACACCCGGTGTTCTCGTTCTTCATCTACGGGGTCTCGCGCGCGATAACGCACGAGATAGTCCGTCACCGAGCCGGGACTGCGTTCTCGCAACTCAGCCAGCGCTTCGTTTCGGGCAAGGTCCTTCGCTTCGTGGAGAGGCCCGAGTACCAGGATGTGCCGACGCTCCACGAGCGTTTCGAAAAGCGCATCGACTTTCTTGCTCGTGAATACGATGAAGTCGCCGAAGAACTGGTCGAACTGCAGATGCAGGGCGATCCTCGGCTGGTCGCGGAAGCCCGCACCGACATGCGCAAGCGAGTGCAGCAGACCGCGCGCTCGGTTCTCCCCAATGAGGCCGAGACAACCATGGTCGTATCGGCGAACGTCCGGGCGTGGCGGCACATGATCGAGATGCGCACCGATCAGCACGCGGAGCGCGAGATCAGAGATCTCTACTTCCGCATCTTCTTGTGCCTGCGCTTGCTCGAGCCGATGCTGTTCGGCGACTACGACATCGAGTCGTTCGCCGACGGAACCTACGGCGCCGTTACCGACTGGCGAAAGATCTAGCTACTTCACCTTTATGCGCCCCGTCATATCGGGGTGGAAGGTGCAGACGTATTCGACTCCTTCATCGGGAACAGTGAAGGTAGCGTTTGCAACCTCGCCGGCCCCGATCGTGCCGGTGTTCAACTCGAGGGAATCAATTGCGAAGTCGTGGGCCATATCGTCGTCGTTGGTCACCTCGACGGTGACCTCCTCGCCCGCCTTGAGATCCAGAGTCCCGGGATCGAAGGACTGATCAAGCGCCACGATCCTGATCGAATCGGCGGGCGCCGACCCTCGGGCAACGTCGCCGCTGGGCTCGGACGAGCTGCACGCCGTCAGTCCGACGAGCGCGACTCCGGCGACTGCAAGGATGCGAATCCCTGTGGGCGCGCGGCCGAAGGCCCCCCTTGCCTTGTCGAGGATTTTCATGCGATTGACTCCTTTGTCGATTGTGATTCCTGTCAGACGGTGCCCCATTCTTGACGCAGTGATCCCGGCGGACATCAGGATGAGCCCCCAATCGACCCCGAGAGACCCTGATTCACCCCTGAGGTGAGGGGGATTCATTGACAAACATCGATATACATGCCAATCTCCCTCCTACATCGACGAACATCTATATAGGGAATTCGCAATGGCGACACTGATCGCCGAGATCGAGACCGCGACGGAGTGCTGCGCTCCGCTGACCGGCGAGGTGCTAACAGCAGAGGAGGCGGGCGCGACCGCCGCGTTGTTCAAAGCGCTGGCCGATCCGACGAGGGTGAGGATCGTGAATTTGCTCGCCGGCAGTCCGGAGCCCGTCTGCCTTTGTGACATCAACGCTGGCTTCGACCTGTCGCAACCGACCCTGAGCCACCACCTCAAGAAGCTCGTGGGGGCCGGGCTACTGACACGCGCCCAACGAGGAACCTGGGCCTTTTATTCAGTCAACGAAGAAACACTGCGGCGTCTGAGCGATGTCGTCGGACGAAGGGAGATCGCATCGTGAACGAGCTACGAGAGCAGGTTAGAGAGCGATACGCACAGGCCG
>Ga0299907_10001389_pt1 | contig 13775 bp, 14 predicted proteins | sample RVTome_16_FD_198680 | JGI IMG/M metagenome (GOLD analysis project Ga0299907, IMG submission 198680) | Soil microbial communities from uranium-contaminated site in the Upper Colorado River Basin, Wyoming, United States - RVT152D67 (version 2) ... | reverse complement strand
CTTCGTCCGGGTCGAGTAGCGGCGCGCGTAACGCCAGAAGCCGACGATGAGCAGCGGGAGCGGCGCCAGGATCAGCAGCGCCAGCGTCGTGTCGATCAGGAGCAGGACGATGGACGCCCCGACGACGGTCACGAGGTAGCCGACGGTGTGGCCGCTCGCGTCCAGAACCCTGCTCACGACCTCGGCATCGCTCGATGAGCGGCTCATCAGCTCTCCCGGCGGAAAGCGGTCGTGGAAACGCGCATCGAGCCGGAGCGCCTGCTCGAGGACGTCGTCGCGCACGTGCGCGAGCCCGCGCGCGCGGTTGCGCATCGCGAAGACGTGGCGGCCCGCGCCGGCGACCGTCTCGACGACGCCGACCCCGATCGCCACCGCGGCCCACAGGTAGACGCCGCTGCGGTCTCCGTCGACGACTGCGTCGATCGCCTGCGCCGCGATGACCGGGGTCAGGATCGCAGCGCCCTGCCACGAGAGACCGGAAAGCGCCGCGAGGCCGATCCCCCGGCGCTCGCGCAGGAGCAGGCTGCCGATGAACCTCCACGCGGCGCGTCTCCGATCCCGGACGCCCGCGCTCACCGCTGAACCCTACTCGCGCCGGGGAGCCGATCCAGGGCGCTGTGTAACTGCGCGTCCGCCTCGGCTTCGGGCCGTCACCCCAACGCCCCCCGGGGGCACTCCCGTGTCCCTGGAGTCACGCTATCGAGGATGGCGTCACGTGTGGTTCACGACTCCGTCGCAGCGCGGTGTATGTCCCACGACTCGCGACGACGATCCCGTAGCGACAGGCCTCAAGGACCACACGGGGCGATCGTGCGTAGGCCCGGTACCGGGGCGCTCCGTCCGTGGCGCCGGACGAGCCCGGCCCCCCCGCCGCGCGTCTCAGTGCACCGCGACCGCGCCGAGGTGGCGCTCGAATGCGCCGCTCTCGACGATCTCCGCGATCTGAGAGACCGCGAAGCGGATCTCGTCGTCCGAGGTGAAGAAGTGCGGCCCGAGCCGGATCCCCGCGTCCGGGCGGAAGTCGCAGAGGATCCCGCGGGACTCGAGCTCTGCGTGCACCGCCGCGAACTCGGGCACGCGGAGGACGACCGATCCGCCTCGGCGCTGCGGCGAGCGTGGGCTCACGACCTCGAATCCCTGCTCGTCGGCGAGCTCGATCAGGAGCTCCGTCCGGCGCAGCGAGGTCTCGCGGATCCGCGCGACGCCGATCTCCTCGACGAGCTCGTAGCCGGCCGTCGCCGCGTAGTGCGCCGCAGGGTTCGGCGTCCCCGTGAGGAAGCGGGCCGCCTCGGGCGCGTATTCCATCTGCTCCTCGAAGGCGAACGGCCGCGCGTGCGCGTGCCAGCCGGTGAAGGTCGGCTGGAGCCGCTCCGCGAGATCCGGTCGCACGTACAGCCACGCGTTGCCGGGCCCCCCGCAGAGCCACTTGACCGAACCGCCGACGGCGAACGAGACGCCGAGTGCGGTGACGTCGAGCGGGACGATCCCGGCGGACTGGTAGCAGTCGAGGACGACGTGCGCGCCGGCCTCCTCCGCCCGCCGCACGATCGGCTCGACGTCCTGGATCTCGCCGTTCCTGTAGAGGACGTGGCTGATCGGGACGAGTAGCGTGCGCTCGTCGATCCGGTCGACGATCTCGGCGTCGGATTCGCAGACGACCACCTCGAGCTCCGGCTGCGCCTGGTACAGGTAGCGCACCGAAGGGAAGTTGCCCCGCTCGTACACGACCCGGTTGCGCGCCGGGTCGACCGGCCGGAAGCACGAGAGCGCGACCGCCTCGGCGATCGTCACGTTCTGGTGCATCACGGTCGAGCCGGGCGGCGCGCCGACGATCCTCCCGAGCTGGTCTCCGACCGTCCACGCGGACGCCCACCAGCCCTCGGCCCAGGCGCGGATCCCGCGCTCGTCCCACATCCTCGCGTACTCCGCCAGCCGCTGAGCGGCGCGACGCGGCATCGGACCGAGCGAGTGACTGACGAGATACGTCGTATGCTCGAGGACCTCGAACTCGGCCCGGTACTCGAGGAGGTCGCGCATGGGCGAGAGTCTGCCCGAGATGGGTGAGTGGGACGCCGTCTTCGACGAGACGTACCTCCAGACCTACCTCCCGTTCCTGGACGAGGCGCGAACGCGCGAGGAGGCGCTCGGAGCCGTGGCCCTCGCAGGTGTCGAGCCCGGCGCGGAGGTGCTCGACTGCCCCGTCGGGTTCGGCCGGCACGCGCTCGTACTCGCCGAGGCGGGGTACCGCGTCACCGGGCTCGATCGCTCGAAGACCCAGCTCGCCGAGGCCGAACGGCGACGCGACGGGGCCGAGTGGCCCGTGCTCGTGCGAGGCGACTACCGCGAGCTCCCGTTCCCCGACGAGAGCTTCGACGCCGTCCTCAACCTCTTCACCTCGCTCGGCTACCTGGATCGTGACGGCGATGTCGTCGTGCTGCGCGAGTTCCGGCGCGTACTCCGGCCGGGCTCCGCACTGGTCGTCGAAACGCTCCACCGCGACCGCCTCGCACGCATCTTCCAGGCCCGCGGGTGGGAGCGGCTGCCCGACGGGTCGCTCTTCCTGCAGGAGCGGGAGGCCGACTGGGGGGCGGGGACCGTCTCGACGCTCCACCTCGTCGTGACGCCGGGCGGCGAACGCGTCGAGCGTCGCTTCGTCCATCGCCCGTACTCCGCGACCGAGTGGGTAGCGATGCTGGGCGAGGCGGGGCTCGTCGAGGTCGAGTGCTTCTCGGACTGGGCCGGCGAGAGCGCGGCCAATCCAGACGAGCGTCTCGTCGTGCGCGCCCGTCGCCCGTAGGACGGCGTTCGTGCGCGCGATGGTCCTCGATGCGCCGCGCGAGCCTCTTCGGCCCGCCGACCTGCCCGACCCCGTTCCAGAACGGGGCGAGATCCTCCTCCGCGTTCGAGCCTGCGCCGTCTGCCGCACCGACCTCCACATTGTCGACGGGGAGCTCCCACGGCCCAAGCTGCCGCTCGTCCTCGGACACCAGATCGTCGGCGACGTGCTCGAAGACGGGTCGCGGTTCGCGCGAGGAGACCGCGTCGGCGTGCCCTGGCTCGGCTGGACTGACGGCGAGTGCCGCTACTGCGTCGCGGGTCGCGAGAACCTCTGCGACGCCGCTCGCTTCACCGGCTACGACCTCGACGGCGGCTACGCCGAGCTCGCGGTCGCCGACGAGCGGTACTGCTTCGCAGTGCCCGACGACTACTCGGACGAGCGCGCCGCTCCGCTCCTGTGCGCCGGGCTGATCGGGTACCGCGCGTTGCGTCTGGCGGGCGACCCTGAGGCGATCGGCCTCTACGGCTTCGGCTCCTCCGCGCACATCGTCTGCCAGATCGCGGCCGCCCAGGGTCGTCGCGTCTTCGCGGGCACGCGCTCCGGGGACGACGAGACCCAGGAGTTGGCACGGTCCCTCGGCGCGGTCTGGGCGGGGGACGCGCTCGAAGGCCCTCCCGAGGATCTCGACGCCGTGATCGTGTTCGCGCCCGTCGGCGAGCTCGTGCCGGCCGCGCTCGCCCGGATTCGGAAGGGCGGCGTCGTCGTCTGCGCGGGGATCCACATGTCGGACATCCCGTCCTTCCCCTACGCGCTCCTGTGGGGCGAGCGGAGCGTCCGCTCGGTCGCGAACCTGACGCGGCAGGACGGCGAAGAGCTCCTCGCGCTCGCGCCGCGCGTCCCGGTGAGGACCGAGATCGAGACGTTCCCGCTGGAGCGGGCCAACGAGGCGCTCGAGCGGCTGCGGCGCGGCCAGCTTCGCGGCTCCGCGGTGCTCGTTCTCTCGAGCTCCTAGCGGGGGCGCTCGACGCGGCCGAGCTCCACGAAGCCGCCCGGGACCTGGACGTGGTCGACTTGGAGCGTCGTGTGCTCGATGCCGAACTCGGCCCGGAGCAGGCGTTCGAGCTCGCGTCGGCGAGCGTGGCAGTCCTCCCCCCGCCGCACGAGCACGTGCGCGGAGAGCGCTGGGAATCCGGACGTGATCGTCCAGATGTGCAGGTCGTGGACCTCCACCACGCCGGGGGCCCGCGCGAGGCGGTCTCCGACGTCGCGCGTGTCGATGCCGCTCGGCGCCGCCTCGAGCAGGATGCTCGTCGAGTCGCGCAGGATCGACCAAGAGCTCCCGAGCACAAGGACGGCGATCAGCATTCCGGCGATCGGGTCGGCCTCGACCCATCCGGTCGCGAGGATCACGACTGCAGCGGCGAGGACGCCGAGAGATCCGAGCAGGTCTCCGAGCACGTGCCGGAACGCGGCCTCGACGTTGAGCCCTCCCCGCGCCCGCGAGAGGATTGCGGCCGCGAGCACGTTCACGACGATGCCCGCGGCCGCGATCGCCAGCATCCAGCCGCCGAGGACGTCCGGCGGGTCGTCGAGCCTGCGAGCGGCCGCGACGAAGATCCAGATCGCGAGCGCGACGAGCGCGACGCCGTTCGCGAGCGCGACGAGCACCTCCGCGCGCTTGTACCCCCAGGTGCGCTCCGGCGTCGACGGCTTCGAGGCGAGCCAGACGGCGCCGAGCGCCAGCGCGATCGCGACGTTGTCCGAGAGCATGTGCACGGCGTCCGCGAGGAGCGCGAGGCTGCCCGTCAGGAAGCCGCCGACGACCTCGACGACGGTGTAGCTCGCCGTGAGGGCGAGCGCGGCCGCGAGCGTGCGGCGGCTCGCGTCGCGTGGGTCGTGGACGTCGTCGTGCCCCCCCGTCACGGGAACGTTCTACCCGCTCGGCTTAAGACCCTGTTCACCACGGTGTAGGCATCATGCGGGCGTGCGCGCGAAGCTGCTTGCGATCGTGGCCGCCCTCGCGCTCGCCTCGGCGTTCGTCGTGGTGGCGACGGCCCGCACGACGGCGAACGGGCTCCCGTCCTACACGAACGGCTGGCAGAAGTGGCCGCGCGTGAACGAGCGCCCGTTTCGCGACCGCGGTCCGCTGAGCAGCGCCCACAGCGGCGTGAAGAACGTCTACGCGAGCAAGCGAAAGCGTCGCGGGCGCTACCCGAACGGGACGGTCGTCGTGAAGACGATCGTCAAGCCGGGAACTCGGTACGTCGGCCAGTTCGCGGTCATGCGGAAGCTTCGTGGGCGCTGGTCCTTCGTCGAGTACGAGCGCTCGAGCCCACGGGCGCGGTACACGCTTCTGGCCCGAGGCCAGCTCTGCGTCGACTGCCACGTCATGGCGCGGCGCACGGATTTCGTCTTCACGCAGCGCTGAGCCCTCGGAGTCGCGCCTGGCGTCCGCCGCGGGCGAGCGGCGAGGACGTTCGGAGAGTTGGCACGAAGACGTGTGCCACCCGTGGCTCTTTCCTCGCTAGCGTGACTTCAGGGACACGGGAGTGCCCCTGGGGGCAGTTGGGGGCAGTCGGGGATGTGGGCGCGGTCGGACGTCGCCTTCGCGCTGCCCGGAGGCACGGACGCGCAACGGAGCGCTGACGGCGGCGGCTGCGCCGCCGCCGTAGCGGCGTTGGGGACGGCGAGGGCCCTCGTCAGACGGTCGTCGCTCTCCCGCGATACGCGCGGGCGAGCAGAACGAGGCCCATGAGGATCGCGACGATCCCGACGAGGATGCCCCAGACCTCACCGACGAACATGAGGAGCACGCCGACGACGAGGGCCGCGACACCGAGTAGGAGATTGAGCAGCATGTGCCTTCCTTTCTCCCTCGAGCTGATGATTCCTTGTGCAGCCGACCGACGACCTCGGCGGCTCGGGACCTACCTCGGCTCGGTTCGGACGCGCCTGAATGCCTCGATCGCGCGTTCGAGGTGCTCGGTCTCGAGGGCGGCCGACATCTGCACTCGGATCCGGGCGGTGCCTTCGGGAACGACCGGGTAGCCGAAGCCGGTCACGAAGACCCCTTCGTCGAGCAGCCGCTCGGAGAGCGCGATCGCCTCGGAGGTCTCGCCGACGATGATCGGGATGATCGCGGCGTCGCCCTCGAGCGGGCTGTACCCGGCGTCGACAAGCATCTCCCGGAATACGCGCGAGTTCTCGCGGAGACGGGCGAGCAGCTCGGGCTGCTCGAGCATGACCTGAACCGCACGCAGCGCGCTGCAGGCGACGGTGGGCGGGAGCGCGTTCGAGAAGAGCTGGGGGCGCGAGCGCTGGGCGAGCAGGTCGCAGACCTCCTCCGACGAGGCGACGTAGCCCCCCGCGGCGCCGCCGAGAGCCTTCCCGAGCGTCCCGGTGACGACGTCGACCTCGCCGAGGAGGCCGAAGTGCTCGACCGTGCCGCGCCCGGTCTCCCCGAGCACGCCGACGCCGTGCGAGTCGTCCACGACCACGGCGGCCCCGAACTCCCGCGCGAGCTCGACGATCTCCGGGAGCTTCGCGAGGTCGCCCTCCATGGAGAAGACGCCGTCGGTGAGGATGAGCTTGCGCGCCTCGCCGGGCGCAGCCGCGAGCGCGTCCCGCAGGGCGCCCATGTCGGAGTGCGGGTAGATGACCTTGCCGGCGGGCTTCGAGAGGCGGACGGCGTCGATGATGCTGGCGTGGTTCAGCTCGTCGGTGAAGATCACCGTCGACGCGTCGGTCAGGGTCGGAATGACCGCCTCGTTCGCGTTCCAGCACGAGACGTAGGTGAGCGCAGCCTCCGTGCCGGAGAGGTCGGCGAGGGCGCGCTCGAGCTCCAGGTGCGGCGCGAACGTCCCGCAGATGAAGCGGACCGACGCGGTTCCGGCCCCGTACCGACGAAGACCCTCGATCCCGGCCTCGACCACCTCGGGATGCGCCGCCAGGCCGAGGTAGTTGTTCGAGGAGAGCACGACGACCTCGCCGCATCCGACCATCCGCACGACCGGCCCCTGCGGCGACTCGAGCTCGAGGAAGCGCTTGTAGGTCCGCGCCTCGCGTAATCCGTCGAGCTCCGACTCGACGTCGGCGACGAGCGTTGCGTTCACCGGCTCCTCCCTCCGTTCGGCTCGAGAACGATCTTGCAGGCCTCGCCGGACTCGAGGAGCGCGAACGCCTCCTCGTAGCGCTCCAGCGGCATGCGCGCGGAGATGAGCGGCGCGAGGTCGACAACTCCGTGCTCGAGCAGCCAGCGCGTGGTGTACCACGTGTCCCAGATCTCGCGGCCGTTGACGGCGCTCACGGTCAGGTTCTTGAAGATGAGCGACTCGGCGATGTCGATCGTCGCCGGCTGCGCGGGGATTCCGAAGAGCACCACGTTGCCGCCGTGCCGGACGATCCCGAACGCGTCCTGGATCGCGCGGAGGGCGCCGGACATCTCGAAGACGACGCCCATACCGACGCCCTCGTTCTGCTCGACGAACCACGCCGGGACGTCTTCGACCTCGTCGACGTTCACGACGTCGTCCGCGCCGAGCGTCCTCGCGAGCTCCATCCGGTAAGGGACGTGATCCGACGCGAGCAGACGACCCGCGCCGAACGCGCGCGCGATCGCGATCGTGAACAGACCCACGGGCCCGCAGCCGAGGACGGCGATTGCTCGCCCCGCGAGATCCTGGGTCGAGGTCGCGAAGACGGCGTTCCCGAACGGCTCCTGGAGGCAGGCGACGTGGGGCGGCAGCTTCCCGCGGTTGTTGCGCCAGACGACCGACGCCGGCATGGCGGCGTAGTCGGCGAAGCCGCCGTCCCGGTCGACTCCGAGGATCTGCGTCAGCTCGCACATGTGCGCGCGCCCAGTGCGGCAGTGGAAGCAGACCCCGCACGTGACGTGGCTCTCGGCCGAGACGTAGTCCCCCTCGGCGAAGTCGCGCACGCTCGAGCCGACCGCCGCCACCGTCCCGCACAGCTCGTGCCCCAGCGTCAGCGGCGGCCGCACCCGCTCGGCGGACCACTGGTCCCACCGTCGGATGTGCAGGTCGGTCCCGCAGATGCTCGCGGCCTCGATCTGGACGAGAACCTCGTCCGGGCCCGGTGTCGGTACCGGAATCTCGTCGAGCACGAGCCCCGGCTCGGGCCCGCGCTTCCGCACGGCGCGCATCGTCTCCACGGCGAACCGATCTTGCCACGCCGCACGTCCCCGGCCGCGCGAGGTCCGGACCGTCCGGGTCCCATGTCGCGATCAGCAGTCGGTAGCGCCTCCGATCCCGGGTCGCGCGGCCGGAGGAAGCGGCGCGCCCGCGCGCACGCTCCCGTCGAGAGCGCGTAGCGCCTTCGCGATCCGCAGCACGCGCACGCGCGAGTCGCCGAACACGACGATCGTCGCTCCTCGGGTCTCGAGCTCGAGACGCGTGCCCTCGTCGAACAGCGCACCCCCGACGCCACGCAGGCCCACGAGCTCCGGAGCGACTCCGTCGGCGTCACCAGGCCCGTACAGGGCGAGCGAGCGACGGCATGCCGGCCAGACCTGGATCTCGGCGGGCGGCGCGCAGCCGGCGTCGCCGCCCGCCGCGCAGTCGCCGTAGACGAAGGACACGAACTCGGCCGTGTCGTCTCGTCGGTTGACCGCGACGAGCGGCAGCCCGTCTACCCGTCCGCCGGCGTCGTAGAGCGGGAACTCGTCGAACTCCCGCAACGTCTCGCGGGCGGCGCTCGCGTCCCGGGCGGCGCGCGTCTCGCCCGCCGGGCCTGCGCCGGCGCTCGCGAGCGCGAGCGCGAACAGGAGCCCCGGGACGACCACGCCGCCCACGAGCAACGAGCGCCGTCGGCGCATCAGTGGTTCACCTGATGCAGCTCGACGAACAGGGTCCACCCGTCCGAGGCCGCGTAGTCGCCGTCGCACTGCTTGAAGCTCTGGGTGTTGCCCCACCACGCGCGCTGCGTGGGGTGCCCCGCTGCTGCGAGGCGCCGCTGGAGCTCGTCACGGCCCTGGTCGAAGCCGCTGCCGCCCGACCCGTTCGAGTCGACCGCGTGGCCGCAGGGCAGGGGAAAGACGACGAGGTCCTCGTGGTGCGCAGCCGCGGAGGCCGTCCACCCTCGCGTCGCGTCCCAGTGCTGCCCGCGGATTCGCACGTGGAAGCGGCTTCCGCGTCCGCTGGCACGCTGCGCGTGCATCGCGGAGCACGCGCCGTGGTCGATGAAGGACTGGCTCGTCCCCGACGTGTCCCGCCAACCGGCGTGCGACTCGATCTGGCTCACCGCGCGCCCCCACGTCCCCCAGCCCGTGAAGACGACGTTGACGGGGTCGACGCGGGTCGCCGCGGACGCCGGGCAGCTCCGGTGCGTGTACCGGCCGGACGCGTCGAAATGGGCCAGCGCCGGCGTTCCGGCGACGACTACGGCGCCCGGAAGCACGAGCGCGCACGCCACGACGGTTGCGAAACGGGACATGGCGCGAGCGTAGGGCGAGACCACGCACGGCCGTGTGCCGACTTCGCGTCGAGATCGTCATACCTCGCGGCCCGCGGTCGGAACCGCGCCGCCGCGCGTCAGAACACGCGGACGGGCGTGCCGTGCTCCGCGAAGCGGAACACGCGTTGCGCATCGCCCGCCGGGAGCCGCACGCAGCCGTGCGAGGCCGGGTACTCGGGCACGTCCGGATACTCGTGCATCGCGATGCCGCCCACGAAGTACGAGGCGTACGGCATCCAGACGCTGAAGGGATACGACCAGGACATGAGCTCCTTGCGGTAGACGCGGAACGTCCCCGCCGGAGTCGCCCCGCCCGCGCCGGTCGACGTGTGCACCGCCCGCTCGACCGTGCCGCCCTCGATCAAAAGCAGCACGCCGCGGTCGCGGTGGATCTCGACGCGTCGCCCGCTCCCGCCGGCGTGCGGCCGCGGACGATTCGCGCGCACGAGCGCAAGCTGTGTCTCACCGGTCACGGTCCCCGTTCGCGCAAGCCCTTCCCAGCCCTGGAACGCGAGGAGCGCCTGGCTCGTCGAGTAGTCGAGCGTGCCCGTCACCTGCGCCCGCGAGAGGTACCCGAGCTGGAGCATCCGAAGCTGGATGCCGCGAACGCTGTACGGGTAGCCCTTCTCGCCTCGCCGCTCGCGCCACGTCCCCGGCCGGACGCCGAGGCGGAGCACCGTCGCGAGTCGCCCTTCCGCCGAGATCGTCGCGAACTGTTGCGGCCCGCCCAACCGCGCAAGCGTCGACGCGATCTGCGCGAGCCGAGTGCGCTTGGTCCGCGGAGTCCCGGGGCTGAACAGCGACCGCGAGAAGCTGACGAGCCACACGCCGTCGCGCGACTGGATCGACCGCGGACGGACGCCTTCTCGGAGCGCGCTGCGAAGACCCGCCCGGCGCTCGTCCCGCGTCGGCCCCTGGACCAGCTCGCGCAGCGCGTGCAGCTCCGGGCGGGCGCCGTTCGGCACCACCCGCTCGACGCGCACCAGCTTCCCGGCGCGGACGAACGCGACCTCGATCGTCTTCGGCGCCGTCGTCGCAGCCGACGCCGTCCCGGCGAGCAGGGCGGTCCCGAGGGCGAGTACGAGCGAGAGACGGACGGCCATCGTCGAAATCGTTCTTCTCGGAGGGTAAAACGCCTGCAACCGGCGTCAAGCCGGGCGGGGGACGACGCGCGCGGACGCACCCGTCAGACTCGATTCGGTGAGCGACGGCGTCAGGCTCTGGGGCTTCCGTTACCGCGCCCACAACGGCGTCCGGCGTTTCGCGGTCGTCGTGGCGCCCGCGCGGTACGGGCCGGACGCCCCGACTCCGCCCCTGCCGCTCGTGATCTCGCCGCACGGACGCGGTGTACGCGCGATCACGAACGCCCGGCTCTGGCGCGACCTTCCGGCGCGCGGCGGCTTCGCCGTGATCTGCCCGGGTGGGATGGGCAGGCGGCTTCCGCTCCACTCGTGGGGCTGGCGCGGGCAGGTGGACGATCTCGCGCGCATGCCGTCGCTGTTGAGAGGCGCTCGCCCGTGGCTCCGCTTCGACCCGACACGGGTCTACGCCGTCGGCGGGAGCATGGGAGGCCAGGAGACGCTCCTCCTGCTCGGACGGAGCCCGCGACTGCTCGCGGGAGCCGTCGCCTTCGACTCCGTCACCGACTTCGGGCTGCGCTACCGGCAGTTCGCACGCAGCCCGCGCGGCAGGGCATTGCAGGCGCTCGCCCGCGTCGAGGTCGGCGGCACCCCGGCGACGAGACCCGACGCCTACCGGCTACGCAGCCCGATGAGCTGGGCCCGGCAGATCGCGGCCTCGGGCGTGCCGCTCCAGCTGTGGTGGAGCGATTCCGACGAGATCGTCGTCGACCAGGCGACCCAGTCCGGCCGGCTCTTCGAGGAGCTCGAGCGGCTCGGCCCTCGCGGGCGCCTCGAGAAGCGCACCGGCTCGTGGAGCCATACCGCCACCAGCTACGCCCGGCTCCAGCTCCCGGGCGCCGTCGCCTGGCTCGGGCTCGTCGACGTCTGAGCTAGGAGGGCTTGGCGGAACGGGCCTCGCCGCAGGCGCGCCGCCGGTCGTCGCGAGGCAAGGACGCAGGGAGCTCCAATACTCGACGTATTGGGGCGACTGAGGACGCTGCATCGCGGCGACCAGCGCTCCACCGGCGGCACAGAGCCTGTTTCGCCAAGCCCTCCTAGAGACCGTTCGCAATGCGCACGACCGCCTCCGCCTCGCCCACGTTCCCGGCGACGTCCCACGCACGGACCTCGAGCCGGTAGCGCCCGTCGCCGAGCTTCGTCGTGTCCCAGTAGCGAAGCGGGAAGAGCCTGAACCAGTAGACGCCGTCGCAGCGCACGGAGCCGTGAAGGCGCATGCAGCCGTTCGCGGGCAGGTTCTGCTCGGTGCCCGGCGCGAAATGACGGCCCGCGCCGAGGCCGAGGATCTGCTCGGCGCGGAAGACCTCGCGGCGCCGGACCACCCGGCCGGTCGACATCGCGACGATCCTGACCGCGAGCCGGTACGGATGGTGCGGCGCGGCGAGCCACGGCAGCTGCTCGAACCACCCGATGAAGGACTGCGGGTCACTCACGCGGACGCGCACGTCGACGAGGCCGCCGAGCCGGTCCTTGTCCAGCCGCGTCCCCGCGCCCGGCAGCAGCGCGACGCTCGTGTTCGGCCGTCTCGCCCAGGCCGGCGTCGCCGGAGCGTGGAAGCGGATCTCGCGAATCCGGGGCCGCGCCCGATCGACGAAGGGATGGAGCTTCCCCTCCCGTCTGAGCGGGTTGACCGCGATCGCACCTTGGCTCGTGAGGACGAGCTCCGTCAGGTGCACGTGCCAGTCGTTCAGGCACGTCCAGCCGATGTGCTGCCCGGGCACCACGATCTCGCCGAACTGGACGACCGGGTCGACGTGGCCGTACCCGAAGTGCCCGATCTGGACGCGTCCGCGTGAGCCGCGCGGCGTCGCGAACGACACCGGGCCGCCCTCGATCGCGAAGACGCGGTGGGTCCGGCCTGGCGGTGCGCCGCCCTCCGGCCGGTCGTCGCGGACGGCCACGTCGACGCCCTCGTGGTAGATCGCGCCGCGCCGTGGGTCGGGCCGGGGGTCGAGGAACGACCCGCGGATCGGATGCTGCCGATTCTGCGGCCGGACCGGCCAGCCGCGGAACGAGTCGTTGTAGACCTGCGGAACGTCGAGCTTCCCGGGCGTCGGCACGCGCTCGCACTATGACGGGGAGGCAGCCGGCTCGACTTCCCCCGACGGCGCGGCGCAGGTCTCGAGGCGCCGGGCGAGCGCAGTGACGCTCGTACGGAGCTCGTCGGGCCCGCGAATCACGAAGTCGCAACGGAGCCCCGCCAGCACGCTCGCAGTCCAGTCGAGCGAGCTCACTCGCATCCGGAGGAGGGTGCCGCCGTTCTCCTCGACGAGCTCGGCGAGCGTGGCGGTGAGGCGCTGCGTCGCCTCGGCCAGCGGAAGGTCGAGCAGCACCTCGACCTCGAACGGCCACGGCACGCGAGCGAGCGAGCGGCTGACGTGCGCGACCGCGTCGAAGCCGCCGGGCGGCGCGAGCGCTGCGCCCTCGCCGACCCGTGGGCGCCGCATGCGGTCGACGCGGAACGTCCGCAGGTCGTCGCGCATGTGGTCGAAGGCGGCGAGGTACCAGCGCCCGGAATGCACGACGAGCCCGTGCGGGCTGAGCTCTCGCCGGGACTCCTCGCCGGAGTACGCGCGGTACCCCGTCCGGAGCCGCCTCCGGCGGCGGATGGCGTCGGCGAGGAGCAGGACCGTCTCCCCCGCGACCGGCGCGCCGGCGGGGGCTGACGACGTGAAGTCCAGAGTGGCCTCGAGTGCCTCGACCCGACGCCGCAGCGCGTCAGGCAGGACGCGGTGGATCTTCGTCTGAGCGGTCTCGACCGTCTCGGGCGAGGCCGTCAGACCGAGCCGCCCGGCCGCCACGACCCCGAGCGCGACGACGACCGCCTCGTCGTCGGAGAGCATCAGCGGCGGCAGCCGGAAGCCGGGCCGGATGCGATACCCGCCCCCGACGCCGCGCTGCCCCTCCACCGGGATGCCGAGCGCCTGGAGCGCCGCGACGTACCGCCGGACGGTCCGTCCGTCGATCCCGAGCCGCTCGGAGACCTCGCTCCCGGTGGTCAGCGTCTGAGCCTGGAGGATCTCGAGGAGCTCGAGCAGCCGTGCTGTCGGAGCGAGCACGTCAGCCAGTCAAGCACAGATAGAGGGCCTGGTTCGCCCTATTTTCGCGCTAGCGTCGAGGAGCGGAAACAGAACCGAGGAGGCGACATGGGAACGACCGCGCAGATGGAGAGCACTGCGAGGGACTTCGACTTCTGGATGGGACGCTGGAACGTCAGGAACCGGTACGTCAAGAAGCGGCTCGCCGGCTCCCACGAGTGGGACGAGTTCGAGTCGACGGTGACGGCGCGGCCGCTGCTCGACGGGCTCGGCAACGAGGACGAGTTCCGGACCGACTACCGGGGTGGCTTCGTGGGAATGTCCTTTCGCTTCTTCGACCCGGAGACG
>Ga0299907_10001388_pt1 | contig 13775 bp, 10 predicted proteins | sample RVTome_16_FD_198680 | JGI IMG/M metagenome (GOLD analysis project Ga0299907, IMG submission 198680) | Soil microbial communities from uranium-contaminated site in the Upper Colorado River Basin, Wyoming, United States - RVT152D67 (version 2) ... | reverse complement strand
TGGTTGCCCAGGACTTCACCATGAATGCCCTGCTCAACGAGGAGATCGATGCCGCCGAGGCCATGATCTACAACGAGTACGCCCAGGTGCTGGAAGCCGTCAACCCGGACACCGGTGAGCTGTACCAGCCGGAGGATCTCAACGTCATCGACTTCAACGAGGTCGGCACGGCCATGCTCCAGGACGCAGTGTGGGTCAACGCCGACTGGATCGAGGAAGACGGAAACGAGGACATCGCAGAACGGTTCCTCACCGCGTCGTTCCAGGGATGGATCCATTGTCTCGACAACTTCGATGAGTGTGTGTCAGTCGTCCTCGACAACGGGTCGACGCTGGGCCAGAGCCATCAGGAATGGCAACTCAACGAGATCCTGGCCCTGATCTTCCCGGCGTCCAACGGGATCGGCGTGATGAACGACGAATTGTGGGACCAGACGGTTGACGTGGCCACCGCCGAGATCCCCGAGCTCGAAGGAGTCGAGATCCCGGATGAGGCCTACCGCACCGATCTCGCCGAAGCCGCAGTGGACAATCTCTCCGACCTCGACACCGATGGCGAGGGCTATGAGCGTCGTGAGATCGAGCTCCAGGAGGGCGGGAGTTGATGACTCGTAATTAGCGCTCGGTACTGGTTACTCGGTACTCGGAGCTTGGATGAGAGGGGGGCGAGTCGCCCCCCTCTCGCTGATTGCTAGGTTTCGGGGTAGACGTTCCTAGGGAGGAGTTGCAGAGAACAGCGGAACCCCCAAACCTGGTTAGTGCGCAAACTGGGCATGGATGCATCGGGTGGTGGCGGTAGGTTCGGGCAGTTCGGGCCTCACGAACCGTGTCTCCAAGTTTCTGGTTACCCATTGCAGTGTTGCGGCAAGGGGTGTAGTTTTGGATCGTAATGGCCGCGCGCTTTTCGGTGATGGCGGTCTCGGGCGGATTGCTGGCAGCCGCCTTTTTTCTTGCCCACGCTCCTGCCGAAGCCTACAACCCGAGCGGGTGCAAATTCTCGGGCTCGAATCCGACGATCGACTATCGGTTCTACGGGTTGCCGTCGATCTATCAATCTGCTTTCAACTCGGGACAATCCGCGTGGGACTCGACAGCCGCTCCCGGATATTTCAACTACGCTCCAAACGACCCCAGCCCCAATATAGAGGTGAGGTCTACTTGGTCCACCAGCACCAACGTCGCGTGGACCGGCGGATCCTGTGGTTCCAACGGAATGTGGAATGGGAACAAGGTGGGGATCACCTTCAACGAGCGATTCCTGGATGATGACTCGACCACCGAGAGAAAGCTGACGGCAATTCACGAACTTGGACATGCGTATGGCCTGAACCACGAAACCAAGAGCTGCAACATGAAGGCCGTTATGTACAAGAACTCGCGCTGGGTTTGGAACAACTGCGGCGATCCCTACGCTCCCTATGCGGACGACATATCGGGTGTCATATGGGTGTATTGAGCGTCAGAGTCCTACCCGAGGATGGGGTACCCAAGAGGGGGAAGGCGCTCACTTGGTGGGCATTTGGGCTAATAGGCGTGGTGGCCCTTGCTTGGCTTTGGCTGGACCGACGTGCGGAACCTCGGCTCGTGGTGTTGGGAGACGCGACGGTCTATGAATCGATAGAAGATCTTGTTGAAGCGGCGGACTCGGTGGTCGTCGGCATACCGGTCGGAGAAGTCCTCCGTAAGACCGAGGAGGGGTCAGGATTGCCGATGGTTTACTGGGAGGTCGAGGTCGCGGAAGACCTGCTTGGCACTGCTTCCACAGAGCCCGACGATACCCTCATCGTCAGCCTGCTCGACACAGACTTGGTGGTCGGTGAGAGATTCTCGGAGTTCCGACAGGGTGAAGAGGTGCTCCTATTCCTCGACCGCATCAGGGCTGACGAAGGTCCGAAAGGCGTTGTTCCTTTCGACACTATTTTCGTTCCACTATCGAGCGACAATGGGGTCTTCGATCTCGCTGACGATGGAATCGTCGTCGCAAGAACAGCAGATGTCGTCTCGGTCCCAAGAGACGGGATCGAGGAGGCGAATGCGACTCTTCCGGAGCCCGACCGGACAGAAGACGGACAGATCGAAGACGTCGATACCGGATTCCGATTTCGCGCAAGTCTGGAAGAGGTCAGGCGTCTGATCACCGAGCAAACCGGCTAGAGCTTCATCGCAAGGTGGATATCGGGTCATCCTTCTCTTGCTAGGTTTCCGGTTAGACGTTCCTAGGGAGGACTGAAATGCCAAATGTCGTCAGAGCGGCCGTCGTCCAGAGCGAATGGACGGGCGACAAGGACTCGATGATCAAGAAGAATTCCGATCTGGCCCGTCAGGCGGCCGAACAGGGCGCACAGGTCCTCTGCTTCCAGGAGCTCTTCTATGGCCCCTACTTCTGCCAGGTCCAGGACAACGAGCATTTCGAGTACGCCGAGCCGATCCCGGACGGGCCTACCACCAAGCTGATGCAGGACCTGGCCAAGGAGACGGGGATGGTGCTGGTGGTCCCCATCTTCGAGAAGGAGCAGGAGGGCTTCTACTACAACACTGCCGCCGTGATCGACAGCGACGGCAGCTACCTGGGCAAATATCGCAAGCACCACATCCCGCACGTCAACGGGTTCTGGGAGAAGTTCTACTTCCGGCCCGGGAACATGGGCTATCCCGTGTTTGATACTGCCGTCGGCAGAGTCGGCGTCTACATCTGCTACGACCGTCACTTTCCCGAGGGTTGGCGGGCCCTGGGCCTCAACGGCGCCCAGATCGTGTTCAACCCGTCGGCCACCAGCAGAGGCTTGTCGATGTACCTCTGGAATCTGGAGCAGCCGGCGGCGGCGGTGGCCAACGAGTACTTCGTCGGTGCGATCAATCGGGTCGGCAAAGAGGAGTTCGGGGACAACGATTTCTACGGATCGTCCTACTTCGTGGACCCGCGCGGCCAGATCGTCGGTGACTCCGCATCCGACACGGACGAGGAGGTGGTGGTTCGTGACCTCGACCTCGACATGATCGAGGAGGTTCGCCAGCAGTGGGCGTTCTATCGCGACCGTCGTCCCGACGCCTACCAGGATCTCGTCGCCCCGTGAGGAGGAGCTAATGGCACGAACGGTCATCCAGGGAGGAACTGTCGTCACCGCGACGGAACGGATGAAGGCCGACGTCCTTATCGACGGTGAGCAGGTGTCGGCGCTGGCCGCGCCCGGCTCGCACGGCTGGGAAGCCGACAAGACCATCGACGCCACTGGAAAGTACGTCCTGCCGGGCGGGGTGGACGTCCACACCCACATGGAGCTCCCGTTTGGCGGGACCAAGGCCGCCGACACGTTCGAGACCGGCACCCGGGCTGCGGCCTGGGGCGGCACCACGACCATCGTCGACTTCGCCGTCCAGACCAAGGACGAGAACCTGATGGATGGGTTCGAGGCCTGGATGGGCAAGGCCGATGGGAACTGTGCGATCGATTACGGGTTCCACCTGATCGTCGGTGATGTCACCGAGCAGTCGTTGAAGGAGATGGACATCGCCGTGGACGAGGGAGTGACCTCGTTCAAGATGTTCATGGCGTATCCCGGGGTGTTCTACTCCACCGACGGCGAGATCTTCCGGGCCATGCAGAAGGCAGCCGAGAACGGCTCGACGATCATGATGCACGCCGAGAACGGGATAGCCATCGACGTCCTCGTCGAGCAGGCGCTCGCCCGCGGAGAGACCGACCCGATCTATCACGGCCTGACCCGGCCCTCGATCCTGGAAGGAGAGGCCACCCACCGCGCCATCCAACTGGCAAAGTTGGCGGGCTGTCCGGTCTACATCGTCCACATGTCGGCGAAGGAGGCTCTCGATGCGCTCACCAGGGCCCGAGACGAGGGTCAGAATGCGTTCGGGGAGACCTGTCCCCAATACCTCTTCTTCTCCCTCGACGAGTTGGGGAACGGGTTCGACGGCGCCAAATACGTGTGCTCGCCGCCGATGCGCGATCGTGATGCCGATCATCAGGAGGCCCTGTGGCGGGGCCTTCGCACCAACGACCTCCAGGCCGTCTCCACCGACCATTGCCCGTTCTGCATGGGAGATCACCCCGAGTTCGGCACCCAGAAGCAGCTCGGAGTCGACAGCTTCGCCGCGATCCCCAACGGGATGCCCGGTGTCGAGCCGCGGATGGAGGTCATGTACAACGGTGGCGTCGCCCAAGGTCGAATCGGCCTCAACCGGTTCGTAGAGATAACGGCGACCACTCCAGCCAAGATGTTCGGGCTCTATCCGAAGAAAGGCACCATCGCCGTTGGCTCGGACGCCGACATCGTGGTGTTCGACCCGGACGAGAAGCACGTCATCAGCGTCGACAACCAGCACATGTGGGTCGACTACTCGGCGTACGAGGGCATGGAGGTGACGGGGAAGGTCAAGACCGTGCTCAGCCGGGGCCAGGCGATCATCGAAGGTGGCGAGTATCACGGCAGGCCCGGCGATGGCCGCTACCTCAAGCGCGACTTCAACCAGTACCTGATCTAGCCCCCCACCTCGTCGACTGTGCTTGGACCCCCCGAATTTTGGGGGTTTAAGCACACTCGACGGGGTAGGGCGAAGGCGGGCGTAGTCTCGATCCATGGTTCTGCTCGAACGTGAGGCCTTACTCGATGAGGTAGCCGGGCTCCTCGCTCAAGCAGGCGAAGGCGACGGCTCCCTTGTCCTGGTTGCCGGCGAAGCCGGTTCGGGCAAGACCTCGCTGGCCCACGAGATCGAGGCCCGGGCCGGAAGCCACGTCCTGGTGATGGAAGGTGCCTGCGATCCTCTGATCACACCCCGACCCCTCAGTCCCCTGGTCGACATCGCAGCCGATCCCGATGCCGGTCTCGACGATTTGTTCGACGCCGATACTGCATTGGACACGTTCGCACGGGTTCTGGACCGGCTCCGGAACACCATCCGACCGATCTTGTTGATCATCGAAGACGTCCACTGGGCGGACGCAGGGACCCTGGACTTTCTTCGCTTCGTGGGTCGGAGGGTGGCCGATGCCAAGGCAGTCGTCCTCTGCACCTATCGCGATGACGAGATCGGGCCCGACCACCCGCTTCGAATCGTCATCGGGGATCTGGCCGCCCGCTCATCCACGCATCGGCTGAAGGTCGAGTCTCTCAGTATCCACGCCGTGGAGGTTCTTGGGGCCGACAGCGAGTTCGATGCGACCGAGCTGCACCGCCTTACCGGTGGCAACGCCTTCTTCGTCACCGAGGTCCTGGCCACTGCCAGCTCACTTCCCGAATCCGTTCAGGATGCCGTTCTGGCGCGCATCAGCCGACTGTCGAGGAGAGCCCAGAGAGTCGTCAATGCGGTTTCGATTGCCCCGAGAAGCCTCAGCGTGGACCTCGCCCTGGCGCTATCAGGCGCCGGGCCCGGCGACGTCGACGAGGCGGTGGTGTCGGGGGTGCTGGTCCAGGCCAATGGTGAGCTCCGTTTCAGACATGAGCTGGCTCGCTCGTCTGTTGAGGACGCCCTACCCCCGGCACAGCGGCTTGCCGACCATCGCCGCATGATCGCATTGCTTCAAGAGGAGGAGACTGCCGACTTGGCACGGCTGGCGCATCACGCAACCCGAGCCGAGGACGGGGATCTGGTCATCGAGCTCGCCCCGCAGGCGGCGGCGCAAGCGGAGTCCCGCGGGTCGTACCGGGAGGCCGCAGCGTTGTATCGGTCGGCCTTGGAATACTCCGACTTGGTCGATCCGGACCAGGCGGCAAGATGGCGGATCGCCCTCGGCCGCTCATATCGGGTCCTCGATCAGCAGTTGGATGCCCTCCGGGAGCAGGAGAAGGCGGTCGACCACTTCCGGCAGACCGGCTTGACCGTGGATCTCGCCAATGCTCTGGTGGCGGTCTCGACGACGCGGTGGTCTCTCAGCCATCTCGAGGAGGGTCGGGCTGCCGTCCACGAGGCGATACAACTCCTCGAGCCGTTGGGGGAGAGCTCCGATCTCGCCCACGCCTGGTATTGCGCCGGATATCACTGGATGCTGGCACGGAGGCGTGACGAGTCGAGGAGCGCCCTGGAAGAGGCGAAAAGGATCGCCCTCGCGGTTGGCGACAAGGGAACCGGACGGTTGGTCGACTACATATTCGGGACCACCGAGATCGCCATGGGAGATGCCGCTACGGGGCTCGAGATCCTCCGGAAGACCTACAGGGATGCGACGCGTCTTGGCGATGAGTATCTCAGGATGGGAGCACTAGGAATGCTGGGCTCGGGAGGCGGTGAGGCCCGGGTCTACGAGCCGGCCATAGACGCGTTGCATCACGCAATCGAGATCGCATCGTCCCACGATCTCGATTCGGGGGTCTCCTACGACTGGGCCTGGATGGCCCGAATCCATTTCGAGCAGGGTCGGTGGGACGAGGCCGTCCACTACGCCGAACGCGTGATCGCCGGCCCGCCGGGAAGAGGTGTCATCTCGCCGGTGACTGCACTGGGAGCACTGGGTCGAGTGCGGGTCCGCCGCGGTGATCCTGGTGCCCGCCAGGCTCTGGAGGAGGCGCTCCGAATCGGCTCCAACTGCGAGATGCAGCATGTCTGGTCGCCGACCTGCGGGCTGGCCGAGCTCGCCTGGTTGCAGGGCCGATCCGACGAGATCCCCGGGATCTTGGGGGACATCTTCGAGAGGGCGCTCGCCACCGACAGCCCCTGGGCTCGAGGTGAGGTCGGGTTCTGGATGTGGAAGGCGGGGGCGATCGACCGACCTCCCGACGAGTCTGCGGAACCCTTCGCACTTCAGATCTCCGGTTCGTGGCGTCAGGCCGCCGACGCCTGGCGAGATATCGGCTGTCCCTATGAGGTCGCTCTTGCGCTGGCCGATGGCGACGAAGATTCAATGCTGGAGGCAGTGTCGATCCTCGACTCGTTGGGCGCCCGCCCGGCCGGCCAGTGGTTGAGGTCGAGGCTGCGGGACCTCGGCGCACAATCGATTCCGAGAGGGCCCACCGAGCAGACCCGCTCCAACCCTGCCGGTCTCACCACGAGACAGGTGGAGGTGCTGGAATTGATCGCGTCGGGGCTGTCCAATAGCGAGATCGCGGAGAAGCTGTTCATCAGCAAGAAGACGGTTGAGCACCATGTCTCGGCGATCTACGGCAAGCTCGGTGTAACCACCAGGGCCAAGGCGATCGCCTGGGCGGGCGAGTCGGGCGTGGAGAAATAGGGGCGGCGGGCACCGAGATGGGGGCAGGCCCCGATGTCGCCATGGGGCCGCATCCGTACCTTCGAAATCGAGCCGGAGATACCGGTGCGAAAGGAGAAGGTAACCATGCCTCGTTACATGGTTGAGAGGTCGTTTCCTGAAGGCCTGGAGATCCCGACCACCAGCGACGGCCTCAAGGCGTGCCTGGGAGTCGTCGACAACAACGGGTCGGAGCAGGTCACCTGGGTCCGGTCATTCGTCACCGACGACCACGGCAAGACGTTCTGCATCTACGACGGCCCGTCGCCGGAGTCGATCCGTCGTGCGGCCGGTCGGAACGGCCTGCCGGTGGATTCCATTTCGGAGGTCAGCGTGCTCGATCCCTACTTCTACGTGGGCGGTGCCGCGTGAGGCGCCGGTTGACCCTGCTCGCGGCGCTGACGGCGATGTCGATGCTGCTCGCCGTGCCGGCGCTGGCCGGTCAGTCGGAGCTGAAGGATGCCCGTCAGGCATCGGCGAAGTATCACGATCTGTCGAAGGCGCTCGATGACGGGTTCGTCCCGTTCTCGATCGACCCGGCCGAAGAGATCACTTGCTTCGACAGCCCGTCCGGTGGCATGGGTGTCCACTATGTGAGGAACATCGACGCCGTGGTCGACGCGGCCGACCCGGAGGCACTCGTGTACGAGGTGCGACCCAACGGGAAGCTCAAGCTGGTGGCGTTGGAATACATCGTCCCCGAAGAGTTCGTGGACGAGACAAACCCACCCGAGCTGTTCGGCCACCAATTCCATCCTCACTCGTTCCTTCCGGTGTGGATCCTCCATGCCTGGGTGTGGAGCCCCAACCCGAGTGGGATGTTTGCCGACTTCAATCCTCGGGTTGGAGCATGCCCGTGATCGCTTGATTCGCGTCGAGCGTGCTTGGACCCCCCGTTTCGCGGGGGTTTAAGCACACTCGACGAGAGGTTTGGCCCAAAACGTGGGAGTTGGAGGCACATTCGGCGCCGGGGACTAGGTTTCCAGATCATGAAGCAGATCACCCACTGGATCGACGGCGGCTGGACGGCCGGATCCTCGGATCGCACCGGCCCGGTGTTCAACCCCGCCACCGGAGCTCAGACAGGAGAGGTCGCCATGGCATCCGGTGCCGATGTCGACGTGGCAGTCGAAGCGGCGAGGAACGCCTTCGAGACCTGGCGCAACTCATCCCTGACCCAGCGGCAGAACATCATGTTCGCCTTTCGGGAGATCGTCGCCGCCCGACGCCGCGAGATCGCCGAGACCCTCACCTCCGAGCATGGCAAGACCATCGACGACGCTCTCGGTGAGGTGCAACGGGGACTCGAGGTGATCGAGTTCGCCTGCAACATCGCCCACCTCCTCAAGGGGGAGTTCTCGGAGCAGGTGTCCACCGGTGTCGACACCTACACCATCCGTCAGCCCCTCGGCGTCGTGGTGGGCATCACGCCGTTCAACTTCCCGGCGATGGTCCCGATGTGGATGTACCCGCTGGCGATTGCGTGTGGGAACACGTTCATCCTCAAGCCGTCGGAAAAGGACCCGTCGACATCGTCGCTCACCGCCGAGATGCTGGCCGAGGCCGGTCTGCCCGACGGAGTCTTCAACATCGTCCACGGTGACAAGGAAGCCGTCGACGCCCTGATCACACATCCGGACGTTGCCGCTATCTCCTTTGTCGGATCGACACCCATTGCCAGGTACATCTACGAGACGGGGACCCAGCACGGGAAACGAGTACAGGCCCTCGGCGGGGCGAAGAACCACATGATCGTCCTCCCCGATGCCGACATCGACCTGGCTGCCGACGCCGCGGTGTCGGCGGGCTACGGGTCCGCAGGGGAGAGATGCATGGCCATCTCCGCGGTGGTGGCAGTCGGCGAGGCCGGAGATCGCTTGATCGACGGCGTGCAGACCCGAATCGAGAAGCTCAACGTCGGCGCCGGGGATCAGCCCGGGGTGGAGATGGGGCCACTCGTCACCGCCCAGCACCGCGACCGGGTCACCGGCTATATCGATGCCGGGGAGAGGGAAGGGGCACTGCTGGTCGCCGATGGGCGGGACTTCGTGGTCGAGGGATACGAGAAGGGGTTCTTCGTCGGTCCGACCCTCTTCGACAAGGTAGGCACCGACATGTCGATCTACACCGACGAGATCTTCGGCCCGGTCCTGTCCACCGTCAGGATGGAGCACTACGAGGATGCGATCACCCTCATCAACGACAACCCCTACGGGAACGGGACCGCAGTCTTCACCAACGACGGCGGCGCGGCTCGCAAGTTCCAGAACGAGATCCAGGTCGGCATGGTGGGGATCAACGTCCCGATCCCGGTGCCGCTCAGCTTCTACAGCTTCGGTGGGTGGAAGGACTCCATCTTCGGTACTCACGCCATCTATGGGCCGGAGGGTGTCCATTTCTACTCCCGACAGAAGGTGGTCATTTCCCGCTGGGCAGATCCGATCCACCGTGGCGTCGATCTCGGGTTCCCCACACACGGCTGAGCGATGAAGGTCGGCCTCCTGGTCTGTGACCACGTCCGCGAGCATCACCTCGACGTCGCCGGGGACTACGACCAGCATTTTCGCGACCTGTTCGCCGGGCATCCCGAAGTGGAGATCATTGTCTACGACGTCATCGGTGGTGAGATGCCCGCCGGCCCCAGCGAATGTGATGCCTGGATCACCACGGGCTCCCGACATTCGGTCAACGACGACCTGCCATGGATCAGGGATCTCGAGGATTTCGTCCGCGAGGTGGCCAAGGCCGAGGTGCCGTTCGTGGGTATCTGCTTCGGGCATCAACTCCTGGCCAAGGCGCTGGGCGGATCGGTCGGACGGTCGAACCGCGGCTGGGGTGTGGGCAACATGGACGTGGTCACCCCGGAGGGATCGTTCCGGGTGATGAACCTGCATCAGGACCAGGTCGAGGCGCTCCCCGAAGGAGCCGAGGTCCTGGGATGGAACGAGCACTGCCCGGTTTCGGTGATGGGTGTCGGCACCAAGATGATCGGGATCCAGGGCCACCCCGAGATGCCGGGTGAGTACACCGAACGAATACTGGAGGAGAGGCGGGGGGAGCTGATCCCCGAGGAGACGGCGGCGGCCGGGTTGAGCTCGCTGTCCGAGGGGCCTGACACCGAGCGTCTCGCCGACTGGATCGTCGGCTTCCTCGCGCATTCTGAACCGCGAGACGTCCATATATGACGCCGTGTTCCTTAGGAATGCGGGTGTAGGTTCTATCTATGGATTTCGGAGTTGTCCTGCAGACGGATCCGCCCGCGCAACGGGTGATCGACTTCGCCAAGAAGGCGGAGGATCTCGGCTTCACCGTCGCCTGGACCTTCGACAGCCACGTCCTTTGGCAGGAGCCGTTTGTCATCTACTCCCGGATCCTGGCCGAGACCGAGAACCTGAAGGTAGGCACGATGGTGACCAACCCGGGCACTCGAGACTGGACCGTCCTCGCCTCTCTGTTCGCCACACTCAACGACATGTACGGCCCCCGGACGATCTGTGGCATCGGCCGCGGCGATTCGGCCCTCCGCTACATCGGCCGTCCTCCCCGGACTCTCGACGCGATGGTCGAGGCCATGGATGTGATCAAGAAGCTGGTGGCGGGGGAGACGGTGACCTACAACGACCGGCAGCTCAGCATCCCATGGATCGAGGAGGGTTGGGACCTCCCGATGTGGGTCGCCGGATACGGCCCGAAAGCCTTGGCAGCCACAGGTGAGCACGCCGATGGATACATCCTCCAGCTTGCCGACCCTCAGATCCTGGAGTGGACGATGGGCGCGGTGAGATTGGCTGCCGCCGAAGCCGGCCGCGATCCTGACGAAATTTCGATCTGCGTGGTCGCACCGGCCTACGTCGGCGACGACATCGCCCATCAGCGGGACCAGTTGCGCTGGTTCGGTGGGATGGTGGGCAATCACGTCGTCGACCTGGTCAATCGGTACGGCGACGACCGATCCAAGGTGCCCCAAGTGCTCGCCGATTACATCAAGGCCCGTGAGGGATACGACTACTCGCATCACGGCAAGGCCGACAACGAGTCGACCGACTTCGTCCCCGACGACATCGTCGATCGGTTTTGCATCGTCGGGCCCGCGGAGGCCCATATCGAGAAGCTCTCGCTGCTCGAGGAGATGGGTGTCGACCATTTCGGCATCTACCTGATGCACGACGACATGGGCGGCACGCTCGACTCCTATGGCGGGACGATCATCCCGGCACTGACCTGACGACAGCAACGCCAAACCCGTTTCCTCCACCACAAAAGGGGTTGGGTCGGGCCGAGAGGGCCGTGTGGAGGGGCCTATCCTTCGATACCTTGTGAGAGGATCCTTCGCCTATGAATGATCGGCCGCTTCCTACGGGCACTGTCACCTACCTGTTCACCGACATCGAAGGGTCGACCCGGCTCGTGCAGTCGATCGGCGACAAATACGTGGCGGTCCTGGAGACGCACAACCAGATCCTCGGTGATGCCATAACTGCTCACGGCGGGTTCGTGTTGCAGACGGAAGGCGACTCGTTTTTCGCGGTCTTCGACTCGGCGGTGACCGCGATCATGGCGGCGATACGGGCTCAGAGGGGCCTGCTGACGAATCCGTGGCCCGACGAGCTGACGGTCAAGGTCCGCATGGGCGTCCACAGTGGGGAGGGGGCGCTGGGCGGGGCAAACTACGTCGGGATCGACGTCAATCGAGCGTCCCGGATCGCCGACGCCGCCCACGGCGGGCAAACTGTGATGTCGGAAGCAACGGCGGTCCTGGCCGAGAGGGCCCTCGACCCCGATGTCGTTGTGCGGGATCTGGGCAAACATCGGCTCAAGGACCTGTCGGAGCCTGAGGTGATCTATCAGATCTCGGCGCCGGGTCTCCCCGACGAATTCCCACCACTGCGCACGCTGGACGCGATACCCAACAACCTGCCTATGCAGGTCACGACATTCATCGGGCGTGACGATGTTCTCCGCCAGGCGACCGAACTGATGGCTGGGTCACGTCTGCTGACGCTCACCGGCCCGGGCGGGACCGGCAAGACCCGTCTTTCCTTGCAGGTGGCGGCGGAGATGGCCGACCAATTCACCGACGGCGTCTTCTTCGTCGGGCTGAGCCCGATCACCGACCATCGCAACATCTCCTCGACGGTGCTATCGGCCATGGGCCTTCAGGTCTCCTCCAAGGACGATGTCCCAGATGAGCACCTGCTCGATCAACTCGACGGCAAGCAGCTACTGATGGTCCTCGACAACTTCGAGCAGGTGCTCGACGGTGCGCCCCTGGTGGCATCGATGGTGCAGCGGGCGCCCAGTTCGAAGTTCCTGGTGACCTCGAGGGCACCCCTACGGGTGAGTGGAGAGCAGGAGATGCCGGTGCCGCCGATGCACACCAAAGCGGCCTCGCCCGACGAGGCCGACCTGGCTGCAATCGGGGATATCGAGGCGGTCAAGCTCTTCGTCGAGAGGGCCAGGTCGGTACGGCCGGACTTCGACCTCACCGCCGAGAACGCCGCCGCAGTGGTCGAGTTGGTCGACCGGTTGGACGGCCTGCCTCTCGCTATCGAGCTCGTGGCTTCGAGGGTCAGGCTGATGAACGTGAATGCGATCCTCGACCGGCTCGACCTCAGGTTGATGAGGTCAGGCAACGTCGACCTTCCCGAGCGCCAGCAGACGATCGACGGTGCGATCAGGTGGTCATACGACTTGTTGGATGAGCCGGTGCGACGTTTGTTCGACGCCTTGTCCGTTTTCGCGGGCGGGGCCCGGCTCGATGAGATCGAGTCCGTGACGGAAGGTCTCGAAGGTGTCGATCCCGACGTGTTGGACGGTCTTGCGGTCCTGGTGGACCACAGCCTGCTCCGGTCGAGCGACGGTGTCGCCGGTCAGCGGTTTCGGATGTTGCACGTCATTCGCGAGTACGCCATGGCCCGGCTCGAAGAGCGCGACATCGCCGACCAGGCGCGGAAACGGCATCTCGAGGCTTATGTGGATCTGGCGGAGCGGGTGGCTCCGGAGATGTTGCGCAAGGACCGTCGGATGTGGCTCGATGCCCTGGAGGAAGAGCACGACAACATCAGGGCGGCACTGGCTTGGGGGATGGGAAGGGAAGTCGACCTGGTCCTGCGTCTCGTAGCCGCCTCGTGGCGGTTCTGGCAGGCGAGGGGCCATCTCCATGAGGCCCGGGCGATAACAGAGGCGGCCCTGGCGCAGAGCGGCGGGTCGACGCGGTGGCGCGCCAAGGCGTTGGAGGCGTTGGGTGGGATTCTCTGGTGGCAAGGCGACATGGACGGGAGCCGTGATATCTATCGCGATGCGGTGGATCTCCAGCGAGAGGTGGGAGATCCCAAGGAGATTGCCAATGCCCTCTACAACTATGCGATGCCACTTGCCTACTCCGGAACTTCGCCCGAGCATGCGGGCGAGGCGCTCACCGAGGCGGAAGGCATCTACCGCGACCTGGGGGACGTCGGCGGTCTGGGCGACGTCGCCTGGGGCAAGGGCGACATCGAGCTGTTCCTGGAGCGCTATCAGGAATCAGTCGATCACTTCCTCGAGAGCGCGGAGTATTACGAGACGGCAGGCAATGAGT
>Ga0299907_10001387_pt1 | contig 13782 bp, 14 predicted proteins | sample RVTome_16_FD_198680 | JGI IMG/M metagenome (GOLD analysis project Ga0299907, IMG submission 198680) | Soil microbial communities from uranium-contaminated site in the Upper Colorado River Basin, Wyoming, United States - RVT152D67 (version 2) ... | reverse complement strand
CGACAGGCTCCTAGTTGAACATGGGGGCCCCGACATGGCCCCCAAGCCCCCAGTCGCTCGGGACGCCCCGGCGGAGCCGTGGCGCCCCTCGATAGTCCGACATGCTCCTAGCCGCCGAAGAGGCCGGCGAGCACGAAGTAGAGGACGAACGTGAGGATGAAGCCCGCCCAGAACGTGCCCTTGAGCGTCGCCAGGATCTTCTTGGCGCCGGTGGCAGGGGCCGCCGGACCGGCCAGCGCGTTGATCTCGACGGCGATGAGCACGATGGCGAGCAGGATGAGCGCGCCCCACCCGGCCCCGCTGCCGGGGGGATCGGCCATCCGCAGGTGCGATGCGGCGCCCATGAAGAACAGCATCGGGATCGACAGCAGCGTGTTCGTCCGCGACGCCAGGCCCGCCCGCGCGCCCCGGGGGGCGGCGTCGGGGATGGCCTGGCCGCCCCCGGCGACCTGCTCGGCTGACGCCATGACGACTTGCTGGGCCGGCCAGATGACGAACCACACGTTGGCCCACATCACGCTGCCCAGCATGCCGCCGAAGAAGATCTTCCAGCCGTACGCCGTCGCGAAGAAGCCGCCGATCCCCCCGTACTGCGCGAACGCGATGTGCAGGATATAGAGCCAGCCGGTGATGAACGTGAACATCGCGCCCCATCGGAACCACCACAGGGCGGTGTTCAGCAGACCGCCGCGGACGATGCCGCTGCGCACGGCCGTGTTGTCCGCCACGAACTTGCTGCCGAAGAACGGAGTCTGGACGAAGTTGAAGTAGTACAGCATGCCGATCCAGGTGATTCCGGCGAGGAAGTGAAACCACCGAAGGAGGAACAGCCAGCCGTCACCACTGAGTAGTGCCATTGCCCGCGGCCTCCTAGTCGAGTGAGGAGCTACTTGTCGTCGTCAGCAGCTTCGTCATCGTCGTCGTCCAGCTCGTCGTCATCCTCATCGTCGAGCTCGTCGTCGTCCAGGTCGTCCTCGAAGTCGTCGTCGTCCTCGTCGTCGAGTTCGTCCTCCTCGCCCTCGGTGTCCAGGGCCTCGTCCTCCTCGTCCTCCTCGTCGTCCTCGACAAGGGCGTCGTCGTCCTCGTCGTCCACGGCCGCTTCGTCCTCGAACCCGTCGTCCTCGTCGTCGAGATCGTCGGTTCGCAGCACAGGCGCGTCTTGCCAAGGATTCGTGCGGAACTGCATGTGAAGATTCCTCCGAGCCGTACCCGTACCCGGCCAGACGTATGGAGTCGCGGAACAGGCTGCTGTCCGATTGCCCGTGCGGATTATATAGCAAGGCCCCGCCGCCGTGCGAGCCTGGCCGGCCCCTCGCCGGCGACATCACCCACAACCACGGGCGTGTCCCCCCCCGGTTACGGTAGAATTTCTCTCTTCCGAGTTTCCGGCCATGGCGGTGTAGCTCAGCGGCAGAGCAGGGGTCTCATAAGCCCCGTGTCGGAGGTTCAATTCCTCCCACCGCCACCAACTCACCAACGGAGGCCGCCAGGAAGCTGCGAACCACTGCCTTCCGCTCCGCCGGCTCGCCGGCGTCGAGGAGCTCGCGGACGTTGGCGAGAGCGGCGATCAGCTCGGTTCAGGCGCTTCTGGCTACCGTCGCTTGCCGCTGTGAGCGCCTGGTGGAAGAACTCCTCGCGAGTGTCGGGACATCACCGCCGGCGTGGTTGAGCGACCCCACGTAGAGCATCGGCCTGGTCTTGCGCCTGGTCCTCGTCGGTTGGCTGATCACGGGGATGTAAGCTCTTGGAGATGGCGGAGGAGCTCCCTTGGCAGTGAGTGACGTCGGCAGCCGTACCTCGAAGGCGCTCACCTCGGGAATCGCTTGGGTGGCGTTACAGGCTATCGGGACAATCGGCGGTATCTACTTCGTCTACAGATGGATCGCTGGCAGCGGCGGCGGCGACGTCCGCTCTGAGGAGAAGAAACGAGCTCGCAGCATCCTCGCCCGAACGCTGCTTCGCCACCCGGGCGACTGGGAGATGGTCGGGACGCATGCCGCCGGAGTCCTGGACGACTTCGAGGGCCTTGGTCTCATGGTCAAGAGACGGATCGTGTCCGCCCATTCTGTCTGGAGATCATCCTATGACGACGTCGTCCATTGGTGGCAGGCGCTGGCGGGATACGTGCTCTGGACCCGTGAGAACGGAGACGATTCCAGCTGCTTCATCGAGTTCGAGTACCTGTACAAGGCAATGATCCGGCAGGAACGAAAGCAACGAAGGCGGAAGATGGAGCCTATCGACGCGAGGTCGCTTCGAGACTTTCTTCAGGATGAGGTACACGTCGAGGTGAGAGAATTTCGGCGTGGCGATCTGGGCGCGATCGTCGCCATCGAGACAAAGTCATTCACACGTGAAGCGTATGCGACGGAGACGTTCGAGAGGCTGGCGAGGGATCACGGTGATGGATTTCTGGTGGCGACGATCTTCGGGCAGGTGGTTGGCTATGCGGCCGGTTACGTGAACGGTGCGATCGGTGAGATCGACTCCATGGCAATCGATCCGGAGTTCCGCGGACTCGGCATCGCACGGAAGCTGGTCAAGATGCTATGCGCGCTCCTCGAGGACCAGGGGGCGGAAGGAATCCGGCTGGAGGTTCGGGTCACGAACGATGGCGCCATCCGGCTGTACGAGGAGCTTGGCTTTGCCATCGCCGAGCGCATCGAGGATTTTTACGGCCCGGGCGAGCACGCGTACAGGATGATCGGCGCGTTCACGATGAAGCGATCCGGGCGTTCACGATGACCGGAATACGCACCCCGGGCCCACTAGGCCCGGGGGCGCCGCCCACTCAGTCGGGGCAACCAACGCCTATGGCCGGCTGGCTCCCGGCACCAGCACGTCGATCCACACCAGGCGGTGGTCCGAGCTCGGGAAGGGGAAGACGCCCACCAGGCGGAAGAGGGGATCATCGGACGTAGGCCAGAACACGCCGGCGTCCTGGGGCTGCAGGTTCTTACTCGGCAGGACGTAGTCGGCGCGCAGGTTGCCCGGCGCCGTGTCGGCGAAATCGGCGGTGTCGAAGGCCGGGTCGCTGCGGTGGGTGAGGTTGGCCCCGCCCTGCAGGGCCGACTGCTCCACTGCCCCGGCGCTGCTGGGCGTGAGCCTGGTGTTGACCAGCGGGTGCTCCAGCAGCTGCTGGATGGCGCCGGGGATGCTGTCGCCGTCGAGCGGGTCAGAGCTCTGGTCGCCGGCGATGACGAACATGGCGCCCGGTGGCAGGCCGCCCGTTTGATCGTTGTCGTCGTAGATGTAGCCGCTGGTGGCCGGCAGCAGGTAGTCGGCCCAAAAACGGATCTCGTCGAAGTTGCGCGTGCCGTTGCGGTCTTCGGGGCCGTCGAACCCGGGCGGGGTGGGGTTGCTGACCAGGAAGTGCACGACCTTGGCGCCGATCTGGATGGGAACGTCCCAGTGGCTCTTGGACGAGAGGCGGAACACGGCCAACTCCTCGGGCGAGTACCAGTCAGCCAGCGCGGGCGTGGCCGGGTCGTCGGGCAGCAACGCACCAAGCATGTCCTGCCACAGGAAGTGCTGGAAGGTGCGCACGTTGGCGTAGTCGATCGGGTGGCGCGAGTAGACCGCCATGCCGAACTGGCCGGGGAAGAAGCCAAACCCGAAGGCATCATCGGGCCCGCCGATGACGCCGTCATTGTTGAAGTCGAAGCCGGACGGGATGCCGGTGTTAGACGGGGCGACGAAGAAGTAGTCGTAGTGGATCGGGTCGGCGCCGTTCTGCGAGATCGAAAGATAGTTGTCCTGGAACAGCTGCGCGGCCACGCCGTTCTCGACAAAGTCGAACTCGTTGATCAGCAAAACGTCGGGACGGGTGCGCTGGATGATCTCGGCCACGGTCTGCGCCTGGACGTTGCCGGGTGTGGACAGGTCGGCGACGAGCTGACCGGCGTTGTTGCGGTTGAGCGAGGCGTTGAAGGTGGCGAAGCGCACGGCGGCCAGGGACACGGGATCGGCGGCGCCGGCGGGCAGCGCCGCGCCCAGAAGGCCCAGGGCCAACAGCACGGTCAGGACGATGGGGGTGGCAGGCAGGCGTTTGGGGGTGGCAGGCAGGCGTTTGGTCATGGCTGGGGTCTCCTTCGACGGGGATCGCGAGGGGCGCCGGTGACCTGCCCTCTGCGGGAAGTATAGCGCGTGATGGGTAAGGGAAATTGACCGATCGTTGACGCGGGGGAACAAGCTCGCGGTTGGTTACATCCAGACGGCCCTGAAGGTACTTGATCGTCTGAAGGTGCTTCAGGAAGAAGCCGCGAGACCGACGGTGCCTCATGCGGTCGTCGGCCGCGAGGACGAGGCGTCAGCGGCGCGGTCCTCGTCGAGTCGCGCTATGACATCGACGCAGATCTCGTAGTGGAACTGCAGATCCCGCAACGCTGAACTCGTCCCCGCGAGCCTGGCGTCCGGGGGATTCGTCACCGGGGGTGCAACAAGATCGGGGTCATGAGCTGTCACCGCCTGTCCTCGGCCGTCACTCGATGCGGCGAAACCCGCGCCGCGCCTCGCGATCTCGCGCAACACCGCGCAGTGGAAGAACTTCACGATGCCGCTTCCAACCATTCGTAATCAGTAGGTCTCGCTCGAATCCTGCCCCTGCGACCCCGTGGCCTCGCCAATCCTGCGAAATGCTCTCCCCTCAGGCGAGCAAAGCTTGTTATCGGGGGCCGGGGTGGAGGTCCTCGTCGGTCGGGCCGCGGGGATGTAAGCTCCTCGATGTAACGCAGTGAGTCAGAAGCCCGCGCGCCGGCCATTGGCACCTAACACCGCGGAAATCGAGCACGGAGCCGTGGCCCCTCCACAGACCGCACGGCGTGCGCATCTCGGCAAGCGGGGATCACTCGTCAGGGATGGATGGTCCTCGACCCCCTCGGGCTCGCGCGTCGTCACGATGGAGGTCCCCGGCGCGGCTCGGGCAGGGGAGAGCGTTTGGTCTTCCGCGCAAGAGGGCGGGGTCAAGCTCAATTCCTCCCGCCGCCACCACACGTACCGGTCTGGTACACTCGCCCCTCGTGAGTGACGACATCCTCGTCCAGCAGGACGGCCCGATCGCGACCGTGATCCTCAACCGGCCCCGCCTGCGCAATGCGATCAACCTGGCCATGTGGGCGGACATCGCGCGGCTGACCGGGGAGCTCGGCAAGGACGACGCGGTCCGGGCCGTGGTCTACCGCGGCACCGGCACCGAGGCGTTCGCCTCCGGTGCCGACATCTCCGAGTTTCCGGAGAGCCGCAAGGACGCCGAGACAGCCCAGCGGTACAACGCCACCACGGCCGGCGCGTACGCGGCGGTGCGCGAGTGTCCCAAGCCGACGATCGCCATGATCCACGGCTTCTGCATGGGCGGGGCGGTGGGGCTCGCGATGGCCTGCGACCTGCGGTTCGCGGCCGAAGGCTCCAAGTTCGGGATCCCGGCGGCGCGGCTGAGCATCGTCTATCCTGCCGAGGCGATCGCGCAGCTCGTGGACCTGGTCGGGCCCGCCTACGCCAAGGACATCCTGTTCTCGGCGCGCACGGTGAGCGACCGCGAGGCGCTGGCGATCGGGCTCATCCAGCGCCTGGTGTCGCCGGCCGACCTCGAGACGACGACCTACGACTATCTCCGGCTCGTGGCCGACAACGCGCCGCTGTCGGTGCGCGGGTCCAAGGTCACGATCCAGGCCTACCTGGCGGGTTTCACCGAGGAGAGCCGCGCGCAGGTGCGTGGGTTGTCGCGCGACGCCGCCGCCAGCGCGGACTATCGGGAGGGCACCCGCGCCTTCCTCGAGAAGCGGCGGCCGACGTTTCAGGGACGCTGACCCCGACGCGGCGTGCGCTTCGAATTCCTCAGCTCCACGCCGGCCAGCCCCACCGAAGGCAGCGGGACCTGGGTCGCGATCGACGGCCTCGTGCGCGGTCTCGAAGGGCTCGGCCACACCGTCACCCGCCGCCGGCTCGGGGTGCGCACGCGCTTCCATACCCTGGACCGGTGGCTCTACAACGCGCGCGTGGCCCTGGTGCCGCCCGTCGCCGACGTCGTCGTGGGCGTCGACCTCGACGGCTTCATCTGGGCCGGGCAGCCGCGCCAGGCGCGCTTCGTCGTGGCGCTCAAGGGCATCATCGCCGACGAGTTGCGGAACGAGCGCGGGATGGTGCGCACGCTGCTGCAGGTGCAGGCGCGCTGGGAGCGGCTCAACACCGAGCGCGCCGAGCGGGTGGTGGTGCCCAGCCGCTACTCGGCAGCCGTGGCCCTCGAGGCGTACGGGGTGCCGGCCGCCCGGCTGGCCGTCGTTCCCGAGCCGATCGATTTGGCCGAGTGGCGCCGCCGGTTCGCCGCCGTCCCGGGGGCGCCGGCCGGCCCGCCGACGGTCCTGGCGGTCGCCCGTATGTACCCGCGCAAGCGCCTGGACGACCTGCTGCGCGCCGCGGTGATCCTGCGCGACCGAATCCCTCCGGTCCGGATCCGCATCGTAGGTGAGGGGCCGGAGTCTACCCGGCTGCACGCGCTCCACGACAGGCTGGGACTCGGTGATACCGTGAGCTTCCTCGGCGACATCCCGCGACAGGCGCTGGCCGTAGAATACGTACGGGCCGACTGTTTCTGCCTGCCGACGGTCCAGGAGGGCTTCGGGATCGTGTTCGCCGAGGCGATGGCGGCCGGGCTGCCGGTGGTCGCGTGCCGGGTGGCGGCGGTGCCGGAGATGGTGGAGGACCGGCGGACCGGCCTGCTGGTGAACCGCGAGAGTCCCGAGGAGCTGGCGATGGCGCTGCAAACGCTGCTCATGAACGACGGCCTGCGCGCCGATCTCGGCGCCGCCGGCGCCGCCCGGGTGACCGCCTTCGACCTGGAGCCGGTTGCGCGACGCTTCGTCGAGGTGGCGGCGGGGTGAGCGCGCGGGCCTCCACGACGCGGCGCTTCGCGTTCTCGGCGGGTCACCGCTATCACGTGGCGCAGTGGTCGGCCGACGAGAACGCGCGCGCGTTCGGCCGGCTGACGGTTCCCCACGGGCACAACTACATGCTCGACGTCACCGTGCGCGGCCCCATCGACCCGCGCACGGGCATGGTCATCGACCTCGGCGAGCTGAAGGGCATCGTGAACGCGACGGTGATCGAGCGCTTCGACCACGCCGATCTGAACGCCGATCCGCTGTTCCGCGACCGCATCCCCACCACGGAGAACGTCGCCATCGCGGTCTGGGATCTGCTGGCGCCCGCCCTCGGGCCCGACCGCCTCGCGCGCGTGCGCGTGTGGGAGGACCCGACGCTCTTCGTGGACTACGATGGGGCGTGACGTGGATGGAGCGTGACGTGCTGCGGCGGGTCGAGCTCACGCGCGTGTATCATTTCAGCGCGGCCCACTGCCTGGCCAATCCCGGGCTGAGCGCGGCCGACAACGCGGCGCTCTACGGGCCCTGTGCGCGCCCGCACGGCCACAACTACTACCTTGAAGTGACGGTTGCCGGCGTCCCCGACGCCCTGACGGGCTTCGCCGTGGACCTCGAGCGACTCGATCGCACGGTGACGCGCTCACTGCTGGACCAGGTCGATCACCACCGGCTGGAGGACGCGCCGGTGCTGGCCGGCGTGATCACGACCGGCGAGGGGCTGGCCCGGGCGTTCTGGCGCACGCTGAGCGACGCGCTCCCGGCCGGCGAGCTGCAGGGGGTCGTGGTGCAGGAGACGGCCAAGAACCGCTTCGAGTACCGCGGCGAGGAGGGCTGATGTCGAACGGTGACGCGATCCCGCGGCTGGTGGACACGCTGCTCAAGGAGCTGGGGGAGGACCCGCACCGCGAGGGCCTCGAGCGCACGCCCGAGCGGGTGGCGGCGGCGCTGCGCTACCTCACCTCCGGGTACCAGAAGAACGCCCGGGAGGTCCTCAACGGGGCGCTGTTCGTCGAGGAGTACGACGAAATGGTGATCGTCAAGGACATCGACGTCACCAGCCTCTGCGAGCATCACCTCCTGCCCTTCATCGGCAAGTGCCACGTGGCCTACATGCCGCACAAGAAGATCGTGGGGCTGTCGAAGATCCCGCGGCTGGTCGACATGTACGCGCGACGCCTGCAGGTGCAGGAGCGACTCACGACCCAGATCGCCACCACGCTGAACGAGGTGCTGCAGCCGCGCGGGGTCGCCGTCGTCATGGAGGCGGTGCACCTCTGCATGCTGATGCGCGGCGTCGAGAAGCAGAACTCCAAGGCGGTGACCTCCGCGATGCTCGGCGCCTTCCGTGACCGGCCGGAGACGCGGGCGGAGTTCATGGAGCTCATCAAGGCCGGCCGAGGGCTCGTCATATGAACGACGCGCTGGACGGCAAGGTCGCGCTGGTCACCGGCGCCGGCCGCGGGATCGGTCGGGCCATCGCGCTGGCGCTCGCCGCCGAGGGCGCCGCCGTGGCGCTCGTGGCCCGCTCGCGCGCCGACCTGGCGAGCGTGGCCGGCGAGATCCGCGAGCGCCCCGGCGGGCGCGTGCTGGCGGTGCCGGCCGACGTGACGCAGGACGCCGCGGTCGAGACGCTCGTCGAGCACGTCGTCGCGGAGCTGGGTCGCCTGGACGTGCTCGTGACCGCCGCCGGCACGGCCGCCTTCGCCCCGGTGGCCGAGTCCAAGCCGGGGGACTGGGACGCCATGCTGGCGCTGAACCTGCGAGCGGTGATGGTCTGCTGCCGGGCGGTCCTGCCAGCGATGATGCGGCAGCGTTCCGGCACGATCCTCAACGTGGCCTCGATCGCCGCCAAACGGGCGCTCCCCGGCAGCGCCGCCTACACGGCCACCAAGATGGCCGTGGTCGGGTTCAGCCGCGTGCTCGCGGAAGAGCTGCGGCCCCACGGCGTCCGCGTCGGGGTGCTGGTCCCGGGTGCGGTCGACACGCCGCTGTGGGACACGCTGGGGGCCTCCCCTCCGCGCGACAAGATGCTGCGGCCAGAGGACGTCGCCCGGGCGGCGGTGCTCATGGTCGCGCTCCCCCCGCACGCCTCGCTGGAGGAGCTCACCCTCCTGCCCGCCGGGGGTGTCCTGTGATACCATCTGCTTGTCGGGAAACACTGCGCAACGACGGGAGGATCGCATGGTCACGATGACAGAGACGGCCGCCAAGAAGGTCGGCGAGCTCCGCCTGGAGGAAGGCAAGCCCGAGTGGGGTCTGCGCGTCCGGATCGTGGGTGGGGGCTGCTCCGGGATGTCGTACGAGCTCGGCTGGGAGGACCAGCAGGCCGAGGATGACAACGTGGTCGAGGCCCATGGCATCAAGGTGTACGTCGACAAGCACAGCGCGCCCTATCTCTCGGGCAGCGAGATCGATTACGTCGACAACAACATGATGGGCGCCGGCTTCGCGATCAAGAATCCGAACGTCAAGTCCAGCTGCGGCTGCGGTCACTCCCACAGCTTCTAGAGACGTCGTGCGGGTCCGGGTCCACCTCTTCGCCCGGTATCGTGAAGCCACCGGGCAGGGGCAGGTGGACCTGGAGATTCCCGAGGGCGGCACGGTCGAGACCGCGTGGACGGCCGTCGTCGCGCGCCACCCCGAGCTCGCCGAGTACCGTCCCTTCACCCTCTTCGCCGTCGGCCACGACTACGTCGAACCCGACCATCCTCTGAAGCCCGGCGACGAGCTGTGCCTGTTCCCGCCGGTCAGCGGCGGCAGCGCCGAGGCCGGAGGGGACGTGTTCGCGGTGGTCGATCGGCCCCTGTCCCCGGACGAGATCGCCGCCCGGGTCGACGATCCCGGCGCAGGGGGAGTCGTGATCTTCTCCGGCGTCGTGCGCAACCAGACCGAGGGCCGCCCGGTGAAGTTCCTCGAGTACGAGGCCCATGCCGCGATGGCCGAGACCAAGCTGCGCGAGATCGGGGCCGCCATCCGGGGCCGCTGGCCCGGCGTGAGGCGCGTGGCGATGCTGCACCGGCTCGGCCGCCTGGAGATCGGCGAGTCCTCGGTGCTGATCGCCGTCTCGGCCGCCCATCGCGGCGACGCCTTCGAGGCCTGCCGCTACGCGATCGACACCCTCAAGCGCACCGTGCCCGTCTGGAAGAAGGAGCACTTCGAGGACGGCGAGGTCTGGGTGGGCCTGCAGGGCGGCTAGGGTGGATCTGGTCGACACCGTCGAGCGGACCCTTCGCCGCCACGCGATGCTCGCGGGCGGCGAAACCGTCTTGGTAGCCGTCTCCGGGGGGGCCGACTCCGTCGCCCTCCTCCGGGTCCTGATCGCGCTGGCGCCGGCCTGGCGCCTCTCGCTGCACGTCCTGCACGTCGACCACGGCCTGCGCGCCGGCTCGGCGCGCGACGCCGAGTTCGTGCGGACGCTCGCCGCGCGGCTCGGCATCCCGGCGGCCGTCGAGCGCGTGCAGGTCGGCCCCGGCTCGGTGGAGGCGGCCGCGCGGACGGCCCGCTACGCCGCGTTGCAGGCGTGGGCCGACCGGGTCGGCGCCTCGCGCATCGCCGTCGGCCACACCGCCGACGACCAGGCCGAGACGGTGCTGATGCGCGTGCTCGGCGGCTCCGGCGTCCGGGGTCTGGCCGCGATCCCTCCCGTGCGTGGCCGGGTCATCCGTCCGCTGATCGAGGTCCGGCGACAGGCCGTGCGCGATGCCTTGGGCGCCATCGGCCTCGACTGGCTCGAGGACCCGACCAACCGCGATCCGAAATTCCTTCGCAACCGGATCCGCCACGAGGTGCTGCCGATGCTGGCCGCCTCGCATCGGGCCGACGTCGTGCCCGCGCTCGCCCGCGTCGCCGGGATGGCGCGGGAAACCGTCGAGGCGCTCGACCGCACCGCGGTCCTGGCGCTCGAGCGCCTCGCCCGCGCCGAGGCCGGTGGGCTCACCCTGTCGCGCGCGGCACTGGCGGCGCTGCCGCCGCCCGTGGCCGCCGAGGTGTTGCGTCAGGCGGCCGCCCGCGCGGGGAGCCGGTCGCCGCTGCGCGCGTGGGCGCACCGGGGCCTGCGCCGCGTCCTGGCCGCGGAGCCGCCGCGGCGGCCCTTCCGGCTCGGCGGCGTCACCGTCGAGGTCAGCGGCGATCGCCTCCGCGTGGGCGCGCGCCCGGCGCCCGTGCTCCTCACCCGCGCGTTGCCGGTGCCCGGCCGCGTCGAGCTGCCAGAGATCTCGCGCGCGCTCGAGGCACGCCGGCTGCCGGCGGTGGGCTACGTCCTCCCGCGGACGCCCGATCGCGTCGCGTTCGACGCGGCGGCAATCTCGTCCACGCTGTCGGTCCGCCGCCGCCGGATCGGTGACCGCTTCGAGGCGTACGGCGCGGGGGAGCGGCGGCTGAAGTCACTCCTGATCGACGCCAAGCTGCCGCGCTGGGAGCGCGCCCGGCTGCCGCTCGTCGAGCACGACGGCCGCATCCTGTGGGTCGCGGGGCTGCGCCGCGGCGCCGCCGCACCCGTCACGGCGGCCACGCGCGAGGTCGTCGAGCTTCGATTGATGCCGCTGGCGGAGCCGGAAGGTGGCCGGTAGAATGCGGCCCCTGACCTCATGAGGATCGCGTTCTCGCTCGTCCTCCTCGTCGCGCTCGCCTCTCCCCCTGGCGCCCAGTCCGCGGCGGCCGGGCCCCCCGCCGCCGCGCGGCCTTCTCCGAAGCCCTCGGCGTCGACGATCGACGCCCGCGCCGTCCTGCAGGCCATGGAGGCGGCGTTCAGCACCGTCGCCGACCGGGTCACGCCGGCGGTCGTCAACGTGAGCACCGTCTCCCGCCGACCCACCCCGGGCTCGCCCGAGGACCCGCAGCGCTTCCGCGAGTTCTTCGGGGACGAGTTCTTCGAGCGCGACTACCGGCGCCGCCCGCGCGGGGAGCCCCGGGCTGGTGGCTCCGGCGTCATCGTGGATCCAGCCGGATACATCTTGACGAACAATCACGTTATCGAGAACGCTCGGGACATCACCGTGCGCCTGTCCGACTCGCGGAAGTTCACGGCCACCCTGGTCGGTCGCGATCCCAAGACCGATCTCGCGGTGCTCAAGGTCGACGCGCCCGCCGCGCTGCCGGCGGCGGAGCTGGGCGACTCCGAGCACCTGCGCGTCGGCCAGTGGGTCGTGGCCATCGGCAACCCGTTCGGCCTGGACCGTACCGTCACCGTGGGCATCGTGTCGGCGAAGGCCCGTACGCGGGTCGGCGTCGCCACGTACGAGAACTTCATCCAGACCGACGCGTCGATCAACCCCGGCAACTCCGGCGGCCCGCTGCTGAACCTGGACGGACGCGTGATCGGCATCAACACGGCGATCGTGGCGGCCGGGCAGGGCATCGGCTTCTCGATCCCGATCAACGAGGCCAAGTCGGTGATGGGACAGCTCATCGCCCGCGGCAAGGTGACGCGCGGCTGGCTCGGCATCGCCATCCAGGACCTCACCGACGAGCTGGCCACGAGCTTCGGCGTGCGCGAGCGCGAGGGCGTGCTGGTCGCCGACGTCATGACGGGCGGGCCCGGCGAGGCCGCCGGGTTGAAGCCGGGCGACGTCATCGTGCAGCTCGGTGCCACAAAGGTCCGCGAGGTCCCCGACCTGCAGCGGCGCGTGGCCAATGTCGCGCCCGGCCAGACCATCGGCCTCGGCGTGATCCGCGATCGGACGCCGCAGCGACTCACCGTGCGCGTCGGCGAGATGCCGCCGGAGGACACCGCGGCAGCGGAGGTCGATCCGGGGCCGGAGGGCTTCGGCCTGCAGGTCGAGCCGCTGGCGCCGGACACGGCCGAGCGCCTGGGGCTGCGGTTCGGCCACGGGCTGCTGGTCACCGACGTGGCCAGCGCCGGGCCCGGCGAGCGCGCGGGCCTGCGGCGCGGCGACGTGATCCTGGAGGTCGACCGGCAGCCCGTACACGACACGCCCTCGCTGCAGAAGGCACTGAGCGCGGTGCCGGCGGGCCGCTCGGTGGTCGTGTGGGTCCACCAGCCCGGAGCCGGCGGCCGTAACCAGTACGTGGTCCTCGAGCGCGAGGGGCGCCCGTGAGCGCCGGCCTGCTGGAGCCGCCGCCGCTCTCGCGTCGCGGCACCGTCCTGGTGGTCGACGACGAGGAGGGGGTGCGCGCCTCGATCCGCGCGATCCTGGAGGGCACCTGCGAGGTCCTGGAGGCGGAGACGGGCGCCGACGCGCTCGAGCTGCTGCGCGTGCGCGAGGTCGACCTCGTCATGCTGGATCAGCGGATGCCGGGCGAGCCCGGCATCGACGTGCTGCCCCGGGTGAAGGCCGCCGACCCCTCGACGGTCGTGGTGCTGGCCACGGCGGTGCACGACGTCCGCACCGCGGTCGAGGCCCTCAAGCGCGGCGCCTACGACTACATCACCAAGCCGTTCGACGTGGACGACATCCTCATGCTGGTCGAGCGGGCGCTCGAGAAGCGCGCGCTGGAGCGTCAGGTGCTGTGCCTGCGCTCGGCCCTGGCGCCATCGGGGCCGGCCACGCCGGACGGCTTCGAGGGGCTGGTCGGCCGCCACCCCGAGATGGTCCGTATCTACCAGCTGGTCACCCAGATCGCGACCACCCCGACCACGGTGCTCATCACCGGCGAGAGCGGCACCGGCAAGGAGCTGGTGGCGCGCGCCATCCACCAGCGCAGCGAGCGCAGCACCCAGCCCTTCGTGGCGATCAACGTGGCCGCCATCCCCGAGGCGCTGCTCGAGTCGGAGCTGTTCGGCCACGAGAAGGGCGCCTTCACCGGCGCCATCGGCCGTCGCCTCGGCAAGTTCGAGCTGGCCCACGGCGGCACCATCTTCCTCGACGAGATCGGCTCGCTGCGCCTGGATCTGCAGACCAAGCTGCTGCGCGCCCTGCAGGAGCGGGAGGTCGAGCGGCTGGGGGGC
>Ga0299907_10001386_pt1 | contig 13783 bp, 14 predicted proteins | sample RVTome_16_FD_198680 | JGI IMG/M metagenome (GOLD analysis project Ga0299907, IMG submission 198680) | Soil microbial communities from uranium-contaminated site in the Upper Colorado River Basin, Wyoming, United States - RVT152D67 (version 2) ... | reverse complement strand
GTGCGTCGACGTCACGATCTCGGACGGGTCGCGTCCGACGTCCGCGCAGTGCTGGTGCAGCACGTCGCGCTTGTGCACGAACTGCGCCACGTCGCCGCCGGGGACGTTCCAATGCTGTGCCCACCGCGCCACCGCGCGCAGCGTGCGCTTCTCGCCGCCTCCGCCGATGCAGATGGGCGGGTGCGGTTGTTGCACGGCTTTCGGCTCGCAGCGCGCCTCCTGCAGGCGGTAGTGCGAGCCTTCGAAGGTGGTGGTCTCCTTCGTCAGCAGCGACACGATCACCTCGCACGCCTCGTCGAAGCGGTCGAAGCGCTGCTTCAGCGTGCCCAGCTCGATGCCGTACGCGGTGCACTCCTCCTCGTTCCACGCAGCGCCGATGCCCAGCTCGAGGCGGCCGCCGGAGACGATGTCGAGCGTCGCCGCCATGTTGGCCAGCACCGCGGGGTGCCGGTAGACGATGCCGGTCACAAGGCAGCCGACGCGCAGGCGAGTGGTGGCCTGCGCCAGCGCCGTCATCGTGGTCCACCCCTCCATGCACGGACCTGTCGAGTCGCTGAAGATCGGGTAGAAGTGGTCGAACGTCCAGCCCGACTCGAACACCTCGATGTCGTCGGCCGCCTTCCAGACGGCGAGCATGTCGGGCCATGCGGTGTTCTGCGGTGACGTCTTGAAGGCGAAGCGCATGCGAGGACGCTAACCCGCGTGGTGATGCTCGGCCCGGTGACGGCGCAACAGGTCGTCGCCGAAGTCGTTGGCCGGGTCGCGCACCACCGTGTGCACGTGATTGGCGCCGTCCTGGGTGTTGTCGTATTCGATCAACAGGCGCGCGCCCTGGATGCGGTAGTAGTGCGGCCGCGCAGGCTGCGGCTCGCCCGCGAACACGAAGCGCACCCCGGTGGCGTCGACGGCTTCGGGGACGCGGCGGGCGTAGTGGTCGAGGAGCGCGTCCGCGATCGCTCGTGGCTCGCCGGTGAGGTCGTCGACGGCGATTCCTTCGTCTGCGTTCGGCAGGGCGCTCGCGTCGAGGCGGGGCGCGTTGGTGGTGAGGATGTCGTCGGGCGCGACGTCGCTCACGATGGCGTGCTTGCGTTCGCCTGTAGTCATCGCTTCGACCAGCGCGAGCGCGAGGTCCTGCTCCGGCGCGAGCAGGCGGTACGCGCCTTCGAGGGTTGTCGGATTGGCGCCGAGGAACTGCGGCGTGACCGCGATGTCGGTTTGCCCGCCGACGATCGTGACGTTCACCGAGACGTGATGGCCTTCGACGCGCCATCCCCACGCGTGGTCGCCGGGCTCGCCGAACATCGCCACGTGGTACTCGGCGCGGTGGCGACCCCACGGCCGCTGCTTGCCACGCCGCGGGCCGCGTCCGCCCTCGTGGTCGTCGAGCACGTCTTCGAGCGCCATCACCAGGCAGGCGGTGGCGAACGACGTGGTGGTCGTGCCCGTGCGCAGCAGGTCGAACACGACCTTCTGCTGCTCGGGCCGGAGGTCGGCGAGGCACAGGCCGGGCCTCGCCCGCGGGATGTAGTGCCAGTCACGGCGGTGCTCGTCCTCGTCGAACGCGAAGCAGGCACGGCGGCGCTGCTGGACGTCGAGGGCACCGACGAGGCGCTCGACGGCGATCGCCGTGTCGATCACCAGCTTGGGGTCGCGCACTGCCTGCACTCTACGATCGGCTGATGCGACCGCCGCGGTACGAAGCACAGGAGCGGCCGCTGTCGGCGTTGCCGTCGCCGCTGGCGCGGGGCCTCGCGTTCAGCGCGATCGTCGTGGCCAGCTTGTGCGGCGCCCTGATCGGGTGGGCGGTCGTCGACCTGCAGTGCGAGGGCAGCTGCTCGGCGGCAAGCGGCATCGGCGCGGTGGTGGGCGGGGTCGGCGCGGCCGCCGGTGTCGCCGTCGTTGCCGTGCTCACGCTGCGGGCCATGGGCGAGTGGAAGCGCGTGGACGAAGAGCAGCTGTTCGACGACTCGCTGGCGCAGATGCCCGACGACCCGTCGTTGCCCGAGTCCTAAGGGAGCACCAGCCGGCGGAACCCCTCCGCGTAGCGGTAGCCCGACGCGCGCCCTGCTTCCTCGGCCCGCTCCTGCACCGCGCTGCGCAGCCACTCCCCTGCTTCGCCGAGCTGCGACTCGTGGCAGAGGAGCGCTTCTGCCTTGCGATCGATGGTGGCCGCGATGTCGACCCACGTGTCGGGTTCGAGCGTTCCCGACAGCCACACCTCGCGTACATGGTGCGGCGGTCCGGCGTCGGGGAAGTAGAGCGGGTTGCCCGCTTCGTGCGCGGCGGCGTCGAGCGTCGCCCAGCCGACCTCGCGATGGTCGCGGTGGTTCACGTACGCGCTGCCGAACACGACCGCGGTGGGATCGGGGCACACGACGACGTCCGGTCGCGCTTGCCGTATGACGCGCACGAGCTCGGCGCGCAGCGCGGCGTCGTTGGCGACGGTGCCGTCGGCGCGGCCGAGGCGGTGGACCGTGGCGAGGCCCAACACTCTCACCGCCCGGTCGACCTCGGTGGCCCGGCGCGCGCCCAGCTCGTCGGTGTCGGTGGACGGGTCGATCGCGCCCTTGTCGCCCGCCGCGCAGACGACGACCTCGACGTGGTCGCCCGCCGCTGCCCAAGCCGCGAGCGTGCCGCCCGCCGACACGTCGGCGTCGTCCGGGTGGGCGTAGATAGCGAGGACGCGCCGTCCCGTGTTCGCGCGCTCGGTCAAGGGGCGGACGCGATCGCCTTGCGGGCGCGCTCGATGCCGTCGTCGTCGATGTCGCAGTGCGTCACGAAGCGCACGACGCCCGGCGCGATGGTGCCCGCCAGCACGCCCTCGGCCCTCAGGTGCTCCAGGAGCGCGCGCCAGCCGGGATGGGTGAACGTGACGATGTTCGTGCGGATGCGCTCGAGGTCAACCGCCGCGTCGGGCCACCGTTCCGCAACCGCTTCCGCCAGCCGCTTGGCGCGCGCGTGGTCGTCGGCGAGGCGTTCGACCATCGTGCGCAGCGCGACGGTCCCCGCCGCGGCGACGATGCCCGCTTGGCGCATCCCGCCACCAAGACGTTGGCGCTCGCCGCGGGCGCGTTCGATGACATCTGCGGGTCCCGCGAGCAACGAGCCAACCGGCGCCGCGAGCCCTTTGGACAGGCAGCACATCACCGTCGTCGCCGGCGCCGCGTAGTCCGCCGCGCTGATGCCGCTGGCGACTTCGGCGTTGAACAGGCGGGCACCGTCGAGGTGCACAGGAAGGTCGTTGTCTCGTGCGATGCGGGTGACGGCTTCGAGCGCGTCCATCGGCCACGGCGCGCCGTCCGCGGGCATGTGCGTGTTCTCGATGCAGAGCAAGCCAGGGCGAGGGTAGTGGTGGTCGGCCGCGTCGAGCGCCCATTGCACGTCGCTCGGCTCGAGGGTGCCGTCGTCGTCGGGCAACGTCGTGAACTGCACGCCCGCGTTGCGCGCGCCCGCGCCGTTCTCGTAGACCACGACGTGGTGGCGCGCGCCCGCCAGCACCGCCGTCGCGGGCGGCGCCAGCAACCGCAGCGCGAGCTGGTTGGCCATGGTCCCCGAAGGGACGTAGAGCGCGGCCGGCTTGCCAACGCGCTCGGCGAAGAGATCCTGCAGCTCGTTGACGGTGGGATCCTCGCCGTACACGTCGTCGCCCACGTCGGCGGTGGCCATCGCCTTGCGCATCTCGGCCGTCGGGCGGGTGACGGTGTCGCTGCGGAGGTCGACAGCTGCGGTTGCGGCTCCGGCGGGTTCGACGGGGTTCGACATCGCCCGGCAGGCTACCGGCCGTGCCCAGACCCACCGAAGCCGCCAACGCAGCCATCACCGACGCGGCCGGGTTGGCGCGTGTCGCCGCCTCGGTGGTCGAGGAGGCGGGCCGGCTGGTGCTCGACGCACGGTCGTCGGCGCGCACGCACGTCGCCACCAAGTCGACGGGCACCGACATGGTCACCGAGGTCGACCGCGCCAGCGAGGCGCTGATCGGCCGCTTGCTGGCCGAGCGGCGTCCGGGCGACGGGTTGATCGCCGAGGAGGGCACCGACGTCGCCGCGTCCACCGGCGTCGTGTGGATCGCCGACCCGCTCGACGGCACCACCAACTTCCTCTACGGCTTCCCCTCGTTCGACGTCTCTCTTGCCGCGCAGGTCGACGGCACCGTCGTCGCCGCCGCCGTGCGCGATCCGCTGCACGGCGAGACGTTCACCGCTTGGGCCGGCGGCGGTGCCTGGTGCAACGGCCGGCGCTTGCACGTCGGCGGACCGCCCAGTCTCGCCACCGCGCTCGTCGGCACGGGCTTCTCCTACGACCCGGCCCACCGAGCGCTGCAGGGCGGGCTCGTCGCGCACGTGCTGCCGCGTGTGCGCGACATCCGCCGCGCCGGTGCGGCCGCGCTCGACCTGTGCTGGGTCGCGCTGGGCCGCCTCGACGCGTTCTACGAGTCGGGCCTCGCTCTTTGGGATTGGGCCGGCGGCTCGCTCGTCGCCGCCGAGGCCGGCGCCCGCACCGGCCAGCTCGACGACGGCACCTACGTCGCCGCCCCACCGCACCTCTACGAACCGCTCGTCGAGCTGCTGCTCAGCGCCCCACTGCCCTAGTGCCGTGTCAGGTAACGGTTGCCCGCGTGTCGGCGAGCCAGGGGCGTCGCTCGCAACGCCGCAGGAGGACGCGTCTGTCCTGCCCATCCGCTACGACGAGAAGGCAGCGAGCGGCGTCATCCGGCCGGCGAGACGCGGCAAACGTTGCCTGATGCGGCACTAGCCCTCAGATCCCGATGCCGAGCCGCAGCACCCGGTCGCGCACGAACGTCGGCGTGAGACGGTTCACCACGCTCAACACCGCGGCGTCGACGCCGACCAAGTAGCGCGACCGCGGGAAGCGCGCGTCGATGGCGCCGGCGATCACCTTGGCGCAGTGCTCGGGGTCGCCCATCAACGGCTCGAGCAGCCGCTGACCCCACAAGGCCCTCCGGTACGCACCGGCGAACCTCGAGCCGTTGGCTTCGCGCTTTTCGATGTCGCGCTGGAACTCGTCCCAGATGGCGGTCTTGAACCCGCCGGGCTCGACCACGATCACCTTGATGCCGTCCTGCGCGAGCTCGATGCGCAGCGCGTCCGACAGCGCCTCGAGCGCGTGCTTCGCACCGGTGTAATGGCCGGCGAACGGCGCGGTGACGCGGCCCATGATCGACGACACGTTCACGATGCGCCCCCCGCCCTGGTCGCGCATCGCCGGCGCCGACAGGCGGGCGAGGCGCATCGGCGCGTGGACCATCGTCTCGAACAGGCGGCTCGCCTCGTCGTCGTCGACGTCTTCGACCGCGCCGTTCATGCCGTACCCCGCGTTGTTCACGAGCCCGTAGAGGCGCAGGCCCGCGAGCGCCCGTTCGCACTGGCCGGCATCGGTGACGTCGAGCAGGATCGTCGACACCTCGACGCCCGCGTCCGCCGCCGCCTTCTCGACGATTCTGGCCTTCTCCTCGGAGCGGACCGACCCGATCGAGTGGTAGCCCCGCTTCGCCAGCTCGATCGCGGTCGCCAAGCCGATACCGGAGTTGGCACCGGTGGTGAGGACCGCCCTGTTGATGTCCGTGTTCACATCCCTGTTCACGTCCGTCATCCGTGGAACAGCTCCGCGATGGCGACCAGCTCGGGGTCGACGGTCTTGAGCTCGATCACCGCATCCCCCAGCGGCACCCGCACGATGCAGGCGTCCCGGAGCGCCACCATCGTCCCGAACTCGCCGTCGTGCACCGCGTCGATGGCCGCCACGCCGAAGCGCGTCGCCAGCACCCGGTCGAACGCGGTCGGCGTCCCGCCCCGCTGGATGTGGCCGAGCACGGTGACTCGCGTCTCGAACCCCGTGCGGGCCTCGATCTCGTCGGCGAGCAGCTGGCCGATGCCCCCCAGCCGCACGTGCCCGAACGCGTCGACGTCCTTGGACGCGAGGACCATCGTCCCTTCCCTCGGCTTCGCCCCTTCTGCCACGACGACGATCGACGCGTAACGGCCCTTGTCGTGACGCCGGCGCAAGTCCTCGCAGATCTGGTCGATGTCGAACTCGCGCTCCGGCACGAGCACCTCGGCGGCGCCGCCTGCGATCCCCGCGTACGTCGCGATCCACCCCGCGTGGCGACCCATCACCTCGCACACCAACACTCGGTCGTGCGACTCCGCGGTCGTGTGCAGGCGATCGATAGCGTCGACGGCGACCTGCACCGCGGTGTTGAACCCGAACGTGACCTCCGTCGCGCCCAGGTCGTTGTCGATCGTCTTCGGCACGCCGACGACCGCCACGCCTTCCTCGCCGTGCAGCTTGTAGGCGACGCCGAGCGTGTCCTCGCCACCGATCGCGACGAGCGCGTCGACGCCGAGGTCGGCGAGGTTCGTCTTCACGCGCTCGATCCCGTCCTCCACCTTGTACGGGTTCGTCCGCGAGCTGCCGAGGATCGTCCCGCCCCGGGGCAGGATGCCGCGGCAGCGCGCGACGTTGAGCTCCATCGTCAGCTTCTCGAGCGGGCCCCGCCATCCGTCGCGGAAGCCGACGAACTCGTCGCCGTACACCTGCTCGCCCTTGCGCACGACGGCCCGGATGACCGCGTTCAACCCCGGGCAGTCGCCCCCTCCCGTGAGCACCCCGACTCGCATCGCGCCTCCCTACCCCACCCAGCGGCGCGGGCTCCTTCCCGTGCCGGGGCGCGTCAGTCTGTCTCGCGCGTCATCGACACCCGCGTTCCTTCATCCCGCTGTCGCAGCTGAGGCCTACCGCTCGCCGCGAGCGACCCGCTCGTCTTGACGCTCGGCGCGCGTAAGGAGGACGACCTCCCGCTCGAAGTCGGTCAGGTCCTCGAACCCCTTGTAGACGCTCACGAACCGCAGGTACGCGACCTCGTCGAGGGTCCGCAGCCGGTCGAGCACGGCGCGGCCGATCTGCTCGCTCGTCACCTCCGGACCGTCGAGACGCAGCGTCTCCTCGATCTCCGCCCCGAGCGCGTCCAACTGCTCGACGCCCACGGGTCGGTTCTTGGCCGCGGCACGTATCCCGTCCACGATCTTCGCCCGCTCGAACGGCACCCGCTGGCCCGACCGTTTGATCACCACCAGCGGCGCCTCTTCGAGCCGCTCGTAGGTGGTGAACCGCCGGTTGCACGCCAGGCACTCGCGCCGCCGCCGAATGGCGCTGCCCTCCTCGGCGGTGCGCGAGTCGACGACCTTGTCGTCAAGCCCTCCGCACGCCGGGCACCGCACGATCGTCGACCGTACTTCGCGCGCTCGTCAGGTTCTCGTCGTGATTGGCTTCAGCCATCGTCCGTCATGGCAGCTCGATTCTCTCGCCGGGCTGGAGAGGACGACCGTGGCGCGTGGCGGCCAGGTCGTCGACGAGTGGCCTGATGTCACCCTCGGGCTGGAGCGACCGGGCGATGGTCCACAACGTGTCCCCGGGCTGGACGACGTAGGTGGCTCGCCGGACGGGCGTCGTCACGAGGCGGACGGCGGCCGACGTCCGATCCGCCAGCGGGGCGGGGTGCTCCGCCACCGCCGACGATGGGGAAGAACGGACCTCGGCGGCGGCGAGGGGGCCACCGCCGAGGGCTTCGAGGGCCTTCCCCCCTGCAAGGAAGGCGCCTACGACCACGACGAGCACCACAAGACGGCGGCGCCAGTAGACGTACGAGGGCAGTGGACGGTGCCTCGTCGGCACGCCGTGACCACGGGGCCCCTGGGCACTCGCAAGCCCGGCCCCGCGCCCGCGGACGGCGACCGACCCGCTCGTCGCACTTGGTCCGACGCACACGCTGATCGCCGTCACGGCCCTCCTCTCCGCTGCATCCGCTGGGTTCCCGCCGTCCTGCGGTGTCGTTCGCAAGATCGAATGTGTGTTCGATGCCATCCAAGCTCGAACACTCGTTCGTGTCAAGAGGAATCTCGAACAGATGTTTGCCTTCGCCGGCAGCTCTTGCTACGGTGCCCCTGAACATACGTTCGCTCGTGCCCGCCGGGGCACAGCACGGGTCGAGGAGGCGCCGTATGCCGGAAGGGCTCAGCGAGAAGAAACGCCAGATCCTCGAGTTCATCGAGCGCGCCCAGCGGGAGCGGGGCTATCCCCCGTCCGTGCGCGAGATCGGCGAGGCGGTCGGCCTCACCTCGTCGTCGACCGTGCACTCGCACCTGCGCTCGCTCCAGCAGACGGGGTACCTGCGCCGTGACCCCACGAAGCCCAGAGCCATCGAAGTCCGCTACGACCCGGGTTCGGGCGCCATCCTCGACCGGCGCCCCGTGCGCCACATCCCGCTCGTCGGCGAGGTTGCGGCCGGTACCGACGTCCTCGCGGAGGAGAACGTCGAGGAGCTGCACCCCATGTCCGAGGACTTCACGGGCGCCGACACCGGCCAGCTCTTCATGCTCAAGGTCCGCGGCGACTCTATGATCGACGCCGGCATCTTCGCGGGCGACTACGTCGTCGTTCGCCAGCAGCCCGAGGTCCACAAGGGCGACGTCGTGGTGGCCGGCATCCCGGGCGACGAGGCCACGGTCAAGACGTACGGACGGCGCGGCGGCAAGATCGTCCTCACCCCTGCCAACCCTCGGTTCGAACCCATGGAGTTCGACCCCGCAGACGTCAACATCTACGGAAAGGTGGTGACGGTGGTGAGGCGCCTCTAACCGACGGGTCCGCGACAATGGGCCGGTGCGACGACCGACCGGCCACATCCAGGGGACGTGGCACGCGGCGATGACGCTTGCCGTCATCGGTGTCGTGCTGTCCGCTGTGACAACGGGCGCGGTCGTGCTCGGTGGGAGCCGAGTCGCGAGCGCGCTGACAGCCAACGAGCCCGCCCTCGAGCAGCAATGGGGCATGAAGAAGATCGGTGCGCCGGCTGCGTGGAGCAACGGCCTGACTGGCGCGGGCATCACGATCGGCGTGGTGGACAGCGGTGTCGACCTCGTACACGAAGACCTGGCGGCGAAGATCGTCCCGGGGACGGACTTGGTGGAACCGGGGACGTCGCCGCAGGACGACTTCGGGCACGGGACGCACGTCGCGGGGATCGCGGCCGCGATCACGGGCAACGGGCGCGGCGTCACCGGCGTCGCACCGGATGCCGCCATCCTGCCGGTCAAGGTGCTCGACAACCAGGGACGCGGCGCGGCCAACATCGACGAAGGAATCCGCTGGGCGGTCGACCACGGCGCGCACGTCGTGAACGTGTCGATCGGGGACCTGCTCGAACCGATCAGCGGGCCACCGTTCACCGAGGCGATCCGCTACGCCTGGTCGAAGGACGTGATCTGCGTCGTATCCGCAGGCAACTCGTTCATCTTCAACTCGGCGTCCAGCGACGAGCCGGCGCTCGTCGTGAGCGCGACGACGCCCGACGACACGTTGGCGGCATACTCGAACGGCGTAGGTGGGGCGGCGTGGGGTATCGCCGCGCCCGGTGGCGCGGGTGAGACGAACGAGGCCGACGACATCCTGTCGACGTACTGGGTCGGCGGGAGGTCGAACCAGTACGCGTACCTGTCGGGTACGTCGATGGCGGCACCGCATGTCGCGGGCGCGGCGGCGTTGCTCCGGGCCGCGGGGTTGACGCCGCAGCAGACCGTCGACCGCTTGCTGGCCACGGCGAAGGACCTCGGTCCGCCGGGGCGGGACAGCAACTTCGGCGCGGGACGGCTCGACGTGGCCAAGGCGGTCGAGGGACTCGGCGGTGCGGGCGGCGGTGGTAGTGGCACGGGCGGCGGCGCGGGTGGCGGCACGACGACCACGACGGCGAGTGCCGGCGGCGGAAGCGGCAGTGGCGGCGGTTCGTCGGGTGGGACGAGCTCGGGCAGTGGCGCGGGATCGAAGACGACGAGGACGACCGCCGCGCCCGCGATCCCGACTCCACCCACACCTGACACGACGACGCCGGCCACGGAGACGCCTGGTGGGGACACCGGCGCCCTCGAGCAGTCGACGGGCGCGGGCACCCGTGACGAGGGCGATGGCGCCAGTGCCGGTGCGAACGGCAACGACGCCAGCGCGGGCCTCCCGCTCGCCCTCATCCTCGCCGCGGGCGCGCTCGTGCTCGGCACCGGGAGCCTCATCCCGATCGTCAGGCCAGGGAGAGGGGGCCGGCGGTCACGCCCCGGTCGTTAGGCCGGTAGGGTCCAGGACCCGGCAACGCCCGGCCGCAGACCCGACTCAGGAGGACCGACGAAGGTGCCCGTTCGCAAGGCAGACGCACAATGGGAAGGCACGCTCCAGGACGGTAAGGGCGTGATGCGCCTGGGAGGCGGCGCCTACGAGGGCCCGTACTCCTTCACCAGCCGCTTCGAAGACGGCAGCGGCACCAACCCCGAAGAGCTCATCGCCGCCGCGCACGCCGGGTGCTTCTCCATGGCGCTGTCGGGCGCGCTGACCCGCAACGGCTTCACACCCAACCGCGTGTCGACGACGGCGTCCGTGCACCTGAACAAGACCGACGAAGGCTTCCGGGTGCAGCGCATCGACCTCACGACCGAGGCCGATGTCCCCGGCATCGACGCCGACAAGTTCGCGGAGCTGGCTGACGGCACGAAGACGGGCTGCCCGATCTCGGTGCTGCTGGGCGCCAGCGCGGAGATCACGCTCGACGCCAAGCTCGTCGGCAGCTGACCGAACGGGCGAAGGGTCAGGCGGCGCCGAGCCCGCCGACCAGCAACCGGTGGACGGCGGCGTGCACGGACTCGATCGCGCCGCGTTCGACGTGCTCGTCGCGCGTGTGAGCGAGGTTGGGGTCGCCGGGACCGAAGTTCGTGGCGGGGATGCCGGCCTCGGAGAAGAACGACACGTCGGTCCACCCGAGCTTCGCCTTGGGCGGCTGTCCCGTGGACGCGACCAGCGCGGCGAGCAGCGGGTGGTCGAGCGCGGGCGGCGCGGGCGCGGCGTCGTCGAGCAGCTCCCACGAGTCGCCGCCCACCAAAGCCGGAGCCGAGGCCGAGGCCGGAGCGTCGAACCCACCGGCGGACAGTACGTCGAGTACGTGCGCCAACGCTTGGTCGCCGGTGCGGTCGGGCGCGTAGCGATGGTTGACCGTGAGCTCCGCGGCGTCGGGTACCACGTTGCCGGCCACGCCGCCACGGACGTCGACGGCCTGCAACGCCTCGCGAAACTCGCAACCACCGAGCACGACCCGCCGTTCCTCGTACGACGCGAGCGACGACAGCACCGCGCCCAACCGATGGATGGCGTTGCGGCCCATCCACGGCCGAGCGGTGTGCGCACGGTCGCCAACGAAGCGGGCGCGCACACGAAGCGTTCCCTGGCAGCCGGCTTCGACCAAGCCGCCGGTGGGCTCGCCGAGGATCGCGGCGTCGCCCTCCAACAAGTCGGGACGGGTGTGCAGCAACGTCCGCAGGCCGTTGTCCTCGAGCGACACCTCCTCGCACGCGTAGAACACGTACGTCACGTCGACCGCGGGCGACTCCACCGTGCACGCGAGGTCGAGGAACACGGCGAGGCCGCTCTTCATGTCGCTCGCGCCGAGCCCCCAGAGCGTGTCGCCCTCGATGCGCGCACCGGCGTTCTCGTTGACGGGGACGGTGTCAGTGTGGCCGGCCAGGACCACGCGCAACCCACGATCGAGTGAGGTGCGGGCGACGACGTTCTCGCCGACGCGGTCCACCGTCAACCACGGCGCCTCCTTCTGCAGCCGGGCCTCGATCCAGTCGGTGATGGCCGCCTCGCCGTGCGACACCGAGGGGATGTCGACGAGCTCGGCCGCCAGCTCGAGCAGATCGGTACCAGACGACGTCACGAGATGTAGATCCCTTCCTCGCGCAGCACGTCGTTGATGTGGTCGCGATCGCCCGGCGACAAGCGCCGCAGGATCAGCGCGCACGGCAGGTAGAAGTCGCCGCCGGGGAACGAGCGCAGGCGGTCGCCGCGCACCACGACGCAGTCGGGCGGGACGACACCGCGGCTGACCTCCTCGCCGGTGACCGAGTCGATGACGGGGATGCCGGGGTTGAGCACGGTCGCCTCGGCGAGCACGCTCCCCCGCCCCACGCGCGCGCCCTGCGTCACGATGCAGCGGCTGCCGATCATGCAGTCGTCCTCGATGATGACGGGCGACGCCTGCGGCGGTTCGAGCACGCCGCCGATGCCGACGCCGCCGGCGAGATGCACGTTGGCGCCGATCTGCGCGCACGACCCGACCGTGGCCCACGTGTCGACCATCGTGTTGGCACCGACGTGCGCGCCGATGTTGACGTAGCCCGGCATCAGGATCACGCCGGGCGCGAGGTACGACCCCCACCGCGCCGCGCCGCCCGGTACCACGCGCACGCCGAGCGACTCGTAGTCGCGCTTCAGCGGGATCTTGTCGTGGTACTCGAACGGACCTGCCTCCGTCGTAGTCATCGACGACAGCTGGAACAGCAGCAGGATCGCCTGCTTCAACCACTCGTGCACGACGACCTCGCCGTCCACGACCTCGGCCACGCGCGCCTCGCCGCGGTCGAGCAGGTCGATGGCGGCGTGCACGGCTTCGGTTGCGTCCGGGTCGCCGCGAGGGATCTCCGCGCGCAGCGACCACAGCTCCTCGATCGTGGACTTGAGGTCTCCCACGACCGCGCAGGCTACCGTCCGCCGGTGCTCCGGAAGCTCGAACGCGTCATCCCCGAATCGCCCGGCAAGCCACAGCCCGAGCCCGAGCACCCCATGCGCAAGGTGACGCAGCAAGTCGCGTTCGAGCCGGGCGGCTGGACACCCGAGCGCGCCGAGCGCGTGGCCATGCTGTTCGACGGGCTCGCTCCCGAGTGGCACACGCGAGGCTCGCCCGAGCGCACGGATGCCTTGGTCGACGCGCTGGCGCGCGGCGGTCCGTTCGACAAGCGCCGCCCCTGCCTCGAGCTGGGGTCGGGGATCGGCCTCTTCACCGACCGGATCGTCGATCGCTTCGGCCGAGGCCACGTCGTCGCCGTCGACCTCTCCTACGAGATGCTCACGCGCGCGCCGGCGGACCTCGCGCCTCGCGCCCAAGCCGACGCGGCTCGCTTGCCCTTTCGCGACGCGACGTTCGGCACGGCTGTGCTCGTGAACATGCTGCTGTTCCCGCGCGAGATGGCGCGCGTCGCCACCACGCTCGTGTGGGTCAACACCGTCGGCGACGCCACCCCGATCCATCTCAGCGCGGAGGAGGTCGAGACCGCGCTACCCGGCGCGTGGGAGGGCGTCCAAGCGGAGGCCGGTTGGGGGACGTGGGCGGTGCTGCGGAAGAGCGCCGGCCCGAACTTGCGCGTCTGAGCCGCGAGTACCGCGGCTCAGACGCGCACGTTTGCGTTACTCGACGCCGAGCCGCCGCGCCACCAGGTCGATGCGCTCGATCGGCTGCACCACCGCGACACGAACGTGCGACGCACCTGCGGGGCCGAACGTGTCACCCGGCGCCACCAGTGCACCGCCTTCCGACGCGAGGCGCTCGGCGAAGCCCCACGCGTCGCCGTCCGGCGCGGCAAGCCACAGGTAGAACGCACCAGCGGGCAACGGCACGTCCGAGCCCGACCACGCTTGCAACACCGCGGCCATGCGTTCGAGCCGCTCCCGGTAGACGCGCCGCTGCGCGTCGACGTGCTCGTCGTCGCCCAATGCGGCAACTGCGGCAGCCTGCACCGGTCCCGGCACGAGGAACCCTGCGTGCTTGCGTACCTCCTCGAGGTACGACACGAGGGCGGGATCGCCGGCGTAGAAACCGGCGCGACCGCCGGCGAAGTTCGATCGCTTGGACAGCGAGTGCACCGCGACGACGCCGACAGCACCGGACGACAGG
>Ga0299907_10001385_pt1 | contig 13788 bp, 12 predicted proteins | sample RVTome_16_FD_198680 | JGI IMG/M metagenome (GOLD analysis project Ga0299907, IMG submission 198680) | Soil microbial communities from uranium-contaminated site in the Upper Colorado River Basin, Wyoming, United States - RVT152D67 (version 2) ... | reverse complement strand
TGGAACGCAGCAGTGGTCGAGCATCGGCTCGCTCCATCGGCCAACCGGCCACACCTGGCCTGAGTCATTGTTGTCTGTCCAGGCGCGGATCGCGCGTTTCGTGCTCGTCCGCTCCTATGCAGACAACGCAATACGGCGGATTTGCAGCGTTTTTTCGCTCGTTACTCGTCAGTAACGACCGCGCAGCTGCTGCCCGTTTGCTGCCCGACAGCGCCATTCCCGCGTCTATCCCGAGAACAGAACTTGCCTATTTGCAGGGACTTCGAGAACGGGAGCGACGGGACTCGAACCCGCGACCTCCGGCGTGACAGGCCGGCGTTCTAACCAACTGAACTACGCCCCCGTAGTCGCGGAAGTGTAGCCGTGCGGCAGGGATCGGAGGCTGCGGCACGTAGCCTCACTCCACGTGTCCACCGCCGACTGGGTCGTCATCGCCGTCGTCGCGATCGCGGGGCTCTACGGGATCTCGACGGGATTCCTCCGTGGAGCGTTCTCCCTCGCCGGCTTCGCGTTCGGCGCGTATCTCGGGGCGCGGGTCGCGCCGCAGATCCTGACCGACGGATCGCCGTACGTCCCGGTCGTCGCGCTCGCCGGGGCGATCCTCCTCGGCACCCTCATGCGCGGGCTGGCCGGTCTGCTCGCGGGAGTGTTGCGCACGAGCATCGGCGTGATTCCGGGAATGCGACTCCTCGATCGCTTCGCCGGGCTCGTGCTCGGGCTCGCCGCGGGTGTCTTCCTCTGCTGGGCGATCGGCGCCGTGCTCCTGTACGTCCCGGGCGAGACGGAGTTGCGCCGTTCGGTTCAGCGATCGGCGATCCTCTCCGAGATCAACGACGTCTTCCCGCCGGAGCGGTTGCTCGAGGAGCTCGAGCGGGTCGATCCGATCGGCGTCTTCCTCGGCCCACCGGCGATCGTCGCGCCGCCCGAGAAGGGGCTCGCGAAGGATCCGGACGTCGTGCGCGCCTCGAAGAGCGTCGTGCGCGTGACGGGTATCGCATGCGGCCTGGGCCTCGAAGGCTCGGGTTGGGTGGTAACGCGCGGGCTCGTCGTCACGAACGCGCACGTCGTCGCGGGCATCGAGCGGCCGCGGGTCGACACGGCGGCAGGAAGGACGTTCGCCTCCACCGTCGTCGCGTTCGACGTCACGAACGACCTCGCCGTGCTGCGCGTCCCGGGCCTCGGCGCGCGTGCGCTTCCGGTCGCAGATCCGGAACGGGGCGCGGCCGTCGCGCTCGCCGGTTACCCGAGGAACGGGCCGCTCGTACGCACGCCGGCACGTCTCGGCGGGACCGCTCAGGTCCTCAGTCGGGACGCATACGGGCGCGGGCCTGTCAGGCGCCAGGTCACGGCGATCCGCGGCACGGTCGAGCCGGGGAGCTCGGGCGGTCCCGGCATCGACGCGCAGGGGCGCGTACGCACGACCGTCTTCGCGCGCCGGCCGCGCGAGACCGGTGGGTACGGGATTCCGATCGACCTCGTGCAGAGAGTCGTCGCCCGGGCCCGGACGCGACCGGTCGCCGCGACGGACTGCACCCCGTAGGGGCGAGATGTATCTCGCCCCTACGCGAAGAGATCGAGCGCGGCGTGCGGCTGGCGGAAGGGCGGGATGACGTACACGCCTGCGGCCAGCTCGCCTGACGCCTCGAGCAGCTCGCGCGCGAGCGCGAGGCCGGTGTCGCCGGCGTCCGCACCTGCGTCGCGCAGCCGCTCCTGGACGTGGTCGGGCACGACGATCCCTGGCACCTCGTTGTGGAGCCGCAGCGCGAGCTGGTAGCTGCGCACGTAGAAGATCCCGACGAGCAGTGGGATCGGGCACGAGCCTCCGAGGCGCTCGATGAACGTCTCCAGGTACGAGAGGTCGAAGAGCACCTGCGTCATCGCGAACTGCGCGCCCGCCTCCAGCTTCTGCTGGAAGCGCTCGTGCTCGTAGTCGAGGTCGTCGGCCGCCGGGTTCACCGCGACCCCGAGGAAGAAGGAGGTCGGCGCGTCGATCTCGCGCCCGTTGTAGTCCTCGCCGGAATTCATGCGGGTGATCATCTGCGAGAGCCCGATCGAGTCGACCTCGTACACGCCTTGCGATCCCGGGTAGTCGCCCGCCTCGGGCGGATCGCCCGTGACGGCGAGGACATTGCGAATGCCGTCGGCGTGCGCGCCGAGGAGCATCGACTCGAGCCCGGCGATGGACGTATCGCGCGGCGTCAAGTGAGGGATCGTCTCGAGACCGACTACGCGTTCGATCGTCGCCGACGCGATGAGGCCGTTCATTCGAGCACGTGCCCGTGGGTTGTCGTTCACGTCGACGACGTCGACATGCCCGGAAGCCTGCAGTGTGCGCGCGAGCTCGAGCATGGCGTGCGCGTTCCCGCCGCGCGGAGGATCGATCTCGACCGAGACGACGAACTCGCCGGCGCGGAGCTTTCGCTGGAGCAGCGTCTCGTGCTCCGGCTCCGACGGGGACACGACGATCTCGCGCTCGCGCACGACGAGCTGCGTCCGCGGGCCGCGATCCTCGTCGACGGCGTCACGGATCGCGGCGATCTCGGTCGGTGTGGTCCCGCAGCAACCGCCGATGATGCGCGCGCCGAGCTCCCTGGCATGTGCTGCGAACTCCGCGAAGTACTCGGGCGTCGCGTGCGGGAAGATGACGCGCTCGCCGGCGAGGCTGGCGAGACCGACGTTTGGCAGCGCGGCAAGGGGCTTCCCGCTCTCGCCCATGCGCTCGATCGCCCGCAATGCGGCCTGGAGCCCGACCCCGTGGTTCGCCCCGATTGCCGCGACGTCGAGCTCCGCAAGCGCCTCCGCAGCCTGCTCCGCGGAGACGCCGCCGAGCGTCTGCGAGTCCTCGTCGAAGGTGAGCAGGCTGACGATCGGCAGCGCGGAGATCGCGCGCACCGCCCGGATCGCGGCGAGGAGCTCGTCGAGCTCGTAGAACGTCTCGATCATGAACAGGTCGACGCCGCGACCCTCGAGGAGCTGCGCCTGCTCGGCGAAGACGGCGTCCCGGTCCTGCACGGGTCCGCCGAGCGGCCCGATCGAGCCGGCGATGAACACGTCCGCGCCGGACACGTCCCGTGCGTCACGCGCGATCTTCACGGCGGACTCGTTGATGGCCGCGACGTCGTCCTCGAGGTACTGGTCGGCGAGCTTGCGGCGGTTCGCGCCGAAGGTGTTCGTCTCGATGATGTCCGCGCCCGCGCGGATGAATCCGAGGTGCAGCGAGAGGACGCTCTCGGGAGCGCGGACGTTCGCCTCTTCGGGACAGCGCAGGCGCGTGACCGCGCTCGAGACGAGCGTCCCCATGCCGCCGTCCCCGACGAGCGGCGGCCCACTCGCGAGACGTTCGAGGAAGCGGCTCATCGCCGCATTCCACCACGCCGGTCAACCGGACCGGTCAACACCGGCCGAGTGATCGGTCAAGCGCGTTCGGGTGACGACCGGGGTCGGCGATTCGAGGACAGTGCGAGGACTCACACGGGCAGCGACGCGGCGGCAGCTCGCGTGAGAACACCGAGGGGTGAAGAAGCAGTTCCTCCACGGAGGAGCTTGCCGGGGACGGAGAGAGCGGGGGCTTGGCGGCTACCCCGCTCCGTTCCCCTCTCGGCGCTCAAGACCTTCCCCGTCTCTGCCGATAGCGACAGCGACTCCCGGTTGGGACTGACGGCAATCAGCCGGACCAGGAGCTTCGAGAAGGGGCGGCGGACGACGCCGCCCTTCTCATTCCGCAGATCAAGATTCGCTCCCGCGAATCTCGATCGCGACGATCCCTAAAGGCCGCCGCTTCGCGGCGGCTGTCGTATCTACGGCTCGTTCGCGCGGCTATTCAAGGATCGAGGTGGACGGTTCTGCCTTCCATGCCGCCGGCGACCACCACGAGCTGGCCGGTGACATGGCCCGAGAGTGCGTCCGAGGCGAGGACGACGACCTGGGCGGCGACGTCCTCGGGCTGGGCGACCTTGCGGAGCGCCATCGTTCGTGAGATGGCGCGCACCCGGTCGGGATCGACATGGCCGCGCGTCATCGGCGACTCGGTCCATCCCGGGGCGACGGCGTTCACGCGGCCGCGCGGGGCGATGCGCGCGATCTCGTTCTTCAGCGAGAGGAGCAGGCCACCTGTGATTGCGGACTTCGCCGCCGCGTAGTCCGCGTGCCCCGCCTCGCCGAAGACCCCCGCGGTCGACCCGACGAGGACGAGCGAGCCGTGCTCCGACCGCTCGACCTCGCGCAGGAACGCCCGCGCGACGAGAAAGCTCGCCGTGAGGTTCGCGCGCAGCGTCTCCTCCCAGCGCTCGAGCGAGAGCTCCCACACGGGCACGTCCTCGCTCGGCCAGGCTCCCGCGACCGCGGCGCACACGTCGACCCGACCGAGCGCGTCGCGTGCTTCGGCGAACAGGCGGTCGACCTCCGGCTCGACGGTGAGATCCGCCTGCGCGACGGGAGCCCCGCCGAGCTCCTCTGCCAGTGCCCGCGCGCGCTCCTCCCCGCGATGGAAGTGGACGAGAACGCGGGCGCCTTCCGCCGCGAACGCGCGAGCGCAGGCCGACCCGATACCGCCCGACGCGCCGGTGACGACGACGCCCTTCCCCTGAAGCCCGGTCTCGATGCGCTTAGGCTACTGGGGTGCGCGTCCACGTCATCTCCGACATGGAAGGCGTCGCCGGGATCGTCAAGTGGGAGCAGACGACCGGAGGCGAGTCGCTCTACGAGGAGGGGCGCAAGCTCTACACGGAGGAGATCAACGCTGCGGTGCGCGGCGCGAAGGCAGCCGGAGCCACCGAGATCGTCGTCATGGACTGCCACGGCGCGGGCAAGGGGTGGACGTTCAACTCGCTGATCCCGGAGGACCTCGATCCCGCCTGCGAGTTCGTCGTCCAGGACGAGTGGACGGATTACACGGAGTTCCTCGAGCAGGGCTGCGACGCCGCGCTCTTCGTAGGCATGCACTCGCGGGGCGGGACGGCCGACGGCGTCATGAACCACACGATCTCGGGCCGCGACTTCCAGAACCTCTGGTTCAACGGCACGCTCGTCGGCGAGACGGGCATCAACGCCGCGCTGTGCGGAACGTGGGGGTGCCCCGTCCTCCTCGTCACGGGCGACGACGCCTCCTGCCGCGAGGGGACGGACCTCCTCGGCGAGGGCCTGAAAACGGTTTCGGTCAAGCGCGGGTTCAGCTCGTTCAGCGCGCGGAACCTCGTGCCCGCTCGCGCACGAGAGCTCATCGAGGCAGGTGCGCGAGAGGCGCTGTCCGACGTCACCGCCGTCGCTCCGTACGACCCGGGCAGCCCGTGCGAGATCAAGGTCGAGTACAAGAACACGAACGCGGCCCACTCCCTGCGCTACCGGGCGGGCGTCGAGCTCCTCGACGCGCGCACGATCGTCTCCCGCGCCGACACGTGGTGGGAGGCCTGGAAGCAGTTCTACTTCTGAGCCGTCCGACGAGGCCCGTTCGTCGTCCGGGCGCGTCGGGCGATTGACACGGCCGCCCAGAAGCGGTCTGATATCTCGTCGGCGACGGCGCGTCGGGCCTTCCCGGGCGCCCAAACAACCACAACGCTCGGCCGTCGTACAAAGTGGCCAACAACTCGGAGGAGGAAGGAATGCAGAGAAGGGGACACGGGCCGCGTATCTCCGCGGCGCTCGGAGCCCTGCTAGTGGCGCTCCTGGCGCTCGCCGCCGCCCTCGGTGCGACAGCGAACCAGTCGGCCGCGGCTACGGCGGCCGCGGACAGCACGGCGATCACGTGCGGGAACCGGGTGTCGATCGGGTTCGCGGCTCCGGTCACAGGCCCTGCCGGCCCGCTTGGGCAGCAGATGGCGAGATGGGGCCGGTTCGCAGAGACGCGTTGGAATCGGACGCACAGGCTCGACATCCGGCTCGTCCTTGGCGACACGCAGCTGCCGGACACCGCCCAGGCCGTGAGGGTGGCCGAGAACTTGGCGTCGAACGAGCAGGTGCTTGCGGTGGTCGGCCCGGCGGGCAGCCAGGAGGTCCAGGTCTCGACTGCGCCGTTCCGCAGAGGCGGGGTAGCGAACATCTCCGGAACCGCTACGGCTACCACGCTGACAGCGGGCTCGCGGCGCGGGTTCTTCTTCCGCACTGTCCCGAACGACGCCCAGCAGGCGGCACGGGCCGTCGCGTATATGCGCGGGGCTCCGCTGCGGGCTCGAAGGGTCGTCGTAATCGACGCGCAGAACAGCTACAGCACGGGCCTCGCGGACGCGGTCCAGCGGCTGCTCCGACGGGCAGGCGCCAGGGTCCAGCGGCAGTCCGTGAACGAGTCGACGGTCACCGACTTCTCGTCCGTGGTCGCGCGCATCCCGAACGACACGCAGGTCGTGTACATCCCGTGGCAGCTCGCGGCGAAGGCTCAGCAGTTCGGTGAGCAGCTGCGGGCCTCCGGTCGGAACGCGACGCTGTTCGGCGGGGACGGTCTCTACTCACCGGAGGACTTCAAGCTTCCGGGCTCGTACGTGACCGCGTTCCCGGTGGCGCTGGGCCACCCGACGATTCGGGCCTACCAGCGTGGGCCGGGCCGTGGCAGCAGCGATCTGTTCGGGCTGCCCAGCTTCGTCGCCGTCGAGATCGCTGCGCGTGCGGTCGAGAGGGCCTGCGCAAACGGCGAGGCGACGCGCGCCGAGGTCAGGGGCTTCATCAACCGCACGGTCATCCCGAGGGCGCAGTCGCTGCTCGGGTTCCGGATCAGCTTCCAGCAGACGGTGAGGCCGCCGCTGGGGCCCGGGGACATGCGGACGCCGGCTCAGTACATCGTCTACCGGATCAGCCCAAACGGCCAGTTCGTCAAGGTCGGCTAGTCAATCCAGCGAACGCGTGCGGCCCGCTCCGGTGGGCCGCACGCGTTTCTGAGAGGCTTCCCCCGCTCCGTGGGGCTCCCACTCTTCTCGGTTTTCGACACCGTGCGCGAGCTCGGCTGGACGGGCGCGGTCGAACTCTTCCGCAACGGGCTCGCCCTCGGGAGCCTGTACGCGCTCATCGCGCTCGGCTACACGATGGTGTACGGGATCCTCAAGCTCCTGAACTTCGCCCACGGCGACGTGTACATGGTCGGGGCGTTCATCGGCTTCGGGGTCCTGAACGCGTTCGGGGGGTCGCCGGCACCGACGATCGCGATCCTGCCCCTGATCGTCCTGATGTTCGTCGTGGCGATGCTCGGCGCCGGCGTGCTCGGGGTGGTGATCGAGCGTTTCGCCTACCGACCATTGCGAGGCTCGCCTCGGCTCACCCTCCTGATCACCGCCCTCGGTGTCTCGTTCTTCCTGCAGAACAGCATGCTGCTGCTCTTCGGTGCGCAGTTCCGCAGCTACCAGTCCTTCCAGCTCGGCTCGGACAACCCCGCTGCGTTCGAGCCGGGTCCGCTCTTTGAGCCGGTCTTCACGATCGCGGGGGTCAACTTCCAGCGGATCCAGCTCGTCGTGCTGGCGACGAGCATCGCGTTGATGGTCGCTCTGACCCTGCTCGTCGCCAAGACTACGCTCGGGAAGGCAATACGGGCGACGGCGTTCGACCACGAGGCGGCGGCGATGATGGGGATCGACGTCAACCGGGTCATCGCAGCGACGTTCTTCATCGGCTCGGTGCTGGCGGGCGCGGCGGGAGTGATGTTCGGGTTGATGTTCAGCCAGATCAACCACTTCATGGGGTTCTACGCGGGGCTCAAGGGCTTCACTGCCGCAGTGGTCGGCGGGATCGGCAGCATCCCGGGCGCGATGCTCGGCGGGCTCCTCGTCGGCCTCGTCGAGTCGTATGCCCAGGGCTACCTCGGCGGCCAGTGGTCGGACATCGCCGTGTTCGCGATCCTGATCATCGTCCTGCTCGTCCGTCCGACCGGGCTTCTCGGCGCCCGCGCGATTCAGAAGGTGTGATGGGCTCCGAGAGCGACAGGCCCGTGCTGCCCGAGCCGGACGGGCCGCAGGTCGGCGTCGACGAGTGGGTCGCCTCCGCGGAGCGGCTCCGGGACCGCCCGACCGGCGCCGCCGGCGTGCTGCGCCGAGCCGAGCAGGTGGTGACGCCGCCGATCCAGCTCGCCATCTTCGCCGGGCTCGCCGCCCTGGTTCCATTCTGGCTCGGCACCGGCGATCTCTTCACCTACGGGATCTTCGTCCTCCTCTACGTCCTGCTCGGCCTCGGCCTGAACACGATCGTCGGCTTCGCGGGCCTGCTCGATCTCGGCTACGTCGCGTTCTTCGGCTTCGGCGCCTACATGTACGCCATCCTCTCGTCCGACCACTACGGGATCCACTGGCCGGCGATCGTCACGGTGCCGCTCGTCGTGGTCACCACGGCGTCGCTCGGCCTTCTCCTCGGCATCCCGTCGCGGCGTCTCCTCGGCGACTACCTGGCGATCGTGACCCTCTTCTTCGGGCAGGCGTTCGTCGTCTTCGTGAACGCGACGAACCCTGTGGTCGCCGGCACAGGCCTGACCGGCGGCCCGAACGGGATCGCAGACATCGACCCCTTGCGCTTCTTCGGCCTCGAGGCATCGACGAGGACGCAGCAGTACTACGTGCTGCTCGTTTCAGCGGTGCTCATCCTCACCGGGCTCCACTTCCTCAGCGAGTCGCGAACCGGGCGTGCGCTCCGCTCGCTCCGCGAGGATCCCCTTGCGGCCGGTGCGATCGGGATCCCCGTGAACCGGCTCAAGCTCCTGGCGTTCTCCATCGGCGCGGGGATCGCAGGCTTCACGGGTTGCATCTTCGGCACGCTTCTCACCGCGGTCACCGCCGGAAACTTCGACATCCCGATCCTCATCACGATCTACGCGGTCGTGATCCTGGGAGGGTTCGGGAGCCTGAGCGGCGTCGTCCTCGGCTCCCTCGTGATCACGGTCTCATTCCAGTTCCTCGCGCCCGAGAACCCGCAGAACAACGCGCGCGTGCTCTTCTACACGCTGATCGGCATCGTCATCGTCCTGCTCGTCCGGTCGTGGTGGCGGGTTGCGCTCGTCCTCGCGGCGACAGTCGCGCTCGGGCTGGTCGTCCAGACGATCGTCGAGGCCGTCGCCCCCTCCTGGACGGGAGGGCCAGTGGTCGAAGGCGGTCGTCTCGGAGACGTGATCGAGGGCTGGGTGGTCATCCCGGAGGGGCACCCGGACTTCGGGAGCGTCGCCTACGTTGCGCTCGTCGTCGCCGTCCTCGCGCTGACGCAGCTCCGTCGGTCGCGTCGGATCTTCGCGCTCCCCGCGGTCGCGTACCTGGCGGCGGTCGTGTGGGAGACGAGCTTCGTCCTCCAGCCCGCGGTCGCGCGTTGGATCCTCTTCGGTGCGCTGCTCGTCGTCCTCATGAACGTGCGCCCGCAGGGGCTGCTCGGGACCCCGCGTGTGGAGATCGTGTGAGCGTCGACGGCCCGCCGCTCCTCGAGCTCCGGCACGTCACGAAGTCGTTCGGCGGGCTCTGTTCGGTCGATGACCTGGACCTGGAGGTCCGGGAGGGCGAGATCGTCAGCCTCATCGGGCCGAACGGTGCGGGGAAGACGACGGTGTTCAACCTCGTGACCGGGATCTACGCGCCCGACGAGGGGGAGATCCTGCTAGAGGGCAGGGATATCACCGGCCTCGCCTCGCACAGCGTCGCGCAGCTCGGGATCGCGCGGACGTTCCAGACGCTCCGGCTCTTCCTAAACATGTCTGTCAAGGAGAACGTGATGGCCGCCGCCTACGGCCACACGAAGGCGGGCGTCCTCCGGTCCGTCCTCCGCACGCCGGGGATGCGGCGCGAGGAGCGCGAGATCGAGCGCCTTGCCGAGGAGCGGCTCGCGTTCTTCGGCGACCGGCTCGTCGGCTACCGCTGGGAGCAGCCGGCGTACAGCCTCTCGTACGCAAACCGGCGCCGGCTCGAGATCGCGCGGGCGACCGCGGTGAACCCGAAGATCCTCCTCCTCGACGAGCCCGCGGCCGGCATGAATCCGGTCGAGACCCACGAGATCACCGACCTGATCGGCCGTCTGCGCGAGGAGGGCGGCTACACGATCCTCGTCATCGAGCACGACATGCACGTCGTCGAGGGCATCTCCGACCGTGTCGTCGCGCTCGACCACGGCGTGAAGATCGCCGAGGGGACGTACGAGCGGATCGCGACCGATCCACGCGTCGTGGAGGCCTATCTCGGGACGTCGGCGACGGAGGACACTTGACCGATGACGGACAGCCGCAGCCGCTCCTCCGGCTCGCAGGCATCAACACGTACTACGGTCAGATGCACATCCTCCAGGACGTCAACCTGGATGTGGGAGAGGGCGAGCTCGTCTGCCTCCTCGGCGGCAATGCCTCGGGCAAGTCGACCACGCTCAAGACCGTTCTCGGCATCGTCCAGCCGCGCACCGGTTCCGTCGTCTTCGGCAATGAGGATGTCACGCGCTTCTCGACTGCTCGCCGGATCGAGCGCGGACTCGCGATCGTCCCGGAGAACCGGAGGCTCTTCGGGCCGATGACCGTCCTCGAGAACCTCGAGATGGGCGCATACCTGCGTCCGCGGGCGGACCTCCGGGAGGACCTCGACCGCGTCTACGAGATCTTCCCCGTGGTCGCCGAGCGGCGGAGGCAGCTCGCCGGAACGCTCTCGGGCGGCGAGCAGCAGATGGTCGCGATGGGCCGCGCGCTCATGGCGCGACCGAAGATGATGCTCATGGACGAGCCCTCGATGGGCCTTGCCCCGATCCTCGTCGAGCGGAGCTTCGAGATCATCAAACAGGTGCACGAGGCCGGTGTCGCGATGCTCATCGTCGAGCAGAACGCGAACGTCTCGCTCTCGATCGCCGACCGCGGCTACGTGCTGTCGACGGGCCGCGTCGTTCTCGAGGGAAAGGCGTCCGAGCTCATCCAGCACGAGGAGCTCCGCAAGGCCTACCTTGGCCGCTAGCGACATGACCAGGGACCTGACCCCGGACCTGACCCCGGACCTGACCCCGGACCTGACCCCGGACCTGACCCCTGGCCTGTCCGTTCGGGACGAGTTCCCGATCTTCGAGCACACGACCTACGCCAATTCGTGCTCGCAGGGAGCGCTGTCCAATCGCGTCCGCGCGGCTGCTGGGGAGTGGCTCGCGGGATGGGACGAGAACGGCGCCGAGTGGGGATTCTGGGTCGAGCGCAACGAAGCCGCTCGCACCGCGTTCGCCGGCCTCGTGCACGCGGATCCCGACGACGTCGCCGTCACGACGTCCGTCTCGCAAGGCGTCAGCGCGCTCGTCTCCGCGCTCGATCTCACCGGCGAGCGGAACCGGATCGTGATCAGCGAGTACGAGTTCCCGACCGTCGGGCAGATCGCGCACGCACAGGAGCTGCGCGGCGCGGAGGTCGTCCACGTCCGCCCCGAGCCGGACGGGCGCATCCCGCTGGAGCGCTTCGCCGACGCGATCGACGAGCGGACAGCGCTCGTCTGCTGCACCGCCGTGTCGTTCAGGTCAGGGCACCGGCACGACGTGAGCGCGATCGCGGAGCTCGCGCACGCGCGGGGCGCGCTCCTCCTCGCCGACAGCTACCAGGCGATCGGCGCGCTCGAGCTCGACCTCCGCACGCTTGGCGCAGACGTCGTCACGGGCGGCACGGTGAAGTACCTGCTCGGCTCCGCGGGCCTCGGCTTCATGTGGCTCCGCGAGTCGCTGCGCAAGGAGCTCCTCCCGACGCAGACCGGCTGGTTCGCCGACGAGGACATCTTCGCGATGTCCATCGCCGACTACTCGCCGCACGCAACCGCGCGGCGCTTCGACAGCGGCACGCCGCCCGTGCCGTCGCTCTACCCCGGCGTGGCGGGGATGGAGCTGATCGCGGAGGTCGGCGTGCCTGCGATCGAGGTGCACGTTCGCGGCCTCGTCACACGGCTGCTCGCCGGGCTCGACGAGCTGGGCGCGACCGTCGCCACTCCACGCGCCGAGGTCGAGCATGGCCCGCTGATCTGCGTCGTCTCGACCGACCCGAACGCGCTCGTCGATGCGCTCGCGGCCGAGCGCATCGTCACGTCGACGCGCGACTCGAACCTGCGCATCTCGCTCCACCTCTACAACGTCGATGACGACGTCGACCGCATTCTCGCGGCGCTCGAGGCGAATCGCGCGCTTCTGGCCTAGACGGGCTTCGTCGCGCGCACCATCGCGCCGTGCATCCCGTCGGCAACCGCGTGGGTGAACTCGACCTCGACGCCGACGAGGCCGACGCTTTCCAGCCCGACCCGATACTCGGACTCGGACAGCGCGCCCGCGATGCAGCCGACGTGGCTCCCGCGCTCGGCGCGGTCGGCGGTCGTGAGGCGGTCCTCGGCCACGACGTCGGAGATCCCGATGCGGCCGCCGGGCCGCAGGACACGCGCGATCTCGGCGAGCACCCTGTCCTTTTCGGGGGAGAGGTTGACGACGCAGTTCGAGATCACGACGTCCACGCTCTCCGAGGCGAGCGGGATCTCCTCGATGATCCCTTTCAGGAAGTGGACGTTGGTCGCCCCAGCCTGACGGGCGTTTCCCTGCGCGAGCGCGAGCATCTCGTCGGTCATGTCGAGTCCGTACACCGTTCCGGTAGGGCCAACACGCTTGCCGGAGAGGAGAACGTCGATCCCGCCGCCGGATCCGAGGTCGAGCACGGTCTCGCCCTCGTGGAGCTCGACGAGCGCGAGCGGGTTGCCGCAACCGAGACTGGCCGCCACTGCGTTCTCGGGGAGGCCGGCACGCTCGTCCGTTGGGTAGAGGCCCTGGCCGAAGAGAGTCGTCGCCTCCTCGCCACAGCAGCCGATGCTCTCGCAGTCACATCCGCACCCGCAGCCGGAAGAGAGGCTGACCGCCGCCTCCGCGTACCGCTCTCGTACCTCTTCGCGCACGTCGGTCGTCATCGAACGAGCTCCTTTCATCGATGCTTGTCGATGCGACACTATCACCATTCATCGACGGACGTCAATGTCTTGCGCTGCGATACTCACGGCCGTGGACCCGCGCGATTCGGCCGCCGAGCTCGAGCAGACGATCGAGCGCTACAACGACGCCTGGAACGCGCACGACGTGGAGACGATCCTGTCGCTCCATGCCCCCGGCATGGTCTTCCAGAACCACACCGCCGGAGACTGCGTCGAGGGTGACGCCGTCGGCCCGCACATCGCCGGGATCTTCGAGCGGAGCCCCGACCTTCGGTTTACGGGACGGCGGCTATACGCGCGAGACGGCCTCGTCGTCAGCGAGTGGACCGCCACGGCGACGAATCGCGACGGACAGCGAGTCGAGTGGGACGGCATCGACGTGTTCCCGTTCGAGAACGGCTTGATCCTGCGGAAGGACGTCTACTCGTCCTCGCACGCGCCACGCGTGCTCGACGCGTAGGCGCGTGTCACGGCCGCGCGTCCACGAGGCGGCCGGCGTGCCCGCCGAGATCGAGCGGGAGCTCGCGGAGGCCTTCGAGCTCGTTGGCGCGCCCGGCGGCGCGGACGGGGTCGTCGTCACGCCTGCAGTGACCGTCGACTCCGCGTACCTCGACGCTGCCGGCCCGCAGCTCCGCATCGTCGCGAACTACGCGGTCGGGCTCGACAACGTCGAGCTCGACGCGGCCCGCGAGCGCGGAGTCGTCGTGAGCAACACGCCGGGCGTACTGACGAACGCCACCGCCGAGCACGCGCTCGCGCTCGCCCTCGCTCTGCTGCGACGGATCGCGGAAGGCGACCGCGCGCTGCGGCGGCGAGATCGCTGGGAGTGGGGACCGGACTTCATGGTCGGCGAGGGCCTCGAAGGGAAGGAGCTGCTCGTCGTGGGGCCGGGGAGGATCGGTCGGCGCGTGGCGGACCTCGCGCAGGCGCACGGCGC
>Ga0299907_10001384_pt1 | contig 13792 bp, 11 predicted proteins | sample RVTome_16_FD_198680 | JGI IMG/M metagenome (GOLD analysis project Ga0299907, IMG submission 198680) | Soil microbial communities from uranium-contaminated site in the Upper Colorado River Basin, Wyoming, United States - RVT152D67 (version 2) ... | reverse complement strand
ACGCGCACTCCCGTCCATGCTGGCCTCCGAGATCGCGACCGGCATCCTCCTCTTCGCCGTCTCCAGTTCGAGAGCACGCGGCGGTTTCTGGGCTGACCATTCGCCCGCTGTCCTCAACGCGGGAGTGTCGATTCTCTCCCAAGCTCTGCCCATCGCCATCTGGTTCCCATGGGCCAAACGCGTCCCACACCAACCTTCTGGCACCTAGGAGGCTGCCATGTTCCGTCCATACGCGCCGTCATCTTGGGCGGCGATCGACCTCTCGGTGCGAGCGGCAATCGTCGTCCTTCTTGCCGGCACCGGCCTGACCGGTACCGCTGCGGCAGACCCTGAGCCGGCAGCGTGCTTCGCCGAATGGATCATCGCTGCGGGCGTTGTCCAGCCGCCCACGGCCGACTGCGCGGACGCTCAGCCCGGCAACCCGTGCGCGCCGGATCCCTTCCAGGGCTCGATCATCTTCCGCTGCACAGTTGACGAAGGTTGCGAGAACCGCCCAGTGGTCACGCGGGCCTGGGTGCGCGAAGGCGATCCACCCACGCAGACCACGGCCAACCTCTACTGCGACAACGTCTTGATCGCGAGTTCCACGGATACAACAGCGGACCCGCCGCCGCCGGCCCCTGGCCAGGACTGGGTGGAAAGCCCACCGAAATTGAAGACGTCTGGCGAATACTTGTGCGAACTGATCCTGAACGCGTCGGACACCAATGCCGCCGGGAACCTTCACGCGCATGCGGAGTGCTACGACCAGGTCACTACCTCGGTACCCGCCATGTCGAATCTCGGCCTCGCGCTCGCCTTTGCGTCTCTCCTACTGGTGGGCAGCTTCCTGCGGCGCGGCCTCTCGTCGGCGAGGTAGCAGCCATCCCCCCAACCGGAGTGCCCGACGCATGTACCGCAGACCCGAACCTCACCGCAGTCGACGGCGGCGGTGACGATGTGCAACGGCTTGGCACCACCAAGGGCGACACCGCTCCTGGCGTCGTTGCCCTTCTGGTAAGCCGCGCCCCCGGTAGGATTCGAACCTACGCACCCGGCTCCGGAGGCCGGTGCTCTATCCCCTGAGCTACGAGGGCGGGGACGACAGGCGGACCAGCGTACTGCTGCACAAGGTGTTGACGGCACGCACGAATGCCCGCCACCATGCGGACAGCATGCGCTCGTAGCTCAATCGGTGAACGAGGGGGTCAACGCTGGGGGCTTCGCCGTCGACGCACTACCGCAACACTGCAGTACCTGGCTGACCGGAGCGTCGCGCCCTGCTAGCGGGCGCCGACCTCTTCACGAGGGGCACGTGATCCTCGTGCAGTCCTTGCCCGTCCCGCGCGCCGAACGCACGACGGTTTTCGACGAGTGAAGACGCCAACAGACGACCCGACTCAAAGAGCATCGGTCTTGTAAACCGAAGGTTGCGGGTTCGAGTCCCGTCGGGCGCACGAAGCAAGGAGTGCGACGCCCCTGTCACCTGATCGGGTGACAGGGGCGTCGTCTTCGGCGGCACCGCGCAGGGACACGAGCGAGCGGCAAAGAAGTCACCCCCGCCGCACCGCGTGCCACAAGGAAGAACCCGGTGTGGCAGCGCTCGTGCCGTCAGAGCGTTGAGCCACGTCGACGGCGGACAGGGGGTGATCACATGAGGTCTCGACTGCTTCGCATCTGCCTGCTCGCCCTGGCGGCCTTCGCCGTCATGCCGGGCACCGCAATGGCGCTCGACAGCGCCACCGCCGTGGACAGCCGCCTCTGCTGGACAGGCCAGTGCCCGGACGTCTGTATTGGGTCCGGCACATTCGAGCGCTGCGTGCTCGAGAACGTCAGCATCTCCGTCGCCAAGTGAGCGGACTGACGTGACCGCACGCACGGGAGCCGCCTGAGCCGCCTCGGCAGCGGCGACAAGGCGGACGAACAGCGAGACGCCACGCAACACCGACGGCCTTTCGGCAGCCGCCGGTCGTGCGTTCGGTAGGCGCTCGCCACCATGAACGAACAGGAGGATGTGGCGCCGGCCCGATCACGCCAACGAACCGCACCGCACGCGACGCACGGCGGCGGACGGGACGTGAGCACGATCCGGGCCGCGCGCCACCGACGCGTTTGTCACTCGATCGGGTGACAAACAGCGCGTTCTTGTAGGACGCCAAGAGGGACACGGCTGCGCGACAAAGAACCTCATCACTGCCAAGCCGCGTGTCATGCACAAGGCGAGGCAGCGTTCGTGCCGTCGGGACGTTTGAGCCACGTTGACGGCGGGATGGGGGTGACAACATGCGGTCTCGACTGCTTCGCATCGGCCTGCTCGCGCTCGCCGCGTTCGCCGTCATGCCCGGCACCGCGCTCGCGCTCGACAGCAGCGCCGACAGCGCGGCTGCCGTCAGGGTCGGGTGCCCGACACACACACCCTGCCCCGAACCAGAGCCCATCTGTATCGGCCACACATGGTGCCTGTCAGCGGCCATCAAGAGCTGACCGGACCCTGCGCTGGTCCGCCCGAGCCGCAATTCGGCAGCGGCGCGAAGGGTGGACCCGACCAAGCCACAGCGAACCGGCGGCAATTCGGCAGCCGCCGGTTGCACCTCGGACGCAAGACGACGACGACACGACGACGAGACGACGATGGACACGATCACCGACAACGAATCAACCCACGAGCACATCCCGTACCGGTCGGCGTTCCGCTCGTGGGACACGCGTGCCTGGATCCGCACCAAGCCGCACCGCACCGCGGTTCCCTTCGAGCGCGGGCTCCTCTTCTTCTCGCCCGATGCGCTCCCGAGCGCCCCGCCCGGCGGCGACGGCCCGAGCGACGACAACCAGCAAGACGTAGAAGAGCGCTGCATCCGCCACCTGCAGAGCCACCTCGCGATGACGGTGCCGCTCGAGCTGGGACCCGTCAACGACGCGTGCCTCGCGCTCCGCGACTCCGCGTACTCGGGGTGGCTGCCGCGCCAGCTGCGCGACGACGCACTGCGCCTGTACGCCGACGAGGCCGGCCACGCCGAGATGACCAACGAGATGGCGGCGGCGGTCGAGCGGGCGACGGGCATCGCGCCGCCGACCACAACGCCGCCGTTCGTCCGCTGCGTCGCCGACCTCGTGGCCGCAGCCGGCGCCGACCAGCGCGACCTCGTGCGCTTCCTCGGCGGCGTCGTGTCCGAGACGCTCATCACGGCGACGCTCACCCGCGTGCCCCTCGACGACCGCGTCCAGATCGCCGTCCGCCAACTGCTCGCCGACCACGCCGACGACGAGCGCCGCCACGCCGCTCTCTTCCGCGATGCCTTCTCCTACGTGTGGCCCCGCCTCGCGCCCGACGTACGCCGCGCCGCCGCCCTTCTCATCCCGCGGATGGTGTTCGCCTTCCTCCAGCTCGAGCACGCAGAGCTCGCAGCGGCGGCCGCCGAGCCCACGCTGCGCCTGTTCCGCGAAGCGGGGACACCCGTGCCGATGACGGTCAGCACGGTCAGCGCCTGACCGACGGCGGCAGCTCGACGCTCGACGACGGCAGCTCCACGTCGAGCGCCCACAACGCGTTGCGGAGCACGACGCCCGCCGCTGCCGCCAAATCCGGCGACAGCGCGCCGGCCCGATCGCACGCGACGGCACGCCTCGCGACGTCGTCGGCGTAGCCCACGAGCTCCGACGAGTCACGCCGCGCCAGCCCGCGCTCGAACGCGCGCGGCAGCCCGTTCAACGCCAGCGCCAGCTCACGCGCCGCCTGCGGCAACGCGCCCTCGCCCACAGGCCCGGGACGGGCAGCCAACCGCTGCGCCTCCAGCAAGCGCGCCATCCGCGGCGCCGTGTCGTCCCACGCCGCATCGCGGTCGTACACGATCGTGTCCTCGCGCTTCTTGCCGAGGATGAACAGCTTGAGCAGCGCCACCGCCAACCGCTCGCACGTCTCGCGGTGGTACGGCGCAAGCGCGCGACCGTCAGACGCGGCCCACTCCGCCACGAACCGGTCGCGGTAGCCGTCGAGCAGGTCGTCGGCGGCGGCGTCGTGCCCGCTGCGCGACCCGAGCTTGCCCTCCGGCATGCGGATCATCCCGTAGTACACGCCCTCGGTGAGGTCGGACGTCGGTGCGTGGCCCAGCCGCCGCAGGATCTCGAGGAACTGGATGAAGCTCTCGCGCCACTGCTCGCCGGTCACGCGGATCACGCGATGGCCGGGATGCAGCTGCGCCCTCCGCACCCAGATCGCCACGAAGCAGACGAGGGCGAGCGCGGTGCCGTCGCGCCGCAGCAGCGTCACCTCGCCGAGGCCGCAGTCGGTGAGGTCGGCGTACACCGAGCCGTCGGGTCGCCGCCGGCAGACGCCAGTCTCCAAGCCCGCGTCGATCAACTCGAGCGCGATGGGCAACGCTTCCCACTCCCGCAGCACGAAGTCGTGGCGCAGCCCGATGCGCTCGTACGTCTGGCGGATGCCGTCGATCGCCCATTCGGTGAAGGTCTCGTTGACCGCGAGGTCGTCCTCGGAGCCCGCGTCCATTCGCAGCAGCAGGTCGCTCGCGGCGGCGTCGAGGTCGTCGCGCTGTGCGCGCTCGCGGTGGAAGCGCGTGTAGAAGTCGCCGACGAAGTGGTCGGGCTTGCGGCGCGCCGCGACCGGGTCGAGCCCTTCGCCCCACCGTTGGTACGCGACGAGGGCCTGGCAGATGTGGATGCCGTAGTTGGCCAGCTCCTCGGTGCGCAGCACGTCGTGGCCCTGCGTCTCGAAGAGCCGCGACACCACCATGCCGAGGAAGCAGTTGCGGAGGTGGCCGATGTGCAACGGCTTGTTGGCGTTGGGGCAACCGATCGACGAGATCACCGGCTCGCCCACGGCCGCGGCCGGCCGCCAGCCGTACCGCCGGCCTTCGGCGGCCACGGCATCGACGACGCCGCCGACCAGCGACGCCGTGTCCGGCCGCAGGTAGACGCGCGGCGGGATGGCGATGGCTGCCTCCACCCCCGGGACGGCCTCGCACTCGGCGGCGAGCTTGCGCAGCTCCTCGCGCGACGGCCGGTCTCCGCACAGCGGGCGGGCGTCGAAGCGGAACTCGGCCGGCGCGCCGGGCGCGGTCCGCTCGATCTCGACGTCCCGGCCTACCCGAGCCGCGAGCAACCGCTCCAGCGGCCCCTGCGCGCGTGTCCCGCCTTCACGCATCGCCGAAATGTACGCCCGGAGGACGAGCCCGCGTACCATGACCGGCAATGCCCGACGCCAAGGTGCTGCTGGTCGACGACGACCCGGTCATCCTCAAGCTCCTCCAGGTCAACTTCGAGATGGAGGGCTACACGGTGATGACCGCCGCGGATGGCGTCGAAGGCTTGGAGAAGGCCCGGTCGGAGCGCCCCGACATCGTCCTGCTCGACATCATGATGCCGCGCATGGACGGCCTCCAAGTGACCCAAGCGCTCAAGGGTGACGACTCCACCAAGGACATCCCGATCATCCTCTTGTCGGCCAAAGCGCAGGCTTCGGACGTCCAGGCCGGCCGCGACATGGGCGCGGACGACTACCTCACGAAGCCATTCGACCCGCTGGAGCTGCTGGAGCGCGTCGGCGACCTGCTGTCGGGCGACATCCGCAACATCTGAGCGGACAGCGGGGGCCGAGCGGCGCTACATGCGCTCGGGCGCCTCGATCCCGAGCAGCGACAACCCGAGCGCGAGCGCGCGTGCGGTTGCTTCGGACAGCGCCAAGCGCGACTGGCGCGTCTCCTCGTCCGGCGCCCGCAGCACGGGGCACGACTCGTAGAACGCGGTGAACGCCTGCGCGAGGTCGAACAGGTACGTGCAGAGCCGGTGCGGCTGCAACGTCTCGGCCACCGCTGCCACGGCCTCGCCGAGACCCAGCAGCTGGAGTACCAGCGCCCGCTCGGCGTCCTCGGCGACGACGACCGTTCCCGTGGACGCGGCAAGCGACGCGCCGTCGACCTCGGCCCTCCGGAAGATCGACCGGATGCGCGCGTGCGCGTACTGCAAGTACGGGCCGGTGTTGCCCTCGAACGCGAGCATGCGCTCCCAGTCGAAGACGTAGTCCTTCACGCGGTCGTTGGCGAGGTCCGCGTACTTCACCGCGCCGATGCCGACGGCCCGAGCGATGACTGCCCGCTCCGCGTCGGACAATGCGTCACCGCTGCTCTCCGCTACCTTGGCGGCGGCGCGCGTCACCGCCTCGTCGAGCAGCTCGTTGAGCTTGATGTTCTCACCCGAGCGCGTTTTGTACATGCGCCGGTCGGGGCCGAGCACCGACCCGAAGACGACGTGGACCGCCCGCGCCGGCGGCGCCAACCAACCCATCCGCCGCGCCGCGTCGAAGACCTGCTCGAGGTGCTGGGCTTGCGGCGCTCCTACGACGTACACGAGCAGCGTCGCGCCGAGCTCTTGCGTGCGGTAGCGGACAGCAGCGAGGTCGGTGGTGCCGTACATGTAGCCGCCGTCGCTCTTGCGCACGAGCAGGGGCGCCTCGTACTTCTCGGAGAACACGACGAGCGCGCCGTCGTCGACCACAGCGATGCGCTCGTCCTCGAGGTCGCGCGCCACGTCGGCCAGCATCGGGTTGTAGGCCGACTCGGCGCGTATGTCGTCGTCGGTCAGGAGAACGCCGAGGCGGTCGTAGATCTCCTTGGCGTGACGGTGCGACTCGGCGACGAACCGCCGCCAGAAGCCGAGCGTCTCCTCGTCACCCGACTGCATCTTCACCACACGTGCGCGTGCCCGCTCAGCGAACGACCCGTCGCTCGTGAACCGGGCATTGGCCTGCTGGTAGAAGGCGTTGAGGTCAGCGAGCGACACTTCGCCGTGCGCGCCGACGTCGATCAGCTGCTCGATCAGCATGCCGAACTGCGTGCCCCAGTCGCCGAGATGGTTCTGCCGCACGACCTTGTGGCCGAGGAACGACAGCGTGCGCGTCAAGGCGTCGCCGATGATCGTCGACCGCAGGTGCCCGATGTGCATCTCCTTGGCCAGCGTCGGGCTCGAGTAGTCGATCGCCACGCACTCAGCCGGCTCGGCCTCCGCCACGCCGACGCGGGGATCGTCGAGCAACGCCGACACTGCGCCTGACAGCGCGGTTGGCAACAGCCGGAAGTTGACGAAGCCAGGTCCCGCGATCGACGGCGGCTCGGCCAACCCCGACACGTCCAGCCGGTCGACCACCGCCTCGGCGACGGCCCGCGGCGGCTGGCCGAGCGACTTGGCCAGCCCCATGGCGAAGTTGGCCTGGTAGTCGCCGAACTGCGGCTGCGCGGAGCGGCGCACGAGAGGATCGGCGCCTGCGTGCGACGGCCCGAACGCGGCCTCGATCGCAGACGACAGCCGCGCCGAGAGCTCACCTACCGGGTTGGCCATCCCTCATCGTCAGCCAGCCTGCGCCGGACGGTCAAACTGATTGCTTGCATCCGATCTCGCGCCACCTGCTCCCCGCGACGGCGACGACCGGCGCCGGCGGCCATCTCTGCGTCGGCGGCGTCGACCTGCTCGACCTCGCCGCCGAGCACGGCACGCCGCTGTTCGTCTACGACGAGCAGCACCTGCGCGACCGCTGCCGGGAGGCGGTCGACGCGTGGGGCACCGGCGTCGCGTACGCGTCCAAGGCGTTCCTCTGCACGGCGATGGCGCAGCTCGCGCACGCCGAAGGCATGCACATCGACGTGTCCACTGGCGGCGAGCTGCACGTCGCGCTGCACGCGGGCGTACCCGGCGAGCGCCTCGTACTGCACGGCAACAACAAGTCGACCGGCGAGCTCGCGCAGGCACTCAACGCGGGCGTGCACCGCATCGTGGTCGACTCCTTCGACGAGCTCGACCGCCTCGAACAGCTCGCACGACCAGCCCGCGTCTTGCTCCGCGTGACGCCCGGCGTCGAAGCCCACACGCACGAGTACGTGATGACCGGCCAGGAGGACTCGAAGTTCGGCTTCTCGATCGCGAGCGGGGCGGCGTCGCGCGCCGTCGAACGCGCACGCGCCATCGGCACCGTCGACCTCGCCGGCGTACACGCGCACATCGGCAGCCAGATCTTCCTGCTCGCCTCCTTCATCAAGGAAGTGGAGGCGCTGGCCGGCTTCTTCACACCATTGGACCTCGAAGAGCTCTGCGTCGGCGGCGGCCTCGGCGTCGCGTATGTCGAAGGCGAGGACGCGCCCACGATCGTCGAGTGGGCCGCCACCATCCGCGAGGCGTGCCAGGCGGCCGGCATCCCCGCCGCCACGAAGCTCACCGCCGAGCCCGGTCGCTCCGTCGTCGCCGCGGCAGCCATCACGCTCTACACGGTCGGCACGATCAAGGACCTGCCCGGCATCCGCACGTACGTGGCGGTGGACGGCGGCATGAGCGACAACCCCCGCCCCGTCCTCTACGGCTCGGGGTACGAGGCGTTCCTGCCCCGTTGCGTCGAGGCGCCGCGGCCCAAGCAGGTGACGATCGTCGGCAAGCACTGCGAGTCTGGCGACGTCCTGGTGAAGGACGCCGACGTTCCCGCCGACATCGCGGTCGGCGACGTGGTGGCCACACCGGTCACCGGCGCGTACGGCCACTCGATGGGCTCCAACTACAACAAGGTGCCGCGCCCGCCCGTGGTCTTCGTGCGCGACGGCGAGGCGAGAGTGGTGGTGCGGCGGGAGACGTACGACGACCTCGTCCGCCTCGACGAGCCCCTAGCCTGAGGCCCATGTCGACGGCTCCTACCGTGCGGGTCGGCCTGCTCGGGTGCGGCAACGTCGGCGGGTCGCTCGTGCGTCTGCTGCGCGAGAACGCCGACGACCTCACCGCCCGCACCGGCCTCAGGCTCGAAGTGGCCAAGGTGGCGGTGCGCAACACGGCGAAGAAGCGCGACGCGGAGATCCCCGCCGAGCTGCTCACCCACGACGCCGAAGCGGTCGTGAACGACCCCGACATCGACGTGGTGGTCGAGGTGATCGGCGGCATCGAACCGGCGCGCGGGCTCATCGTCGACGCGCTCAAGGCGGGCAAGCCGGTGGTCACCGCCAACAAGGAGCTGCTCGCCAACGTCGGCACCGAGCTGTTCCAGACTGCGGCAGCTGCGGGGGTGGACCTGCTGTTCGAGGCAGCGGTCGGCGGCGGCATCCCGTTGATCCGCCCGCTGCGCGAGTCGCTCGCGGGGGAGCGCATCACGCGCGTCATGGGGATCGTGAACGGCACGACGAACTACATCCTCACGCGCATGACCGAGGCGGGCGCCACGTACTCGGACGCGCTCAGCGAGGCGCAAGGCCTCGGCTACGCGGAGCGCGACCCCACCGCCGACGTCGAGGGGTACGACGCCGCGGCAAAGGCCGCGATCCTCGCCAGCATCGCGTTCGGCACGCGCGTCGTGGCCGGCGACGTGTACCGCGAGGGCATCGCCGGGCTGAGCGCGGCGGACATCGCGTTCGCGGCGCGGATGGGCTACGTCGTGAAGCTGCTCGCGATCGCGGAGCGGGTCGGCAACGAGGTTGCCGTGCGAGTCCATCCCGCGATGCTGCCGACGACGCACCCGCTGGCGTCGGTGCGCGAGTCGTTCAACGCCGTGTTCATCGAAGGCGACGCGGTGGGCGAGCTCATGCTGTACGGCCGCGGCGCCGGCGGCATGCCGACCGCGAGCGCGGTGTTGGGCGACCTCATCGACGCCGCCCACAACCTCAAGGCGGGCGGCTCCGCGCGTACCACCACGCTGGAGCGCGTCACCATCCATCCCATCGAGGAGTTGCGCTCGCAGTACTACCTCGACATCGAGGTGTTCGACCGCCCCGGCGTGCTCGCCGCGGTCGCCGGCGTGTTCGGCAACCACGGCGTGTCCATCCGCTCGATGGAGCAGGAGGGGCTGGGCGACGAGGCCCGCCTCGTGTTCATCACGCACATGGCCGTCGAACGCGACATGCAGGCCACGCTCGCCGCGCTGCGCGAGCTCGACGCCGTCGACCGCGTCGGGACGATGCTGCGCGTCGTCGGGCCGGAATAGCGCGGCGACGGCGGTGCCCGGCTGGCGCGGCGTCATCGAGGAGTACCGGCACCTGTTGCCGGTCACGGCCGCCACGCCGGTCGTGACGCTGTACGAGGGCGACACGCCGCTGCTGCCCGCGCCCAAGCTGTCCGAGCGAATGAACGCGACGGTGTTCCTCAAGTACGAGGGGCTCAACCCGACGGGCTCGTTCAAGGACCGCGGCATGACGCTCGCGATCTCGAAGGCAGTGGAGGACGGTGCGAAGGCGGTGGTGTGCGCGTCCACCGGCAACACGAGCGCGTCCGCCGCCGCATACGCGACGCGCGCCGGGCTCACGTGCGCGGTGCTCATCCCCGACGGCTACATCGCGCTCGGCAAGCTCGCGCAGGCACTCGTACACGGCGCCAAGGTGTTGCAGGTGCGCGGCAACTTCGACGTCGCGCTCGACATCGTTCGCGACCTCGGCCAGCGCGCTCCGGTCACGGTCGTCAACTCGATCAACCCCCACCGCATCGACGGCCAGACCACCGCGGCGTTCGAGGTGGTCGACGCGCTCGGCGACGCGCCCGACGTCCACTGCATCCCGGTTGGCAACGCGGGCAACATCACCGCGTACTGGAAGGGCTACCGCCGCTACCAGGACGCGGGGCGCGCCACCAAGTTGCCGCGCATGCTCGGCTTCCAGGCTGCGGGCGCGGCGCCTTTGGTGGAGGGCCACGACATCGACGAGCCCGAAACGATCGCCACCGCCATCCGTATCGGCAAACCCGCATCGGGCTACGGCGCCCTGGCCGCCGCGCGCGAGAGCGGGGGCGGCATCTCCGCGGTGACCGACGAGGAGATCCTCGCCGCCTACCGGTTCCTCGCGAGCGAGGAGTCGGTGTTCTGCGAGCCGGCGTCCGCCGCGTCCGTGGCCGGGTTGCTGAAGGTGGGAGTGCCCGAGGGGTGCACCGTGGTGTGCGTCCTCACCGGCCACGGCCTGAAGGACCCCGACACCGCCATCGGGCAGATCTCGGTGCCGTCTCCGGTCGACGCCGACTACGAATCGATCACAGCCGAGCTCGGCCTCTGATGGTTCTGTCCCGTGGAATGTGGCACGAGGCGCCACGGTCCACGGGACAGAACGGTGGGGAATAGCCGACCTGGTTGTCGGGGTTGTGCAGGACCGGCTACAGTTGCCGTGGAATCGCAGCCGGCCGGCGGCTCTCGCACGGGCAGGCGGCGGCAGGGGATGCGGGTTCAGCACATCGAGCCCCTCCCACCCTCTTTCTCTTTTCTCTCGCGGGATCGCCGCGGGAAGTAAGTGAGGTGCAGATGGGCGGAGAGCAAGCGCTCGAACGCTCGGTCCTGGAGCGTAAGGAACGCGACGAACTCCAGACCATCGCAGAAGCCCTTGGCGTCAAGCCCGGCTCGCGCACGAAGAAAGCCGACCTGATCGCGCAGATCCTCGTCGCCGCCGGCGTCGAGCCGGCGCCCAACGGGTCGGCCACGAACGGCGCAGCGGGGAACGAGAAGCCGAAGCGGACACGGGCGCGCAAGTCGGCAGCCACCGACGACGCGGCCACTGCTGCGGACGACTCGGCGACGCCCGACGCCGCGCCGGCGGGTGCCGACCAGCCGTCCGGTGAGGCCTCGGCTGCCACGGTTGCCACGACGGGCACGGACGCGACCGGCACGGCCACCACCGACGCGAAGGCGTTGCCGAACGGTCGGGCCGACACCTCGTCCCCGTCGTCCTCATCCGGCTCGTCGGGCTCGTCGTCGCCTGCTCCCGCGTCCAACCGCGAGGGTGGCGGCGGCCGCAACCGGCAGGGCCAAGGCCAGGGTCAAGGTGGGCAGCGCCAGCCGGGCAACTACGACGACCCGCAGGGACGCCGCAGCCGGCGTCGCCGCGGCCGCGACCGTGACCGAGAGCGCGACTTCCGGGTGCAGGAGCAGACCGCCGAGCAGCAGTACCAGGGTGAGCTGGTCCCCGTGGCCGGCCTGCTCGACCTCAGCGATCAGGGCTACGGCTTCCTGCGCACGAAGGGCTACCTGCCCAACCAGAGCGACATGTACGTGTCCACCAGCCAGGCCCGCCGGTTCGCGCTGCGCAAGGGCGACTACGTCGAGGGCGCGGCCCGTCCTGCGATGGGCAACGAGAAGTACGGCGCGCTGCTGCGCATCGACAAGGTGAGTGGCCTGTCCGTCGACGAGGCCCGCAACCGCCGGCGCTTCGACGACCTCACCCCACTGTTCCCCGACGTGAAGCTGCCGATCTCGCGCCTCGACAAGCCCGACGCCGTCATCGGACGCATCATCGATCTCATCAGCCCGATCGGCAAGGGCCAGCGCGGCATGATCGTGTCGCCGCCGAAGGCGGGCAAGACCACGGTGATCAAGGAGATCGCCACCGCCATCGAGGTGAACAACCCCGAGGTGCACCTCATGGTGCTCCTCGTCGACGAGCGGCCAGAAGAGGTCACGATGATGCGGCGCACGGTGGCCGGTGAGGTCGTCGCGTCGACGTTCGACCGCCCGTCCGACGAGCACACGCTGGTCGCCGAGCTCGCGCTCGACCGGGCCAAGCGGCTCGTCGAGCTCGGTCAGGACGTCGTGATCATCCTCGACGGCATCACGCGGTTGGCCCGCGCGTACAACCTGTCGGCGCCCGCGTCCGGCCGCCTCACCTCCGGCGGTATCGACCAAGCCGCCATCTACCCGCCGAAGAAGTTCTTCGGCGCGGCGCGCAACCTCGAGGAAGGCGGCTCGCTCACCATCCTCGCCACCGCGCTGGTGGAGACGGGCTCCAAGGCCGACGACGTGATCTTCGAGGAGTTCAAGGGCACTGGCAACATGGAGCTGCGCCTCGATCGCAAGCTCGCCGAGCGTCGCGTGTACCCCGCCATCGACGTGAACGCATCGTCGACGCGGCACGAGGAGCTGCTGTTCGACGGGCGCAAGCAGCTCGACTTGGTGTGGCGGCTGCGGCGGGTGCTCAACGGCGTGGCGGACGACGGCTCGGCGGCCAAGGCGCTCGAGATCCTCATGGAGAAGCTCAAGACCACGCGCAGCAACGAGGAGTTCCTGGCCGAGGTGGCCAAGGGCCTCGGCACCACGATCTAATCGGCTCGACCGAGACGGGAGACGACACCATGAAGACCGACATCCATCCCACCTACGTCGACGCCAAGGTCGTGTGCTCGTGCGGCAACACGTTCACCACGCGCTCGACCAAGCCCGAGCTGCACGTCGAGCTGTGCAACGAGTGCCACCCCTTCTACACGGGCAAGCAGAAGCTGGTGGACACCGGCGGCCGCGTCGAGCGCTTCGAGCGCCGGTACGGCAAGCGGGGCAAGAAGGAGTCCTAGCCCCGACCGCCGCCGGTCCTGTCGTGTGGAAACCGGGCGCATGACCCGGGATCCGCCCGACAAAGCGGTCCCGTACGCTGTCGGCCGATGATTGAGCGACTGGCCGGCCTGGAAGACGAGTACGAGGCGGTCTTGGCGCGCCTTTCCGACAGCGAGGTGCTGTCCGACCAGAAGCGCCTGCGCGACGAGTCGAGGCGGCACAAGCGGCTCGAACCGATCGTCCTCACCTACCGCGAGTACCGCTCCGCGCTCGACGACCTCGCGGTCGCCAAGGAGCTCGGCATGAAGGACGAGGCGGACGAAGCCGAGGCCCGCGCCGCCCGCCTCGAGGAAGACCTCAAGGTCCTGCTGTTGCCGAAGGACCGCAACGACGACAAGAACGTGATCGTCGAGATCCGCGGCGCGGAGGGCGGCGAGGAGGCCAACCTCTTCGCCCGCGACCTCTACGAGATGTACGCCCGCTACGCCGAGCGGCTGCGGTGGAAGGTCGAGGTGCTCGGCTCCGATCCGTCGGACATGGGCG
>Ga0299907_10001383_pt1 | contig 13799 bp, 11 predicted proteins | sample RVTome_16_FD_198680 | JGI IMG/M metagenome (GOLD analysis project Ga0299907, IMG submission 198680) | Soil microbial communities from uranium-contaminated site in the Upper Colorado River Basin, Wyoming, United States - RVT152D67 (version 2) ... | reverse complement strand
GCACCGTGTTGCGCGAGACGTGCAGCTCCCGGACGATCTCCTTGATCGTCTTGCCCCGCACGAAGAACTCGCGCCGGATCCGCGCAATCGTGTCCACGCCCTTCATCCCCCAACCACCCGCTCCAAACCAGAGCAGGTAGCCCGCGAGAGCCACGCCGCAGGGGGTCAAAATTGGACGCCGATCCCCCGGCTCAGGGGGTCAACATTGCATGCCGATCTACACTCGACCGGCACCGGCGTGGTCGTCTGCCTGATGGAGTAGCGTCGAGTCTCAGCAAGCTGAGCCGTGATCGGCTGAACGGCGTGCAACCCCGACCGGTTCGGGCGGTCGACCGCGCGATCAGATCACGACCGAGGACTTCCGGGTCCAGAGGCCTCCGCACGCGCCACGCTCTGGCTGACCGCTGCGGACGTGCCGAGCGCCCGGATGATCTCCTCGGCGAGACGATCGGCTGGCGGTCCGAGATCGATCGTCAGAGGATCCTCGCTCGGATCCGGCTCCTCGAGGGCATCGAACTGGCTCTGCAGCAGGCTTGCGGGCATGAAATGGCCGCGGCGCCCCGCCAGGTGCTCGGCGATGAAGTCGCGGCCGCCGCGGAGATAGACCAGCCGCACCTCCGGCCGGTCGCCGATGATGATCTGGCGATAGGATCGCTTGAGCGCGGAGCAGGTGATGATCCCCGGCTGTTTGTTCGCGCGCTGACCGTCGATCCAGGCGGCCACGCGCTCGAGCCAGGGCTGGCGGTCGGCATCGGTCAGCGGAATTCCGGCGTGCATCTTGGCGATGTTCGCCTCGGGATGGAGCGCGTCGCCTTCCTCGAAGGACCAGCCGAGGCGCGCTGTCAGTTCCTGCGCGATGGTCGACTTGCCCGTCCCCGACACGCCCATGATCACCAGGATCGGCGGGCCGCCCCGATGGGCGCGCGCGCTGTCGAGGCGGTGGACGCCGGCCGCGTCGGCGACGAAGACCGGATCGGCGCGGCCGATGAACAGGCCGCTTTCGACCACGCCCACGACCCGCCTGATGCGCGCCTCCAGCCCCGCCGGATCGGCGATCGGACCGAAGCCGCAGTCGAGGATGCGGTTGCCGCTGTCGGTGGCGAAGGGCTCGCCTGCCGGCGACAGGCGCAGCCGCGCGCTGGCGCCGAGACCCTCGAGGGCCGCCCGGGTCGCTTCCAGCCCGAAGGCCACGACCTCGACCGGAACCGGTGCGCGCGTACCCAGCCGATCTACGAGCTTCTCCCCGTCCGCGACGATCGCGAGCCGCCGGCTCGCGGCGGCGACGATCTTCTCGCGCAGCAAGGCGCCGCCAAGGCCTTTGATCAGATTGAGCGTGCCGCGTTCCACCTCGTCGGCCCCGTCGATCGTCAGATCGAGCTGCCGATGCTCGGCGAAGGACGTGAGCGGAATGCCCGCGGCTGCCGCCTGGGCTGCCGTGCGCTCGGAGGTCGGAATGCCGACGAATTGCAGGCCCTGCCGGTGACGTTGCGCGAGCGCCTCGACGGCAAACGCCGCGGTCGAGCCGGTGCCGAGCCCGACGACCATGCCGTCCTGCACGAGCTCCACCGCGGCCTCGGCGGCTGCGCGCTTGAGCGCGTCGCGCCCGGTATCGGGAGGCGGCGCGCTCATGACTGGGCCGCCGCCGCCGTGGCGTTGGCGCGGATGGCCGCGATCGCCGCCGCGTAATCTTTGGTGCCGAAAATCGCCGAGCCGGCGACGATGGCCGTGGCGCCGGCGGCGGCAGCCTGGCCGGCCGTCGTCACGTTCTCGCCGCCATCGACCTCGATCACCGGATCGAGACCCCGCTCGGCGCAGATCGCCCGCAGGCGCCGGATCTTGGGCAGCATCTCGGGCAGGAAGGCCTGGCCGCCAAATCCCGGGTTCACGGTCATGACCAGGATGATATCGCAAAGATGGAGGACATATTCGATCAGCTCCGGCGGGCTCGCCGGATCCAGCACCACGCCCGCCTTCTTGCCGAGAGCTCGGATCTGGGTCAGCACTCGATGCAGGTGGATCGTGGAGCCGGGCTCGGCCTGGACGAGCAGGTGATCCGCCCCCGCCTCGGCGAACACCTCGAGATAGCGCTCCGGCTCGACGATCATGAGATGCACATTGAGGGGCTTGGCAGTCGACCGTCGGATGGCCTGCAACACGACTGGCCCGATCGTGATGTTGGGCACGAAGCGGCCATCCATCACATCGACATGAATCCAGTCGGCGCCGGCGCGATCGACCGCGCGCACCTCCTCGCCCAGGCGCGTGAAGTCCGCCGACAGCACGGAAGGCGCGATCAGAACCGGCGGCACCGTCAGCGCCGGGCTGCGCGCGTGGATTGCATCGGTTGCGGACATGCAAGATCCATCAAGACGCCGTTTGGATCGCGCGCCGGCCGGGCTACGGGCTCGCTCCTGCGCCAGCCGCCGCGCTATCGACAAACCAGAAGAGTTCGCCCAAGGGTCGCACCCGGGCCGCTGGCGCCTGGCTGTCGCCGGCCCGGATGTCCCGCAGGATGGACGCTTTCTCGCGACCGGCCACCAGAAACGCGACACGCTGGCTGCTCTCGATCGCGGGATAGGTCATGGTGATGCGGACCTCGGGCCGTCCGTGCGCGACGGCGACCACCCAGCGCTTGCGCTCCTCCTGCACGGGCTCTCCGGGCAGCAGCGAAGCGGTGTGGCCGTCGGGACCGAGGCCGAGCAGCGTGAGGTCAAAGAGCGGGCGGGCCGGATCGAGCACCGTCGCGCCATAGGCCTCCTGCAGCGTCCGCTCGTAGCGCCGGGCGGCGTCTTCGGGCGTGCCGTCGGCCGGGACGGGGTGAATGTTCTCCGACGGCACGGGCGCCTTGGCGAGCATCGTTTCGCGGGCCATCCGGTAATTGCTTTCGGGATGGTCATGGGGAACGAAGCGCTCATCCCCCCAGTACCACGAGACCAGCTGCCAGGGGAAACGGCCCCTGAATTCATCCGAGGCGAGCAGCCCGTACAGCGCCTTCGGCGTCGACCCGCCCGAGAGCGAGACCCGGAACGGGGCCTTCGCCGCCAGTGCCGCCGCCGTCATCCATTCGGCCACGTGGCGCGCCAGCGCCACCGGGTCCGGCAGTATCTCGACGCGCCCGATCACTCGACCCCTCCCGCGCCGCTAGGCGATGGAACCGAGAATGCAGCGTTCCATCGCCTTGGCGAAGCCCTCGTCGTTGTAGGAATCGGTGACAGCGGAGGCTTGCGCCTTCACCTCATCGGACGCGTTGCCCATCGCGATGCTGAAGCCGGACACTTGGAACATCAGCACGTCGTTCGGTTGATCGCCGATCGTGGCGATCTGCTCGGGCGGTACGCCCATGCGGCGTGAGAGGTACTCCAGGACCGCCCCCTTGTTCGCGTCCTTGTTGGTGATGTCGAGGTAATAGGGCTGCGACCTTCTCGCGGTCGCAGACTGGCCAAACGCGGCCTGGGCGTCGGCCTCGCAGCGCCGGACCCGTTCGAGATCGTCGCTGACGCCGACGATCTTCGCGACCTGGTCCAGCAAACCATCGAAATCCGGCACGACCTTGGGCTCGAATTTGACCGTCCATGCCTCACGCGCGACGTGGGGAGCGCCGGGTTTGGTGATCAGCCAGTCGTTGCCGCAGTAGACCCAGGCGTCGAGACCATGGTCGCGAATGAGATCGAGGGCCTGCCGCGTCACATCGAGAGGCACCGTCTTTTGCTCCAGGATCGTGAGATTCCGCTCGACGAAAAGCCCGCCGTTGAAGCCGGCGATCGGGGTATCGAGATCGAGCGCGTCGAACAGCATGGCCATGCCGAGCGGCGGCCGACCGCTGGTGATGGCGAAGCGGATCCCGGCGTTGCGCAAGGCCTTGACGGCGCTCTCCGCCCGCTGCGTCAGAACCTTCTCCTCGGTGACGAGCGTGCCGTCCACATCCGCCAGCACCAAGGAAATCTTCCGCTTTTCTGCCATCAGGACCTCCGCGGGACCTGCTCATCGAGCGCCCGCCAGGCGCGGCCATCGCGCGCCAGCAACTCGTCGGCCGCGGCGGGGCCGCTCCCGCCCGCGACATAATTCGGAAAATCCTGCGGCGGACTGTCTGCCCAGGCGTCGAGGATGGGCTGCACCACTCGCCAGCCAACCTCGACATTGTCGGCGCGTTGAAACAGGGTCGCGTCGCCGATCATGCAGTCGTAGAGGAGCGTCTCGTAGCCGGTGTTGCACGCCATCTTGAAGTAGGACTGGTAGGCGAAGTCCATGCTGACGGTGCCGAGCCGCACCGACGGTCCGGGGCGCTTGGCCGCGAACTCCAGCGCGATCCCCTCGTCGGGCTGGATGCGGAGGACCATCCAGTTGGGATGCATCCGCTCCACATTCGTGCCGCGGAAGAGCGTGTACGGGGCCTGGTAGAAGCGGATGGCGATCTCGGTCCACCGGCGCGCCATATGCTTTCCGGTGCGCACATAGAAAGGCACGCCAGCCCAGCGCCAGTTGTCGATCTTCAGCTTGCAGGCGACGAAGGTCTCGGTATTCGAATCCGGGGCCACGTCGGGCTCCTGGCGATACGCCGGCACCGCCTCGCCGAGGACAATGCCGGCGTCGTACTGGCCTCGCACGACGTCCCTCAGTGCCCGCCCCGGCTTGAATGGCCGTACGGCCTCGAGGACCTCCGCCTTCTTGGCCCGAACGGCATCGGCATCGAACGAGATCGGTGGCTCCATGGCCGTCATCGCCAGCAGCTGAAAGACATGGTTGGGCACCATGTCGCGGAGCGCCCCGGTCTTCTCGTAGAACTTGCCTCGGTGCTCGACGCCGACGGTCTCCGCCACGGTGATCTGGACATGGTCGATGTGCTGCCGATTCCACAGCGGCTCGAACAGACCGTTGGCAAAGCGCAGCGCCATGATGTTCTGCACCGTCTCCTTGCCGAGGAAATGGTCCATCCGGTAGATCTGATGCTCCTGGAGCGTCGTCAGGATCTCGGCATTGAGCGTTTTGGCGGAGGGCAGATCGTGGCCAAAAGGCTTTTCGATCACGACCCGGCGCCATTGGCCGTCCCTTTCCGTCACGAGGCCCGCGGCCCCGAGCCCCGCGACCGCCACGGCGAAGAAGCGGTCGGTGACAGCGAGGTAGAAGAGGTGGTTGCCCGCCGTGCCGGCTGTCCTGTCCAGCCTCGCCAGATGCTCGCCCAGTCGGCGGTAAGTACCCGGATCGTTGAGGTCCCCCTGCAAATAGCTCATGCGTTCGGTAAGCCAGCGCCAGGCGGTCTGGTCGCCATCGTCGGCCTGAAACTCGCTGATGTGGCCGACGAATTCTTTCATTGAATCGGTCAGGTCCCGGCGCCATTCCTCGACGGTCTTGGCGGCCAGGTCGACGCCGACAAGCTGGAACATGTCCGACAGCCGCCCGGCATTGACCAGGTTGTAGAGCGCCGGCACGATCAGTCGCTTGGTCAGGTCGCCGCCGGCGCCGAAGATCACCATCGCGCAGGGCGGTGCCATCGCGGCACCGTCGGCCTGCGCCCCGCCCCTGGCCCTCGTCAGCTGATCCTGCATGCCCACCATCTCCGCACCGCCGGCCGGCGTCAGTTGCGTCCGAGCAGCTCCTTGGCCGCCGCGACCACCCGCTCGGGCTCGAAGCCGAACCTGCGCTGGAGTTCCTTGAGCGGCGCGGACGCGCCGAAGGTCTTCATGCCGATGACCCGGCCGGCACTGCCGACGTAGCGTTCCCAGCCCAGCACCGATCCCTGCTCGACGGCGATCCGCGCCTTGACCTCCGGGGGCAGCACGCTGTCTCGATAGGACTGCGGCTGGTGCTCGAAGATGTCCCAGGACGGCATCGAGACGACACGCGAGCGGATCCCTTGCGAGATGAGCTCCTCATGGGCCGCCACGACCAGGGCGACCTCGCTGCCCGAGGCGATCAGGATGATCTCGGGCGGACCGCCAGGAGCGTCCGCCATGACATAGGCGCCTTGCGCGAGGCCCGCCGCCGAAGCGTACCGGTCACGATCGAAGGTCGGCAGCGGCTGGCGCGAGAGCGCGATCACCGCCGGCTCGTGGCGCAGCTGCAGGACGTAGCGATAGGCCTCGACGACCTCGTTGGCATCCGCGGGCCTGAGCACCACGAGGCCCGGAATCGCGCGCAGCGAGATCAGCTGCTCGACCGGCTGATGGGTCGGTCCGTCCTCGCCGTCGCCCATGGCGTCGTGGGTGAAGACGAAGATGGTCGGCAGCTCCATGAGCGCCGAGAGCCGGATCGCCGGCCGGGCGTAGTCGCTGAAGATGAAGAAGCTCGCCCCGAACGCCCGCAGCTTGGAGAGCGACAGACCGTTCACGATCGCCGCCATGGCGTGCTCGCGAACGCCGAAATGGAGGTTCCGGCCACCGGGACTGTCGGCCTCGAAGTCTCCGGCGCCGGCGAATTTGAGCGTCGTCTTGTTCGAGGGCCCGAGGTCCGCCGACCCGCCCAGGAACCAGGGGATGTTCTGGGCGAGCGCGTTCAGCACCTCGCCCGACGCTTCGCGCCCGGCGATGCCCTTGGGATCGGGCGGGAAGCTCGGGAGGTCGCGGTCCCAGTTCGCCGGCAGCTCGCGCCGCTGCATCTGGTCGATCTCCGTGGCGAGCTCCGGGAACTGCTCGCGATAGGCGGCGAAGAGCGCCTCCCAGTCGCGCCGTGCCTTGGCGCCGCGCGCGCCGATCCCGGCATCGAAATGCTCCTTGACCCCGTCTGGCACGAGGAAGGTGGCATCCTCCGGCCAGCCATAGGCGCGCTTGGTGAGCCGGACCTCCTCCTCGCCGAGCGGTTCGCCGTGGGCGGCGGCGGTATCGATCTTGTGCGGCGAGCCATAGCCGATGTGGCTGTCCAGAATGATCAAGGTCGGCCGGCCCTTGGTCTTCCGGAAGATCGCGAGCGCGTCCTCGATCCGCTCGATATCGTTGGCATCGCCGACCCGGAGCACGTTCCAACGGTAGCTGAGGAAACGCGCCGCGACGTCCTCGGTGAAGGTGATGCGCGTGTCGCCTTCGATCGTGATGTGGTTGTTGTCGTAGATCCAGCAGAGGTCGTCGAGGCCGAGATGGCCCGCCAGCGAGGCCGCCTCCGTGCCCACCCCTTCCATCAGGCAGCCGTCGCCGCAGATCGCGTAGATGTCATAGTCGAAGACGTCGAAGCCCTGCCGGTTGTAGCGGGCGGCAAGCCACTTGCGCGCGATCGCCATGCCGACGCTGGTCGCGATCCCCTGGCCCAGCGGACCGGTCGTCGTCTCGACCCCGGACACCCAGTGATATTCCGGGTGCCCCGGCGCCTTGCTGTCGAGTTGCCGGAAGTGGCGGATGTCCTCGAGCGTGACCGACGGCTTGCCCAGGCGTTCGTAGTCCGCGTTCACCGCGCGAGTGCCGGTCAGATGCAGCACGGACCACAGCAACATCGAGGCATGGCCGTTGGACAGCACGAAGCGGTCGCGGTTGGGCCAGATCGGGTCCTTCGGATCGAAGCGCAGCACCCGGTTCCAGAGCACATAGACCAGCGGCGCCAACGCCATCGGCGTGCCGGGATGGCCTGACTTCGCCTGCTGGACCGCATCGATCGAGAGCGTGCGGATCGTGTTGATCGCCAGCTGATCGAGCTCTTCCCTGGTCATGCCTCGAACTCCCGTTCCCGTATCCGCGATTTGATCGGCTATCACCCGGACCGCTTCTCGAGATGCCCGCCAAACTCGTAGCGCATGGCCGAGAGCAGTCTGTCCGCGAAATCCGCCTCGCCGCGCGAGCTGAACCGCTCGTAGAGGGCGGCGGAGAGCACATGCACCGGCACCCCCTCGTCGATCGCGGCCTTGATCGTCCAGCGGCCCTCGCCGGAGTCGGACACCCGCCCGGCGAATTTCGACATTCCGGGATCCTCGATCAGGGCCGCGGCCGAGAGATCGAGCAGCCAGGAAGCGATCACGCTGCCGCGCCGCCAGACCTCTGCGATGTCGGCGAGGTCGAGATCGTACTGATAGTGCTCGGGATCGCGCAGCGGCGTGGTCTCGGCATCGACCCTGCGGGGCTTGTTGCCGATGTTGGCCGCCTTGAGCACCGCGAACCCCTCCGCATAGGCCGCCATCAGGCCGTATTCAATGCCGTTGTGCACCATCTTGACGAAATGGCCGGCACCACTTGGTCCGCAGTGCAGATAGCCCTGCTCGGACGTGCCGCCGGCGCGCTCGCGTCCAGGGGTGCGCGGGATGTCGCCGCGGCCCGGTGCCAGGGTGGCGAAGATCGGGTCGAGGTGCCGCACCACGTCGGCCTCGCCGCCGATCATCATGCAATAGCCGCGCTCCAGGCCCCAGACGCCGCCGCTGGTGCCGACGTCGACGTAGTGGATGCCCCCGGGCATGAGCTCCTTGGCCCGGCGGATGTCGTCGACGTAGTAAGAATTGCCGCCGTCGATCAGGATATCGCCTCGGTCGAGGTGGGGCAGCAGATCGGCGATGGCTTCGTCCACGACGCCGACCGGCACCATCAGCCAGACCGCGCGAGGCTTGGTCAGGCTGCTGGCGAGCTCCGCGAGCGACGGGGCGCCGATCGCATGCTCCTGCACGAGCTCCGCCACCGCCTGTGCCGATCTGTCGAACACGACGCACTGATGGCCGCCCCGCAGGAGACGCCGCACCATGTTCGCGCCCATGCGGCCGAGGCCGATCATTCCGAGTTGCATGGCCTCAGCCCCTCCTTGGACGAAAGATGTTCCCGATCGGCGGCGGCCGACGAGAGTCGGCGCTCGCGAAGAGATCCACGTACTCGCGATAGCGCGCCGCGATCTCGTTGACCGCCTGCTCGCGGGTCGTCTTCCGGGCCCGCCAGGCGACCAGCGGCTCCCAGAAGACAGTGCGCCCGACTGCAAAGCCGATGAAGCCTGGCGTCTCTGCCGCGATCTCAAGCCAGTCCCGCACTTGTCGGTGGTCCTCGCCACGGCCGAGGATGATGCAGCCGACCCGGTCGCGGCCGCCGGCCCGCGCCGCGGTCACGACGGCCTGGCAGTCCTCGCGCCGGTCGAGACCTTCGACCTTCCACAGATCCGGATCGACACCGGCGTCCTGGAGCTCGCGGATGGCCTCGACCATCAGGCCGGGCCTGAGCTCGAGGTCATAGGTCTTCTTGTCGCCTTTGAGCTTCTCGAGCTGCGCCTTCTCCGCCGGCACCAGGAGCTCGAACATGAAGCGAGCGCGGTTCGCGGCAGCGAGATAGTTGGACAGGCGTCTCAGTCGGGCCGCCTGCCGTCGGTTCAACGCGCGGTCGCCCTCCGAGTTATAGCGTACCAGCACCTTGCAGAAGGTCGGATTGAAGGCCTCAATATGGCGCGCGAAATCTTCGCCATATTCGAAATCGAACTCGTCCTGTCCGCTCTTCTCCGCCGGGCAGGCGGTGGCGATACCCTCAGCACCCGCGTCGTGCAGGATGGCGGCGCCGAACTGCTCGTCCACCAGGATGCCGGCCCGTTCCTTGGGCACGCCAGCGGCGAGCGCCGATCGGAAACCATCGTAGATGACCCGCTTGGCGCCGGCGATTTCGGCGGTCTGCGCATCGCTCAAGGGGGGCTCCCAGCCGAACAGCCTGGCCTGGAAGGAGCCGCGGTGGTCGAACGGCAGGATGTAGAGTGGGCGGTCATAGCCTCGCGGCATCAGGCGGTTCCCTTGAGCTGGCGGTAGCGTCGGATCAGCGCGTTGGTCGAGCCGTCATGCTCGAGCTCGGGCTCGGTGACGCTCTCGAGCTCGGGAAGGATCCGCTGGGCGAGCGCCTTGCCCAATTCCACGCCCCACTGGTCAAAGGAATCGATCTGCCAGATCGTGCCCTGGGTGAAGACGCTGTGCTCGTAGAGCGCGACCAGCTTGCCCAGCGCCGCTGGCGTCAAGGCGTCCAGCAGAAGCGTGTTCGACGGCCGATTGCCCTCGCACAGCCGATGCGGCACGAGCCAGTCGGGGGTGCCTTCCGCTGCGACCTGCTCGGCGGTCTTGCCGAAGGCCAGCGCCTCCGTCTGGGCGAAGACGTTGGCAAGCAGCATGTCGTGATGCCTGCCCAAGGGGTTCAGGGTCCGGGCGAACGCGATGAAATCGCAGGATATCAGCCGGGTCCCCTGATGGATCAGTTGATAGAAGGAATGCTGGCCGTTGGTCCCCGGCTCGCCCCAGTAGATCGGTCCGGTGTCGTAATCCACGGCGACCCCGTCTCGGGTCACATGCTTGCCGTTGCTCTCCATGGTGAGTTGCTGGAGATAGGCGGGAAAGCGCTTCAGATACTGCTCATAGGGCAGCACGGCGACGGTCTGGGCGCCAAAGAAATTATTGTACCAGACGGCGAGCAGACCCATCAGCACCGGCAGGTTGCGCTCGAACGGCGCGGACCGGAAATGCTCATCCATTTCATAGAAACCATCCAGCATGGCGCGGAAACTGTCCGGCCCGATCGCCAGCATGGTCGAGAGACCAATGGCCGAATCCATCGAGTAGCGGCCGCCGACCCAATCCCAGAAGCCGAACATGTTGGCGGTGTCGATGCCGAACTTGGCCACCTCCTCGGCATTAGTGGAGACGGCGACGAAGTGCCGGGCAATGGCCGCTTCCTCGCCGTTCAGGCCGGCGAGCAGCCAGTCGCGCGCGGTCTGCGCATTGGTCATGGTCTCGAGCGTCGTGAAGGTCTTGGAGGAGACGATGAACAACGTCTCCGCGGGATCGAGATCGCGCACCGCCTCGGCGAGATCGGTACCATCGACGTTGGAGACGAAGCGGAAGGTGATGGCCCGCTCGCTGTAGTGCTTGAGCGCTTCGTAGGCCATGACCGGCCCGAGATCCGACCCGCCGATGCCGATGTTGATCACGTTGCGGATGCGCTTGCCCGTCTGGCCCTTCCAGGCGCCGCTGCGGACCCTATTGGCGAAATCCGCCATCTTGTCGAGAACGGCATGGACCTCGGGTACCACGTTCCGGCCGTCGTGCATGATCGAAGCCCCTCGCGGCGCGCGCAGGGCGACGTGCAGCACGGCACGGTTCTCCGAGACGTTGATCTTGTCGCCCCGGAACATGGCGTCGATGTGCTCCCGCAATCCCGACTCCTGGGCAAGCTGGAGCAATAGTCTCAGGGTTTCGTCGGTGATCCGGTTCTTTGAGTAGTCGAAATAGATTCCGGCCGCTTCGACCGCCAGGCTCTCCCCGCGCTCGCGATCCTCGGCGAAGAGTTGCCTGAGATGGACGTCCTTGATCTTGTGGTAGTGCTTCTCCAGCGCTGCCCAGGCGGGGCGCACGCGCAAAGCCGAAACCCTCATCGATTGTTCCCTCGTGGATTCTGGTGCACTGGCTGCAACTTTGAACCCGTATCCTATCGGAGACTGCAGGCTGCCTTGGGGCGCTGCGGTCAGTCTGCGACCTTGAGCACGATCTTTCCGGGCTTGTGAGGTGCGCCATCCAGCATGCGGTGTGCGGTGCTCGCGTCGGCGAGGTCGAGAACCTCGCCGACCGGCAGGTTGAGCGTTCCGCGTTCGATCATTGCCGAGATCCTGTCGAGCCGCTCGCGCGTGACGTCGACGATGAAATACGCCGCGCGAACGCCTTTCGAGCCGAGATAGGCCTCGTCCGGGACGCGCACGACGGAGACGATGATCCCGTTCGGGCGCAACGCCTCGCAGGTGCTTTCGAGTGCGTCGCCGCCGATGGTGTCGATAACCGCATCGAGGGGCCGGGAGGCCAATTGCGCGCCAACGCGGTCGCCTTCCAAGACGGGCTCGGCACCCAGCGCCCGCACGCGTTCGAGGTCCCCGGCGCGCGCGGTCCCATAGACGCTGGCGCCGGCCTCCTTCGCCATCTGCGTCGCGCAGGCGCCGACGCTACCCGCCGCGCCGCGCACCAGGATCGCTTGTCCCGGTTCAATCCGGGCGTACTCGAACAGCATCTGCCACGCCGTGACCGCGACGACGGGAAGGCCCGCCGCCGTGACGTAGTCGAGCGCGGCGGGCTTGGGCGCGACCTTGCCGGCCTCGACCAGCGCGTACTCGGCATAGCCGCCGACGAACTGGTCGTTTGTCGCGCCGTACGCGGCATCGCCAAGCGCGAACACGCCGACGCCGGCGCCGAGGGCCACCACCGTGCCGCTGACCTCGGAGCCGAGGGTCAAAGGCAGCGCTTGGCTGATCCGGCCCTCCCGCATCAACCGGTCCCACGGTCCGACGCCCGCCGCCTTGACGGCGACCAGCACCTCGCCCGCCCCGGGCACCGGACGGGGAATCTCGTCGAGCCGCATGGTGTCGATGCCGCCGAATTCGTGAACTCGAATGGCTCTCATCATTCATCCTCTCGTTGATTTGTCTCAGCTCGCCTTGCGGATCGCGGCGCGCTTGGAAGCGATGCAGGCCATCAGGTCGTTCCAGGACTTGACGAAGGACGAGGCGCCCTCGTCCTGGAGCCGGGCGGCCAGCACGTCGACGTCGACACCCGCCTCGGCGAAGCTCGCCAGAACCCTCTCGGACTCGCCTCCGTCCGCTGCGAGCACCTCGCCGACCTCGCCGTGGTCGCCGAAGGCCTTGAGGGTGCCCTCCGGCATGGTGTTGACGGTAAACGGCGCGGCGAGAGCCTCGACATAGAGGGTGTCGGAGGCGTTCGGGTCCTTGGTGCCGGTGCTGGCCCACAGCAGGCGCTGGGCCCGGGCGCCGGCATTGGCGGCGCGCTGGAAGCGCGCGGAGGCGAGCAGCTCGCGATACGCCTTGTAAGCGCGCTGGGCGATCGCGATGCCGAGCCGATTGGTCAGCTCGCCCGGGACCTTGCCGCTGACCGCGACGTCCCAGCGGCTGACGAAGAGCGAAGCGACCGACGCCACTGCCGGGTTCAGCCCCGCCTCGATGCGCCGTTCGACGCCGCGCAGGTAGGCGTCGGCCGCCGCGACGTATTGCTCTCGAGAGAAGAGCAGCGTGACATTGACCGGAACGCCGGCGGAGATCGCCGCCTCGATGGCGGGCAGGCCTTCCGGGGTGCCGGGAATCTTGATGAAGAGGTTGGGCTTGCCGCCGTGGCGATGGAGATCGCACGCTGCCGCCAGCGTACTGTTGGTGTCATGGGCCAGAAGGGGTGAGACCTCGAGGGACACCCAGCCGTCCACGCCGTCGGTCCGGGCGAAGACGGGCTGGAACAGCTCGGCGGCCCGGGTCAGATCCGCGAGCGCCAGCTCGAAGAACAGGTCCTCTGCCGATTTGGGCGAGGACGCCTTCCGGGAAATGTCCCCGTCATAGGTCGGGCTGTTCTTGATCGCATGATCGAAGATCGTGGGATTCGAAGTGAGCCCGGTCACCGAGAGCTCGTCGATGTAGCGTTGCAGCGTGCCGCTGTTCAGCAGCTCGCGGGTGATGTTGTCGAGCCAGAGGCTCTGGCCGAGATCGTGGAGCGTCCTGGTCGGTTTCATCGTGTCGCCTTCAGGGGGGATGCAAGGAGTTCTCGACATGAGGATCTCCTACGGCCTGGACGGGAGCCTAGTTAGGCCGCATCGCGCGCCAGGCCGAGTTAGGTCAGGTAAATTTTGGTTAGCCGTGGTGAAGTGAAGCTGAGGAGCATGACGATCGCTTGCGCCGCCGCCTGCCGTCGCCGATTACCACACGATTCGGAACGCCGGCGGCCGCTGGATCGATCGCACGGCGGTAGAGGACGGCACGATCGTGTCCTCCTTGAGCGATGACGGCGCAGCCCGGCGGTCCCGCCGGCTGTCACGCCGTGTCCCTCCTGTTAGATCAAAATCCCGCAAGGCCCTGTGGGCTGTTGTAGGGAATCGGGTTCCGACCAATCTCCGTCAGTT
>Ga0299907_10001382_pt1 | contig 13803 bp, 13 predicted proteins | sample RVTome_16_FD_198680 | JGI IMG/M metagenome (GOLD analysis project Ga0299907, IMG submission 198680) | Soil microbial communities from uranium-contaminated site in the Upper Colorado River Basin, Wyoming, United States - RVT152D67 (version 2) ... | reverse complement strand
GGCCGCTGTAGATAGGCGATCAGCTTGTCCTTCTCCGTGAGGCCGCTATGGCACGCGGCGTCGATCACACCCTCAAGACGCTTCTCTGGAAGGGCATTGCTGAGATCGAGAATGGTCCGCTCCGGGATTGTTATTGGAATGCTGTCCCGGCGAACGATCTCGCCGGGGGACAGCGGCGTTCGAGAACGGATACTTATGCCGCGGGCGCGAACACGTTTTGTCGTTGAAACCTCGATAGCGGCCTTCTCGAACCCGGGGATCTCCAGCTTCCTGGCAGACGCGTGCCCCGAAAGCGCCGCGATCGGATCGGCATACAGCACGCTTGCCATTGCCACCTGTTCCCAAGTGTGCGGCGCCTGGGGGAAGGTGTACACGCCGGGCAATAACGCCCAGTACCTGCCCGTTCTAAGACGGCGATCGATGATCGACTCGCTTAGCCCGGCGCGCAGGGCAAAGGCTCTTGTGAACGCGCCATGCTGGCGAGCGGCGACTCGAGCGATAGCTCGGTCTGCAGCGAGTTGAGGTTTCACAGCGCCAACTCTTGTCGAGGGCCGCACGACGCGCTGTGACCGTTGTCACAGTTCGCCCGGATCGCTGAGATGGCAACGCGCCGTCACCTGTCGACGTTAAGTTGCCATTTCACGATTGCGCCGCCCGCTTCTGGGCTGAGATGGCAACGCGCCGTCACCTGTCGACGTTAAGTTGCCATTTGGCGAACTCAACGTGGTCGGTTGGGCGGCGCGCCGGGCGTGCGGGCCCGTTCGTAGATCGCCTCCACCCCGGCCACGAGCCGGTTCCAGTCGTACATCGATGCGAGCCGGCGGCCGGCCTTGCTCATCCTCTCGGCGCGCCCGCCGTCGGTCAGGACGGCCCGCAGAGCGTCTGCAAGGGGACCGGGGTCGCCCGGAGGAACCAGTTCCGCAGCGCCGCCGGCGACGGCGCGGAACCCTCCGATGTCCGAACACACCACCGGGGTCCCGGCCGCCATAGCCTCGACCAGAACGATCCCGAAGGACTCGCCGCCCAGCCCGGGAGCGCAGTACACGTCGGCCCCCTTGTAGGCGCGCGGGACATCCGGTTCGTCGAGCCGGCCGATGAACTCCGCCCGCACCCCAAGCTGTGCCGCCAGTTTTCGGCAGTGACGCTCTTCCGGGCCCGATCCGGCCACCACGAGGGTCGCGCCGAGATCCCGCAGGCGCGTCATCGCCTGGATGAGAACCTCGAGCCCTTTGCGACGCTCGATCCGGCTGAAGAACAGGATGTGCCGCCCGGGGCCGAGATCGAGAGGCTCGGCATCCGCGAAGGCTCCGGTCTCGATGCCGTTGGGGGTCAGTGCGTAATCACCGGGGAAGTAGCGAGAGACAAGAGCGCGTGCCGCGTCCGATACCGCCGTGCGTACATGGAGTCGCCGGGCCGCGCGTTCGAGCACCGGACGTGCCGCCCGATAGCCGAGACTCGAATCCGCCGAGGCGTGGAACGTCCCGACAAGCGGGGCGTCCGCGCCCCACAGGGCGTGCAGCGAAACGCTCGGAATCAGGGGCTCGTGCAGGTGAACGACGTCGGGGGCGAACTCCTTCAGGGCGCGCCGGACCCCCAGGGCCGCTCCGGGACCGAACGCCACCGGCGCCACCGACCCGTTGGCGGGAATGCCCACGGCCCGCCCGGCGGCGACGAACCCGGGGGCGCCGTACCCATCGGGAGCGAACCCATCGGCGCCGTACCCGCTGGCGGCGTACCCAGGGGCGCCGTACCCGCTGGCGGCGTACCCGGGGGCGCCGTACCCATCGGAACCGCCACGACTGCGGCTGTTCAAGGGAGCGATGATCCGCACTTCGTGGTCGCGCCGAGCCAGCGTCCGGGCGAGGGCACGGACATGGGTCTGTACCCCGCCGACCATGTCCCACGCGTACGGGCAGACGATCGCGATTCGCATTCCGCCATTCTTAACCGGCGGAAGCTACCCTCACATGCGCGGCTGTCTTGCGAACTGAGCGAGGTTCAGTGCTTTCACCTCGAGCTCGCGGATGCGCTGCAGCACGTCCGGAGGTGCCATGGGCTCGCCCAGCCAGTAACCCTGAGCCATGTCGCACCCGATTGCCACCAGTGCTTCCCACGTTGCGGCGGTTTCAACTCCCTCCGCAACAACAGATAGACCGAGATTGCGCCCGAGGTCGACGATCGAACGGACGATTACCCGATCGTTGTCGTTGGTCAGCATCCCGATAACAAAGGACTTGTCGATCTTGATCTGATTCACGGGCATGCGCTTGAGGTGAGCGAGAGACGAGTATCCGGCTCCGAAGTCGTCCAGAGAAAGAGATATGCCCAGTTCGGCGAGCTTCGCCAGCACCACACGTGCCCGCAGTGGGTCCGCCATGACGCTGCTTTCGGTTATCTCGAGCTCCAGGTTGGAGGCAGATACGCCGCGCTCATCGAGGAGCTCGGCTATCTCGGTAGGAAACTGAAGGTTGATCAAGTTCGGCCGAGATAAGTTCACCGCTACGTTCAGGTGAAGTCCTGCCTGCCGCCATTCCTGAAGTTGATCGAGGGATTTTTCGATCGTGTAGCGAGTCAGCGCGTGGATGAGGCCCGTGCGCTCGGCTTGAGGGATGAACTCATCAGGTGCGATGAGACCTCGCCGTGGGTGGTTCCATCGAAGGAGCGCCTCCACACCCGTTACCAGACCGGTGTCCATCGCAACCTTCGGTTGGAAGCGCAGGACCAGCTCGCACTCCTCCATTGCCTTTCTGAGGTCTCCGAGCAAGGCCAGTTGTTTGGGCGTGTTCTGGTCGCGATCCGTCGAGTAGAACTCGTATCCGTTGTGCACTTCCTTGGCTGTGTACATAGCGACGTCGGCGCGCTGCATCAGGGTGTCGACGTCGGTGCCGTCATCGGGACAGATGACAACACCGATGCTTCCCTCGACGTCGAGAGTGAGGTCCTGGGCGACCTCTTCGAGCTCGATCGGTCGCTCGAGAGCCTCGAGGAAACGAGCCGCGGCATGTGCCGCGTCGTCGACGCCATTGATGTCGGAGATCACCACAGCGAACTCGTCTCCTCCCATCCTGGCGACGGTGTCGCCTTTTCTCATGGCCTCACGGAGCCGGACCCCGATCTTCTCGAGCAGCAGATCTCCGATGTGGTGACCGAGGCTGTCGTTGACTTCCTTGAAGCGATCGAGGTCGATCAACATCAACGCCGCCTTGCGATCGCCGCGCCGGCTTCCCTCGATCGCTTCGTCTACTCGCTCGTAGAAGAGCGTCCGGTTGGGGAGTCCGGTGAGACCGTCGTGCAGGGCCTGATGGGACTTGTACTCCTTTTCCGCGTTGATCGTTGCACTGGTGTAGACGAGCGCCATCGGCAACGCAAGCAGCGGCACCAAAACGAGGCTCCGCTCGGCAACCACGACGGCGATGGGCGAGAGCGCCAGCAGGACTCCATTCGTCGATATGTGGTAGCCGAGGCTCTCGCTGCAGAAGGCAAGAACAGGCTTCCCTTGATCGAGAGCGATGGCCACCCGCGTCAAGAAATGGTTCAGCAAGAAGAATGCGCTGGCCGAAATGAGTATCCCGGGGAGGTCGGTTGCCCCAAATCCCGGCAGGGCTCCGTGCATTGGTGCGTCCGTCAGCAAACTGAGTGCGTAGCCTCCCGCCGCGACGGCGATCGTGTATTGCGAGGCATTGAACGTTGCCTTGAGGAGCGGCTTCTGTTGGGCAAGGTCCGCTGCGACCGACGCGATTACCTGGGCAAGGACCGCCGGCCACGTTCCGAATCGAAGCAGGATTGCAAACGAGAAGATCGTCGAAGTTGTGATCTCACCGCTTCCGTCCAGTCGGGAGACGCTGACCGGAAGGAGCTCGCCGAGTGCGACAAAGCCCACGAGCATCCAGAACTCGCCGTACGAGTCTGCGACGGTGCCGAAGTCCTGATTGAGGGCGTAGGCAAGCAGGGTGCCCCCGGCCGCGATGATCACCGCGACGTAGAGGTGCACTGGTCTGAGCCCAAGCTGCACTCGCGACATCTAGGCGGCCTTCGATCGATGGGTGGACAGCAAGCCGGCGGCGCCCCGGCCTTAAGCGGGGGCGCCGCCGAACATGGCAGCGAGGCTCACGACCATTTGTAGCCAGCGCCGGAGACCGCAACGAGAACCGTAAGGTTCGCCACGGCTACGGCGAGGCGGAACAAGCGTCCCTTCATCCGGCTTCCTCCTCTGTTCGTCTCCAAGATGTGGAGGCTGCAGAAACGTTTTCGGCGTTCGGTCCGTATGCCTGAATCCATCTGGGAATAGTTGCCAAAAGTGCGTAGCCACGGCAGTCAAGGATTGGGTGGGCGCCTGCCGATGGTTGGGGTGGAGGGGCACGGCCGGCCGAAGCGCACCGGCGGTCGCCCGATCCGGCTCCGCCGTGAGTCCATCAGGGAGGAAGGGATGCTGCTCGTCGTCGCGTTTGCCCTTGTACTGCTGTCCGTTCCGTTGGGAGGGGGGCGGCTCTCTGCTTTGGCACAACTCGAGTTGTCCGCCGTGTGGCTGTTGCCCGCGGCCCTCTCGGTACAGGTTCTGATCATTTCGGTCTTCCCCGACGAGAACAGCTGGCTTCTCCCGGCAGCTCACGTCTTCTCGTACGGGATCATCCTGGTCTTTCTTGTGGTCAACCGAGCCCACACGGGATTGCGGATGGTGGGGCTCGGCGTAGCCATGAACGCTGCGGCGATCGCCGTGAACGGGGGAGTGATGCCGGCAAGCGACTTCGCTCTCACTCTCGCCGGGCGCTCTGGAGCTACGGGGGAATTCATGAATTCGGCGTTCGTCGGCGATGCCAAGCTTGCATTCCTCGGCGACATATTTGCGTGGCCCGATCCGCTCCCGCTGCACAACGTCTTCAGCCCAGGCGACGTCTGCATTCTTGTGGGTGCGGCGATCCTTCTGCACCAGGTGTGCGATTCGCGGTTCTTCAACGCCCGGGAGCCCAGCCGGCGCCGCCTACTCCCCATAAAGCCGCTCTAGGTGTCGGACCGCCCGCGGACTCTGGAGTCCGGGGATGAGGCAGACAGTACGGCAAGGCATTCATAGACTGCGTCTGTGCCACTAACCACCAGAGACGACCGGACTCACGAGACGGACTGGGGACTCCCGCCGGACCCCACGTTTCGACGCCGCGGCGCCGTCGTGGTGGCGGCAGTCGCCGTCTATGCATCGGTGATAGCGGTTTTCACGGGGCTCACGGTTCAGATCGGGGGCAATCCGATTCCGGGGATCATTTTGATTTCCGGCCTCGGCCTCTTCGACCTGATGACGGTCGGATCTCAAGTACTGCGCAAGGTCGGTGCGCAGCCGGTGGCGAAAGGCGCCGAGCCACGGCTCGAGAACCTCGTCGCCGGACTCGTGGAGAAGATGGGCCTCCGGGCGCCGCGCCTGTATGTATTCGACGCGGCGGGGCCATATGGATTCGTTTGCCGCCGCCGCGGCCCGGTGATGGGAGTGTCCCGGCGAGCCCTCGTTGAGCTCAACCGGACCGAGCTGGAGGGGCTGATCGCACAGTGCCTCGTCCGAACACATTCGTCCTCACTGCGGCTCGCGCCCCTTGCGTGTCAGGCACGGTTGTTTGCCCGTGCACTGGGACCACTCGTGGGCCCCACCGTGGACCTCCGTGCCGCTGCGGTCACGCGCTACCCCCCTGCCCTCATCGCAGTCCTCGATAAGTGCACACCGGCTACCGGCCGCTACGGGCCCCTGTACTTCGCCGCGGAGCATCCTTCGCACGTCCCTATTCCCGACCGGATCGCGGCCCTTTCGGATCTCTGAGCCGGCCCTGTCCGGGCCCGAAAAGGACACCCCGGCCGGCCGGGATTAACGGAGAGTTGCGAGGCGGACGTGATAGCGTGCCCGGCTGTGAAACTCGGCGCCAGTGCGTCGATCCGGGCCGGTTGTCGTGGTTGAGCGGCCCGCCGAGGGGTGCCACGAGCAGTGGTGAGTAACCCCTCCGAGGCTCCAGCGATCAAAGAGCCGACGATCAACGGAAGACCAGCGAGGAGGAAGGTCGCGCGTGTCGACAAGAGCGAAGACGCTGGCCATCGCCGGCGCCGTAGCGGTCGCCGCGGTGGGCGCTTATTTCGTCCTAACCGGCAAAGCGGGCGATCTTCCGATCCCCGGCGTGCGCGACGAGCCGGCCATCTGTCCGCTGACGGGCGTCGAACCGGGGAAGGAGTCGGTTCTCGAACGTCCTGCCGTCGCGCTGAAGATCGAGAACGCGGCCGTCGCGCGGCCGTTGTCCGGGCTCGAGAGCGCGGATCTCGTGTACGAGGAGCTCGTCGAGGGCGGCGAGACCAGGTTCATGGCGATCTACCACTGTGACGACGCCCGCAAGGCAGGTCCCATCCGGAGCGCCCGGATGGTCGACCCGGCGATCATGATGCCTAAGACCTCGATCCTGGGATTCTCCGGCGCCAACGATGCGGTAACGGGTGCGCTCGAGGCCGCCGGGGTGGTCACGTTGACGGAGGACGACGCCGCTCCAAGCAACGCGATGCAGCGGGTCGACCGGCCGGGGATCTCCTCGGAGCACACGCTCTACGCGGACTCGAGCCGGATCAGGAGGCTCGGGCGCAGGGAGTTCAGCGACCCCCCGCCCCAGGACATTTTCGGGTTCGGCGAGCTCGAAGGGCGGTCCAAGAGGGCGTCGTCGATCTCGATCAACTTTGGTGGAGCCAGCCCCATCACGTACGAGTGGGACAGCGCCGCCGGCTCGTGGCAGCGGTTCCAGGACGGCGTGGCGTTCATGGCGGAGTCGGGAGAACAGATCGCTCCCAAGAACGTCTTGATCGAAGTCCATAGGGTGCGCGCATCTGAGGTCGTCGATGTCACGGGAACTCCCTCTCCAGAGATCGTCGACGAAACGGGATCGGGCAAGGCGGTTCTGTTCCGGGACGGGCGAGCGATCCGCGGCACGTGGACGCGCGAGGAAATAGATGGCGTAACAACCTTCGAGACTCGGGCTGGTGATGAGATGGTGTTCGCGCCGGGCTCAATCTGGATCGAGCTGGTGCCGAGCCAATCGGGTGAAGTGAAAGGATCCTTTTCGTATGAGAGGTAGCTCCCGGCCGTTCGTGGGCATGGCCTGCGCGGCCTTGCTGGTCCTCGGCGCGTGTACGGCCGAAGGCGAGGAGGCACCTGGGCCCGTTGCCCAAGCCGCCGAGCCTGAGCCGTCGCCCAGCGCCGACCCCCCTCCCGACTGGTGCCCGCTCACGGGTGAGGATCCGACATCGGGGGTCGACCTCTCCCGTCCCGCCGTTGCCGTCAAGATCGAGAACAGCCCCGCGGCGCGGCCGCAGAGCGGGCTCGAGAAGGCGGACCTCGTGTTCGAAGAGCGCGTAGAGGGGGGCATAACCCGGTTCCTGGTCATCTATCACTGCGGCGCCAGCGACAAAGCGGGTCCCGTTCGTAGCGGCCGATTCGACGATCCAAAGATCGCTCTGCCCCACACGCGCCTGCTGGCCGCATCGGGTTCGAATGCAATCGTGGAGGGCGAGATAAGCAAAAGAAAGATGGTCTACCTCGATGAAGACTCGACCGATGCACTGTTCCGGGACCCGCCGGGCTTCATCTCAATCCATTCACTCTTCGTGAACACGAAGAAGCTTCTGAAAACTGCGATTAGGGAAGAGCTTCCGTCACCGACCTACGATGCCTTTACTTTCGGTCCCGTTGCATCAGAGGGAAAAAAGGCGCGGGCTGTGACGCTGAACTTCACGGACTCGAACACGATCGAATACAAGTGGATCCGCGGCTCGTGGCAAAGGTTCGAGGCCGGCGCGCCGTTCATGAGCGCCGCAGGCGAGCAGATCGAGGTACCCAACGTATTGGTGCAGATGGTCAAGGTCGACAACTCCGACACGATCGTCGATTCGACCGGAAGTCCATCCCCGGAGATCGCGCTTGAGAACGCGAAGGGGAAACTCTTGCTCTTTAGGGACGGCAGGGTGATCAAGGGCAGATGGTCGACGGGGAAGACCGGACAAACCCCGGCCTACACGGACAGGGACGGAGAGCCCTTGAGCTTCGCCGAGGGACCCGTCTGGGTCGCGCTCCTCCCGTCAAAGGCGGGCGAGGTCAAGGGCAGCGTTTCCTTCAAGTAAGCGACCTCACGGTCCCCCGCCGGCGGTCGCTCGGTTGGGCCGCTCGAAGCGTGCTGGTAGACTCACATACTCAGGGAATTCGCTGGTCAGGGCCCTTATCGGGACTCGTGCACGAACCGTGCGCCCCACTGAAGCGTTTCTCTTCTTCGATCGTTGTGAGGAGATGTCATGGCTGAGACAGCGCGGGAAACCGGTGGCCTTCGTGTGAAGCGGGGCCTGGCCGAGATGCTCAAAGGTGGCGTCATCATGGACGTTACCGACGCCGAGCAGGCCGTTGTTGCCGAGGAGGCAGGAGCCGTCGCCGTGATGGCCCTCGAGCGGGTCCCCGCGGACATTCGCGCCGAAGGCGGGGTCGCCCGTATGGCGGATCCCGAGAAGATCGCCGAGATCACCGAAGCGGTGTCGATCCCGGTCATGGCCAAGTGCCGCATCGGGCACTTTGTGGAAGCCCAGGTCATCCAGGCGCTGGGGGTCGACTACATCGACGAGTCCGAGGTTCTTACCCCCGCCGACGAGGCGCATCACGTGAACAAATGGGACTTCACAGTTCCGTTCGTTTGCGGCGCCACCAACCTTGGGGAGGCGCTCCGTCGTATCGGAGAAGGTGCGGCGATGATCCGCTCCAAGGGCGAGGCGGGCACCGGGAACGTGGTGGAAGCCGTCCGGCACATGCGTGCGATCACATCCGAGATGAAGCGTCTGACGACCCTGTCGCCGGAGGAATTGATGAGCGCCGCCAAGGACCTTCGCGCTCCATTCGAACTCGTCCGCGAGATTGCCCAGACCGGGCGGCTGCCCGTCGTGCTGTTCACCGCGGGTGGTATCGCGACGCCGGCCGACGCGGCGCTGATGATGCAGTTGGGTGCGGACGGAGTCTTCGTTGGGTCTGGGATCTTCAAGTCCGGAGACCCTGCCGTTCGGGCGCGGGCCATCGTCGAGGCAACGACGTACTACTCCGACCCTGAGATCATCGCGAAGGTGTCGCGCGGCCTCGGGGATGCGATGGTGGGGATCAACCTGACCGACCTTCGTCCCGAGGAGCGTCTGGCGACGCGGGGCTGGTAGCTGTGAAGGTCGGTGTGCTCGGGCTCCAGGGCGACGTGCGCGAGCACGTGCGCGCATTGGAGACGGCGGGAGTCGCGGCGGTGGCGGTCAAGCGCCCCGACGAGCTACAAGCGGTGGATGCTCTCGTTCTTCCGGGTGGCGAGTCGACGACCATCGGCAAACTGTTGGATCGTTTTGAGCTGCTGGATCCTCTGGTCGAGCGCGCGACCTCGGGGATGCCGTTGTACGGCACGTGCGCCGGCATGATCTTGATGGCCCGTGAGGTCACCGGCCGGCACTCCGCCCCGTTGAGGTTGAACGTGATGGACATAACCGTCCGGCGGAACGGGTACGGGCGGCAGGTTGATTCCTTCGAGACCGACATGAGGGTGGCCGGCATCGAAGGGTTTCGTGCGGTCTTCATACGCGCGCCGCTGGTCGAGGAGATCGGCGAGGGCGTCGAAGTTCTGGGGGAGCACGATGACCATCCGGTCATAGTTCGGCAGGGACACTTGCTGGCTTCTTCGTTTCATCCGGAGATGACCGGAGATCCGAGAGTCCACGAGTATTTCGTAAGAGAGGTTTGTGGCTGATGTCGGGACACTCGAAGTGGTCGACGATCAAACGCAAGAAGAGTGCGAACGATGCTCAGCGCTCGAAGCTGTGGGGAAAGCTCCTTCGCTTCGTCGAGGTCTCGGCGCGCGAAGGCGGGGGAAACATCGAGGGGAATCCCACGCTCGCGACCGCCGTACAAAAGGCTAAGGCGGCGTCGGTTCCCAACGACAACATCGAGCGGGCGATCAAACGTGGGACCGGCGAACTCGAGGGCGAGACCTACGAGGAGACGACCTACGAGGGATATGGACCCGCAGGGGTAGCCGTACTCGTGCGCTGCCTGACCTCAAACCGCAATCGGGCCGCCCAGGATGTGCGGAGCGTCTTCAATGCTCGTCAGGGAAAGCTCTCCGAGCCGGGGGCCGTCGCCTGGATGTTCGAACCCAAGGGCATCGTCATCGTGACGCGCGGTGGAGGAGTCGATGAGGATGAGGTGTTCCTGATAGCGGCCGATGCCGGTGCAGAGGACGTCCGCACGTCGGAGGAATCGGTCGAGGTCGTCACCCCGACGGACGCGCTCAAGCCCGTGCGCGAGGCCCTCGAAGCCGCAGGCGTGACGATCGAATCTGCCGACCTGACGATGATTCCAAAGACGACCGTGGCCGTTGAAGGGAACGACGCCAAGAAGCTGCTCACGCTCGTCGATGATCTGGAGGAACTCGACGACGTCCAGGAGGTCTACGCCAACTTCGATATCTCCGACGACGTCCTCGCAACCCTCGCCTCCTGAGCTCCGAACCCACCGGACCCCGTCACGCACAACGCCGCGAGATCCACGGGGGCGGCGCACGCGTTATTTTGCTTCCAGCTATGGGCGAATTGCGGCTGCTCGACGACGATCGCTTGAACGAGGTCGCGCTGGAACTGGCTAAGACCGGTTGGGCAGCGGCGATCCTCGACGCGGATCTCCACCTCCTATGGGTTTCCGATGAGCTCAAGTCACTGGTGGCGGAAAGCGACGAGACGAAACTCGGATACGGGCGGCACATCCTCGAGGTGTGGTGGTCGGGGACGTGGGCCGACGCCGTTACCGACGAGAGCCGGCTGGCCTCGTGGCTGAAAGTCGCCCCGTGGATAGTCCACACGACGCCGGGTGGCATCGAAGCCATCAGGCAGATGGCGCCCGGGCTTGCAGACTTGACCGGTGACGTCGAGCCGGCTGCGCCGCCTCTCTTGTACACGGTGACACTCGACTACAAACAGGCCGATCTTCCTCCGGTGCGAGTCATGCAGATAGGGGCTCGCCTCCACGACTCGTCGGGCGAGCTCCTGGGGACGGTGCACATCTTCAGCTCGGCGCTGCCCGCGACGGTCCTTCATCTGGTAGCGCGGGGTGACGAAGGGATGTTTGCTCGCATGGCACGACTGGTCGAACCGGGACGCCGGCAGGCTGCGATCGTCTTTGCGGACTTACAGATGTCGGGGATGCTCTCGCGCCGGTTGCCGAGCGCCGCCTATTTCCAACTGATGCGAGCGATTACCAGCGCGATAGACGACGTCGTCATCGAACACAAGGGGATCGTGGGGAAGCACGCCGGCGACGGCGTCACGGCGTTCTTCTTGGCCGACGACCTCGGGTCATCGTCCGCCGCGGCGCGTGCGTCGATCGATGCGGCCCGGGCAATGTCCGTCGCCGCTAGGGATGCTGCAAAGGGGCTGATGGAGACCATGCAGATTCTTGCACCTGACGAGTGCCTCATCAACGTTGGTGCCCATTGGGGAGGGAGCCTCTATATGGGGCAACTGGTCACGGGAGGCCGGCTCGAGGTAACGGCCCTCGGCGACCGGGTGAACGAGTGCGCCCGTCTCCAGCAAATCGCCAGGGACGGCCAGATCCTTGCCTCGAAAACCCTGGTGGAGCACCTCTCCACAGCCGACGCGGCGGCGGTTGGGATCGACCCCGACGCATTGCTGTACCGGACGCTGAGCGAGTTCCCCGGGGCCGATGCCAAGGTTCTTCGGGAGGCCGGGAGCCTCCCGGCCACAGTCCTGTAGAGCGCCCGAGGCCGAAAACCACGATTCCGTCGCGCGGCTCCATTAGTCTGTTGCGAACAGGCGTTCGATGCAAATACGGGACTGGAGGGTCGTGCGCGTCATCGGGATCGATCCGGGCCTGACCCGGACGGGATACGGCGTGGTCGAGCGGTCGCCGAAGGGTCTCGTTGCCCTCGGCTTTGGTGTCGTGCGCACCGCTCGCGACCGTCCCCCCGCCGAGCGATTGGCCGATCTCGGCGCCGAGATCGCGGCCGTGATCGACGAATACCGCCCGGACGTGGCGGCGGTGGAGCGCGTCTTCTTCAACAGCAACGTGAAGACCGCGATGTCGGTCGGGCAGGCCTCCGGCGTGGTCCTTGCAGGTGCAGCGCGTGCCGGGCTCGACGTTGCCACGTACACGCCGACGGAGGTCAAACAATCGGTCGTGGGCTTCGGGAGTGCGACCAAGGACCAGGTCGGCTCCATGGTGTGCGCTTTGCTCCGGCTCGAATCCGTGCCGCGGCCGCCGGATGCTGCGGATGCCTGCGCCCTCGCAATCTGCCATATCAATCGCAGCGGTCTCGCTCGGGCGATACGGCGCGCACAGAAGGAGGCGGGATGATCGGTTTCGTCCGGGGCACGGTGGCCGGCCGCACGCAGGACGGCTGCCTCGTCGATGTCAACGGCGTCGGCTACCGCCTCGCCTGCTCGGCCACAACCCTCGCCGCACTGCCGCCGGACGGCGCCGAGGTCCGTCTGTGGACACACGTCCACGTCCGCGAGGACGCGCTGGCTCTGTTTGGCTTCGCGACCGAGGGCGAGCAACGAATGTTCGAAGCGCTCATCGGGGTCACGGGCGTTGGTCCGAAGGTCGCGCTCCAGGTTTGTTCGGCGTTCAGTCCGGAATCGTTTCGCCGCACGCTCGCAACGGACGACGTTGGCGCGATCTCATCGGTCCCCGGCATCGGGAAGAAGACCGCTCAGCGCATAATCCTGGAGCTCAAAGAGAAACTGTCGATCCCAGACCTTCAGGTTGTCGGACCCGGCGCGGATGCTCTCGCGGCCGCTCGATCGGCACTCGAGAACCTCGGCTATTCGCCCGGGGAGGTCCGTGCCGCGCTCGGTGAGCTGCAGCCGGCGCCCGACGATCGCGTGGAAGAAGTGATCAAGTCTGCACTGAAGGTGCTCGCGTGAACGAACCCCAGGTACTTGCCGCGACTGCCTACCCTGAAGAGCGGGAGACGGAGATGTCTCTAAGGCCCCGCTCGCTCGACGAGTTCGTCGGGCAGGGTGAGGCGAAGGAGCACCTCGGCATCGTGCTGGAGGCGGCGCGCCGCCGGGGCGAGCCCGCCGGACATCTGCTGCTGAGCGGACCGCCGGGCCTCGGCAAGACGAGCCTGGCGCACGTCGTGGCCAACGAGATGGGGGCGAACATGCGGCCCACCTCCGGTCCGGCGCTCGAGCGTGCGGGGGACCTGGCCGCCATCCTGACGAACCTCGAGGACGGCGACGTCCTGTTCATCGACGAGATCCACCGGCTCCCGCGCACCGTGGAGGAGGTCCTTTATCCCGCGATGGAGGACTTCCAGCTCGATCTTGTGATCGGTAAGGGCCCGTCTGCACATACGATCCGGCTCGACCTCCCGCGTTTCACGCTGGTCGGTGCGACGACCAGGGCGGGATTGATCACCGGACCCCTACGAAGCCGGTTCGAGCTGGCCGAGCGCCTCGGCTACTACCCCCCGGAGGACCTCGACCGGATTGTCCTTCGGTCTGCCGGCATCCTGGGGATCCAGATCGATCGGGAGGGATCGCGTGAGATCGCCGTCAGGTCGCGGGGCACACCCCGGATCGCGAACCGTTTGCTGCGCCGCGTCCGGGACTTCGCCGAGGTCCGGGAGGACGGGATGATCAACGCCGGTGTGGCGCGCCGGGGGCTCGAACTATTCAAGGTCGACGAAAAGGGCCTCGACCGCTTGGATGGTGCGATCCTCGAGGCGCTCATCGACAAGTTCGGAGGAGGACCCGTTGGACTCTCAA
>Ga0299907_10001381_pt1 | contig 13809 bp, 11 predicted proteins | sample RVTome_16_FD_198680 | JGI IMG/M metagenome (GOLD analysis project Ga0299907, IMG submission 198680) | Soil microbial communities from uranium-contaminated site in the Upper Colorado River Basin, Wyoming, United States - RVT152D67 (version 2) ... | reverse complement strand
AAGATCAAGGTGCGCGTCACCGAGACCGACCAGGTCGTGGAGGTCACGGTGCTGAACAAGCGGGCCGACTTCATAGAAGTGGTGATCGGCGAGGGCGTCCACAGCGTCCGGGGCCAGCTCGCGCCGACGCGCAACGGCCTTGCCTACGCCGGCAAGGTGATGGGTCGCGAGATCGTGTACGAGCGCAGCCGCGAGCAGGTGCAGGCGGACATCGACCGCCTGAATCCGCGCCTGCGCAAGCCGCGGGGCCGCTGATGCGGACACGGGCCGCAATCGCGCTCGCCGTCCTGACCGCAGCGACCCCTTCTTTCGCAACCCCCAGAATCGAAAGTGTTTCGGTGCGGCCCAACCCGGTGCCCTTCACCACCGGCAAGGTAGGCGACGTGGTGATCGCGGTGTCCATCGAGCGGCCCTCCCCGCTCGACCTGCGCTGCGAGGCGGTGGTGTACCCGGGCGACGGCGGTCGCGAGCTGCATCTCGCGTGGAACCTCGGCGACAGCCGTACCAAGACCGCGCGCTACGAGTACAAAAAGGCCGGCACCTACAAGCTCAGGGTCACCGGCAGCGGCGCCAACGCATGCAGCGGCGAACGCGAGCTCACCGTCAAGGTCGGCGGCCTGGGCACGAGGGCGCAGCCCTTCTCAAAGGCGCCAATCTGCCCGGGCGGCTGGGCGCTGGTCGAGGGCTCGGTGGACGGCGCGCGCTACACCTGCCGCCCACGGCAACCCACGCGCGCGCTGCGCTGTGCCGAGGGCAGCAGCTATTTCTCCGAGCGCGGCGAGATCGGCTGCCGCTAGTGGTTCCCGGGCAGGAGCTCCCGGCAGCCGGCGCGCGTGGCCCAGTACTCCCACGCGCGCCAGGTCTCGGGGGAATGCGGCTTGTAGCCGGCGTTGCGCGCGGCGATCTCGCCGGGCGAAAGGGGCTTGAGCGCGCCGAGCTGCATCGCCGCCATCTGCACGCGCGCGTTGCGCGGCACGTACACCGACATGCGCACCACCTCGATGAGGGAGCGCGCCGCGGCGACGAAGCCGTGGCCGCGCATCAGCGAAACGTTGTTGGCGCCCAGGCGCAGCGCGAGGTCCCTGCCCTGCGCTACGTTGGTCACCAGCAGGTTGGTGTCGCCGAACTTGTCGCGTATGTCCCACACCGGCACCTCGCCGCCCATGAAGCTGCCCGAGTGGATCACGGGCCGCAGCGGCGCGCCGCTGATACCGAAGGGCAGCACGTCCTCGGCGTGCGCGTGCACCACCGCGAGCACCTCGGGGCGCGCCTCGTAGACCGCGCCGTGGATGAAGCGCTCGAGGTAAGGCTGGCGCGTGTCGCCCTCCAGCGCGTTGCCCTCGAGGTCGAACTGCATGATGTCTTCCCGCCCTACCATGTGCGGGCTCAGCGAGCGCGCCAGGAAGTAGCGCCCGGGGTCGGCGGGATGGCGCACGCTCACATGGCCGTAGGCGTCGACCACGTTCTCGTTGGCTAGGATGCGGTTGGCGATCACCAGGTCGCTCAGTACGCGCTCCGGCACGCGCTCGAGATCAGTCATGGCGCTATTCCCTGTAACGGTTCCCGTGCTAATCGTAACGGATGACGTTCCGTACGCCCATCAGGTAGGTGAAGAAGATAATGATCATGCCGTACCTCGGGTACGGCACGCGCAGCCGGGTGAAGCTGTGCGGCAGGGTGCTGCGGGACGAAGGCCTGCGCCCTGCGCGCGACGCCGAGAGCAGATGGCGCAACCTGGTCGCCTTCTACAAGCGCCTGGAGTCCGATGAGGTTCCCGGAGCCGGGCTGAGGGCCACGCTGGGGAAGCGAGTCGTCGAGGCGCGCAGCGACCGCGAAGGCTATTTCAGCCTCGAGTTCGACCGCCTGGCTCTCGGGCCCGGCTGGCACGGGATAAGAATCGTGCTCGCCGCGGAGCCCGGCGTCAGCGCGGCCGGCCGCGTGCTGGTGCCCTCGCCGCGCGCGCGGTTCGGCGTGATCAGCGACCTGGACGATACCGTAGTGCTCAGCAACGTGCGCAACAAGCTGAAGATGGTGCTCGCGCTCGCGCTGTCCAACGCGCGCACGCGCAAGCCGTTCAAGGGCGTGGCGGCCTTCTACCGGGCGCTGCATGCGGGCCGCAACCCGATGTTCTACGTCTCCAAGAGCCCATGGAACCTGTACGCGCCGCTGGTCGAGTTCCTGCGGGTGCAGGGCCTGCCGCCCGGGCCGCTCCTGCTGCGCGATTTCGGCTGGCGCATGAGGAAAAGCCACAAGACCGCGGCGATCGAAGGCATCCTGCGCACCTATCCGAAGCTCCCCTTCGTGCTGATCGGCGACAGCGGCGAGGAAGACCCGGAGATCTACAGCGACATCGTGCATCGCTTCCCGCAGCGGATCCGGGTCGTCTATATACGCTCGGTGGATGCGAATCGCATTGCGGCGGTTCAACGGCTGGTCGAAAAGCTCGCTCCGAGCGGCTCGCAGCTCGTGCTCGCGCCCGACAGCGAGTTCGCCGCGGCGCATGCCGCGGGCGAGGGCCTGATTCAGGCCTCCGACTTGCGCGACATCCGCTCGGACAGGAGGTCGGACGAAAGCAGCGGCTCGAAGCCGCCGGCGTCCAGCGGCGCGCTGAAGTAGTACCCCTGCCATTCGTCGCAGCCCAGGGCAAGCAGGCGCGCGAGCTGCGCCTCGTTCTCGACGCCCTCGGCGGCCACCGCGAGCTCCAGCGTCCTCGCCAGCGCGGCGATGGCGCGCACGATCGCCTCGTCGGCGGCGTGCGAGTCGATCGAGCGCAGGAACGAGCGGTCGATCTTGAGCTTGTGGATGGGCAGGTGGCGCAGGTACGACAGGCTGGAATAGCCGGTGCCGAAGTCGTCCACCGCGATGCGCACGCCGAGCGCGCCGAGGCGGCGCAGCGTCTCGAGGCTCTCGTCCAGGCGCGACATCAGCACGCGCTCGGTGATCTCGAGCTCGAGCATGGCGCCGGGGACGCCGTTGGCCTTCAGACAGGAATCGATGCGCTGCACGTACGCGTCGCCCTGCGCGAGCTCGCTGGCCGAGACGTTCACGGCGAGCCACGCGCGCGCGGGATGCGCGCGCTGCCAGACGCCGGCCTGCGACAGCGCGCGCTCCAGCGTCCACTCGCCGATCGGGCGGATGAGGCCGCATTCCTCGGCGAGCGGCACGAAGTCCTCGGGCAGCAGCAGCCCGCGGCTGGGATGCTGCCAGCGCACCAGCGCCTCGGCCCCCACCACGCGCCGGCGCCCGCGGATGACGGGTTGCCAGTGCAGCACGAGCTCGCTTCGCGCGAGGGCGCCGCGCAGCTCGTTCTCCAGGCGCAGGCGCTCGACCGAGCGCGCGTGCAGCGCGGGGGAAAAGAAGCGGAAAGTGCCGCGGCCGCTCTCCTTGGCGTGGTACATCGCGGCGTCGGCGGCCTTGAGCAAGTCGGCGAGGTCGCGGCCGTCGTTCGGGTAGATGCTGACGCCGATCGAGGCGCCGACGCTGACCGTGCGGCCATCGACGACGAACGGCCGCGCCAGCAGGTCGAGGATGCGCTGCGCATGCCCGGCGGCTTGTTCGGCGTTCCTGATCTCCATCAGGACCACGAACTCGTCGCCGCCGGTGCGCGCCAGCGTATCGCCGCGCAGCATGTTCTCCAGCCGCTCGGCGACCTCGCGCAGCAGCCCGTCGGCCGCCGGGTGGCCGAACGAATCGTTCACCAGCTTGAAACGGTCGAGGTCCACGCACAGCAGCGCGAGCTGCGAGCGCTTGCGCGCCGCCTGCAGGATCGCCTGGCTGCCGCGGTCGGCGAGCAGGACGCGGTTGGGCAGCCCGGTGAGCGCGTCGCGCGTGGCGAGGTATTCGATGCGCGCCTCGGCCTGCTTGCGCGGCGTGACATCGGCGGCCGTGCCCCGGTAGCCGATGAAGCGGCCCTCGGCGTCGCGCACCGGCACGGCGCTCACCGACTGCCAGATGACGCCGCCCGCCTTGGTGATCGAGCGGTGCACCAGCTCGCGGAACGCCCGGCCCTCGGGGGCGTGCTGCGCGAGCCAGGCCTCGACCGCGCGGTGCTCGCCCAGCGGCATGAACTCCTGCGGCCGGCGGCCGAGCAGCTCCGCGCGCCCGTATCCCAGCACCGCTTCGACTCTTTCGGACAGATACGTATAGCGCCACGCGGCGTCGGCTTCCCACACGTACTCGCCCGAGGCCTCGGCGACGTCGCGAAAGCGCTGCTCGCGCTCGCGCAGCGCGCTCTGGGCGCGCATGCGCTCGTCGATGTCGGCCACGGTGCCCGACATGCGGGTGGCGCGCTGCCGCGCGTCGCGCTCGGTGACGCGGCCTTTCGCGTGCAGCCACTTCCAGCGCCCGTCCCGGGTCGGGCTGCGGAACTCCACATCGAGCTGCGGCCGCTCGCCCTTGAGCGCGCTCACGAACACCGCCTTGGCCTTGTCCCGGTCCTGCGGATGGATCAGCTCGAAAAGGTCGGCGCCGCGCGTCACCGGCGGAGAGCGCTCATGCCCGAGGAAGCGCACCCATCCGTCGCCCGCGTACAGGCTGTCGGCCGCGAGATCGTAGTGCCATTCGGCGAGGTTGCCGCTGTCGAGCGCACGCTCGAGCCGCTCCTTCGCCCGGAACAGGTCGCGCTCGGCGCGCCGCTGCTCGGTGACGTCGCGGCCCACGCCCCGGTAGCCGAGGAAGCGGCCCTGCGGCGCGTTGCGCGCCTGTCCCGAGATGATGTGGATCTGGCGCGCGCCGCGCGCGTCGCTGCGCGCGATCTCCAGGTCGAAAAACGGCCGCCCCTCGCGCAGCCCCTCCTGCAGCGCCTCGAGCGCGCGCCGGTCCACTTCCACGCCCGGAATCTCCCAGAAGCGCTTGCCGTAGGTGGGCGTGCCGCCGAAGAAGGTGGCCACCGGCGAGCCCCCCGAGATCCAGGTGAGCTTGTCCTCGGCGTCGGTCTCCCAGAACCAGTCCGCCGAAAGCTCGGTCAGCCCGCGGAAGCGCTGCTCGCTGGCCCTCGCCTGCTCCAGTTGCTTCAACGAACGGCGCGCGAGCAGGTGCATCGCGAGGTACACCACGGCGCCGGAGGAAAGAGCGAGGAGGATGTCCTGCAGCACCTGGGCTAGCGGGCGGTGTCGTCGCGCACCGGCGGGGCGACCTTGAGTATCTCGTCGATGGTGGTGAGGCCGGCGCCCACCTTCAGCGCGCCGCTGATGCGCAGCGGCTTCATGCCTTCCTTGAACGCCTGCTCGCGCAGCGCCGCGATCTCCGCTTTTTCCGTGACCAGGCTCTTTATGGCCGAAGTGAAAAGCAAAGTCTCATAAATGCCCACCCGGCCGGTGTACCCGGTCATGCGGCACTCCAGGCAGCCCTGCGCCTTGTAGACATGCGCCGGGCGGTTGGACTTCCACGGCGCGACCAGCGCATCCCAGCCGTCGTGGTCCTCGGCACGGCTGAATTGCGCCTTCTGCTTGCAATGCGGGCACAGCGTGCGCACCAGGCGCTGCGCCATCACGCCGTTGAGCGTCGCGTTCAGAAGGTACGGCGGCACGCCGAGCTCGAGCAGGCGCGTGACCGCGCTGGGCGCGTCGGTGGTATGCAGGGTGGAAAGCACGAGGTGGCCCGTGAGCGCCGACTGCACCGCCATTTCCGCGGTCTCCAGGTCGCGGATCTCGCCCACCATGATGATGTCGGGGTCCTGGCGCATGAGCGCGCGCACGCCCTCGGCGAAGCCCAGCTCGATCTGCGGCTGCACCTGCATCTGGTTGAAGGCCGGCTCGACCATCTCGATCGGGTCCTCGATGGTGCAGACATTCACTTCCGGCGTGGCGAGGCTCTTCAGCGTCGAGTACAGCGTGGTGGTCTTGCCCGAGCCGGTGGGTCCGGTGACCAGCACGATGCCGTTGGGCCGGTCGGTCATTTCCTTCCAGCGGCGCCGGTCCTCGTCGGAGAAGCCGAGCTCGCGGAAGTCGCGCACCAGCACCTCGGGGTCGAAGATGCGCATCACGATCTTCTCGCCGAACGCGGTCGGCAGGGTGGCGATGCGCAGCTCGATGTCGCCCAGGTCGGGCGTGCGCGTCTTGATGCGCCCGTCCTGCGGGCGGCGCTTCTCCACCACGTCCATGCGCGCCAGAATCTTGATGCGGCTGGTCATCGCCTGGAGCACGGCAGCCGGGATCTGGTAGACCTGGTGCAGCACGCCGTCGATGCGGAAGCGCACGATGCCGCTCTCGCGCCGCGGCTCGATGTGGATGTCGCTCGCGCGCTGCTCGAAGGCGTACTGCCACAGCCAGTCGACCACGCGCACGATGTGCGCGTCGTTGGCGTCGAGCTGCTTGTCGGTCTTTCCCAGCTCAACCAGCTGTTCGAAATTAGATAGCCCGGATGCCGCTGAAGTCTTGCTGGCACCCTTGATGGACTTGGCGAGGTTGTAGAACTCGACCTGGAAACGCTCGATGTCCGCGGGGTTGGCGATCACGCGCCGGATGTCGCGCTTGATGATGCGCGCGAGCTCCGCCTCCCATTCCCGGATGAACGGCTCGGCGGTGGCGATGACCACCTCCTTGGCGTCGATGCCGACCGGCAGGATGCGAAAGCGCGTCGCGTAGGCCGAGGACATCACCTCGGTGACCGCGGCGAAGTCGATCTTCAGCGGATCGATGTGCAGGTATTCCAGGGCCACGCGCTTCGCCAGCCATTCCGCGAGCGCGTCGAGCGTGAGCAGCGCATGGCCTTTTTTCCACTTCTGCTCTGCGACGATCGCCAGCGGATGGAGGCTGCCGCGGTAGTAGCGCCGCTCCTTCTTCAGCTGCTCCACCGCTTCGGCGCTCGTCATGCCGTCTGCGAGCAGCCAGTCGAGCACCTCGGCGAGCGCCAGGCGCCGCTCCTCGGTCCCGGCGCTTTTCCCGTTTTTGACAGCTTGTTGCATCAAATCAAGACTATACCGGAAAGATAGAATGCGCCATGTCAAATGCTCTGGCGCGCGACGTCTCGATCAGGGAAGTGTGGGCGTGGAGCATGTACGACTTCGCCAATTCCGGCTATACGACCGTGGTCATCACGGCCGTGTTCAGCGCCTATTTCGTTTCTGGCATTGCGGGAAACGTGGCGTGGGCCACGTTCGCCTGGACCGCCGCGCTTTCGGTCTCCTACGCGCTGATCCTGGTCACCGGACCGCTGATCGGCGCCTGGGCCGACGCGCATGCAGCGAAAAAGCGGCTGCTCTTCCTGTCGACCGTAGGCTGCGTCCTGTTCACCGCGCTGCTTTACTTTGTTTCTCCCGGAATGGTGTTCACCGCGCTGGCCCTGATCGTCGTGTCGAACTATTTCTTCGGCACCGGCGAGAACCTGATCGCGGCCTTCCTGCCGGAGCTCGCCGATGCGCGCGCCATGGGACGCGTCTCGGGCTGGGGCTGGAGCTTCGGCTACCTCGGCGGCCTGGCGGCGCTCGGACTTTGCCTCGCCTACATCCTTTCTTCCGGAGCGCCGGCGACGCATACCGTGCCCGTGACCATGCTGATCACCGCGGCGTTCTTCGCGCTCGCCGCGGCGCCCACGTTCCTTTTCCTCAAGGAGCGTGCGGTGCCGCAGCGCCAGATGGAGAATCCCTGGCGGCGGGTGAAGCAGACGCTCGAGCACTCGAGAGATTTTCGCGATCTGCGGCGCTTCCTGCTGTGCGTGCTGTTCTACCAGGCGGGCATTACCGCGGTGGTGTCGCTCGCCGCCATCTACGCCGAGCAGGCGATGAAGTTCACCATGCAGCAGACCATCGTGCTGATCCTGGTGGTGAACGTCACCGCCGCGTTCGGCGCCTTCGGCTTCGGCTACCTGCAGGATGCGATCGGTCACGTGCGCGCCGTCGCGCTCACGCTGGCCGGCTGGATCGTCATGGTGATGATTGCCGCTCTTTCACAAAGCCATTTCTCTTTCTGGATAGCGGCCAACCTCGCCGGCCTGTGCATGGGCTCGGCCCAGGCGGCGGGCCGCGCGATCGTCGGCTACCTCGCGCCGCCGGCGCGCCTGGCGGAATTCTTCGGGCTGTGGGGATTGGCGATGAAGGCCGCCAGCATCTTCGGCCCGCTGACCTACGGCGTGCTCACCTGGATCCTCGCCGGCAACCACCGCCTCGCCATCTTCGCCGTCGGCGCGTACTTCGTCATCGGCCTGGCGCTGCTCAGGGGAATCGACACCGAGCGCGGCCGGCGCGCGGCCCTGGCGGCTAGCGCGCCGTAAGCGGACGATGCTTGATCACGCTCTCGTAGCGCAGCAGCGCGCCTTGCTCGTGGATCCGGGCTGCGTCGCGCCGCAGGAACTGCGAGTCGGTCATGGACCAGGCAAGCCGGGCATCGAGCTGCGCCTGCGCCGCCAGGCGCCGTGCGAGGTCATGGTCGCCCTGCGCCAGCGCCTCTTGCGCGCGCTGCAGCGACGCTTCCGCCCAACGCAGCTGGCCCGGCGCCAAGCCTTGCGTCGCAGGATCTGCATGGCCGGTGCCGGCGGCGAGCGCAAGCAACAATGGCGGAAGACTCAACCAGCGGGACATATGCGCAGCATGCTGGCCTTAGCCTTAAGCGCGCCTTAAGGCCCCTCGTCAGACGCGCGGCATCGTGTCCAGCTCGCGCACCGGAACCTCCACGCGGTGCACGGCGCCGTCGCGCAAGAGCTCCACGCGGGCGGTGCTGCCCGGGGGCGAGTCGATCACCCGGCGATTGAATTCACGCGGATCGGCGACCGCCGCGCCGTTGTAGCGCAGCACTACGTCGCCTGCGCGCACGCCGGCTCTCGCCGCCGCGCTGTCCTGCCTGACTGCGCTCACCACGATGCCCGCGGCTTCGCGCTCGACCAGCACGCCGATGCTCCCGGGCAGCAGGCTGGCGTGGACCACGGCAGCGCGCGGGGGCGCGGGCTGCGCCGCGCAGGCACCAAGCAGCAGAAGCACCAGGATTCTCATCAATCAGCCTCATGGAAGCTTCTGCGAACGGGCCTTAAGGCATCCTTAAGACTTCGAGCAGCGGGCCCATAGCTTGCATCGGGCTTTCGGTCTTGGACCCATTTTAAAGGCCCCCATGAAGCCTCTCGCCCTCGTTCTAGCCGCTCTGCTTGCCGCGTCGGTCCAGCCCGCGGCCGCCCAGGTCCCATCGCCCTCGCAAGGCGCGAGCGCACCGAGCCGCGCTTCGAGCCTCCCGGATTTCACCGCGCTGGTGAAAAAGCAGGGGCCGGCGGTGGTGAACGTAATTACTACGCGCGCGGCGGCGCAGGGGCCGCAGGGGGCCATCTCTCCGGAGGACCCACTGTACGAATTCTTCCGGCGGTTCATGCCGGAGCTGCCCGAGGGCGGGCCGCCGGGACAGGGGCCGCCGGGCGGGCCGGACGGGCCGGGCCAGGGCGTCGGCTCGGGCTTCATCATCAGCCAGGACGGCTACATCCTCACCAATGCGCACGTGGTGGCGGGCTCGAGCGAAGTCACGGTACGCATGGCCGACGCCAAGCGGGAGTTCAAGGCGAAAGTGGTCGGCGCCGACGAGCGCACGGATGTCGCGCTGCTCAAGGTCGAGCAGAGTGGCCTGCCGGTCGCCAAGCTGGGCAAGTCGAGTACGCTGGAGCCGGGCCAGTGGGTCGCGGCGATCGGCTCGCCGTTCGGCTTCGCCAACACGATCACCGCCGGCATCGTCAGCGCCACCGAACGCGCGCTGCCCGCGGAAACCTACCTTCCTTTCATCCAGACCGACGTCGCGGTGAACCCGGGTAATTCCGGCGGGCCTTTGCTCAATCTCGAGGGCGAGGTGGTCGGCATAAATTCCATGATCTACAGCCGCACCGGCGGCTACATGGGCGTGTCGTTCGCCATCCCGATCGAGGCCGCGCTGGATGTGTCCAAGCAGCTGCGCGAAACCGGCAAGGTGACGCGTGGGCGCCTGGGCATCGGCATCCAGCCGGTAACCAAGGAGCTGGCGCAGTCGTTCAAGCTCGATTCGGCCGACGGGGTGGTGGTCGTGCAGGTGGAGCCCGGCAGCCCCGCGGAGAAGGCCGGGCTGCAGGTGGGCGACGTGATCCTCAGCTACAACGGCAAGAAAATCGAAGAGGGCAACATGCTGCCGCGCCTGGTGGGCGAGACCAAGCCCGGCCAGCAGGCGAAGCTCGATATCTGGCGCAAAGGCGAGCGCCGCACGGTCGCGGCGACCGTCGGCGAGCTGCAGGCGCCGGCCGAGAGAACCGCGGCGGCCAAGCCGCCCGCGCAGGGCACCCCGAGCAAGCTCGGCCTTTCGGTGCGCGAGCTGCAGCCCGAGGAGCGCAAGAAGCTCGGCGTCGAACACGGCGTCGTGGTGGTCGACGCGCCGCAAGGCGCGGCGGCGCGCACCCCGATCCGGCGCGGCGACGTCATCGTCGCGGTCAACCAGACGGCATTCAAAAGCGTCGAGGAGTTCAACGAGCTGATCGCCGCGCAGCAGAAAGGCGACACGGTGGCGCTGCTGGTGCGCCGCGGCGAAGGCGCGCTCTACGTGCCCATGGAGGTCGGCTGATGGCGGCCGGCACGGTCGGAGATTTCCTTCTCGAGCGCCTCGGCGAATGGGGCGTGCGCCGGATCTACGGCTACCCCGGCGACGGCATCAACGGCATCATGGGGGCGTTCGGCCGCGCCGGGGGCGAGCTGCAGTTCGTGCAGGCGCGCCACGAGGAGCTCGCCGCGTTCATGGCCTGCGCGCACGCGAAGTTCACCGGCGAGGTCGGCGTGTGCCTCGCCACCTCGGGCCCGGGTGCGATCCATCTGCTGAACGGGCTGTATGACGCCAAGCTCGACCACCAGCCGGTACTCGCGATTGTCGGGCAGCAGAAGCGCGCGGCGCTGGGCGGGGACTACCAGCAGGAAGTGGATCTCATGACGCTTTTCAAGGACGTCGCGCACGAGTTCGTCCACACCGCCATGACGCCGGCGCAGGTGCGCCACCTCGTCGACCGGGCGATGCGCATCGCGCTCGACCGGCGTACGGTGACCTGCCTCATCTTCCCGAACGACGTGCAGGACATGAAAGCCGTGAAGGTGCCGCCGCACAAGCACGGCACCGTGCATACCGGCATCGGCTACACGGCCGTCTCGGGCGCGCCGAATCCGCACGAGCTGAAGCACGCCGCCGAAGTGCTCAACGCCGGCACCCGGGTGGCGATGCTGGTCGGCGCCGGGGCGCTGCACGCGACCGATGAAGTCATGGAGGTCGCCGACCTGCTGGGCGCCGGCGTCGCCAAGGCGCTGCTGGGCAAGGCCGCGCTCCCCGACGATCTGCCGTATGTCACCGGCGCCATCGGCCTTCTGGGCACCACGCCGAGCTGGGAAATGATGACCAGCTGCGACACGCTGCTCATGGTCGGCTCGGGCTTCCCGTACTCCGAGTTCCTGCCCGAGGAGGGCCAGGCGCGCGGCGTTCAGATCGACATCGACGGCCGCATGCTGAGCTTGCGCTACCCGATGGAAGTGAACCTCGTCGGAGACAGCAAGGAAACCTTGCGCGCGCTGCTGCCCTTCCTCATGAAGAAGAACGAGCGCGGCTGGCGGCGCAGGATAGAAGCGAGCGTGGCGCGCTGGTGGCAGGTGCTCGAGGCGCGCGCGATGAACGAAGCGCACCCCATCAACCCGCAGCGCGTATTCTGGGAGCTCTCGCCGCGCCTGCCGGACGATTGCATCCTGACCTGCGACTCCGGCTCGGCAGCCAACTGGTACGCGCGCGACCTCAAGATCCGCCGCGGCATGATGGCCTCGCTCTCCGGCGGGCTCGCCACCATGGGACCGGCCGTGCCTTACGCCATCGCCGCCAAGTACGCGCATCCCGGGCGCCCGGTGATCGCGCTGCTCGGCGACGGCTCGATGCAGATGAACGGCATGAACGGCCTCATCACGATCGCGAAGGTATGGAAGGAGTGGGGCGATCCGCGCCTCACGGTGATGGTGCTGAACAACGGCGACCTCAACCAGGTGACCTGGGAGCAGCGCGCCATCCAGGGCGATCCGAAGTTCGAGCCCTCGCAGGTCGTGCCGGATTTCCCGTACGCGGAGTACGCGCGCCTGCTCGGCCTGGGCGGCATCCGGGTGGACCGGCCCGAGGCGATCGGGGCGGCGTGGGACCGCGCGCTCGCGGCCGACCGTCCCACCGTGCTCGAGATGGTGACCGATCCCAACGTGCCGCCGCTCCCCCCGCACATCACCTTCGAGCAGGCCAAGGCCTATTTGTCGGCGCTCATCAAGCGCGATCCGGATTCGCTGCGCATGGTGACCGCCTCGGCGAAGGAGTGGTGGGACGGCGTGTCGCCGAAGCGTTAGGCCGCCTTGACTTCGCCCAGCTGCTCGCACGTGCGCTCCACGTGCAGCGCCCTTCGCTCCAGATCCATGCCGCCCACCCAATCGAGCGGCACGAGAAGCTCACGGGCGGTCGTGTTGCCGGTGTCGACCATGATGTAGTCGATGGACCAGGCCTCGTCGTCGACCAGCAGGTCCGAGAGGCGGCCGGCGCTGCCGTCCTGCGCCTCGACGCGAACACCGACCATGTCGCGCCCGCTGCATACCCTCGTGCGGTCGAGCCAGCGCGAAGCGGCCTCTAGCGACCATGCGCCTCCGCCGGACTGGATCTGGGAGCGCGACAGGTCCACGCGAATGCTATCGCGCACGGCTGCCTTCGCAAGGCAGGCCGCCGAAACGAGTAAACGCCTGCCCCGCAGGCCGCGCTCGATTGCTATCACCACATAGCGGACCTGCCAGCACTGGCAGTCGAAATACACGTCATCGAACGCGCCGAGCACACCGTCGCGCCCCAGCACGGCGTCGCCGCGCAGGTCTTGCATCATTCTCTGAAGCATGGCCCCATTTTGACGAGGCCGGATTAAGGCCGAGTTAAGCGCCCCGCTATCCCGGAAACAGGACGCATGCCGCGAGACCCGGGGAGACGCCGCAGGGTTTCGCGTCCTCCAGCCAGATGCGCCCGCCATGGCGCTCGACCACCGCCTTGGCGATGGCAAGGCCCAGTCCGACGCCCGGCGTGTCGTCGTCCGAGGCGCGCTGAAAGCGCTCGAATACCGCCTCGCGCTCGGCCGCCGGTATGCCCGGTCCGGCATCGAGGACCGTCATGCGGGTGCCCGAGGCGTCCCTCGCGACCTTCACGGTGACCTCGCTGCCGTGCGGCGCATAGCGCAAGGCGTTGTCCACCAGGTTGCTGATGAGCGAGCGCAGTTCCGACTTCGCGCCGGGCATGGGCGCCGGCTCGGAGGCCTCCGCGCCAAGATCGATGCCAAGCGTGCGAGCGTTATACGCCATGCTGCCGACGACCTCGCGGGCGATCTCGGCCAGATCCACCGGCCGGTGCTCTTCGGCCGAGGCTTCGGGGCCAAGCCGCGCCAGCCTGAGCAGCTGCTCCACCAGCCGGGCCGCGCGCCCGATGCCCTTGTGCAGCTCGGCGAACGCCACCGAGCGCGCCGCGGGCTGGCCGGCGCGCTCGGCGACCTGCGCCTGAAGCGCGAGCGCCGCCACCGGCGTGCGCAGCTCGTGCGCCGCGTCCGCAACGAAGCGCCGCTGCGCCGCCATGGAGGCGGCCAGGCGCGCGAGCAGACCGTTGATCTGCCCGATGAGGGGCTGCAGTTCCGCGGGCACGTCTTCGGTCGGCAGCGGGTCGAGGCGCGACGCGTGGCGATCCTCCACGCGCCGGGAAATGTGCGTCAGGGGGGCCAGCCCGCGCCTGAGCACCCAGGCCATGAACAGCACGAAAGGCGGGATGAGAACCAGCTCCGGCAGCGCCATGCGCAAGGACAGATGGCGCGCCAGCGATCTGCGCGTGGCCTCGGGCTGGCCGACCTGGA
>Ga0299907_10001380_pt1 | contig 13819 bp, 16 predicted proteins | sample RVTome_16_FD_198680 | JGI IMG/M metagenome (GOLD analysis project Ga0299907, IMG submission 198680) | Soil microbial communities from uranium-contaminated site in the Upper Colorado River Basin, Wyoming, United States - RVT152D67 (version 2) ... | reverse complement strand
CCTTCGGCGACATCGCGCCGCAGCACGCGATGCGATCCCTGGAGCTGTTCAGTACCGAGGTAATGCCCAAGCTCAGAGCTTGAAAAGGCGCAGGGCGTTGCCGCCGCGCACCGCGTCTCGCTGCCCGGGCGGCAGGGCGTCCACGCGCGCGAGGCAGCCCTTCATGTCGCCGATGTTGTGCGGATAGTCCGAGCCGTACAGCACTTTGTCCGCGCCGCCGGCCTTGATCGCCAGCTCCAGCGACTCCTGCTGGAACACCACGCTGTCGTAGTAGATCCGTCTCAAGTACGTCGAAGGGCTCTGGGAGATTCTCTCCCGGCACGCCGGCATGTTGTCGAAGCAGATGTCCAGGCGCCCGGCGAGGTAGGGCAGCGTGCCGCCGCCGTGCGCGGCGATGATCTTCAGGTCCGGGTAGCGGTCGAGGAAGCCGTCGAAGATCATGCGGCTCACCGCGAGCGAGGTGTCGAACATGAAGCCGACCGAGGCGATGAGGTTGTACTTCATCACGTCGAGCTGCTTGGTGCCGGGCGGCGCGCTCGGGTGGATCAGCACCGGCAGGCCGCGCCGGTCGATCTCCTTCCAGACCGGCGCGAAGCGCCGGTCGGTGAGCGAGACGCCGTCGACGTTCGCCAGCTGCATCACGCCCACGGCGCCGAGCTCGTCGCAGGCGCGCTTGAGCTCGGCCACCGCGAGCTTGGCGTGCTGCCAGGGCAGCGAGCACATGAAGCGGATGCGCCCGGGGAACGTACGCTGCTGCGCCGCCATATCGTTGTTTATTATTTTAGAAACCTCCAAACTGGTTCGTGCCGAGCCCCAGAAAACGTTCGGGCTGGTCAGCGTGACGATGGCGATGTCGACCCCCGCCTGGTCCATCGCCTGGATGCGCAGCTCGTAGTCGAACATCCCCGGCATCAGCGTCATGAAGGGCGCCCCGTCCTTGACGATGCCTGTCTGGCCGCCCACGACCTTTTTCACCTTGTAGCCCCCGCCGTGCTTCTTCAGCAGGCCGAGATAGGCCTGGTTCAGCATGTGAGTGTGCACGTCGATGACTTTCACGGCCGCTTCTCCTCTGGTTAGAATCGTCCGGTCAGAGTTTTCCACGACCGGACCCCCATGCTCCAGGAACACATAACCGATCTGTCCAAGTACGTCGAGCCCGACCGCGTGCGGCGCGAGGTGTATACCGACCCGGCCATCTTCGAGCTCGAGATGCAGCGCATTCACGAGCGCGTGTGGATCTACTGCGGCCACGAGAGCCAGGTGCCCAAGGCCGGCGACTACTGCCAGGTGCAGCTCGGCCGCCAGCCGATGATCATGGTGCGCGGCGCCGATGGAAAGGTCGGAGTGCTGTACAACCGCTGCCCGCACCGCGGCAACATGATCGCCGGCGACCGCAGCGGCAACACGGGCGAATTCTTCCGCTGCTCCTACCATGCCTGGACTTTCCAGCACGACGGCAGGCTGCGCTCGATCCCGATGATGGAATCCGGCTACGCCGGCACGCGCTGGGGCAAGGGCAACCCCGACTGCAGCATGAAGCAAGCGGCGCGCGTCGAGAACTACCGCGGCTTCGTCTTCGCCAGCCTCGCGGGGGAAGGTCCTTCATTAAGGGACTTTTTGGGCAAAGCCATAGTAGCCTTCGACGACATGTGCGACCGCGCGCCCGAGGGCGAGGTCGAGGTGGTGCCGAACTGCTTCCGCGTTATCCAGCATTCCAACTGGAAGATCTTCCTCGAGAACCAGCTCGACGCGCTGCACCCCTCGGTGGTGCACCAGTCCACCGGCCGTGCCGCGCACGAGGTGGAGAAGGACATCGAGAAGAAGACCGGGCACGCGCCGCTCTCCTACCACATGCTGTCGGCGTTCGCGACCGTCACCATCGACAAGTGGGACAACTTCCAGACGCTCAACTATCCGTACGGGCACTGCATCCTCACCGGCTACATGGGCCTCAGGCCGAAGGATCCCGACACGCTTGCCTACGAAGAAACCCTGGCCAAGGCCTACGGCAAGCAGCGCATGGAGGAGATCCTCGCCGTCAACATCCACCACGTGCTCATCTATCCCGGCCTCTCGGTGCAGTCGCCGCTGCAGCAGCTGCGCGCGGTGCGCCCGCTCGGCGTCGACCGCACCCTCACCGAGATCTGGCACTTTCGCCTCAAGGGCGCGCCCGAGGCGATCTACCGGCGCTCGCTCGCCTATTACAACCTGGTGAACTCGCCGGCGACGCTGATCAACGCCGACGACCTGGAAAACTTCTGGAAATGCCACCAGGGGCTGGCGAGCGACGGCGGCGACTGGGTCAGCTTCGGGCGCCATCACGGCCGCGACATCGAAAAGGACGGCGTGGTCGAGACGGCGCCCAATTGCGGCACCTCGGAAGCGCCGATGCGCGGCCAGATGAAGGCCTGGGCGCAATACATGGGCAACGGGAAGTGAACAGTCCCGAATTGCAGCACGCGGTCGAGCAGTTTCTCTACCAGCAGGCCGAGCTGCTCGACACGAAGCAGTGGCAGCCGTGGATCGACCTGTTCACCGACGACGGCGTCTATTGGATGCCCGCCGACCCGGCGCACCAGCACTGGGACGGCGTGCCGGCGATTTTCGCCGAGGACAAGAACCTGATGAATGTGCGGATGAAGCGCGTGCTGCACCCCGACGCCTGGTCGCAGCGCCCGCTGTGGGGCACCAATCATGTCGTGTCCAACGTGGTGATCGAGAAGGTGAGCGCGAACGGCGACGTGCAGGTGCGCTCGCGCTTCCACATGATGGAGCTGCGGCGCGACGACGTGCGCCACTTCGCCGGCGCTTACCGCCATGAGCTGACGAAAGTGCCGCAGGGCTACCGCATCAAGCTGCAGCGCGTCGACATGACCAACGCCCAGGCCGCCTACGACTACGTGCTGCAGGTGTGGGTCTAGCCCGAGCCGGCTTTCTGCTGTCGCTCTTGCTGCTCTGGCAGCTCGCGTGGATGTGGGGCCTGCCGCACTACATCCTTGGACCGTTCGAGATTCTGGGACACTTCTTCACCGCGCTCGGCTCTGAAGAGCTCTACGCGCACATCGGCGCGAGCCTGCTGCGCTCGGTTCCCGGTTTCCTCATCGGCGCTTCCCTGGGCATCGCCTTCGGTCTCGCCGCCGGCGTGTCGCGCGCATTCGATCGGATGCTGAGCCCGGTCATCTTCCTGACCTACCCGGTGCCGAAGATCGTGCTGCTGCCGCTTTTCATGCTCTGGTTCGGCATCGGGGATCTCTCCAAGGTGCTGATCATCGCGCTCGCCTGCTTCTACCCGACCTTCATCAACGCCTACTACGGGGCAAGATCGACGCCGACGATCCTGGTGTGGTCGGGCCTCAACATGGGCGCCGGCCGCCTGGAAATCTTCCGCAAGGTCGTGCTGCCGAGCGCGCTGCCGCTCATCTTCGCCGGGCTGCGCGTGTCGCTCGCGCTGTCGTTCATCGTCATGTTCGCCGCCGAGATGATCAACGCCCGCTCCGGCCTCGGCCATCTGATCCGCGTGGCCGAGAACAGCCTGCGCTTCGACCTCATGTACGTGTCGCTCGTCACCATCGCCATCCTCGGCTACGTCGGCGACAGCCTGCTGCGCCGCACGCGCCATCGCGTCCTCGCCTGGCAGGAGCAGCCGGCGTGAGCCGGCTGCTGCCGTTCGTCCTGATCGCCGCGGCGCTCGCCGCCTGGGAGCTCGTGGCGCGCAGCGGCCTGTGGAGCCCGCTCCTCTTTCCCTCGCTCGCGAAGATCGGCTACGAACTCGGTCTCTTCGTCGCCGGGAGCGAAGGCCCCGCGCAGGCCTGGATTTCGCTCCACCGCGCACTCTCGGGCTTCGGGCTCGCGGCGGCGGCAGGCGTGCTCGTCGGCATGCTGATGGGGCGCTCGCGCCTGGTCGCCGGCCTGCTCGACCCGCTTTTCTCCGGAACCTACGCGGTGCCGAAGCTCGCGCTGTTTCCGATCTTCATCTTCGTCTTCGGCATCGGCAGCCTGTCGAAGGTCGCCCTGATCTTCCTGGAATGCCTTTATCCGATCGTCATCATCACCAGCCAGGGGGCGCGCAGCGTCAACCGCGTGCTGCTCTGGTCGGCGCAGAACATGGGCGCCTCGCGCGCCGAGGTGCTGCGCCGCGTCGTCATCCCCGCCACCGCGCCCTACATCTTCGCCGGCTTTCGCGTTGCCCTGCCGGTGGCGCTGATCGTGGTCATCATCACCGAGATGGTGAGCTCGGCCGACGGCCTGGGCTACGTGGTGGTCTATGCGCTCTCGTCGCTCAAGACCGACCGCATGCTCGCCGTGGTGGTGGTGATCGCGCTGCTCGGGTGGCTCCTCGACCGCGCGCTGGTAGCGCTGCGAAACCGGGCGGTATACTGGGAAAAGCTCGAGACCTATTACGTCTGATTGGAGCGTTCCATGAAGATTCTTGTCGCTCTGCTAGTTGCCGTCACCTTTGAAGCCGCGGCGGCCGAGCCGCCGCTGATCCGCTTCGGCCGGGGCTTCGCCGCTGAGGAGCAGGTCTGGCTGATGAGCGCGCGCCCCGACCTGACGCCGAACCAGGGCAAGCGCTACCAGTTGAAGCAGATCCTCTTCCAGGCCAATCCCGAGCGCTTCCAGGCGTTCCTCGCGGGCGAGCTCGATGCCGGCACCGCGCCCGGCCTGGCGGTCATCTTCGCGCGCGCCCAGGGCGTCGACATGAAGATCGTCGCCAGCGTCTGCCTGGAGGCCGCAGGCAAGGAGTACTTCAGCACCACCTACATGGTGAAAGACGACGGCCCGATCAAGAGCGCGAAGGACCTCAAGGGCGCCACCGTCGGCGTGGTCGGCATCAAGACAGCCACCGACCTCTGGGCGCGCGCCGGCCTGCTCAACGCCGGCGTCGTTCCCGACAAGGAGGCCAAGATTTTCCCGATGGGCTTCCCCGCCATGGGCGACGCGGTGCGCACCGGCAAGATCCAGGCAGGCACCTTCGTCGAGCCCTTCTACTCCGCCGAGATGGCCAAGGGCGGCCTGCGCAGAATCTTCACCGCCGTGGAAGCCGTGGGCTACGACCACGAGCTCCTCGACGTCTGGTTCGGCGACAAATTCCTCAAGGCCAATCCGGAGGCGGTGCGCGCCTTCCTCGCCGACTACGTCGCGGTGACCAAGTACTACCTCGCCAATACCGAGCAAGCCAAGCGCGACCTCCACAAGGCCGGCTTCGTGCGCACCCCGCTCGACATCTACCTCAAGAACGCCGACTGGAAGCGCGACCCCGCCGCCCGCGTCGACGTCGCCAGCCTAGAAAAGCTCTCGACTTTCATGCTGGAAAAGCTGAACTGGCTGGAGAAGCCGGTGAAGGTCAACGAGATGGTCGACTTGAGCTATCTGCCGCGGTAATTAGTCGCTTTACCGTTCGCGCTGTCACATGCGGAGCATTCAAAAACCCGGGCTTCCATTTGACGTAAAACTGCTGCGTCAACTATTTCACGGCTTTTCTCCGGACCGCTAGCTGGCGATGAAGCCGATGTTGATGGCCGACTGGCCGCCCTTCACACAGCGGTCATAGTAGGCCAGCAGATCCCTGGAAACGGCGTCGACTTTGGGATTGCGCAGCAGGACGGAAAGCTCGGTGGCTGCAAATACCTTCTCGCTTTTCGTGACGTTCGACGCGATATAGAAGGAGACTTTCCCGGTCGCGTTCGCGGCATAGATTCCGGAGAGCGCCCGCCAGACGATAAAGCCGTTTTCCTTCCAGGGAACGAGGGCATCCAGCGCCTTCGCCCAAGCGAGCAGCGTGGGATGTGGCTGACCCGGCGCTGGGATCTTGGCCAGGACGTCCGGCAAGAGCTGCTTGGAGGCAACGTCCGGGTTGGTGCGCTTTAACTGCTCGATTTCCTGCCAGGCAGGCCGCACGAAATGCCCCGCGTAGAGAAGCGTTTTATCGGGTGGGGCTGCGATCCTCGACCGGATGGCCGGATTCTTCTGCAGGAAGCGTAGTAGGTCTTTCGTTTGCGTAAGCAGCGGCATGACCCCTCCCCTGGGCGCCCGACGCTTGGTGGCCGGCAGCGCTGTTATACCGCACACGTGGCCTTTGGAGCTAGAGCTGGAAAGCAGGAACTGCAGCCGCGACCCAAAGCGCCGTACCCCCAAGGAACGGATACCCGGTCTGGCAGCGGCGGGGAGCAGCTTAAGGAATCCTTAAGTGATGCTCACCCACCATTCCCCCGGCCAACCGGGTGAGCGCGCCGGTCGGACCGGCGGCCAGGAGACCGTCTCCCCAAGATGAGACGGAGCCGGTATTCCTTCCTTGCCTCGCCACCACGGGCGCTTTAAATAGGGGACCAACGGCCAATCAACCACGGGAGGATAAATGCGCCGAACCATCATCACCGTAGCGAGTTCTGCCTTGCTGTTTGCCGGTTGCGCTTCCACTTCAGAGGAGCCGCGCATAGGCGCCGGGGCCGAGCAGCCAAGCGCGACGAGCGAAGGACCGCAGACTCAGTTCGACCGCAAAACGATGGCGGGCACCGACCTGAACGCGCGGAAAAGCGATCCGGCGGGCATGAAGGGCGTCCCGTCGCAGCGCGTGATCTATTACGACTACGACCAGTTCGAGATCAAGGACGAGTACCGCCGCATCGTCGAGGCGCATGCGAAATACCTGCGCGAGAACCCTCGCGCCAAGATGACGATTCAGGGCAATGCCGACGAGCGTGGCAGCCGCGAGTACAACATCGGCCTCGGCCAGCGCCGTTCGGAGAACGTCGAGAAGGCGCTGCTCCTGCTTGGCGCGAAGGACAACCAGGTCGAGTCCGTGAGCTTGGGCGAGGAGAAGCCCGCCTGCACCGACCACGCCGAGAACTGCTGGTGGAAGAACCGCCGCGGTGACATCCAGTACTCGGGCGAGTACTAACAGCAAGGGTTGCGGCTTGTTGCTGTCGAGCTGGGCCTGGGCATGTAAGCGAGTTTATTTCCGCGCGCGCTGGGATTCGCCGCGGATGAGGTCCCAGATGTAGTTGCGGTGCTCGAGGCACTGGACCGACTTCTTGACGGTGAGGTCGCGGGGGCGCGGGAGGTCGATGCGCACTTCCTCGAGGATGCGCGCCGGGCGAGCGGTGAGCACTACTACACGGTCGCCGAGGAACACGGCCTCCTCGATGTCGTGGGTGACGAAGACGATGGTCTTGCGGGTGCGCTCCCAGAGCCGGGTGACCTCTTCCTGCATCTGCTCGCGCGTCTGCGCGTCGAGGGCGCCGAAAGGCTCGTCCATGAGCAGCACCTTGGGATCGAAGGCGAGGACGCGAGCAAGGGCCACGCGCTGCTTCATGCCGCCCGAGAGCTCGGCGGGCAGGTGGTTGCGGAAGTCGCTCAAGCCCATCATGTCGAGGTACTTCGCCACCACCGCCTCGATTTCGGCCTTGGGCACGCCCTGCGCCTCGAGGCCCCAGGCGACGTTGCCGGCCACCGTGCGCCAGGGAAAGAGGGCGAATTCCTGGAACATCATGCCGCGGTCGGGGCCGGGGCCGTTCACCTGCTCACCGGCGATGCGGATGCTGCCCGCGTCGGCGTCGATGAAGCCGCCCATGATGTGGAGGAAGGTGCTCTTGCCGCAGCCGCTCGGCCCGATGACGGTGATGAACTCGCCTTCGCGGGCGGTGAACCGGCCGATGTCGACGACCTCGAGGGACTGGCCGTTCTTGGTGTAGACCTTCTTGACGTCCGAAGCCTCGAGCGCGGCCGCGCTCACTTCCGCTCCGGAGCGACCGGCCAGCCGTGTCCGGAGAGGTCGAATTTCACCCCGGCCAGAGTGTACTTCTTCTCGAAGAAGATGCGCCCGCCGAGCTTCGCCAGGTCCACCGGCGGCGGCGGCTGCGGCGTGGCGCCGGCCTCGCGCGCGCGCGCCTCGGCGCCGTCCAGGTCGTCCACCTGCAGGCCGAAGTGATCCAGCCCGTAGCCCTCGGGGTAAGGGTTGGGCGTCTCCCTGGTGCGCTTCCAGCACACGATCGCGATGTTGAGGTAGCCGTCGGTGAGATACACCTCGCGCGCGAGCTCGCTGTCGCCGCGCCCGATTTCCTCCAGGCCGAAGGCCTGCTTGAAGAGCTCCGCGGTCACGAACGGGTCCTCCGCCGTGATCGCGATATGCCGGATCTTTCCCATGGGCCTTCTCCTATGCGTCACACCGGGTGGGCGAGCAGGCGCTCAAGGTCGGCGAGCGATTTCCGCTGGTCGCGCCCGGCCCGGCGGATGCGGCGATTGCGCAGCCAGCAGGACAGCGGATTCGATTTCTGGCCGTCGATGCCGGCTTCGCGCGAAATGCGCGTTACGGCCTCCACGCGCGGCCGGCGCCGCCTTGCGTAGCTCTCGAGCGCGGCTTGCGGCTCGCTCGCCGTGGCAAGCTCCTCGGCCAGGACCGCGGCATCCTCCATCGCCATGCCCGCGCCCTGGCCGATGTTCGGCGTCATCGCGTGCACGGCGTCGCCGAGCAGCACCGCCCTGCCCTGCGCCCAGCGCTCCAGCCACAGCTCCTCGATCGCGGTCAGGATGACGCCCTCCATGGAGCCCAGCTGCGAGAGCACGCGCCTCACCCGCTCGTCGGTGAACTCGTCGAACAGCGCGCGGAAATCCTCCACGCGCTCCAGGCGCGGCGGCCGGTCGTGCGGCGAGTTGAAGGTCGTCCAGACATAGAGGCGCTTCTCCGAGATGGGAACGAGCCCGATGCGCCGGCCGTGGCCGAGGAACTCGGTGAAATGCGGGATCGCCCCATTATCCACGACCAACCGATGCGAGCGGTACCCCATGTAGGCCGGCGCGACCTCGGCGAACAGGCGGCTGCGCACCTGGGAATGGATGCCGTCGGCTCCGACCAGGACATCCGCCTCAAAGCGCTCGCCGCGCGCGCTCAGGACGCGCACGCGATCGGGCATGACATCGATGCCCGTTACGGCGACGCCGAAGCGCACCGCGTCGGCAGGGAGGCTGTGCAGGAGCACGCCGAGCAGGTGCGCGCGGTGCACCAGCGCACCGCGCGCAAGCTTCCCCGCATCGTAAAGCGGACGATAGTCGCGTACGGCGAGCCGTCTGCCGCGCTGGTCGCAGGTTTCACGGCTGAGATAGGGCCAGGACTCCGCGCGCAGCGCTTCGGCAAGGCCGTTTCGCTCCAGGACGCGCATCGCGTTGGGATTCATGATGATGCCGGCGCCGACGGCGTTGAGCTGCGGCGCCCTCTCCAGCACGGTCGCCTGCAGGCCGCGGAGCGCGAGCTCGCGGGCAAGCGACAGGCCGCCGATACCGCCGCCCACGATCAGCGTGGTGATCATTGCAGCATGCGGCAGAAATAGTCCCAGGAGTGCTCGATGTGCGCCGCGGTCATGATCTGCCCATGGCGCCTCGCCCGTACCTCGCGGGCGAGCGCGTTGAGCTTGAGCCCTGCGGCCTTGCCCAGCAGATGCGCCCGGCACGCCCTTTCGAGAAATACGCCCACGCAGGTGGCGTGCTCTACCGAAGTGCCGCAGAAGGTGACGCCGTGGTTCGCCATGAGGACGGCGAAGTGCGGTCCCAGCGAGCGCGCGAGCGCGGCGCCTTCGTCCGCGGTCGTGATGAGCGCCACCTCGTCCTCGTGGCGCGGCAGCTCGGCGAAGTAATCGGCGTCGAGCGTGTAGGGCAGCAGCGCCTCGCTGCCGCCCGAGAACACGCTGGCGTGAAGCGCGTGCGTATGCGCGACCACTTGCACGTCCGTGCGGCGCTTGAGGATCTCGGCGTGGATCGGCCACTCGGAATGGCGCCCGCCTTCGCCGGCCAGCTTCTCGCCGGCGAAGCTCACCAGAACGAAATCCTGCGGCCCGCGGATTTCTCCGAGGCCGGCGCGGTTGCGCTTGAGCCAGAAGCCCCGCCCCCCGGGATCGCGCAGCGACAGATGGCCGAGGGACAGGTCGCCGTGGCCCTCTTTGTCGAGGATGCGGCAGGCCTTCGCCAGCCGCTCGAGCGCGTCATTGAGCATGGCCTAGAATAGTAAAGGAACGAAAGATGGTGGCGAACGAGCAATTGGCGATGCTGGTGCAGCCCGATCGGGTGCACCGCTCGGTGTACGCGGACCCGGCACTCTTCGAGCTGGAGATGGGGCGCCTGTTCGGCCGCGCCTGGCTGGTGCTCGGCCACGCGAGCCAGGTGCCCGACCCCGGCGACTACTTCACCACGCGCATGGCACGCGAGCCGGTCATCGTCGTGAGACGCGACGACGGCGAAATCGGCGTGCTCGTGAACCGCTGCGCGCATCGCGGCGCCACCGTCTGTGCCGAAGGCCGCGGCCACGCCGAGCGCTTCGTGTGCCCGTATCACGGCTGGAGCTACGACCGCGGCGGCACGCTGCGCGCCGTGCCGGTGCCGGGTGGTTACATGAAGGAGAAGCTTTCCGGTTTGGGATTGAAGCCAGTACCCCGCATCTCGGTCTACCGCGGGTTCATCTTCGCCTCGCTTGCCGCGTCCGGACCCGGGCTCGAGGAGTTCCTCGGGCCGGCGAAGAGCTCTTTCGACGATTTCGTCGACCGCGCGCCCGGCGGCGAGCTCGAGGTGGCGGGCGGCGTGTTCAAGCACGCCTATAACGGCAACTGGAAGCTGATGCTCGAAAACCACCTCGACGGCGTGCATCCGGCCTACGTGCACGCCTCGTCCATCGCCGCGGCGCGCAGCGCGCCGGAGCCGGGAGCGCCCGGCGAGCACTACTACGACATCGCGGTGCGCCAGATGCGGCAGAACGGGGCCCCCGAGGCGCTGTGGGAATCGATCGGCCTGTGGACCACGTCGCGCGGCCATGGCTGGCTCGGCGACTACCATACCGACAAGCGCCTCACCGGCGGCGCCGACCATCCGCTGTTCAAGGAATACGCGAGGAGGCTAGCTTCGCGGTGCGGCGAAGCCGAGGCCGAGCGCATACTCGGCGTGACGCGCTGGAACACCATCATTTACCCGAACTGCTCGTTCATGAGTCAGTTCCGGCAGCTGCGCATCATTCACCCGCTGGCGGCCGACCGCTCGGTGGTCTACACCTATTCGTTTCGCATGAAGGACGCGCCGGGGCAGATGTTCCGCGACACGGTCGCCTTCGCCAATGTGGTCAACGGCACCGCCTCCTGGGTGCTGACCGACGATCTGGAGGTCTACGAGCGCGTCCAGCAAGGCTTTTCCTCCGGCGCCGTGGAGTGGGCCTACATCGGCCGCGGCCACGGCGGCGACGTCGAGGAGCCCGACGGCACCCGCCGCGGCGCAAGCGGCACCAGCGAAGTCTTCATCCGGGCGCAGATGGGCGCATGGCTCGACTACATGACCCGGCAGTGAACGTCGAGCGATTCCTCTACCACGAAGCGCATCTGCTCGATACGCAGCAATTCGAGGCGTGGCTCGATCTCTTTACCGACGACGCCATCTACTGGGTGCCGCTCGAGCGCGACCAGAAGGACGCCGTGCAGACGAGCTCGATCATCCACGACGACCGCACGCTGCTCGGCCTGCGCGTGCAGCAGGCACGCCACCCGCGCGCGCACGCCCGGTTGCCGCTCGCGCGCACGGTGCACCAGGTGGGAAACGTGATGGTCCTGGAAGACGGCATTGAACTGAAAGTCGCCTCGACGTTGCAGCTCATCGAGTGGCGCCAGGAGAAGCAGCGCGCGTGGGGCGCGTTGGTCGAGCACCGCTTGCGCCGGGCCGAAGCCGGCTTCAAGATCGCGCGCAAGCGCATTGACCTGGTGAATTCCGAGGCCGAGCTCGACGGCATGGCGATCCTGTTCTGAGCAAGGTCTTTCTACATTACGACCAGAAGGCGCTCGACGACCAGTACGAGCAGCGCGTCTGGGTGCCGCACGCCGACGAGATCATCCGGCGCTATGCGATCGCGAGCGATGCGGTAAGAAGGCGCCTCGGCGAGCCCAGAACCGAGCGCTACGGCCCCAGTCCGGTCGAAACGCTCGACGTCTACGGCGAGGGCCGCAAGGCCTTCGTCTTCCTGCACGGCGGCGCCTGGAAGCGGCAATCCAAGCGCGAGAACGCCTTCGCGGCCGAGATGGTCGTGCGTGCCGGCGCGGCCTACGTCGCGCCGGACTTCGCACTGCTGCCCAGCGTGACGCTCGACGAGATGGTCGCGCAGGCATGCCGCGGCATCGAGTGGGTCTACCGGCATCTCGCGAAGGAGATCGTCCTGTGCGGGCATTCGTCGGGAGGCCATTTGGGCGGATGCGCGGTTACAAGGCTGCCCTACATCAAAGGCGCGCTTCTCGTGTCGGGAATCTACGACCTGCTGGCCGTGCGCCTTAGCGCGCGCAACGACTACCTGCGGCTCGACGAGAACCTCGAGCACGAGTACAGCCCGATCCGCCACGTCGAGCGCATCCGCTGCCCGGTGACGCTCGCCTGGGCCGAGCATGAAGCGGCGGAATTCGCCCGCCAGTCGCGCGAATTCTCAAAAACATTGGAGCGCCAGGGCAAGCTCGAGGGGGTGATTCTCGGGAAAAATCAGAATCATTTCGAAATCATCGAAACGCTGGCCGATGCAGGCGCGCCGCTGGGTTCGGCGGCCCTGCGAATGCTAGTCTCCGCGCATGAGCGCACGCAATAAGAAGCCGGTGGTAATCGCCGGCGGCGGCCTGGGCGGCCTTGCCGCCGCGCTCGCGCTTTCGCGCCGCGACTTTCAGGTGCTGGTGCTGGAGCAGGCGCCGGAATTCGGCGAGATCGGCGCCGGCATCCAGCTTGCGCCCAACGCCTGGCACGCGATCGACGCGCTCGGCGTGGGCGAGCTGGTGAAAAAAGAAGCGGTGTTCATCGAGCGGCTGCTGATGATGGACGGCAGGACCGGCGAGACGGTGATCGACATTCCGCTCGACGAGCGCTTCGCCAAGCGCTTCGGCAATCCCTACGCCGTGACGCACCGTGCCGACATCCACGGCGCGCTGCTCGACGGCTGCAGGGCGGCCGGCATCGATCTGCGATCGAGCACCAGGGTCACCGGGTTTCAAGTGGAGGGCTCGTCTGTCCTGGTCGACACGGCCCGGGGCGAGCGCATCGAAGCCGCCGCGCTGATCGGCGCCGATGGCGGGCGCTCGGTGGTGCGCGAGCGCATCGTCGGCGACGGCGAGCCGCCCGTCTCCGGCCACATGTGCTACCGCGCGGTGCTGAAGGTCGACGAGATGCCGAAGGACCTGCGCTGGGCGGCCGCCACGCTGTGGGCGGGGGAGAACACGCATATCGTCCACTACCCGCTGCGCGGCTGGAAGCTCTTCAACCTGGTCGCCACCGTGGTGCGCGAGCACGCGGGAACCGGGCACAACGAGGAAGCGGCCCCCGAAGAGGTGCTGCCGCTGTTCGCGCACAACAGCGACAAGCCGATGAGCATCCTGCGCGTGCCCAGGGTGTTCCGCCGCTGGATGCTGCGCTTCCGCGAGCCGGTGGACAACTGGACGAGCGGGCCGGTCACGCTGCTCGGCGACTCGGCCCACCTCATGCTGCAGTACCTCGCGCAAGGCGCGGCGGTGGCCTTCGAGGACGCGGTATGCCTCGCCGGCGCCTGCGACGCGGCCGACGGCGACTTTCCGCGCGCCTTCCTCGAATACCAGAAGACCCGGCTGGTGCGCGCCTCGCGCGTGCAGATGTCGGCCAAGCTGATCGGCATGATGTTCCATGCCGCCGACGGCGTGCCGCGCCAGGTGCGCAACAGCATGTACCAGGGCCGCGCGCCCGAGCGCTACTACGACGCGCTGGAGTGGGTCTTTACCCCGCCGCCGTATGTCAAGAATTTCCGCTAGGCAATTCGGGGTCAGAGCCCGAATTCTGTTCGCGCGTTAGCGCGATA
>Ga0299907_10001379_pt1 | contig 13823 bp, 10 predicted proteins | sample RVTome_16_FD_198680 | JGI IMG/M metagenome (GOLD analysis project Ga0299907, IMG submission 198680) | Soil microbial communities from uranium-contaminated site in the Upper Colorado River Basin, Wyoming, United States - RVT152D67 (version 2) ... | reverse complement strand
CGGCCGCGCTCGCGAAGTTCGGCCTCGACCGCGACATCGACCACGTCTCCACCGGCGGCGGCGCCAGCCTCGAACTTCTGGAACAGGGCGACCTGCCCGGCCTCGCCGCGCTGCGCGCCGCGCCGAACCCTGTGAGCGGAGCGAACGCCGTCACGGCTGACGACAACGGGAAGGACCGCGCCTGATGGCCGCAGCCGCAGCAAAGCGCAAGCCGCTCGTGTCCGGCAACTGGAAGATGCACCACAACCATTTGGAGGCGATCCAGGTGGTGCAGAAGCTGTCGTACGCGCTGGCCAAGGACGAGACCGCGCGCGTCGACGTGAGCGTTCACCCGCCGTTCACCGACGTGCGCTCGGTGCAGACGCTGCTCGACGCCGACCGCATCCCGATCTTGCTCGGCGCGCAGAACTGCCACTGGGAGGAGAAGGGCGCGTTCACCGGCGAGGTCAGCCCGGCATTCCTTGCCAAGCTCAACGTCGCGCTCGTGATCGTCGGGCACTCCGAGCGGCGCGAGCTGTTCGCCGAGACCGACGAGATGGTGGCGAAGAAGGCGAAGGCGGTGTTCGCCCACGGCATGACGCCGATCGTGTGCGTGGGCGAGACGCTGGACGAGCGCGAGGCGGGGTCCACCGAGGAGAAGGTCACGACGCAGGTGCGCGCCGCGCTGGCGGGACTCTCGGCCGAGCGGGCCGGGTCGGTCGTCTTCGCCTACGAGCCGATCTGGGCCATCGGCACCGGCCGCAACGCCACGCCCGACGACGCGCAGGCTACGTGCGCGCTCGTCCGCCGGCTCGTGGGCGAGGTGCACGGGCGGGACGCGGCGGCCGCCGTCCGCGTGCAGTACGGCGGGTCGGTCAAGCCCACGAACGCGGCCGAGCTGCTCTCGCAGCCCGACGTCGACGGTGCGCTGGTCGGCGGTGCCAGCCTCGACCCCGACGACTTCGCCCGCATCGTGCACGCGGCGTTGGGCGAAGCCTGAGCCCCGTCACCGTTTTGTCATGTGGACAGACGTGCCAGACGCCACGTTCCACACGACAAAGCGGGAAAGCGGCAACGCATGGCGCGAACTGAACGCTGAAAAGAACCTAAAGTTGGTGAGGAGTTCGCCACTCCGTGCGTCGGTCGTGCTACGTTCTTTACGAACAGGTTACGGAGGAGGGGGCACAGCGCAGTGCTGACCGCGATAGTTGTCGTGATTCACGTGATCGTGTCGTTGCTCCTCGTCTTGCTCATCCTGTTGCACAGCGGGCGGGGTGGCGGCTTGTCCGACATGTTCGGCGGCGCCATGGGCAACGTAGCCGCGGGATCGACGGTCATCGACCGCAACCTCGATCGCATCACCGTGGCCACCGCGGTCATCTTCGCCTTCACGACGCTGATGCTGGCCATTCGCCTGCAATAGCGCCGGGGGGCAAGCACTCAGCTACATCCCCATTCCCATCCCCCAAGGGAGGACCACTCGGTGCGAGCACTACGACGTAGCGCCTGGATCTGGTCTCTGCTGCTGGTCATCGGTCTCGTCCTCGGCGCCTGTGGCGGCGGCGGCGACGACGACGACGCAGCGGGCACCGGAGACGACGCCCAGACGACCGGGCAGGACCTCGAGGAGCGCGCCGCAGGCGGCAACCTCGTGTACGCAGCCGATCAGGAACCGACCGGCTTCAACGGCAGCACGTCCAAGGACAACGGCACCTCGGTCAAGAACGTGATCGAGAACCTCTTCTTCTACGCGGCCAAGGCCACGCCCGACTTCAAGCTGACCTATCCCGGCCTCGAAAGTGAGCCGAAGGTCGTCACCGAAGACCCGCAGGTCGTCGAGTGGAAGATCAAGGAGGAGGCGGTCTGGGACGACGGCACGCCCGTCACCAGCGACGACGTCCAGAACTACTACGACCAGGTCGAGAAGAAGGATCCCTCGAAGGTCAGCGAAGACAACCCGAAGGGCTATGCCAACGACGTCGCCACGCACGTCGGCTACGACCAGATCACGAAGTTCGAGAAGGTCGACGCCAAGACGTTCCGTGTCACGTTCGGCACCGTGTTCTCCGACTTCCGCGGGCTCTGGACCGACGTGCCTCAGGCCAAGTTCATGCTCGCTCAGCCGGGCGGCTGGGACACCGGCCTCGACAACAACCCCGGCCCGTCCGCCGGTCCCTACAAGTTCAGGGAGTGGAAGAAGGGCGAGTCGCTGACGCTCGAGAAGAACCCCGGGTGGTGGGGTGAGGTCAAGCCGACGCTCGACACGATCACCTTCCGCTTCCTGCCGGAGTCGACCACGCAGCCCGACGCGCTGCGCAACAACGAGGTCGACTTCATCTACCCGCAGCCGCAGCTTGACCTCGTCGACCAGGTGGAGCAGCTCACGGACGTCGAGTCCGAGATCGCCTTCGGCCCGACGTTCGAGCACCTGACCTTCAACACGAAGAACGAGTTCCTCGGGGACGTCAACGTGCGCAAGGCCATCGCGTACGGCGTCGACCGTGACGCCATCGTCAACGCCCTGATGAAGCCCTTCTCCGACAAGGCCGCGCGCCTCGACAACCGGGTGCTCGTGGCGAACCAGGAGGGCTACGTCTCCAACGGCAAGGAGTACCAGAAGGTCGACGCGGCCAAGGCCATGTCCACCCTCGAGTCGGCCGGTTTCACCAAGGGCACCGACGGCTTCTACGCCAAGAGCGGCAAGAAGCTCTCCGTGCGGCTGTCGACGACCGCGGGCAACCAGCTGCGTGAGCAGCAGGGCGAGCTGATCAAGGCTCAGCTGGCCAAGGTCGGCATCGACATCCGCATCGACAACAGCCCGTCGACCGTGCTGTTCTCCGACCGCCTGCCGAAGGGCGACTTCGACATCGCCAACTTCGCGTGGGTCGGAAGCGTCTTCCCGGTGTCGAGCTCCGTCGGCCTCTACCAGACGGGCGCCGACTCCAACTACGGCGCCTACTCGAGCGCCGAGTTCGACAGCATCGCCAAGGATGCGGTGTCCGAGCTCGACGAGGACGAAGCCCTCGAGTTCGCCGACCGGATGGACAAGGCGATGTGGGAGGACCTGCCCAACCTGCCGCTGTACCAGAAGCCGACGTTCATCGGCGTGCGGAACAAGTTCGTGAACGTGAAGGACAACACCACGAACGAGGGTCCGTTCTGGAACGCGCAGACCTGGGGCCTGGCCAGGTCGGCCGCGTAGCGGTTCCAGCCTGACCTGACGGGGTGGGGAGCTCACCCACCGAAGCCACTCTGCGGGGGCCTGTGCCGGTAACACGGTGCAGGCCCCCGGTACCATCGGAGGACTGTCATGACCGGCTTCATCCTTCGCCGTCTGCTGAGCTCGATCCCGGTCATCCTGCTGTCCAGCTTCCTTGTGTTCTCGTTGGTCGCCGCCACCGGCGACCCGCTCGCCCGCCTCCGCGGCGATCCCCGCACGGCGATGACCGTGGAGATCCGTGAGGAGCAGCTCGGCCTCAACGATCCGATCCCCGAGCGCTATCTCAACTGGATCAAGGGCGTCGCGCGTGGCGACTTCGGCGAGTCGTTCGCCGACGCCGAGCCGGTGACCTCGAAGATCAAGCGGAGCTTCGGCGCCACGTTCCGCCTCGTGTTCCTGGCGACGTTCCTCGCGCTGCTGGCCGCGATCTCGCTCGGCGTGTTCTCGGCGGTGAAGCAGTACTCGCCGGGCGACTACGCGGGCACGTTCTTCGCGTTCGTGTTCTTCTCCATGCCCGTGTTCTGGCTGGCCGGCATCATGAAGGACCTCGGCATCCGCTTCAACCAGTGGGTGGGCAAGACGGTCTTCTACACGGTCGGCGAGCGGACGCCGAACCTCGTGGGCAGCTGGTGGGACGTCACCGCCAACCGCATCGGCCATGTCGCGCTGCCCACGCTCACGCTGATGCTGATCACGATGGCCGGTTGGAGCCGCTTCCAGCGCGCCGCCATGCTCGACGTGCTCGGCAGCGACTACGTGCGCACGGCGCGGGCCAAGGGCCTGAGCGAGTTCACCGTCATCGCCCGCCACGCCTTCCGCAACGCGCTCATCCCGCTCACCACGGTGGTCGCCATCGACTTCGCCGGTCTCATCGGCGGCGCGGTCATCACCGAGAGCGTGTTCGCGTGGCAGGGCCTCGGCCGCACCGTGCTCGACGGCATCAACAACGGCGACGTGAACGTGGTGACCGCCGCGCTCGTGTTGATCGCGGTCGTGGTCGTCCTCTTCAACCTCGTCGCCGACATCCTGTACGCGGTGCTCGATCCGAGGATCCGCAATGCCTGATCCCACGGTCGACGCCGGTAGCAGCGAGCCCATCGAGCCGTCGGCCGGGGGCCCGGCCGTCCTCGCCGATGTCGCCGACCTCCCCGACGAGGCGATCACCGGCGTCGTCGGTCATGTGGCGCCGGGCGCGCAGCCCGCAGCCGGGGTACCGGTCGCGACAGCGGGCGACTTCGACGTCGAAGCCCGCAGCCAGGTGCGTATGGCGCTGCAGCGGTTCGTGCACCACCGCCTCGCCATGTTCGCCCTGATCGTGCTCGTGCTGGTGATGGGCGCGTCGCTGCTCGGCGGGCGCATCGCGCCGTACAAGTTCGACGAGCTGACGAGCGACTACTCGCAGCCGCCGTCGCTCGACCACCTCATGGGCACCGACGCCATCGGCCACGACCTGCTGTCCCAAGTGCTGCGCGGCGCGCAGAAGTCCGTGCAGGTCGCGCTGCTCGTGGCGCTGCTGTCGACCACCATCGGCGTCGTCCTCGGCGCCCTCGCCGGCTACTTCCGCGGCTGGATCGACATCGTGGTCTCGCGGCTCACCGACCTCGTGCTCACCGTGCCGGTCATCCTCATCCTGTTGGTGCTGGCTTCGGAGTTCCGCGACCAGCGCAACAACTGGGTCGCGATCGCGCTCATCATCGCAGTGGTCGGATGGCCGTCCGTCGCGCGCGTCGTGCGCGGCATCTTCCTCTCGCTGCGCGAGAAGGAGTTCGTCGAAGCTGCGCGCGCGATCGGCGCCCCGAGCCGACGCATCATCTTCCGCCACATGCTGCCGAACGCGGTGGGCCCGATCGTGGTGTCGGCCACGCTCACCGTCGCGCTCGCGATCCTGCTCGAGACCGCGCTCGCGTTCCTCGGCCTCGGCGTGTCTGCCCCCGACACGTCGCTCGGCAAGCTCGTCGACGCGGGCAAGGGTGCAACGTTGCACCGCCCCTGGCTGTTCTACTTCCCCGGCGCGGTGCTGCTGCTGATCTGCCTGTGCGTGAACTTCGTGGGCGACGGCCTGCGTGACGCCTTCGACCCGCAGCAGAACCGCGTGAGGCAGTGAGGCACTGACGCAGTGACGCCTCGGCAGGCGCTCCTCGAGATCCAGGACCTCACCGTCACGTTCCCGACGCAGGACGGCGAGGTGAAGGCCGTGCGCGGCGTCGACCTCACCCTCGACGCGGGCAACGTGCTCGGCGTGGTGGGGGAGTCGGGCTCGGGCAAGAGCGTGACGATGATGGCGGTGATGGGCCTGCTGCCCCGGTCGGCCCGCATCACCGGCTCGGTGAAGTTCCGCGGCGAGGAGCTCGTGGGGTTGCCGCGGCACGAGATGCGCCAGTACCGCGGCAAGCAGATCGCGATGATCTTCCAGGACCCGATGACGTCGTTGAACCCCGTGTTCACCATCGGGTTCCAGATCGGCGAGGCCATCCGCGTCCACGACCACACCGTCACCAAGGAGCAGGCGAAGCGCCAGGCCGTCGACCTGCTCGCGCTGGTCGGCATCCCCCAACCCCAGCACCGGGTCGACGCCTACCCGCACGAGTTCTCGGGCGGCATGCGCCAGCGGGCGATGATCGCGATGGCGATGGCAAACGACCCTGCCCTGCTGATCGCGGACGAGCCGACCACCGCGCTCGACGTCACCATCCAGGCGCAGATCCTCGACGTGCTCGAGACCGTGCGCCGCGAGAAGAACGTCGGCATCGCGCTCATCACCCACGACCTCGGCGTGATCGCGGGCATGGTCGAGCAAGTGACCGTGATGTACGCGGGCCAAGTCGTCGAGCAGGGCTTGGTGGACGACGTCTTCTACAAGTCGTGCCACCCGTACACGCGCGGCTTGCTGGCGTCGCTGCCCCGCCTCGACGAGGGCGGCGAGACGCGCCTCACGCCGATCCGCGGCACGCCGCCGTCGCTCATCCGCCTGCCCGGCGGGTGCTCGTTCCACCCGCGTTGCCCGAACGCGCAGCCGCTGTGCGTGGAGGACGAGCCCCTGCTTCGCGTCGTGGGACCCGTGCGGTCGCGGTGTCACTACGCCGAGGAGCTGGGCACGGACGCGGAGCCGGCGAGGTCGCTCGCGTGACCGTCTCGGATCTCCAACCGATACCCGACGCCGAGGCGGTGGCGCGCGCCGGCGCGCCCGCTGGGGCTCCGTCGATCCTGTCCGTGCGCGAGCTGGTGAAGCGCTTCCCGGTGCGCTCCGAGGGCGTCTTCCGGCGGACGGTCGGCCAGGTGCACGCGGTGTCGGGCGTGACGTTCGACGTGATCGAGGGCGAGACGCTCGGCCTGGTGGGGGAGTCGGGCTGCGGCAAGTCCACCACCGGCCGCTGCTTGCTGCGGCTGATCGAGCCGACCAGCGGCACGGTGCTGTTCCGCGGCGATGACGTGCTGGCGAAGTCGCCGCGCGACATGCGGCGGCTGCGGCGCGACATGCAGATCGTGTTCCAGGACCCGTACGCATCGCTCAACCCGCGCATGACGGTGGCGGCGATCATCGCGGAACCGCTGCTCGTGCAAGGCGTCACGCGGCACGAGGCGCAGGGCAAGGTTCGCGAGCTCATGGAGCTCGTGCGGCTGCGCCCCGAGCACGGCAACCGCTACCCGCACGAGTTCTCCGGCGGCCAGCGCCAGCGCATCGGCGTCGCCCGCGCGCTCGCGCTCGACCCCGACCTCGTGATCCTCGACGAGCCGGTGTCCGCGCTCGACGTTTCGATCCAGGCCGGCGTCATCAACCTGCTGGAGGAGCTGCAGGAGCGCTTGCGGCTGTCGTACCTGTTCATCGCCCACGACCTGTCGGTGGTGCGCCACATCTCCGACCGCGTCGCGGTGATGTACCTCGGCAAGATCGTGGAGATCGGCGCGAAGCGCGACATCTACGAGCGGCCGACGCACCCGTACACGCAAGCGTTGCTGTCGGCCGTGCCGCTGCCCGACCCTCGCCGCGAGCGGCAGCGCAAGCGCATCATCCTGCAGGGCGACCTGCCGTCGCCCGTCGACCCGCCGTCGGGCTGCCGCTTCCGCACGCGGTGCCAGCTGTTCGCCAACGAGCTGACCGACGCCGAGCGCTCCCGCTGCATCGAGGAGGAGCCGGCCCTCGTCGACCGCGGCCAGGGGCACCCGGCGGCGTGCCACTACGCCAGGGTCGAAGAGGTCGTCTGAGGCAGCGAGTAGAACGGCGGCCGTGAGGCGCTCCTGGCTGACGGCCGCCGCGGTCACCGTCGCCGTGATCCTGGCCGTCTCGTTCGTCGCGCTGTACGGCGTGACGAAGGACGGCGGGCCGGAGCCAGGGGTGTTGCGGTTGGGGCTCGTGCGCGTCGCCTCGACCGACCCGGCGCGCGCCGCGACGGTGGACGAGCAGCTGCTCGCCGACCAGCTGTTCGACGGCCTCACGCGGTGGGACCCGGCGACGGGCGCGCCGGTCGCCGCGCTGGCCGAGTCTTGGCGCGTGTCGGACGACCGGCGCCACTGGGTGTTCGCGTTGCGGGCGGGCGCGCAGTTCTCCGACGGCTCGCCCGTGCGGGGCGCGGACGTCACTGCCACCGTCGCGCGCATCGGCGCGGAAGGCTCGGCATCGTCGGTGCGCGACCTGTTGGCCGGGGTGTCGGTGCGCGTCGACGAAGGCGAGCCCAACGTCGTCGTGTTCGACTTGGAGTCGCCGTGGGAGGACCTGCCGTCGGCCTTGGCCAACCCCGCGTTCGGCGTGATGCCCGCGGCGCAAGCAGCGACGCCGGTCTTCCCTGCGAGGCCGGTTGGGTCGGGCCCGTTCCGGTTCGCGTCGCGCACCGAGGACGGGTTGGTGCTGCAGGCCGTGCGCGGGCGCGGCGTGAAGCTGCGTGGCATCGAGGTCCGCTTCTTCGAGGACCGCACCGCGGCGTACGCCGCGTTCGTGGACGGGGACGTCGACTGGAGCGAGGTGCCTGCGGCGAAGGTCGAGGAGGCCGCGGCGCGGTTCGGTCGCCGCCACTTCCGCCCGTACGCGGCCGAGCTGTTCTACGCGTTCAACATGCGCTCGGAGAAGTGGGCCGACAAGCGGCTGCGCGAAGCAGCGGTGCGCGCCGTCGACCGCACCGCGATCACCGAGGACGTGTACGGCGGCTCGGTGCGCCCGCTGGCCGGCCTGCTGCCCGCAGGCGTCGACGGCTACGTGGCGGACGCGTGCGGCGCGGCGTGCTCGACGGACGTCGAGAAGGCGAAGGCGTTGGTGGCGGACTACACCGGGGCGCAGGGCAGCGCGCCGCAGGTGGCCATCGACTTCGAGCGCGACGCCGCGCAGCAAGCGGTGGCGCGGGCGCTGGAGGGCGCGCTCGAGGCGGTGGGGTTCGAAGTGACGCTGCGGCCCCGACCGCTGGCCGAGTACCAGCGCTTCGCCGTGTCGGGCGAGGCCGACCTGTTCCGGCTCGGATGGGTGCCCGCGTACCCGTCGGCCGACGCGTACCTGCACCCTCTGTTCGCGTCGGCGTCGGCCAACAACCTGCCAGGGTTCGCGCTGTCGACGGTCGACGACCTGCTCGCGTCGGCGCGCGCCACCACGGACGCGGCGGCGCGCACCGCCGTCTACCAGCGGGCGGAGCAAGCGGTGCTGGCGGAGTGGCCGGTGGTGCCGCTCGCGCAGTACGAGTTCCACGGCGTGGCGTCGAGGCGGGTGCGCGGGCTCGAAGTGGGCGTGATGGGCACGTTCGACGCGGCGGCGATCTCGATCATCGACTCGTGAGGCGGCCGCTCCTCGCGGCGGCGCTGTTGCCGGCGCTGCTCATGGCGCCCGTCGCCGCCTGCACGCGGGACGGCGACGGGCGGCCGGGCCCGTCCACCACGTCGACGTCCGCAGTGCTGCGTGGCGGGTTGGTGCGCGTCGCCGTGTGGGCCGAGCCGGACCCTGGTGCGCCGACGGTGGGGGGCGCGGCGGTGCGCGCCCTCGTGCTGCCGCAGCTGTTCGTCGCCGAGCCCGGCGGCACGTGGTCGCCGTCGCTCGTCGCGCCGGGCAGCGACCGCGCCGCGCCGGGCGGGCGGTCGGCGTCGTTCCGCTTGCGGGCGGGCGCGGCGTGGTCGGACGGCGCGCCGATCACCGCGGAGGACCTGCGCCGCACGGCAGACGCGCGCTTCGTAGCCGGCGTCGACGGCCCTGCGGAGGACGGCACCATCACCGTGCGGTTCACCTCCGCGTTGCCGGGCTGGCGGCGGCTCTGGTCGGGGACGGATTCGGTGGGCGCGCCGCGGCCGGGCGTGTGGGGCGGACCGTTCGTGGTCGCGTCGACGACGCCAGGCCTCGAGGCCGTGCTGCGGGCGAACCCGGGGTGGAAGGGCGACGGCCCCTTCCTCGACGAGGTCCGGCTGGTGCTCGTGCCCGACGCCACGACGGCGCGCCAGCTGCTGGCGCGCGGCGAGGTCGACGTGGTCGCGCCGCCGGCGGAGACCAACCGCACCGGCAAGCTCGGCGACGTCGAGGGCGTCGCGCAGCGCTCGGCCGCGGCGCCCGGCGGCTGGTGGGTCGGTTTGTTCGTGAACGGCTCCCGCTTGGGTGCCGACGACCGGCGGGCGGTTATGGCGAGCGTCGACCGGCGGCGCTTCGTGTCCACGTTGCTCGCGCGCGAGGCCATCGTGCTCGACGGCTTCGCCGGTGCCGAGGACGCGACCTGGTCGTCGGTGGCGAAGGGCGACACGGCGGCGTTGCGCGGGAACGTCGTCGACCTCGCCGGCACGATCGAGGAGCCGATGACCGCGCTGTTGCACCGGTCGATGCAGAAGGCGGTGCGGGCCGGTGCAGACGACGGCCGGTTGGAGCTCCGCGCTGCCGAGTCCGACCGCGTCGAAGGCTGGGTGGCGCGCGGCGAGTTCGACGCCGCGCTGGTGCAGGCGTGGGACGGCCCGTCGGTCTGCTGGACGTGCCGCTGGTCGTCCGTCGACGCCGCGCTCGCCTCCGCCGCCGATGCCGGTGACGCTGCCGCGGTTGCTGCCCTGCAAGCCAAGCTGCGCGACGACGCGCTGCTGTTGCCGCTGTGGCGACCCCGCTCCGTCGTCGCGTGGCGCACGTCCGCCGTCACCCCGCTGCGCGCCAACCCCTATGGCCTGTCGGCCGCGTGGGACGCGTGGCGCTGGTCGCGGCCAGCCGGGAGCCGCTAGCCCGCTGACACGCGCTGGGTCGGGAGTCGCCGCAGCGTGGCCGCCGGCGGCGTGGGAGTGCGGCCTTCCAGCCAGCGGTCGAGGTCGTCCACCGCCAGCGCGGGGCTGAAGCCGTAGCCCTGCGCGTACTGGCATCCGACGTGGGCCAAGCGCTCGGCCACCTCGTCGTCCTCCACGCCCTCGGCCACGACGGGCAGGTCGAGGTTCGCCGCGAGCTGCACGATCGAGCACACGATGGCGTGATCGCTCGGGTCGGTCGCCATGCCGAGCACGAACGACTTGTCGATCTTGATCTCGCCCACGGGAAGCTCCTTGAGGTAGGCGAGCGAGGACTGGCCAGTACCGAAGTCGTCGATGGCGACGGTGAGCCCGAGCTCGGCGAGGCGGCGGAGCGTCGCGATCGTGCGGCGCGGCTCCAGCAGCACGCTCGTCTCGGTGAGCTCGAGGCACAGCGCGCTCGACGGCACGTCGGCGTCCTTCAACAGCGCGCGCACGTCGTCGACGAGCGACGCGTCGAGCAAGCTGCGGGCGGACAGGTTCACCGACACGCGGGCCGGCCCGCCGCTGGCGCGCCAACGCGCGATGTCGCGCAGCGCCGTGCCGAGCACGAGGTGGGTGAGCGGGCGGATCAGGCCGGTGTGCTCGGCCATGGGCACGAACTCGTCGGGCGGCAGCCAGCCACGGGTGGGGTGCCGCCAGCGCACGAGCGCTTCGACGCCGACGACGTGGCCGGTGTCGAGCGCGACCTGCGGCTGGTAGTGGACTTGCAGCGCACCGTCGGCGATCGCCTGGCGCAGCTCGCCGACGAGGGCGAGGCGTTCCGCGGAGTGCGGGTCGCGCTCGGTGTCGTAGGACTCCACGCCGGTCTGGTTCGCCTTCGCCACGTACATGGCGACGTCAGCGTGACGGAGAAGCTCGGTGGGATCGTCGCCGTGCGCGGGCGCGACCGCGACGCCGATGCTCGCGGCGATGTCGACGGCGAGGTCGGCGATGTGGAACGGCTCGTCGAGCGCGGACACGAGCGCCTTGGCCACGACGATGCTCGCCTCCGGGCCGGGGACGTCGGGCAGGAGGATGGCGAACTCGTCGCCGCCGAGGCGGGCGATGGTGTCGCCGTGGCGCAGCGCGCGGCGGAGTCGCTGCGCGACCTCCTGCAGCAGCACGTCGCCGTGCTGGTGGCCGAGCGTGTCGTTGACGTCCTTGAAGCGGTCGAGGTCGAGCAGGAGCACGGCCAGGGCCTCGGTTCTCGCCGCGATGGCCTGCTCGATGCGGCGCGTGAAGAGCGTGCGGTTCGGCAGCCCGGTCAGCGGGTCGTGCAGCGACGAGTGCTCGTGGGCGGCCGATTGCACGCGCAGCCGCTCGACGAGGTCGCTGTTGGCGAGCGCGACCGCCGCGTGGTTGGCAAGTGTGGCGAACAGGCGGACGTCGCTCGCGTCGAACGGGCGCACCTCGCCCGAGCGGTCGGCCACGACGAGCGTGCCGATCGGCCCGGTTGCGTCGCGCAAGGGACCGGCCACCACCTGCTCGACCCCGAGGTGGGCAAGGCGGGGCTCTTCGTGCGCGCTGACCAGCATGGGGCGGGCCGCGGCGCGCACGAGCTCGTTCAGCCACGGCGCGCGATGGTCGTCCTCGCTGCCCGCGAGGTCCAGCCACGCGTCCTCAGCGTGCAGCACTTCCTTCGCTTCGTCGAGGACCGTCTCGACGACGCGCTCGGCGAGGACCGCGTCGTTCATCCGGCGGGTGAAGTCGTACAGCTGCTCGAGATGTCGGTGTTGCTCGCGCAGCCGCGTGTGCACGCGGTACGACCACACGAGGACGCTGCAAGCGGCGGCCAGCAGGCCGACCGCAGCGACCTCGACGCGCAGCACGCTGACGATCACGAGCGCGAGCGCGGTGTCGACGAGGCGGGCCACCGAGCCGATCGTCATCGACGCGCCGATGCCCACTTCCCATTGCCGCGTGTAGAGACCGATGGCGGCGACGAGCACGAGTGACTGCACGATGTCGCTGACGACAACAGCTGCGAGCGCAGCCGGCCAGGTCGCAGCACCGATGCGACCGTCTGGCACGACGAGTTGGAAGACCGCGATCGCGGTTGCCACTTCGAGCGCCATGTGCGAGAGGTTGACCGCGAGCTTTACCGGCACCTGGCGGCGGTGCAGCGTCAGCGCGGCTGCCGAGCCGACGAGGCGCGCGACGACGAGCCACGTGGGGCCCACCGTGTACAGGCCGACGACGAGGGGGATGGCGCTGAGGCTGAGCGACACGGCCTCGCGGCGGTGCTCGAGGTGGATGAGGAACACCTCGGACGCGGCGAAAGCCACCGCGAACAGCCACCACGGGAGGCGCTGCGTGCCGGGCGGTTGCGCGTTCTGGAGGGGACCCGCGGTGATCGCGGCCGCGGCCGCGGCGGCGAGCGCGGCCAGCGCGTAGACGCGCGCAGTGCCCGGCTTGGGCTCGACGTGAGGGGCGGTCATCGGCTTGTGGAGGTTGCTCGGCTCAGGTTGCTCGGCTCAGGTTGCTTTGGCTCAGGTTGCTTTGGCTCAGGGGAGTGGTCGGGTGTCGTGGTTGGCTCAGGCGGGCGTGGTCCAGCTCTTGCCGGTCCACGACTTGCCCGTCCAGCTCTTGCCGGTCCACGACGTGCCCGTCCAGCTCTTGCCCGTCCACGACTTGCCCGACCAGTCGTCGGCGGTCCAGCTCTTGCCGGTCCACGACTTGCCCGTCCAGCTCTTGCCCTCCCAGGTGGAGGCCGTCCAGCTCGAACCGCACCAGCAGGTGCCGGTCCACTCGGTGCCGTTCCAGCGGCCGCCGTCCCAGGCCGCGCCGGCGGTCGCCTGCGGTGCCCAGATGGCACCCGACCAGGACCTGCCGAAGATGTCCTGCTCGCCGCGCAGCTCGACGCCGTCCTGGGCGACGTGGCTGGTGCCGCGGGCGGGCTCGAGCAGGCCGAGGCCGGTCGACAGCGCCCAAGCCTGGGTCTTGAGCAGTGACGGCGTGCCGAGTGACGCTGCAGCGACGTCGATGCGACCGGCGCCCTGGGCGCGCGTGCCGTCGTTCAGGAGAGGGGTGGCGGTGGCGCGGAGCAGCGCCTTGACGCCGTCGGGCGTGAGGTTCGGCTGCGCCTGCAGGAGCAGCGCGGCTGCTCCCGCGGTGACGGCGGCGGCCTGCGACGTTCCGCTGCCGCGGACGAGATGGTCGCCGACGCGCGCGGTCGGGTGCTCGTCGTCGACGGTGCTGCCGGGCGTACGGAGGCTGGCGATGGAGACTCCGGGAGCGACGACGTCCACGTAGCGCGTGGAGTTGCCCCGGCTTGAGAACGGCGCAACCTGGTCGTCGGCGGCCGTGGCGGTGCCCTTCACGTCCGCTGCGCCCACGGCGATGACGTACGGGTCGGTAGCGGGGTTGTTGAGCGCGGGTCGCTCGGTGCCGTCGTTGCCGCCCGACACCACGACGGTGATGCCCT